>Ga0265301_10000174_pt1 | contig 103803 bp, 81 predicted proteins | sample AusTroGonzalo_MG_2_FD_193488 | JGI IMG/M metagenome (GOLD analysis project Ga0265301, IMG submission 193488) | Bovine rumen microbial communities from tropical cattle in Woodstock, Queensland, Australia - Gonzalo_04 | ecosystem: Host-associated > Mammals > Digestive system > Stomach > Rumen ... | reverse complement strand
GGCAAACTCGATTGTCTTTAACGGCGGCAAGCACTATTTCAAATGCTACGACGACTGCCTCAACACAGCTGGCTGCATCGTCTTCGACGGCGGGATAGTTGTCTGCTACAGTAACGGGAACGATGCCATCGACAGTAACTATGGTGCTGCCGGAGCGATTACCATCGGCAATGGTGTAGTGATGGGTTACACCTCTAAAGGCAATCCAGAGGAAGGTATCGACTGCGACAACAACTCCTACATCAAGATAAGCGGCTATGGTATCGGCATCAGCGGCGGCGGTAATCAAGGCGGAGGCTGGGGCGGAAGCAGCTCTTCGAGCAGCATCGGCAGTGCCGTACAGGGATATTTTCTCAGCACTTCCAGCATCAGTTACAGCACAAACCGATACTATACTTTGGCCGATTCCAACGGCAAAAACCTGGTCACCTACTCTGTCGAGGCTTCCTTTAGCAGCAGTCTTTCCCTCTTCACGGCTACAGGAATGGTGAAAGGCAGCAAATATACCGTCAAGTACAGCACGACAAAACCTGCCGATGCCACGACCGAATGGCACGGACTGTACTTGGGAAGCAGCGCCGAAGGTACAACCCAAACGACCAGCTTCACAGCAAAATAATTTTAGAGGGGTTCAGAAAACAGCGCGGACAATCTGGCAGACGTTGTCGGGCTTTGCCATTGTGTAATAGTGGATGGCGGGAACACCGTGCTCCAAAAGTTCGCGGCTCTGCCGGATGGCCCAATCGATACCCAGCTTGTAGGCATCCTCAGCGGTCTTTGTCTTTTCCATCAGGCCGACAAGTTGTTGCGGGATGTCAATGTGGAACGAACGCGGAAGCAGGTCTATCTGCCCCCTCGACGAGATGGGCTTCAAACCGGGAATGATGGGAACGGTGATGCCTGCCTTGCGACATTCATCGATGAAACGGAAGAATTTCTGGTTGTCGAAGAACATCTGGGTGACGATATAATCCGCACCAGCCTCGACCTTGCTGCGCAGATGCTGGATATCGGTATCGAGATTGGCTGCCTCGAAATGCTTCTCGGGATAGGCTGCGACACCGATACAGAAGTTCGTTGCCAGTCCGCTCTTGACAGTCGGGTCGAGATACTCTCCACGATTCAGGTTGCAAATCATCTCCACCAACTCGGAGCTATGGCTGAAACCATCGGGCTCAGGTACGAAACGCTTCTGTCCGGGCAAAGCATCTCCTCGCAAAGCCATGATGTTCTGTATGCCCAGGAAGTGAAGGTCCAGCAGTTCGCTCTCGACCCTTGAACACGAAGAACCGCCACAGATAACGTGGGGCACAATCTCCAGCTCGGGATAGCGACGCATGATGGCAGCCACAATAGCGACTGTCCCAGGGCGCTTGGCAAGGGTCATCCGCGAGTAAGTCCCGTCGCTGTTTGGCACATATTCCACCTCATCGCGATGACAGGTGATATTGATGAATGGCGGCTGGAACTCCATCAGCGGGTCGAGGCTCTGATAGAGGCGGCTCGCATCGCTGCCCTTCAGAGGCGGCACAAGTTCGAAACTGGCGAATGGGCGACGGTTTTCCTGGAGAATATCGATGACTTTCATGATGAAGAGTGAAGAATTGTAACTATGAATTGTGAACTATGAATTTCGAGAGCAGGTTTTCGCCTTCTTCGATGGTAATGCCTCGACGCTGGCAGTAGTCGACAAGCTGGTCGCGGTCGATGCGGCCAACAGGGAAGTAAGCGGCTTCGGGATGGAAGATGAAGAGGCCGCAGATGGAGGTAGAGGGCTGTATGCTGTAATGATCGGTCAGGGTGACACCTAATTTTTGCTCTGCTTCCAGACGGTCGAAGACAATGCGCTTCAGGGAATGATCGGGACAGGAGGCATAGCCGAAGGCAACTCTTAAAGTTGAAGAGCTGAAAAGTTGAAGAGTTGAAGCTTCACCTTCTAACTTTTTCACCTTTTCCTCAAGCCATTCGGCACAGGCTTCGGCAAGACGAGCACAAAGGGCGTGCATCATCAAACGCCCGGATTCATCGGTTGGTTCCTGTTTCGGACGAGCCGTTACGACGAAGTGTCCGATAGGTAAAGGCGTCTCCTCGTCGAAGTAATCGGCCAAGCAACGGTAGCGGTAAGCAGCAGATTGACTGCGGAGCATCGGCAGCAGACGGCCGTCGCTACAAAGCACAATGTCGTTGCCCTTACGCGTCGCAAGTTCAACATTATACAGCGCCTGCACCTCCAACAGGTCATCGTTGATAGCCTTCTCGAGGTAACGTTTACCCTCCTTGAGTGTCTTTTCGGCTTCGGGATTCACCAAAAGTTGACGCAATGTTTCGCCCTTGAACCCCCAGAACAACAGGAACATACGCCAGTCGATGAGAGGAAGCAGCTTCTCGCATTGAACACTGGACATTGTTGCGCCTGCGCCTGAGCTTTGCGAAGAAGAATCAGAGTTACCTTTTTGAGGCTGAAGTAATTTATGTCCTTCATTGACTTCCCCTTCGGCCGTCGAGCGTTGCTTCTTTATGCTTAATTCTTCATTTCCGATTCGGTTGGCTTCTTCATAGGGCGTCAAGGGAGCATAATGCTCGTTGTAGGCATCGCGTATCTGATTTTGTTCAGCTTTTAAATCATCAATGAAATGGGGTGATTTTGAAGCCAAGCGTTTTGCCAGAACCGACGTCTGGGATGCATCGCCGCCGTAAATAACAAGCCCGTCGTAGAGCGGAGCGAGTTTGACGGCCGTATGTACTGCAGAAGTCGTTGCACCGCCCACGAGGATGGGCACGTTCAGTTGCTCTCTTTGGAACGTTTCGCATAGCTTCTCCATCTCCTTCAAAGAAGGCGTGATGAGTCCGCTGATGCCGACCAGTATCGGATGCTTCCCTTTGGTTGCCTCCAGAATCTTCTCGCAGGGTACCATTACACCCAAGTCGATGACTTCGAAGCCGTTACATGCCAGCACAATGCCCACAATATTCTTGCCGATATCGTGCACATCGCCATTTGCTGTGGCCAATACTACACAAGGTTTGTCCTTGTTGCCCGCCTCATCTGCGGCATCAATATAGGGCTGAAGCAAAGCGACGGCATCCTTCATCACCTGAGCCGAACGGACAACCTGCGGCAGGAACATTTTCCCCTCGCCGAACAATTGTCCGATGCGCTCCATTGCCTGCATCAAGGGTTGTTCAATCACATCTATAGGCTGTCCGTACTTGGCCAAAGCCTCAGGAATATCTTCGGGAAGGTGACTGCTGTCACCCTTTGTGAGGGCATAGGTCAAGCGGTCCTCGATAGTCAATGAAGAATGAAGAGTGCCTGCGCCTGAGCTTTGCGAAGAAGAATCAGAGTTTCCATTGGAATCTGTCTGTGATTTTAATTCTTCACTTAGGCTGAGCAGTCTTTCTGTTGCCTCGTCATCGGTGTTCAGCACCACATCCTCGACGGCTCGGAGCAATCGTGGTTCTATGTCGTCATAGACCTGCAGCATCGAGGGGTTGACGATCGCCATATCGAGACCGGCACGAATCGCGTGATAGAGAAATACGGAATGCATCGCCTCACGCACCCGATTATTGCCCCTGAAGGCGAACGACAGGTTGCTCACTCCGCCGCTGGTCTTGCAGAACGGCAGGTTATGCTTGATCCATTCCACAGCCCGGATGAAGTCGATGCCGTAAGCCTGGTGCTCCTTGATGCCCGTTCCAACAGAGAGGATGTTCACATCGAAGATGATTTCCTGAGGCGGAAAACCGATGCTTGTCAGCAAGTCATAGGCTCGCTGCACGATGGCAATTTTGCGGTCATAGGTTGTAGCCTGTCCCTCCTCGTCGAAGGCCATTACAATAACGGCAGCTCCCAGACGACGGAGCTCCCTGGCTTTTTCGAGGAAGTCCTGCTCTCCGGCTTTGAGGCTGATGGAGTTGACAATGCACTTACCCTGCGAGTTCTTGAGACCCGCCAGGATTGTCGGCCAGTCGCTGCTGTCTATCATCAGTACGGCGCGCCCTACAGCAGGATCGCCATTGATGTGCTGGCAGAAGGTCTGCATCTCGAGACGGCTGTCCAGCATCGCATCATCCATATTGATGTCGATAACTGTTGCGCCTCCTTCTATCTGACTGCGAGCTACGCTGAGCGCTTCGTCGTACTGCTTTTCAGCGATGAGTCGGGCGAATTTACGCGAACCGGCCACATTGGTGCGCTCCCCAACATTGGTGAAGTTCTGCGTCTCCTTGTCTATCAGAAGAGACTCTAACCCCGAGACCCATAACTTCTTGTCTGAAACAGGTACGACTCTTGGTTTGACGTTTCGCAGCGCATCGCTGATAGCACGAATATGATGTTCGTCTGTGCCGCAGCATCCTCCGGCGATATTGATGAGTCCCGCTTGGGCCATTTCCCGCAGATGATGGGCAGTATAGTCGGGTAATTCCTCGTATTCACCCATCTGATTGGGCAGTCCGGCATTCGGATATAGTGAAACCGGCAAAGGAATGCGGGCAGATAACTGCTCTACGAACGGACGCAGGTCGGTCACGCCGAACGAACAGTTCAGTCCGAAGCTGAGCAAGTAGGGATAATGGCTGATACTGGTGTAGAACGCCTCGAGTGTCTGACCCGTCAGCGTACGGCCGCTACGGTCGTTGATGGTGACCGACACCATCACTGGAATTTCCCGATGAAATCGCTCATTTAGGCGTTGTATGGCATAGAGCGCAGCCTTTGTGTTCAACGCATCATAGCAGGTCTCCAAGAGCAGGATATCTGCCCCACCCTCCAACAGCGCATTGGCCTGTTCCTCGTAAGTTGCAGCCATATCGTCGAACGTGAGAGGACGAACAGCCGGCTTGCTCAAGTCGGACGCAAGAGTCAGGGATTTCGAGGTAGGTCCCATCGAACCGGCCACCCAGACCTTGCGCGCAGCAGCATCTGCCACTTGGCGGGCAATGCGGGCTCCTTCGCGGGCCATCTCGCTCGCAAAGTCGGAACAATGATATTCCTGCTGGCTGATACGGTTGGAGGAAAAGGTATTGGTGGCGATGATATCTGACCCAGCCTCGATGTAGAGACGGTGAATGTCGGCAATGATATTGGGAGCCGTGAGGCACAGGACATCGTTATTACCCACGAGCGACATACGCCAACCTTCGAAACGTCCTCTGTGGAAACTCTCCGCAGGTAGAGCGAAAGCCTGTATTCGCGTCCCCATCGCGCCATCCATCACAAGGATGCGCTTCTCCAAAGAATCCCGTATTTCCTTAAACGTCTGCTCCATTTCGGGTGCAAAGGTACGAAAAAAAAGTGAAGAGTGATGAGTGATGAGTGAAGAATTGTTTGTTTTCCCTTTGTATTTCGCTCACTTAATCGCAAATTTGACTTCGTTGAAGTTCTTCATTTCATTCAGGCGGCAAGCCGGAGTCCTTTTCGTTCGGAAATCAAAAGAAAAACTTGTTTTCCTTTTGTATTTCGCTCACTTAATCGTAAATTTGCCCTCGAAATATGCATAAAAAAATGCAAAACGATGATAAAGAAGTGTGAATTCCTGATTATAGGCAGTGGCGTGGCTGGTATGAGCTACGCCCTGAAAGTAGCCGATTCCGGAAAAGGAAAGGTGGTCCTTATCTGCAAAACAACTCTGGAAGAAGCTAATACTGCAAAAGCGCAGGGCGGTATCGCTTCGGTGACGAACCTGCTGGTGGATAACTTCGAGAAGCACATCGAGGACACGATGATAGCAGGCGACTACATCAGCGACCCGGCAGCTGTGGAACAGGTGGTGAGGAACGCTCCGGCAGGCATCCGCGACCTGGTGAAGTGGGGCGTGAACTTCGACAAGAAGGAGGATGGCGAGTTCGACCTGCATCGCGAAGGCGGGCACTCGGAATTCCGCATCCTGCATCACGCCGATGACACAGGAGCCGAGATTCAACGCGGCCTAATGGAAGCAGTCCGCAACAATCCTAACATAGAAATCCTGGAGCATCACTTTGCCGTCGAAATCATCACACAGCACCACCTTGGCATCCGCGTCACTCGCAGGACTCCAGACATCGAATGTTACGGCGCCTATGTCCTCAATCCCAAAACGGGCAAGGTGGATACCTACCTGAGCAAGGTCACCCTGATGGCAACGGGCGGAACGGGCGCCATCTACGCCACCACCTCCAACCCCAACATCGCAACAGGCGACGGCATTGCGATGGTATATCGCGCCAAGGGTAAGGTGAAGGATATGGAGTTCGTGCAGTTCCATCCGACGGTGCTCTACAATCCCCAAGAGACACACCCCGCCTACCTCATCACCGAGGCGATGCGCGGCTACGGAGGCATCCTCAGATTGCCGAACGGCGAGGAGTTCATGCAGAAATACGACGAGCGGCTCTCACTTGCTCCGAGAGACATTGTGGCCCGGGCCATCGACCGCGAGATGAAAATACACGGTCTGGATCATGTCTGTCTGGATGTGACGCACAAAGACCCCGAGGAAACCAAGCATCATTTCCCCAACATCTATGCCAAGTGTCTGAGCATCGGCATCGACATCACCAAGCAGTATATCCCCGTTGCTCCAAGTGCCCACTATATGTGCGGCGGCATCAAAGTCGATTTGGACGGGCAAAGTAGCATCCGCAGACTCTATGCTGTGGGCGAATGCTCCTGCACAGGACTGCACGGCGGCAACCGACTGGCCAGCAATTCGCTCATCGAGGCTGTTGTCTATGCCGACGCAGCAGCAAAGCACTCGCTTGAAGTCATCGACCAATACGACTTCAACGAAAAAGTGCCGGAATGGAACGATGAAGGCACAATGTCGAACGAAGAAAAGGTACTCATTGCCCAAGACGTAAAGGAAGTGAACCAAATCATGAGCACATACGTCGGCATCGTCCGTAGTGACCTGCGTCTGCATCGGGCCTGGGAACGCCTCGACCTGCTCTACGAAGAAACGGAACATCTCTTCAAGCGCGTCAAGCCGACAAAGGACATCTGCGAGCTCCGTAACATGATAAATGTGGGCTACCTCATCACTCGTCAAGCTCTGGAACGCAAAGAAAGCCGCGGCCTGCACTACACCATCGACTACGCGAAGCACGCGCTGGATAAGGGGGTTAAAAGTTGAAAAATTGAAAAATTAAAGAGTTGAAGAAAGGAATACTCGGCATTCTCATCATCATGGAGAGCTTCTTCCTGTTGCTCTCTATGGTTGTCGCGCTGATCTACGGCGAGAAGGGATGGCTATGCTTCCTGCTCACGGCTTTGGGCACGATAGCCCTGGGAACATTCTGCATATACCTGAGTCGCAGAAGTGAACCTGGACGAATGCGGCGCGCCGATAATTTCCTGATTGTAGCGCTCTCGTGGATAGTGTTCTCCTTCGTTGGCATGTTTCCATTCCTTTTCCTAACGGACATGAATGTGTCGAGTGCTTTTTTCGAGACGATGAGCGGCTTCACCACGACCGGCGCCACCTGCATTACCGATATAGACAGCCTACCTAAAAGTTTGCTCTTCTGGCGAGCCATCACACAATGGATTGGCGGCTTGGGTATCGTGGTCTTCTCGTTTGCCCTGATTCCCGTCTATGAGATGAAGAACAGCAATATCTATTCTGCCGAAGTGACGGGACTTGGATTGGACAAACTACGCCCGAAGATTGGTTCTACGGCAAGACGCGTTCTCTTCATCTACCTGGTGCTCACCGGTGCCTGCATGCTGGCCTACTGGCTCGGACCGATGAACCTCTACGACGCCGTCTGTCATGCTTTCACCACAATAGCGACGGGCGGTTTCAGCACCCATTCGGAAAGCATGGCTTTTTTCCACAGCAACTATTTAGAATATGTGGCCAGTCTTTTCATGATTGTCAGCAGCATTAACTTCTCGCTCTATTACTACATGACGATCCGCCGTAGCCGCGTACTCGTTACCAATGAAGAGGTTCGCGCCTTCTGTGGCTATATTGCAATAGCAATAGTGGGCTTTATACTGCTTTTCTACTTTGCCCCTGTGCCGGAAGAAGCTCTTGCGAAAATGCCAAAAGGATTTGAGGAAACCTTCCGCACAGCACTCTTCCACGTGAGCACCGTATCGACAAGCACAGGCTTCTCCGCCCAGAAGTTCGATTATGTGGCGTGGGGAGCATCGTTCTGGATGCCTACGGTAGTCCTAATGGCTATCGGTGCCTGCGCAGGAAGCACGGCTGGCGGTATCAAAGTAATCCGCGTCATCATCTGTGCCAAGAGCTTCTTCAACGAACTCATTCTGATGCTTCACCCCAGAGCTGTTCTCGGAGTGCGCGTCGGAAAACAGATTGTGCCGGACAATAAAGTGCGTCAGGCTTTGGCTTTCATCTTCATCTATGTTCTGTTGGTAGTGATTGCGATGACTTGTCACTCGTTGCTTGGAGCGGACGTAGATACGGCATTGGGCAGCAGCATCAGTATGCTCAGCAATGTCGGGCCGGCAACAGGTAGCACAGGTCCCGCAAGCACATTTGCTGGTGTTCCTGCCTCTGGAAAATTGCTAATGAGCGCCTATATGCTCATCGGTCGTCTGGAGATATTCACGGTACTCTTCCTGCTAATGCCCAACTATTGGAAGGACAGGAAGTAGAAGCCCCTCTCCGCTCCCCCCTTGGGGGAGTGCCTTTAATAACTTACGCTGACTTCTATGCCTAGTTCCCGGATGCGCTGGGCGATAGATTCCATTACCTTTGGGTCGGCCTTTTCCAAACCTTTGACGGGCGTTTCGCGGTCGAGAGTGTAGAGCATCACCGCCTTGGGCTTGATACGACGCAAGGCTTCCAGATAGGGTGCGATATACCTTTCGGTAGTATTATCGAGCGACTGCCCGCCATATTCTCCGCGCATGAGCATTGTCTGGATGATGCACTTGCCCCTGAAGAGTGCGAGACACGTGATTTGTTCCTCTATATCATAATGTCCTTGCGGGCGGTCCACATTATTTATATATACAGAATCCACCGTGTCGAGCTTCAGAATATTGTTGTCGAAGTGCAACAATGCCTCGCGAATCTCGGGACGCCGTATTTGAGTAGCATTACTGAGGATGCTCATTTTGGCAGATGGGCAAAGAGCATTCCTCACCTCGCGTACTTTATCAACTATCTCCGGGAAGTGTGGATGCAAGGTTGGTTCGCCGTTTCCGGCAAAAGTCAACACATCGGGCACAATTCCCTCCTGTCGAAGTTCTTGCAACTTGCTTTGCAGTCCACTTACAATCTCGTCGGCTGTGGGCAGAGGATTCTTTGTGCGGCGCTCGCTGTTCAGTCCGCACTCACAATAGATACAATCGAAACTACAGAACTTTCCGCCTTTCGGAAGCAGGTTTATACCCAGCGAGATACCTAACCTGCGACTGTGTATCGGTCCGAAAATAGGGGAATCATAGATAACGGTACTCATAATTGTATGCAAAGGTACAACAAAAAGCGAAAAATGAAAAATGAAAAGTGAAAAAAAATAAGAGTTGATAATGAAGAATTAAAAAATTATAATTCTTTATTCTTCTCACCTCATTTTTCACTTTCTTTTCACTTTTTGTCGTACTTTTGCAGCGGAATATGATGAAAAAGGCGTTCATATTATCTTTTGTCCTACTTCTGAGTGGTGTTTTGTATGCTCAGGAGGAAGACAGCGAATTGCTGCCCGAGGAGCCTGTCAACTATAAACTCAAGTTGCAACGCTACCGCTATGTAAAGCCTATAGTAGCCAACGGCGATACGATGTGGTGCTACCTCCTGCCGGAACTATGGGTTTATCCACCGTTGAAGTTCAAAAACGAGAAACAGCGTCGGGCCTATAACCGTCTTGTCTATAACGTCAAGAAGGTGTTGCCCATCGCTCAGCAAGTGAACGAACTCATTGCAGAGACCTATGAGACGCTGGAGATGTTGCCCACCAAGAAAGAAAAAAGCGCACATATAAGTGCTGTGGAGCGCGACATCAAGGAGACATACACGCCACAAATGAAAAAGCTTACCTATTCTCAAGGTAAGCTCCTCATAAAGCTTGTTGACCGGGAATGCAACCAGTCGTCGTACGAAATTGTACAAGCTTTCCTCGGTCCCGCCAAAGCCGCATTCTATCAAGTCTTCGCTTGGACTTTCCGCGCAAGCCTCAAGAAAGAATACCATCCCGAAGAGGAAGACAAACTCATCGAGCGCGTCGTCCGTCAGGTAGAAACGGGACAGCTCTGATCACTTGTTCAGCGTCCAGGAAAAACCTTCCTTAGTGTCCTTGACTTCGAAGCCGAGGACTGCAAGGTCGTCGCGAATCTTGTCACTCAAAGCCCAGTTTTTCTCGGCCTTTGCTGCTTGACGTTGTTCCAGAAGCATATTCACAACAGCTCCGAAAGCCTCTTCTCGAGCCTTGTTGCTAACACCTGTGTCCTGACGCAAGCCAAGGATCTCGGTGGTGAAGGTCTCCATCAAAGCAAGCAAGGCCTGTGCCACCTCAGCGGTAATGCTGGATTTCTTGTCGGTGAGTGTGTTGATAATACGGCAGGCATCGAAGAGGTGGCTGATGACGATGGGCGAGTTCAGGTCGTCGTTCATCGCATCATAGAGTTTCTCGCGAAGTTCCTCAACATACTTCATTTCTATCGCCGGCTGACCTTTGACTTTCTGTCCTTCCTGGAGACGACGCAGATTCTTCAGACCATCCATTAGACGAGCCAGTCCCTTCTCTGCAGCTTGCAGGGCTTCGTTACCGAAATCGACTGTGCTACGGTAGTGAGCCTGGAGGATGAAGAAGCGGATTGTCATAGGCGTATAGGCCTGACTGAGCAACGGATGACTGCCGTCAAAGAACTGTGGCAAGGTGATAAAGTTGTTATATGACTTGCCCATCTTCTTGCCGTCGATAGTAATCATGTTGTTGTGCATCCAGTAATGCACCATTTGGTCGCCTTGACTGGCTACAGCTTGTGCAATCTCGCACTCATGATGCGGAAAGATGAGATCCATGCCGCCGCCGTGTATGTCGAAGTGGTCACCCAGGTACTTGCGTCCCATAGCGGTACATTCGCAATGCCACCCCGGGAAACCATCGCTCCATGGGCTCGGCCAGCGCATAATATGTTCGGGCTGTGCTGCCTTCCACAGGGCGAAGTCGGCTTGATTCTTCTTTTCCCCAACTCCCGCCAAATCACGACTCGCATCCTTGATGTTCTCGAGGTCACGTCCTGAAAGGATACCCCAACGATGAACCTTGTTGTACTTCTCTATGTCGAAGTAAATACTACCATTGCTCTCGTAGGCATAGCCGTTGTCGAGAATCTGCCTGACAAGTGCCTGCTGCTCGATGATGTGACCTGTAGCATGGGGTTCGATGCTTGGTGGCAAACAGCCCAATGCGTCCATTGCCTGATGAAAGCGGTTGGTGTAGTATTGTGCTACTTCCATCGGTTCGAGTTGTTCAAGGCGAGCCTTCTTGGCAATCTTATCCTCGCCCTCGTCGGCATCATGTTCCAAATGACCCACATCAGTGATGTTCCGCACATAGCGAACCTTGTATCCAATGTGCTGGAGATAGCGGAAAAGGAGATCAAAGGTGATAGCAGGACGAGCATGACCAAGATGTGCATCACCGTAAACAGTAGGGCCGCAGACGTACATGCCCACACGACCAGGGTTGAGCGGTTTGAAGAGCTCTTTCTGCCGACTCAATGTATTATAAATAAATAATGGTTGGTCCATCAATGGTTATTGGTTATTGGTTTTTTTATTCTTTAGAACAAAAGCGCGATTGTAGTCGCGGACTCTAGGTTATTGAGTTTCACCGTATTCCAGTTCGCCATCCACAACCCATCGAAGGTCTTCGGGATCGTACTCTCCCATTTTATCCTTCTTGGCTTGCTTGGCAACATACTTAGCAACCTCCTCCACATCGATATCAATATCTTCTTCTCCATTGTGCTTGTCGAGTAAATCGACATAGTACTCACCAATGACATCGATGAAGTAATAGAGTTCATCCTCAGTGAACTTGTCTTTGAGTTCCTGAGGAAGGTAGTTCTGTATATATTCGACTGTCTGACGGTCGTCCTCAGCATCAGCGAGGAGGTCTTCTTCGAAAGTACTCATGGAATCCAATACTTAATTTTAACTCGTAATTCTCAACTCTTGATTGCTTAGAGCAATGCCTTTATCTTCTCTTCGAGAGCGGGACGGGGTGCCAGACCGACATTACGATCAACCTCTTTGCCGTCTTTGAGAAAAACAACTGTGGGAATGTTGCGAACGCCAAAGCGCATAGCCAAGTCTTCGTCTTCTTCCACGTCGCACTTGCCGATGATGGCCTGACCGTCATAGTCCTTTGCCAGTTCCTCGATGATAGGTGCGAGACGCTTACATGGGCCACACCATGTTGCCCAAAAGTCCAAAACGATAGGCTTTCCGGTTGCTACCAGTGCCTCGAAATTGTTGCTGTTGATTGTCTGTGCCATAATATATAAAGTTTAAGAGTTTAAAAGTTCAAAAAATTAATTGTTTATGCTATAGGATAGTGCATCACTGGCCTCGATATCATCCAGAAAATGTCGCTTCACATTGATGTGATAGGAGCGGGAAGTCATATGCAACTGGTTGTGTGGATTGGTGGCATCGATAAACACAAATTGCATAGCAGTATTTCCCTTATTTTCTTGAGCATAAGAAATAAGCATCTCCACATCGTCCTTGCTTAACGCACTTGTGTTGATGGTAATGGTGATACGCTCTATCACTTTGTTACTGACATCAGCTAGCCAGTCAATGTGTCCAATTCGCAATTCATACTCGCCAGGACGGTAACGCTCATCCACACTGCCTGTTATGAGTACCGAACGGTCTATGCTCAAATAACCTCCCCATTGCACCCAGTTATCTCCAAAAAGTGCTATCTCGCCAGTTCCGCTGAAATCTTCGATGGTTGCTACACCGAAAGGTTTGCCATTCTTGGTTGTACCAGAACGAACAGCTGTCACTATACCCCCCAAACGAACACTTTTTTTGGCAAAAGCACTGAGGTCCTCCATCTGCGCCATCTTCAGGTTGCAGACATTCTGGAGGATGACATAATATTCGTCGAGTGGATGCGCCGAGAGATAAATGCCCACCAACGAGCGCTCCTTGTTCAGCCTTTCCAATACCGACCACTCTTCTGCTTCGGGTACAGCAGGCTTGTTGAGCTCTATAGCATCCATACCAAAGAGCGAGAACTGTGCCTCCATCTGAGCCTGCTGGAATTGAGTGCCGTAACGCACAAGTAAATCAAGGAATATTTCACCCTTTTGGTTAGCGGCAACAAATTGTTCGCGACGAATTCCTGTAGAAATATTGTCGAGGGCACCACTCAGAGCGAGACACTCCAAACCATTACGCTTGATAGCCGACATATTGACACGTTCTGCAAAGTCGAAGATGTCACGATAAGGGCCGTTTTTCTCCCTCTCGTCCACAATAGCTTGTACGGCTGCTTCGCCCAAACCCTTGATAGCAGTCAGACCATATCGTATCTGTTGTCGGTCATTGACGCCAAAGTTGAGGTATGATTCGTTGACATCCGGACCAAGCACCTCAAGCTTCATAGCGTGACACTCTTCTAGCAGCTTGGTCACTTCCTTAACATCGTCTTTACCTCTCGTCAACAAGGCAGCCATAAACTCAGCAGGATAGTGCGCCTTCATGTAGGCTGTTTGGTAAGCTACCCAGGAATAACAAGCAGCATGTGACTTGTTGAAAGCGTATTCAGCGAACTTCTCCCATTCGCCCCAAATCTTTTGGAGAATCTTCGGATCGTGACCATTACGTGCACCACCATCGAGGAATTTGGGTTTCAATTGCTTGATGATTTCCTTCTGTTTCTTACCCATTGCCTTTCGCAGGGTATCACTCTCGCCTCTGGTGAAACCTGCCAACTTGCGAGCAAGCAACATCACCTGCTCCTGGTAGACAGTAATTCCGTATGTGTCACGAAGATATTCCTCGCAGGCTTCAAGGTCGTATGTAATGGGCTCTTGTCCGTTTTTGCGCTTAATGAACTGCGGAATCTTATCCATTGGTCCAGGACGGTACAAGGCATTCATGGCGATGAGGTCTTCAAAGACAGTAGGATGCAACTCCTTGAGGTATTTGCGCATTCCCGCTGATTCAAACTGGAATGTACCAACAGTGGCCCCTTCCTGATATAGTTTGTAAGTCAACGGATCATCGATGGGAATATTATCCAGGTCGATATCCACACCATGTGCCTCCTTGACGATACGGCAAGCCTCCTTGAGTTGTGAAAGCGTCTTAAGACCCAGGAAGTCCATTTTGATAAGGCCTGTACTTTCGATAACATGCCCATCATACTGCGTGACAGCAGTCTTACGGTCAGGGAAGTCCGGATCATCTGCTGTGGAAACAGGTACATGATCACTTATTGGGTCACGACAAATGATAAAGCCGCAAGCATGGATGCCAGTATTTCGGACTGTACCCTCAAGCTTTAGTGCATACTTGATGGTGTCAGCTTCCTTGATGTTTTTCGAGAATTTGGCTTCTTTCAGTTCTGGTGTTACCTCAATATAATTCTCGAGTGTTGGTTTCTTGCCATCTGGCAGACGATCCGGCATTGCTTTGCACCAAGCATTGACAACGGCAAGAGGTATTTTCTCCACACGTCCTACATCTTTCAGGCTGCTCTTGGCCGCCATAGCACCATAGGTAATGATATGGGCACAGTTCTCGTGACCATACTTGTCCATAACCCACTGTAATACCTTGCCTCTACCATCATCATCGAAGTCGGTATCTATATCAGGCAAAGAAATACGGTCAGGATTAAGGAATCGCTCGAAAAGGAGGTCATACTTGAGTGGGTCTAGCCTTGTGATACCCAAACAATATGCTACAACCGAACCGGCTGCTGAACCTCGACCCGGTCCAACCCAGACACCCAACTCTTTGCGAGCGCTATTGATGAAGTCCTGCACAATGAGGAAGTAACCGGGAAAGCCCATCGTCTTCATGATATGGAGCTCGAAACGGATACGGTCATCCAGTTCCTTTGAAAGCGGAGTAGGATAAAGGCGTTCTGCTCCCTCATAGGCAAGCTTGGCCAAATAGTCTGCCTCGAACTTTATTCTGTAGAGTTTATCTATGCCACCTAGTTTCTCTATTTTCTTCTTTCCTTCTTCTGGCGGCAAGGGATTTTCGCCGTTTTCATCACTTGTAAACTCACGGAAAAGATCTTCTTCTGTGAAGCGCTGACGCCAAATATCCTCTGTACCGAATTCCTTTGGAATAGGGAAGAAAGGCATAATGGCGTTGGATTCAAGGTCATACATCTCCACCTTGTCCAATATTTCACAGGTATTGGCCAATGCTTCTGGTATATCCTGAAAGATTGCATTCATCTCGGCCTGTGTCTTGAACCACTCCTGCTTGCTATAGCGCATGCGATTGGGGTCATCAATATCTTTTCCGGTAGAGAGACAAAGAAGCAAGTCGTGTGCCTCTGCATCATCTTCGTTGATGAAATGCGAGTCGTTTGAACAGATGAGTTTTACTCCATATTTACCTGCCAATTCAATGAGGACAGGATTAACCTTCTTCTGGATTTCATAAAAGCCACGATTGGCTATCTGTGTGGGGTTTGTCACCTCGTGACGCTGCAGTTCGAGGTAATAATCATCGCCCCAAATATCTTGGAACCATTTGATGGTCTCTTCTGCACCGGCTATATCACCATTTGCTATCTTCTTAGGCACCTCACCACCAATGCAGGCGGAGCAGATGATGAGTCCTTCGTGAAATTCTTTCAGATCCTTATGGTCGGTACGGGGGCGCATATAGAAACCATCAACCCAAGAACGCGACACAAGCTTTATCAGATTATGATAGCCCTTTAAGTTCTTGGCAAGAACAATGAGATGCCAGCCAGATTGGTTTTCCTTTCCCTCGTGCACACTTTTGTCTCCACAATGGGCAACATACATCTCACAGCCAAAGATGGGCTTGAAAGGTTCCAATCCTTTCTCTTTTCTTCCCTTATTTACCTTCTTACAATAGTCGTACAGCTCTTTTACACCAAACATATTGCCGTGATCGGTGAGTGCCATTCCACGCATTCCATCACTGATAGCCTTGTCCATCATACCCTTGATAGACGCTTGTCCGTCAAGCAGTGAGTATTGCGAGTGAACATGTAGGTGTACGAAGTTCTCCATTTTTTTCTGTTAAGTTAAGAAGAGATGGCGAAGTTAGTATTTTTTTTTATAATGGACAAGCGAATAGCTGCTTTTTTCTGCTGTAGTAAAGAAAAACGTTTCTTTAGCCTTTGCCAATTCAAAAAAAAACATTAACTTTGAGCCGCACTATATAAAAAATATGGGTAAAAGACTCAGAAAGCTGAAGAAAATACGTCTTCATCACGAGGGAAAAAAGACGCTTCTATGGAGTGCTATCGTGCTGGTAGTATTCAATTTCACTATATTGCACAGCTTTGATTCGCGCATTCCATTTGATATATGTATAGCAATAAGCGCCATCCTCTATGGAATACTTCTGAATTTTTTCCAATGTCCCATCCGTTCTTTTGAAAACGATACAGAGGGTATTGTTGTGGCACCTGCCGATGGCCGTGTAGTTGTTGTGGAAGAGACAGAAGAAAACGAATACTTTCATGATCGTCGCATAATGGTTAGCATCTTCATGAGTCTTTTCAATGTTCATGCAAACTGGGTTCCTGTGGACGGTACTATAAAGTATGTGCGTCATTATGATGGTAATTTTCATAAAGCATGGTTACCAAAGGCCAGTGAAGAAAACGAGCGTAGTACTGTTGTGATAGAAACTCCCGATGGTGTAGAGATACTTGCACGTCAGGTAGCTGGAGCTATGGCACGCAGAATAGTCACCTATCCTACAGAAGGTGAAGATTGCTATGTGGATGAACATTTGGGCTTTATCAAGTTCGGTTCACGGGTTGACCTCTATTTGCCACTTGGAACAGACGTTTGTGTTACACTTCATCAAAAGACAATAGGAAACGAGACTATCATAGCAAAACTAAAACAAATATGATTATCCGCAATATCCCCAACGCTCTCACTTGCTGCAATCTGATTTGTGGTTGTATGGCTACAGGTGCTGCTTTCTATGGTAATTACCAATGGGCAGTGTTAATGATTATAATTGGTGCAGTTTTCGACTTTTTCGATGGAATGGTAGCACGTGCTTTGGGGGTTTCTTCGAATATAGGTAAGGAGCTGGATTCACTTGCCGATATTGTTACTTTTGGTGTAGCGCCCAGCAGTATTATTTTCTACCTCTTTACTGAAGTACATTGCCCGGAAATGCTCATCTCGGTCAAAGACTTATTGCCTTATACTGCTTTTCTGATGGCAGCATTCTCAGCTTTGCGCCTTGCAAAATTCAATATAGACAAGCGTCAATATCAGCAGTTCATAGGACTTCCCACACCTGCAAATGCACTCTTTTGGGGTAGTTTGGTAGTGGGTGCTCATGCTTTTCTGGTATCTCTGAAGTTCAATGCTGTCTTCCTTTTTCTTTTCATGTTCCTCTCCTGCCTGCTATTGGTATGTGAAGTTCCCATGATAGCATTGAAGTTCAAAAATTACAGTTGGGTTGACAACAAACAGCGCTATATTTTCCTAATTGGATGTTTGCCTTTGTTATTTCTTGGTACACTTTCTCTGGCTGCCATTATAATATGGTATATAGTGATTTCTATTGTGTTCCATAAAATAACCTCATAAATTCATTTTTTCTCCATCAGATGCCATAAGACTATCCCTGCTGTGACACTTACATTCATACTATGTTTAGTGCCATACTGAGGTATTTCCAAACAATTGTCACACATATCCACAATCTGTTGCTGGACACCTTTTACTTCATTACCCAATATAATAGCGTATTTTTTATCCGGATCCCTATGAAAATCGTGTAACATAGTGCTGCCCTCACATTGCTCTATGGCAAGTATCGTATAACCATCCTCCTTGAGCCAATTCACTGCATCCTCTGTCTTCTGAAAATAACGCCAAGGAACACTGTCTTCAGCACCAAGGGCAGTCTTATGGATTTCGGGGTGTGGAGGCTGAGCAGTAATACCACAGAGACAAACACCACTCATACGAAAGGCATCACAAGTGCGAAATACACTACCTACATTATATAAACTACGGACATGGTCGAGTACTACAACTATAGGCTGTTTCTCAGATGCTTTATACTCTGCCACATTCATGCGGTTCATTTCGGTTACTTTCAGTTTTCTCATTTTATTGAAACCTTATTTTCGATTACAAAATTAACAATATATGTTCATAACTCTGTTAATAAGTCGCCACTTATTCACAATAAATTTTGAAATTTTAAGTTACACACATAAAAGTTAAGTTATAAAACATTATTAAACCCAAAAAAGTTAAGTTATACATACATCATATCAGATAAAATTATTAACTTTGCATGTTATTAGTAGATGTTGATAATTCTACACCTATAAAAGTAAAATATAATGATTATTAGAATATTCCGGCATTATTAAGTATGTTCAAAACTCTGAAAAAATTGTTGAAATAGTGTTCATAACTTAAAAAGTGAAAAAAGGAAGAAAAAGTTATCAACATATCAACCTATTATCATTATCATCATAAAAATTCTTTTAAAATATAAAAACTAATAATAATAATAATGATAGAAAAAAAGTGGATAAAAGCTGGCTATGTGAAAGAACCGGTACCAGCAGGAACAGATATAAAGGCAGAAATACACCGTATGTGTAAGGAGAAGAATGCAGTCATCATGGCACACTATTACACAGATGGAGAGATACAGGATATTGCCGACTTTGTTGGTGACAGTTTGGCTCTGGCTCAGCAGGCAGCAAAGACTGATGCAGATATCATAGTGATGTGTGGTGTGCATTTCATGGGTGAGACAAACAAGATACTCTGTCCGGAAAAGAAGGTACTTGTTCCCGATCTGAATGCTACATGTTCTTTGGCAGAGAGTTGTCCGGCAAAAGAGTTTGGCGAGTTTGTAAAGTCTCATCCTGGACATACTGTCATCAGTTATGTGAATACAACTGCTGCCATCAAGGCATTGACTGATGTTGTGGTGACCAGTGGTAATGCCATGCAGATAGTAAATTCGTTGCCTAAGGATGAGAAGATAATCTTTGGTCCTGATCGTAATCTTGGCAACTACATCAATTCTGTGACTGGCAGGAACATGGTTTTGTGGGATGGTGCCTGTCATGTTCACGAGAAATTCAGTTTGGAACGTATATTGGAACTGAAAGCCCAACATCCAGATGCCAAGATACTGGTTCATCCTGAGTGTAAAGGACCAGTTGTGAAAGTGGCTGATAAGGTAGGTAGTACTGCTGCTTTGCTGAAGTTCAGTCAGGAAGACGATGCTAAGGAATACATTGTTGCTACAGAGAGTGGTATTCTGCACAAGATGCAGCAGGCATGTCCGGATAAAGTTTTCCTTCCTGCTCCACCAGATGACAGTACCTGTGCCTGCAACGAGTGCAATTACATGAAGCTCATCACGATGGAGAAACTCTACAATTGCCTCCGCTATGAATGGCCGGAGATAGAGGTAGATAAGAAAGTAGCCGAAAAAGCTGTGAAGTCCATCAACAGAATGTTAGACCTCTCAGCCAAATAATTTTTAAATTATAATTTGGAAATTTTAAATTTAATAATTTTGAATTGATACAGTGTCTTCCCTGATAATAGACCTTGCCTATATCCTTGTAGTCGCCAGCATTGTGACTATCATATTCAAGCGGCTGAAACAGCCACTTGTACTGGGATATATTGTTGCCGGCTTTTTGGCAGGACCACACATGCCCTATACACCTTCGGTCAGCAGTATGGAGGGCATAGAGGAATGGAGTTCTTTGGGTGTAATATTCCTCATGTTCACACTGGGACTGGAGTTCTCTTTCAAGAAGATAGTGCGTATGGGCCTCCAGCCTATCCTGACAGCCATTATGGTGATGTTTTGTATGATAGGTATTGGTGGTGTGGTGGCCTTGCTCTTTGGTTGGAGCAGTATGGACCGACTTTTTCTAGGCGGAATGCTCAGTATGAGTTCCACTACCATAATATATAAGGCATACGATGATTTGGGGCTTCGGAACAAGCGTTTTGCTTCTGGTGTCCTATCTGTTCTCATAATAGAGGACATACTGGGCATCTTGCTTATGGTGATGCTGAGTGCTTTGGCTGTGAGCAGGCATTTCGAGGGTATAGAGCTGATAAAGAGCCTCATGAAGCTGGCCTTTTTTCTGCTTCTCTGGTTTTTGGTGGGAATCTATCTGCTGCCGCTCTTCTTGCGTAAGTTCAGGCGTTACATCAACAACGAGATGCTGCTTGTAGTATCCGTAGGTCTGTGTTTCCTGTTGGCAGTAATAGCTTCGCGCATAGGTTACAGCCCAGCTCTGGGTGCTTTCATGATGGGCAGTATTCTGGCCGAAACATTGGAGGCAGAGAACATAGAGAAGAGTGTCAGTTCATTGCGTGACCTGTTTGGAGCTGTATTCTTTGTGTCTGTAGGCATGATGGTGGAACCTTCTGTCCTGACTTCATATTGGTTACCAATCGTTGTACTGACGCTTGCTGTAGTGCTGGGACAGATGTTCTTCGGCAGTCTCAGTTTCTTTGTGGCAAGTGGTGATTTGCGACTGGCAATCAGGAGTGGCTTCTCTATGGTCCAGATAGGTGAGTTTGCCTTTATCATAGCCGGATTGGGCCAGGAGTTGGGTGTCACCAGTCAGTTCCTCTATCCTGTGGTTGTTTCGGTCAGCATCATCACCACCTTCCTTACACCTTATATAATAAAACTGGCTCCAAAAGTCTGCAATCGTGTGGAACCGACAATAAATGCCCAGTTGTCGGTGGTGAATGACAAACTGAAGCACAGTAAGGTATTGTCCAAAAACAGGAGAAAGGGACGTTTGGTCCTCTCCCCAGCCCTGGCTTGGAAACGTTTCATCAAGGCTGTTCTCTATCAGACGGCAGCTTTCCTCACCATAGGAATTGCGGTTACCATGTTCTGCTTTACCACTTTGATGCCGCTCTGCCACCATTTCATGGGAGAGAAGTATGGCACCATCGTATGTGGAATCATCACTCTGGTCCTCCTTTCACCCTGCATCCGGCCAATAGTTATCCGCAAGAACCATAGTCGGGAGGTACATTATCTGAACTCTTTGGGCAAGGCAATGCGGGTGCTGGTTGGATTTGCCATTTTTGCAAAGGTATTTCTGGGCTTCTTCATCATATATGAGGTGGTGTCGTTTGTCTCTCCGCTCTGGTGGGTTTGGAACGCTCTGTTGAGCATAGCAGTACTCACCCTGATGGTGATGAGCAGAGTGGTGAAGTACACCAGCATCCGTATGGAACGTACCTTCAAGCAGAACCTGCGCCTCAAGGAACAACAGAATACACTCAGTTATGGCAGACGTCTGAGGGGAAAAGACCTGCAGATAGCACGAGTGAAGGTACCCATGCATTCGGAATGGGGAGGACATTCATTGGCCCAGCTTCATTTTGGTAAGACAGACAGAGTGCACATAGCAGCCATCATACGAGCAGGTCACCGCATCAACATACCTGGGGGCAGTAACCGCATCTATCCAGGTGACGAACTGGAGGTAGTGGCTGGAGCGGAAGCCATTGAGGCATTGCGTGCCAGGAGTGAACAGGAACTCCTACAGCCCCAGGACCGCAACAAGGACAATCACAGCATGTCCGTCATCTCAGTCCGTCTGAGTGAAAGCAGTCCCCTGATAGGAAACACCCTCCAAGATGTGGATTTCCGCCTCCGTTATCATTGTATGGTAGTTGGAGTGGAGAACGAGCAAGGACACCTGGATGCCACCCAAGCCAAACGTCAATTCCGCCCAGGAGACATCGTCTGGGTAGTAGGAGAAGAAGCCGACCTCAGCATGCTGACTATGGTGATTTAGGTTAGATTTTGTAAAGATATTTCCGTTTTTCATTTTTCCTTCTCTTTCTCCCCCTAAAGGAGGTTGGGGGGTCCGCATTTGTTCCCTGCCCAGGGAAAATTTTTTCCTCCGCCGAGCAGCAAGTGTTACCTGGCGAGGTAGCAAAATCTGCATTTTTAGGGCGTTCCGAACTCTGCCGGAAATGTAAAGATATTTCCTTTTTGTTTTTCTTTTTTCATTTTTGCTCCTTTAGAGGGCAAATCAGCAACTATTAATAGTAGCAAAATTTTCTATTAATACTTACAAGATTTTCTATTAATAGTAGCAAAATCTACATAATTCAGGGCCTTTTACAGTTCTATGAAAACATAAAGATTTTTCCTTTTTAAATGTTTTCATTTTTAACCTCACCACCTAACCCGACAGGCATCTATATCCGATGAATATTGGGGGTTAGTTAGGTTAGGTGTTACTCAAACACCTAACCTAACACCTAACCTGCCTCAACCCTCGTATTCATCGGACTTTGAGCCTTGTCAGGTTAGGATGTTAGGTGTTTTTGCGAATAAACCTTTTTTAGAGCCTAAAAAACAACGGTGTAGAAAGAGCAAAACAACGCCGTTGTTTCGCTGTGATTGAAACGGCGTTTCGTCGTCATCGATATGCCGTTTCGTTGAGATTGATACGGCGTTTCGTGTCTTCTCAACCCGTTGCCCGCAGAATTGTCGTTTTTGTCGCCAATACCCTTAAGGTACCAGGTGAGGTATATGTTAGGTATATGTTGTCGAACATATACCTGTCCCCAATCCCTGTATTCATCGGCCCTAGAGGCCTGTAGAGGTATATGGTAGTGTTTTTTTCGAGTAAAGTATTTTCAGAGAATCCTGAATACTTTTCTGCGAAATCTTGCATTCAACTACAATAGTCTAGAATTAGAGTTAATTAGAGATGAATTAGAATTCAATCCCAAAGACTTCGAAAGCCTTGAAAGCCAGAAGACGAGGAACTATTAGTTGCGCCAAGGTATTATCCGTATTCCATACGTCCTCTATTGGAAAGTCGTTCTTGTGACTCCAATTCTCCGATTCATTATGTTTATGTTTTTTCATAATCAGAAACCTATTCTGCGTTTTTCTTTCGTTTCAAGCCTTTCGCTATCACAGTATTCAGATAGTTCTTCTACGACATTTGCAGATTCGCCATGAAGAATTTTTCCTATAGTATAGTGTCTCGCGATGTTTTCTATTTGTCCACCGCTGAAGTCATATTTCGAGGCTAAGATGCGGGAATCCTCTTCTCTTAGAGTCGGAATCATTTCGTGCCACATGTTCATACGGGCTTCAATTGTAGGCTTTTCGAACTTTATCTTGTAGAGAAATCTACGTTCGAAGGCCTTATCCATATTCTGAGCCAGGTTCGTTGTGGCGATAAGTATGCCGTCAAGCGTCTCCATTTCCTGTAGGATGATGTTCTGAATAGAGTTTTCCATCTTGTCAACGGCTCTTTCCGCTCCTTCCTGACGCTTGTTGATGATGGCATCAGCCTCGTTGAAAAGGAGGATTGGCGCAATTGCACTCTCTTTAACTTTTGCTCGATAGGTGTCGAACAGCTGCTTGATGTTCTTCTCGCTCTCACCTACCCACATACTCTTTATCTGCGAAACGTTGACTTGGAGAATGTCCCGGCCAGTTTGTCTTGCAAGTTGGAGCACAGTCTCAGTCTTTCCCGTTCCCGGCTCACCATAGAAAAGACACGCGAAACCACAACGGAAGCCGTTCTCCTTCATGCGACTGCGAATTTGGTTATATTGTTCTTCCTCCAAGAGTTTACCAAGTTCCGCAATCTGAGCGCTAATCTTTTCTCCATAGAAGAGCCTTTTAGGTGTTATCTCTTCTGATTTCACAACATCTCCGCGTTTGATGTTTTTGTTCAAAGCAGCCAAATTGAGTTCGCTGAAAAGCTCCTTTTTCGCTTTATCCGTCATTCGGAATGATTCCCGGTCAACAAAGCCGTCGCTGTTGTTGTTCTCGATGATTCCCTCTGTGAGGAATGTGTGCTCTCCTTCTCCAAGCAAAGCCTTAAAGACTCTCCAAGTATGCTTGCTGTCATACAAGAAGTCGATGTCGTGATAGCCTATATTATCATCGTTGTTATTGACGAACAAATGGGAGAAGAGAACCAGCATCATCTCATCGTCAGTGTCGAGATCGTAGCTCTTAATCTTTTGGACGAACAGCAGTTGCTTGTTACAGTCGAACAGATGATGCATCTTCTCCACCAATGCGTCGAAAGTTAGTTCCTTCTCATTACGCAGTTCGAAAAGAGATTCTATTTCAACAAACAATTCCGAGCACGAAAGACCAGAGTAGTCCTTCGGCACGAACTTCTCGTTTTTCTTGAATGCTTCAAGGACTTCCGACGGCACTCTGTAGGAAATACGATGATCATAGCGGCTGCATCTGACAAGCTCCCTCCGTTCCAGAACATCTATATCGGCCATATATCTGATAATTCTTGTTGTTCGGCATCCCAGATACTTACCGAACTGGCTGATGCTGATGCTGTCGTCGTCGCTGTTGTCAATGAACAAGGCCATCATTACACTTTGCTCTTTAGTCAGCTCAAGTCTTTCCGATACATATTTAATATACTTGTCTGCCTTGCGATAGAATTCGGCACTAAGTCCGGAATCCTTTGCCTTTTCCACAATCTGCTCTATAGCCGAGAGCAAATCTATCTTCTTTGTTGTAGCCATCTTTTATGTCCTTTCTTTTATTATTAAACGTTTCTTGCTGCAAAGTAAAAAGAAACCTCTGCCAACTCGTGGCAGAGGTCTAAGAATTTTGTTCTTTTCTTAATGGGGGTTCAATTATTATTTTCATCTTTGAACCTTTCTGGATGTTTCTTTCGGGCATAGCGCATCAATGCTTCTCCTATGTCCTTGCTTCGTTGATTAGTCAATACTAATACGGTAGCTCGTAACATAGGAGTTGCGGAAGCCGGAATCGTTGCCAATCCCCATATCATCCTAAATTCTTCTTCGATGTCCGAGAGCCATTCATTCAACGGATTGATTTCCTCCATTAGCAAAGGGTAATCTTCAGGGCAGAAGAGATAAAGTAAAATGCCAGTAATAGGTTCGCACTCCTTAGTCTTCTCCTTAATCTTATCCACTAGATGATTCATTCTTTTTTCATCAGATGCCAAAATGCTTTCATCAAAAGCAGTAAGAGTGTCTTGACTTGCGAGGAAGTTCTGGATGTCGTTCACATTTACATGAATAACGCTTTGGGGAGCGTTCAAAATCTCCGTGATAAGATGCATCGCCTTCTTGTATCCTACCTCTGACTTACACATAAAAGTGAGATTTCCTTTAATACTAGTAATCTGCTCAAGAGTTGCATTTACTTTGTTTTCTTTTTCCATAAAGCTTGTTTTATTTAGATTCATGGTGCAAAGAAAACAAAGACCTCTGCCGATTCGTGGCAGAGGTCTAAGAAAAGTGAGATTTTCAATAAGATTTATGCAATTGGATCAGGACAAAGTTCTCTTCTTTGGCATTTCTTGCATTCGCTTCCTCGCCAGACTTTGTCGAACTCCTCGATGGCTGCATCAACTATTGAAAGTTCATCTGTCAGAATGCCTGCCTCGAAGTTTCTACGAGTTGGTGACTTCATGCCCATTCCTGCACCAGTCAGGTTTGCACTACCCACATAACATATTGCTTGGTCGATGATGATAATTTTGAAGTGAACCCTCGGACACATCACACGTTCCAATAGTTTTGCCAATCGTGGGTAACGGTCGAAGTCCTCGCGAAAGTTCGGCCCCGGTTCCTTTGCATGAATGAGTCGCACCTCCACGCCCTTGCCTATCAAGTCCGACAGCACCCCAAGGAAAGGCTTCTCCGTCTTCCCCTGCACCACATACAAGTCCTTGATGTCAGCCGTCCCAATCCACAAAGTCTCCTTGGCCTTCGTCACAAGGTCAAGCACTCTCGAATAATGGGCAGTATCGGAAATGAAGGAGAGCATAGATAACTAACTCATAGATAGATTATGCTCTTTTATCTTTCCGAGAATTTCTGAGATTTTTCCTTTTAGATACTCTTTAAAAGAACCATCCATTATGGCATTATAAAATGCAATTGGTTTATAATGATAACTATCTATCCATTCCCACCCATAAGGATGTGAAGGCTTATCGGCAGCGTTTCTATATTTAAATATATATTGTCCGACACAATACTTTTTGTCAACATCTGGTTCATATTGCTTTCCAATGTAAATAAATGCAGAATGGTCTGGATGCTCTTTCTTTGCAATAATAATGGATAAATCCCATCCTTCCTGATAAAACTGTATCCAGAGTTCAGAGGTTTCTTGGTTATACGAAATTTTTGATTCTATTTGATACCCCTCATTATTCAAGATCTCAACAACTTCCTTAGCAATAGCCTTAAAAATGTCTTCGGTTAACCCTCCCCATTTGTCTATTACTATAATGTTGTTGACATCCTTCTTTTTCTTATCTATAAAGTTCAATAATCTTTGTATTTCTCCTTCTTTTTTTGTTAGAATCTCTAACTTCTTTTCAGCACTTACTTCACCATTAATTTTGAGTTCCTTTTTGAGCTCTTCTTCCAAGAATTGATTAAGTTCCATATTCATGTTTTTATTTATATTTCGTTTATCAAAGTAACCTTCAAGATAATCTATGTATTGTGAGATAGCACTAAGCAAATAACTATCCTTGTATTTTATGCCCGGAAGGATATATTCTTTTAACCAATTCAGGACATCATTCCTAAAAGAAAGATTAACATATCGATCCTCAAACTCTTTCTTATAATCTTTTTCCTCATAAACCCATGTTTGTTCGCTTGGCTCATTTCCCTCAGTGGAAGGTAGATATATGACATAGATGTTTTCTGGCGCATAATTACATTCCTTGGTTTTTGTGATATATCTGGCAATTTGTGCTTCTTGGTCAGTTGCATCATATACTTTATTCTCAAAGATAATTGCATAATCTTTATCTTTTACCCAAAGGTCTATTCTTTCAATCTCTTGGGAAATTTTAGGTGATTTTATTTCTATCTTGGAGAAACTTTCTACACCCTTATTCTTAACGATAAAATTAAGTAAAGACTCCAAAAACTCGTATTTGCCACTTTCGGATTGGTATTGAAGCAATTTGCACAGGATGCGACTATGAGCATTCTCATTAATGTGCAACTCATCAATAACATTTAAGTGATAAGGCAAACTTTGTTTTAGACGAGTATACTCTTTATTAAACTCGTTTAATAGCTTTATCAAATCGTCATTAATCTCTTCCATAGTACAATTTCAATATTCTTTTTAGAATTAGAACTTATATGGGAACAATTTTTTCAAATGCTCCTCATATTTCCATTGTTTTTTTAAAGACTTGTCCATCTCATGAGGAAAAAGAATTGATAAATATATTTCCTGATATTCGTCAGCAAATTGAGAAGGGGACTTAATATTATTGTCTATAGCATATTCGAACCCCTTCATATATCCTTTATGAGCCTCTATTCCCAACATGTTATCGTCTTCAGGCCAATACTTTTCATAAAGATCTACATAAGCCCAAGCAATTACTTTTGATTTACTTTCGTCTCTACCTTTATTAATACATTCCTCGTATTTTGAAGCATAAAGGTCACTAAACTCTTTTACCTCTTCATAATCCACAACACGATGAGCATATTGTTTCGCATAAATCTCGCTTTTGCCCTTGCTTATACAATCACAATACGTTTTAATGTATTTATCTGCATGGTCAAGGCAACTTATTATATAATCTCCTTCATCGTCACCATCTATTCCATTCCCCTTTATTAGATCTTCATAATAACTTTTTACTTCTGCCTCATATTGAGGAAAATACTTTCGGTCAACTCCTGTTTTTAAGAAGAGTTTCTGGATGATACTGTCAGTAAGTTCTTTCATAATATCTTCTGTTATCAGGTTATTCTATCTTATTTATATGCAAATATACTTTTCGTTTCTATATCAACCAACCAAATAGTGTTGTTAAGCAAATGTCCTTACAATCTCTAAAAAGAATTGAAAAGCTTCCTCATATTGTACTTTTTTGAACTTAATATAATAGGCTTGGTGGTTAGAATAGGCTGATTCATTATGTTGGTCCAAATAACTGTTGAAAATTTGTTTAAGCTTTTCAAAGTCTGCTTCTTTCATAACATCCTTAATTATCAAAGGATAGTTCTTTTTATCTTTGCGGTCAAGACTGAACATACATTCTAATTTTCCACTTCCTTCAGAGATAAAGATGTTATATACCTTACCATTGAGGGGTACATCCACACCAACGTATTCGCCGATGTTGCAAGGCTTTAATTGAGGGAAGAGAGTATTAACTTCTTCTTTCCATGAAAGAGCTATGGCATTAATAGCCTTTTTATAATCAGCTTTCAATTTCTTTAATTCCTTTTGTTTGTGGTCAATCTTTTCTAAAAGTTCAACCAGCTTCTGTTTGTTTGAAGTATCTGTTGCCATATTTGTATAATTGAGTTTTAGGTCAGTTTCTTTTGCAAATATATGAATTTAACATCAATAAATCATCATTATTATTCTTTAAATTTCTTTTTATAATGATGATGATGTAATGTGGATAAGTTGATAACTATAGGATTTCCCTTGCTATCCAGGCACAGGCTTCGGCATCGGCTAAGGCGTGGTGGTGATTGGCGAGGTGATAACCACAGAGTTCGGAAATAGTATGTAGCTGGTGATTCTCTGCATGTGGAAAAGTTTTGCGCGATGCCACACAGGTACAATGGAATTCATAATCCGGATAATCCATTTGATAACAACGGAATACGGCTTTCAGGCATCTCTCATCAAATGCCTTATTATGAGCCACGAGTGGAAGTCCTTCTATCAACGGCTCTATTTGTTTCCATACTTCAGGAAACACAGGCGCATCCTTAGTGTCCTCTCGGCATAGTCCATGAACCTGCGAATTCCAGTAATTATAGTAGTTGGGTTCCGGTTTTATGAGGGAGTAGAAAGAATCTACAATCTCGCCATTTCTCACAATCACTATGCCAACAGAGCAAACAGAAGTGCACTCTTTGTTTGCAGTTTCGAAATCTATTGCTGCAAAATCTCTCATTTAATCTTCTTTATATTTATTCCACATGTTTTCTATTTTTTCCGCAATCTCCTCCCGAAGTTCTTTTGGCTCGAGGACTTCCACGTCCTCTCCGCTCCAAAGCAGTTCTTGGATGAAATCGAATTGGGGACGGAGCCAGTACCGAAAAATGCTATACTCTTCATTACACTCTATTTCTTCCTGCGACTCGTGAAGTCTCAAATCGCGAATGTAATTGGCCTGATCTGTACCAACTTTTATCTTGACAAATTGAGGCTTTATATTCGTATCTACAAAGATGCCATACGAATCTTTGAAATAATCCTCTGCACTCCAGTCCTTCGGCATCAGGAATGTTTCGTCTGTTGTATGTAGTTTCAGAATGCGGTCAAGAGAATAGATGCGTAACTGCTTTTCGTCATAATCAGGCTTGGCAACCATATACCAGCGTTGCTTGAACAGCTTTACGCAATAAGGCTGGACTTTGCAATCGTTCTCCTCGTCATTCCAATAACTATGGTAAGTGATGCTGAGTACTCGGTTTTCCTTCATGGCATCGATGATGGGTTTCAGGTAGTCCTGGCCAGACGGCACATATTCCAAAAGGATGCGGTCTTTTATGCTCTGACTGTTTGCCAAAGTATTGCTGACACAAAAGGTCTTGAAGAGCCAGGAGCGAATCCCTTTCTTGCGAAGATCCTCTACATTATCTATATAATAACGATATTCACCCCGATTCTCGTTGACGATACTGATGTTGAACATATCCCAAATGGCATAACACCAGTTGGCGAATGTTCGCTTGGATAATTCAACACCTCTACTAATCTCCCGGTCGCTGAGCCATCTTTTATTCAGTTCGTTGAACGAAATCTTCTTGGCTCGATAGATTGTCTCGATAACCCAGACGTATTTGTTAATCAGGGTTTGTCCTCTGTCATTGTTTATCATTTTCGCAACTTTTTTCTGCAAAGGTAGGGAAAAGCTATGAAAAATAATGGCAGAGGTTTTAATATTTTCTTCCGACAATCTGATTTTTTCTTATAACTGCTACAAAAACCATATTTTATCGGCTAATTTAAATATTATTTGCGCCGAAAAAAGTATAAATCATCAGGCTGCTAGTGTGCTTCCAGCCAGTTGGAGCCCCAGCCACAGTCGGCTATGAGGGGAACGCTGAGGGTTGCTGCACCCTGCATCTCTTCGATGACTAAGTTCTGTAACTTCTCCTTTTCTTCTGGCAGGACAGAGAAGTTCAGTTCGTCGTGGACCTGGAGTATCATCTTTGACTTGATTCCCTCCTCCTTCATGCGTCTAAACACCCTAATCATAGCTATCTTGATAATGTCGGCTGCACTGCCCTGTATGGGGGCATTGATGGCATTCCGCTCAGCATAACCCCTGACTACAGCGTTGTGGCTGTTGATGTCTGGCAACTGACACCGACGATGGAAGATGGTCTCTGTGTAACCCTTCTCACGAGCCATTTCGATGCTCTTTTCCATATAGGTTTTCACACCAGGATAAGTAACAAAATACTCGTCGATGAGCTGTTTTGCCTCCTGGCGAGAGACTCCCAAACGTTCTGCCAAACCAAAAGCACTGATGCCATAGATGATACCAAAATTGGCTGTCTTGGCCTTACGGCGCTCTTCTGGAGTGACTTCCTCAAGGGGCTTCTTGAATATCTTGGCGGCTGTGGCAGCATGGATGTCGTTACCCTGCAGGAAGGCTTCTATGAGGTTACTGTCCTGACTGAGATGAGCCATGATGCGCAACTCAATCTGACTATAGTCGGCACTGAAGAAGAGCTGTCCTGGATAGGGGATGAATGCTTTGCGAACCTCTTTTCCCTGAGCATCACGGACAGGGATGTTCTGCAGGTTGGGATTGGAAGAGGAAAGACGACCTGTAGCTGTAACAGTCTGATTGAAAGAGGTGTGGATGTGTCCCGTCTCAGGGTTGATGAGTTGTGGCAGGGCATCAATATAGGTGCTCAGCAGCTTCTTCAGCCCTCTGTAATCGAGAATCTTGCCGACAATAGGATGCTTGCGTCTCAGAGCCTCAAGCACTTCCTCATTTGTAACGTATTGTCCTGTTTTTGTCTTCTTGGCCTTGCTGTCGAGTTTCAAATGGTCAAAGAGTACTTCGCCAACCTGCTTGGGGCTGGAGATGTTGAAACTGATGCCAGCCATTGTGTGAATCTCCTTTTCGAGAGCCAGCATCTGCTGGGTGAAGAGCTTACTCGTCTCCTTAAGTCCTTCTGTATCAATCATCACACCAGCCTCCTCCATTTCTGCAAGGACAGGCATCAGGGGCATCTCTATGTCTGTGAAGAGGTTCCAGAGCCCTTCTTTCTTGAGTTCCTCCTCGAGGCATTGTTTCAGCCCGACTATATCTTTGCAGCCATAAACAGAGAGCAGATAGTCCAGATAGTGCCGCATTTCGGGATGCAGGAGGTAGTGGGCAATCTCGGTATCGAACATGGGATTGTCTGTCAACCCTTGAGCCTTCAGTTCTTTCCATTGAGCCTTCAGGTTGTGACCGATAACAAGCGACCCTTTTCCAGCTTCATCCTTGGTGGAGGAGACTATAACGAAAGGTTCTGCCTGCCCTTTTTCCTTTGAAGGAGAGGTTGGGCTTTGTATGGGCTGGCTGAAAAGATCGAGCTGTAGGGAACCGTCATTGTTCTTTTGTAAACTATTCTCCTCCTCCTTCGGAGAAGTTGGGAGGGGGCTTGGTTCTGGGGCTGGAGCAAACAGGTCAAGCTGTAGGGAACCATCGTTGTTCTTGGTGGGTTCTGGCGTTGCTTCCTTTGGTTCTTCTGGCTTGCTTTGCTTCTTATTCAGCAGTTGCCGGAACTCAAGGCGTTTGTATAGCTCCTGCAACTTGTCGTAGTCTGGTTCTTCGATTTTCAGCAAGTCCATATCGAGGGTGATGGGCACCTCCTTGCTGATGGTGGCAAGCCACTTGCTCTGTTTGATCTGCTCGACATTTTGCTCCACCTTTTCCTTGAGCGCACCTTTCAGTTTGTCGGTAGAGGCCAGCAGGTTCTCAATGCTACCGAATTCCTCAACGAGTTTCTGTGCCGTCTTCTCCCCTACCCCAGGACAACCGGGAATGTTATCTACGGCATCACCCATCAGTCCCAGCATGTCGATGACCTGCAAAGGCGACTGCAATCCCCATTTCTTCTTCACTTCCTCAACACCCAGAATCTCTGCCTCGTTGTTCCTGCCAACAGGCGGACGATACATCTTGATGCGTTCCGTAACAAGCTGACCGAAGTCCTTGTCGGGTGTCATCATGTAGGTCTCGATGCCCTTCTCGTCTGCTTGATGAGCAAGAGTCCCTATGACATCATCAGCCTCAAAACCCTGCACTTCCAGCACAGGAATACGGTATGCCTTGAGAATGTCCTTGATGATAGGAACAGCAAAGCGGATTGCTTCTGGTGTTTCCTCGCGTTGAGCCTTATATTGAGGGTAGGCCTCGTGCCGGAAAGTGCCACCGTGTGGGTCGAAAGCCACACCAATGTGTGTAGGTTGCTCTTTGGATATGACCTCTTCCAAGGTATTCACAAAACCGAGAATAGCCGACGTATTTTCACCCTTCGAGTTGATTCGCGGATTCTTTATGAAGGCATAATAAGCACGATAAATGAGTGCATAAGCATCCAGTAAATAGAGTTTCTGCATCGTTTCTGTTCTTTTATGTGGTAAAATTAAGGAAAAAATATGAAAGGATGCACTTTTTTGTGTAATTTTGCAGTCTAAAGATGCAATAAATGGACGTACTCGACAAGATAAAGGCTCCTGTTGCTGCCGAAATGGAACAATTCCGAGAGGCTTTCCGTCAAACGCTCTACAGCGACAATCCCTTGCTGGAACAGGTCGTTGAACACTTGCTCAAAGCACCCGGAAAGCAGCTCCGTCCCATGCTTGTTCTGCTTGCTGCGCGTATGGTGGGCGAGGTTAACGACAAGGTCATCCGTGTGGCTCTGGCCTTGGAGATGCTGCACACAGCTTCTCTTGTGCACGACGATGTGGTGGATGAGAGTGACCGTCGTCGCGGATTGCCTTCCGTCAACGCGCTTCTTTCCAATCAAGTGGCAGTTCTGGCTGGTGACTTTATCCTGAGCAAGGCGTTGGAAAGTGCTTCTCTGACCGAGGACGTGCGTGTGGTTCGTTATATCGCACAACTTGGGCAGTCGCTTGCCGACGGCGAGCTGTTGCAGTTGGAAAACCAGGACTCTGATGTGCTGTCCGAGGCAGTGTACTTTGATATCATTGGCCGCAAGACAGCAAGTCTCTTTTCCCTCTGTGCCCGTTTGGGAGCGTTGGCAGCAGGCGGCTCAGAAGCTGAGGCAGAGCGTCTGGCCCAGTTTGGCAAACTCATCGGTATCTGTTTCCAGTTGCGCGATGATGTCTTTGACTACGGCACAGCAGAGGTAGGCAAGCCTCTTGGCAATGACATGAAGGAGGGCAAACTCACCTTGCCTGCCATCTATGCCGTGAAGCACAGCGATGATGCATCGATGCACGAACTGGCCCTGAAGGTTCGCCGTCGCGAGGCCAATGCCAAGGAGATACAGCAGCTCATTGATTTCACAGTCAGCGCCGGCGGTTTGGAGTATGTCCAGTGGCACATGAAAGATATGCAGGGTATGGCCGACGGACTCATCGACGATACCCGCGATGCCTCAATCACGGAGTCACTTCACCTCCTCGCCTCCTTTGTCGCTGAAAGAATAATATGAGCCCAATGGCCCTATGAGCCTTATGGGCCCATAGGGTTTCCCCCTGAAGTGGGCTAAGGGGTTTCTATCCTCTCCTTTCCAAGTATGGGAGTTTGTATGGACGACGATAGTCGTAGTAATACAGGCGGTGTGCAAAGGCTTCCTTGTCGTCCCCAAAGGTTAGGGTAGCAGGATTCCAGTGTACAGGACGCTTCAGTTCGCGGGCTATGTTGAACAGGCAGCAGAGTGTATTGGTGCTGCATCCGTACTCTACGGGAGCAATCGGGTCCTTGTGGTCGCGGATGGCGTCGATGAAGTTCTGCATGTGAGGCGAGCTTACTTCGTACTGTCCTGCTGCAATATCTTCCTGTTGTTTCTTCAGCTGTTTGCTGTCGGAGCATTCTATGTAACCACGTGACACCTTCAGCCATCCCTTGTCGCCGATGAACTTAATGCCCTTGTCATCCGGGTTGTCGGTGAAGGGACGTTCCTGCATGATAATGCCATTAGCGTACTTCATTGTGGCATATTCTGCGCCATTATAGCCCTGGGGAATGAATTCAACAGGTCCAAGTCCGTCCATACCGATGGCAGCCTGTGCAATGTCGTACATGTGTGCACCCCAGTCGGCAGGGAATCCATTACCTGTCTCCTCATACCACCGCCATGCTCCCCAAAGCGTCTCGTTCTTATCAGGGTCGAGGGTGACGACGGGACAGATGTCGGGATGGTAGTGGACCTTCGGATTGTTGAGCGGCCCAAGCCAGAGGTTGAAGTTCAGGTTATCGGGTACAGGCATCTCGGGCAGGTCGAAAGGCTTTGGAGGATCACCAACGCGAACGTAGATTTCCTTGATGTCGCCAAGTGCTCCGTTGCGCACCATCGCAATGGCTGTCTGGAATTCCTGGCTGCTGCGCTGCTGGCTTCCCATCTGCAGGATGCGGTTGTTGGCTCTGACGGCACGTTGCACAGCCAGACCTTCGGTGATGGTGTATGACAGGGGCTTTTGGACATAAACATCCTTGCCAGCCTGCAGTGAATGGATGGCAACAAGGGCGTGCCAGTGGTCGGGTGTAGCTATCTCTATAGCATCGATGTCCTTGCGCTCCAGCAGACGCTCGTATTCCTCATAGAGGTCGCAACGGATAGGCATAGATTTCTCTTTCTGCCAGTTCGTCACATAGCGGCGGAAACGTTCGCGTTTGATGCTGTCCACGTCACAGCAGGCTGCCACTTGCACACCGGGACATGCTGCAAAGCTGCGGAAATCGCTGCATCCTTGCTGTCCCAGTCCTACGAAGCCGAGTACTACTCTGTCGCTCGGGGCAATCCGTACTCCATTCATAGCGAAGCTGGGCAGTATCATGAATCCTGCTAGTCCTGTGCCAGCTGCCGTCAAAAACTCACGGCGCGACATACTTCTTCTCTCTGTCTGATTTGTTTTGGTCGCTTTCTTTTTCATAGTGATTAGGGTTTATGTATTATCGTTAGTTTTCTTTCTGCCTACAAAGCTACATTTAATTACCAAGATTTCCAAACATAATTCCCAAAACATGTAGGTAAAGTGACGAAGATGTGCTTCTCATTCCGAAAAAAGCATTACCTTTGTGGAAAAAATAGATACTTATCAACAAATGACTGGTCGTTTCGCTCCTTCCCCAACAGGTCGTATGCATCTGGGCAATGTGTTCTGTGCTTTGCTCTCGTGGCTTTCTGCCAAGAGTCAGGGCGGAGAATGGCGACTTCGCATCGAGGACCTCGATCCGCAGCGATCCCGGCACAGTTTTGCTATGCAGTTGCAGGAGGACCTACAATGGCTCGGGCTACCTTGGGACGGTGAAGTGGTTTGGCAAAGCGAGCGAGGCGACATCTACGAGCACTGCCTGCAGCAGCTGAAGGATGCAGGTCTCACCTACCCTTGCTTCTGTACGCGGGCTGACATTATGGCGACGCAGGCTCCGCACGAAACGGATGGCCGCATCGTCTATGCCGGCACTTGTAGGGGCAAGATCCTTAGTAAAACAGAAAAGAACACTCCGGCTGCCGTGCGACTCATCGTGCCTGATGAGGTGATAAGTTTCCAGGATGGGCATTATGGCGAGCGGCGAGTGAATCTGGCAAAGCATTGTGGCGATTATGTCCTGCGCCGCAAGGACGGAGCCTGGGCTTATCAGTTGGCGGTCGTGGTGGACGATGCCTTGATGGGAGTGACGGAAGTTGTCCGTGGTCGAGACTTGCTGCTCAGCACACCGCAGCAGCTTCATCTTTACCGAACCCTTGGTTCATTATCTTCTCTCCCTAAAGGGGGTAGAGGGGGCTCTCTCGGTTTCTCCGAGCCGCGCTTCTGCCATCATCCACTACTTGTGAATGAAAGTGGCCAGCGCCTCTGCAAACGCGACCTCAGCATGGACCTCGGATTTTTGCGGGAGAAGCACGTCAGCTCTGAAGAAATCATTGGCCGCCTGGCTTTTCTGGCCGGCATCATCCCGGAACCAACCCCTACTCTGCCCCAAGACCTCCTGTCCTCATTCAGCTGGCAGAAAGTCCCACAAAAGGACATCATGGTGAAGTGGTCTTGATTAACGCCGGCCAGCGCATCTAGAACGTTTAAAAGGGCCTCTGAGCCCGCAAAGGCGGGGAACATTTTTACAGCCCTCTGAGCAATCAGGGTGTTTTTAGTGTTTCAATTAATCGAAGAAGATGGCGGCGACGGCGATGGCGGCAATGACACCGCAGATGTCGGTCAGCAGGCCGGCAGAGACTGCGTGTCTTGTCTTACGGACACCGACGGAACCGAAATAGACAGCCAGGATGTAGAAGGTGGTGTCCGTGGCTCCTTGGAAGATGCAGGAGAGGCGGCCAATGAAGGAGTCGGCTCCATATTGTTGCATGGCATCGACCATCATGCCGCGGGCACCGCTGCCTGATAGGGGCTTCATGATGGCTGTGGGCAGAGCCGCCACATAGTCGGCATTGCCGCCACACCACTCGACAAACCTCCCCAGCCCGTCGACAATGAAATCCATCGCCCCAGAGGCACGGAAGACTCCGATGGCAACAAGTATAGCAACCAGATAAGGGATGATGCGGACAGCTGTCTCGAAGCCGCCTTTGGCCCCCTCGACGAATGCCTCGTAGACGTTGATCTTCTTGCGGACGCCTGCCGCAATGAAGGCGATGATGATGGTGAAGAGGATGATGTTGGCCACGACGGTGCTCCAGAGGTTCATCGTCTCGCGGTCAACCTGGGTGCTGAGCCATATCACGCCACTCACCACGACGCAGATGCCCAGCACGAAGCCCATGATGGCGCGATTGAAGAGATTGATGCGCTGGTAGAGGCTCGTGATGACCATTCCTCCGAGTGTGGCGATGGCTGTCGCGATGAGGATGGGACAGAAGACATCGGTGGGCTGTGCTGCGCCCATCTGTGCCCGATAGACCATCACGCCGACAGGGATCAGCGTCAGTCCGCTGGTGTTGAGCACGAGGAACATTATCATGGCGTTGGTAGCGGTGTCCTTCTGCTGGTTCAACTCTTGCAAGCCCTCCATCGCCTTGAGGCCGAGGGGCGTTGCAGCATTGTCGAGTCCCAGCATGTTGGCGCTGAAGTTCATGAAGATGTGGCCGAAGACGGGATGCCCTGCGGGTATCTCGGGGAAGAGGCGCACCATAAGCGGCGAGAGCCACCGTGCCAGGATGTCAACCAGACCGCCGCGTTCGCCAATCTTCATGATGCCCATCCATAGGGACAGCACGCCCGTCAGCCCGATGGATATCTCGAAGGCCGTCTTGGCATTGTCGAAGGTGCTGTTCATGATGGCCGGGAAAGCCTCGGTGTTGCCCATCAGCAACTGTATTGTAGCGATAATAAAAGCAATGGCAAAGAAGCCAATCCAAATGTAGTTGAGTACCATAGGATATCGGAGTAATCGGAGTATTCAGAGTTTTTAGTCGAAGAGGTCGCCTTGCAAGGGGTTGCCGTAGCGAGCCCCCATCTTTCGATTTAGGTGGTTGTAGGCGAGTTCCGTCACTTCGCGCCCTCGGGGGGTGCGCTTGATGAAGCCTTCCTTGATGAGGAACGGTTCATAGACCTCCTCGACGGTACCAGCGTCTTCACCGACAGCGGTAGCAATCGTGTTGATGCCCACAGGACCGCCCTTGAACTTATCGATGATGGTGAGCAGGATTTTGTTGTCGATCTCGTCGAGTCCGTAGCGATCGATGTTCAGCGCCTCGAGTGCTACGCGGGCAATCTTCAGGTCGATGCGTCCGTTGCCCTTCACCTGGGCAAAGTCGCGCACACGGCGCAGCAGGGCGTTCGCGATACGTGGCGTGCCACGGCTGCGGCTGGCAATCTCGCCCGCTGCCTCGGTATCGATGGGCACGCCCATGATGGTGCTGGAGCGCATGATGATCTTCTGGAGCGTATCGGCATCGTAGTACTCGAGGTGCATGTTGATGCCGAAGCGGGCACGGAGGGGGGCTGTGAGCAGGCCGCTGCGTGTCGTGGCTCCGACCAGCGTGAATGGTGCAAGGTCAATCTGTATGCTGCGAGCCGACGGACCCTTGTCTATCATGATGTCGATGCGGTAGTCTTCCATCGCGCTGTAAAGGTACTCCTCCACGATTGGCGACAGGCGGTGTATCTCGTCGATGAAGAGCACATCGTTTGGTTCCAACGAAGTGAGGATGCCAGCCAGGTCGCCGGGCTTGTCGAGCACAGGGCCGCTGGTGAGCTTGAAGCCCACGCCCAGTTCGTTGGCAATGATGTTGGAGAGAGTGGTCTTACCCAGTCCTGGAGGGCCATGCAGGAGTGTATGGTCGAGTGGTTCACCGCGATACTTGGCGGCCTCTACGAAGATACGCAAATTCTCCACGATTTTCTGCTGACCGCTGAAGTCCTCGAAGCACAGCGGACGCAAAGCATTCTCGAAGTCTTTCTCCTTCTGCCTTCCTTCTTGTCTTATGTCGAAATCTTCCACTAGTATATCAGTTCATAGTTCATAATTCATAGTTAGAGCTTTGTCTTCTGCCTGTTGCATCTTGGCTCGTTCCTCGGGTGTCTTGTCGCGAAGGCCGCAGAGGTGTAGCAGGCCGTGTATGATGATGCGGCGAAGCTCGTCGTTCTGTGTGGCTCCGAACTGTTCGGCGTTGGTGCGCACGGTATCGAGGCTGATGTAGATGTCGCCGCTGAGGGCATCGCCCTGCGAATAGTCGAAGCCGATGTGGTCGGTATAGTAGTCGTGGCCGATGAAGCGACGGTTGATGTCGAGCATCGTCTCGTCATCCACAAAGATATAGGTAATGTCGCCCACGACCTTGCCATAGCTTTTCGCCACTTGCCGCACCCATTCCGAGACCTCTGCCTCGCGGATGTCGGGCATCGCTACATTTATTATATTATATGTTATCATAGGCCTCACCCCTACCTCCTCTCCCGTGAGAGAGGAGAACTTTTATTGCAGCAGTTCGATTGCCTTTTTCACCACTTCGTCATTCTCGTAGATGATAGAGAAGTATTCGCTCATGTCCCAAAGGTCGCGCGCCACAAGTCCCTTGATGATGAGTCGGATGTTCTCTGTTGCTTTCTGACGCTCCTCGTCGTCCTTGGGGCGTATATCCTGCTTCTCTCCCTCTGCAAAGATGTCGTCGATGAGGTCCTGCGGCAACTCGTATTCCTCCTTGAACTTCTGGAATGTGGGATAAGCCTTGGCCAGCTTCTTCCGGTTCTTGTCCATGTAGCGGAGATTGGCATTGATGATGATACTTTTGGCGGACAATTCGCGGTAGCACTTGGCATAGCGTGTTGTGTCGAACGGTACGAAGCAATCGGGCATGATGCCTCCACCGCCATAGACGGTGCGGCCTTTGCGGAGCGTCTGGTAACGGAGAGAATCGGGGAAGTGAATGCTGTCGGCATTGGTTAGCTCGCCATTGTTGTAACGGTTGATGACATCTTTTGCGTAATCAAGGATCTTTCCCTTTTCGTAAGGTTTCTGTATGCTGCGTCCGCTAGGTGTATAGTAGCGGGCAGTAGTGAGGCGTATCATGCTGCCATCGGGCATGTCGAATGGCTGTTGCACTAGACCTTTGCCAAAGGATCGACGACCAATTACAATACCGCGATCCTGATCTTGGATAGCTCCAGCGAGTATCTCTGCAGCCGATGCACTATACTCGTCGATAAGCACCGCTAGCCTACCCTCTTGGAATATGCCTCCTCCTGTGCTGCGAAACTCCTTACTGGGAACGCTGCGTCCCTTGGTATAGACAATCATGTCGCCTTTTGTGAGAAACTCGCTGGCAATGTCTGCTGCAGCCTGCAGGAAACCACCGGAGTTCTGTTGAATGTCGATGATGAGGTCCTTCATACCTTCGCCTTTGAGCTTCTTGATGGCATCGACCACCTCGTTGTGTGTTGTTTGGGCAAAGTTGTTGAAGCGGATGAGGCCGATGGTTGGTGTCACCATATAGGCAGCATCCACAGAATTGACTGGAATCTTATCGCGCTTGACGTCGAAATACAAAGTGTCCCTGATACCTCGCCGCACAATGCCGAGATGTGCGATAGTACCTTTGGGCCCGCGAAGACGATGCATGATTTCTTCCTTGCTCATCTTGACACCTGCAATCGCGGTGTCTGCCACACTGACAATACGATCGCCAGCCAGGATGCCGACGCGCTCGCTGGGACCTTTCGGAACTGGCTGTATGACGAGCAACGTATCCTCCAACATGTTGAACTGCACACCGATGCCCTCGAAGGAACCCTCCAATGGTTCGGTGAACTTCTTTGTGTCTTTCGCATTGGTGTAGGCGGAGTGCGGGTCGAGCTTTGAAAGGATTCCGTTGATAGCATCCTCCGTCAGCTTCTTGCTGTCAACGCTATCCACGTAGAAATTGTTTATCATGACGCTTGCCATGACAAGTTTCTGAATGTTTTTCTCCAAGTCGCTGGCAGCGGATTTATTAGAGGGTGTGTTGCTGAAGCGTATTTGTGCCGTGAGGTTTAAACCTATAAACAAAGCAGCTACAGCAAAGCTAAATCTCTTCATAGAATTTGTTAGACAATTAATGTTTATAGAAGAGTATTATTTCTGGCCACTTTCTTCGAGCATCTTGAAGAGCTTGTCGAGTTGCGGAGCCATTATTATTTCTGTACGGCGGTTGTGTGCTTTGCCTTCAGCTGTAGTATTGACATCTATGGGCTTGTACTCTCCACGACCGCAAGGTTGAATCTGGAGAGGATTAACTCCATAGGTCTCGGTCAGGATACGTACAACACTTGTGGCGCGAATGACACTAAGGTCCCAGTTGTCTTGATAGACGGCTGTGTGGATGGGCACATTGTCTGTATGTCCTTCGATATAGACATCTATTTCTGTCTGGCGGTTGAGTACCTCTGCTAGCTTACCTAGAGCAGCCTTTCCTTGTGCATTGACGATGGCTTTGCCTGATTCGAAAAGAAGCTTATCGCTCATCGCTACATAGACTTTTCCACCTTCTTCACGAACTGTCAGCTCATCGCTGCTAAAACCAAGCAGTGCATCCTTCACGCTTTTAAGCAAGTTTTTCACTTTCTGATTCTGTTCTGCAATCATCTTCTGGAGTTCGACAATTGTTTTTTCTCGATCTATCAGGTTGGCGTTAAGCTTTTGATTTTCGTTCTGACCCGATGCCAACAGCGCCTGATAGTTGCGGATGCTACCTTTAAGTAGTGCCGTATCTGTCGCCAATGCATTGCGGAGTTCATCAAGTGCTGCATAGCTGTTACGACTTTCTCCAAGCAGAGTGGCCAAACTGTCACGGCTAAAAAGTGCTGCTATTCTTCCTGATTCGGCAATCTCATATTTCTTTTTGCTAACTACACACGATGAGAGCAATAAAACTGTTGTTCCCATCAATAGGAGGGTCTTTTTGTTCATTTCTCTTTCATTTTAAGAATTTTCAGCTTCCTAATTTCTTTATTAAACTGCTTTGTTTTAGATGATTAAGTTTAAATTTAGCCATTGAGAATCGCGTATTTTTGTCCGCCCTACCCTATGGGCACAAATAATTAATTCTCGTGAGGTCAAAATGTTCCAAACTCTCGCACCTTTCTCCTTTTTTGTTAAAAGAACTTCACTTCTTCACCAACCACTTCACTCAGCAATAGATTAGCGAGTCGACTAGTGCCGAGACGGAGCCATTGATTTGTGAGCCATTTTTCTCCGAGCACCTCTTTTACTATGGTATAATATACGAGGGCATCATGCACGGTATTTAATCCGCCGGCAGGTTTAAAGCCAATCTGGATGCCTGTCTTGTCATAATACTCTTTAATTGTCTGACACATTACATAGGCTGCCTCGGGAGTTGCAGCGGGTTTTTCCTTGCCTGTGCTTGTCTTGATGTAGTCGGCGCCTGCATACATGGCCAACAGACTAGCTTTCTTGATGTCAGAAGCGCTTGGCAGAAGACCAGTCTCAAGGATGACCTTCATCTTGTGGTCACCGCAAATGGCCTTCAGTTCGCTAATTTCATCGCTAACTGCTTCATAGTCACCACTAAGGAACTTGCCCACGCTCATGACAATATCAATCTCTGTGGCTCCATCCTTTAATGCCAATGCTGTTTCAACGGTTTTTATCTCAATAAAGGTTTGTGAAGAAGGAAAACTTCCACTCACACATGCCACCTCAACTCCTTCTACTTCAAGGCTTTGACTTACAATCTTTGCAAAGCATGGATAGACACAAATTGTAGCAACGTGTGGCAATTCGGGGTAAGCATCCTCGAATTTGTTAACCTTTTCTGTAAAAGCCAGTATACTTTCCTCACTGTCTGTTGTCTTCAGAGTTGTCAGTTCCACGCTACCCATAAGGAACTTTTTTACTTCCAACGTGTCATTTTCTGGCACTTTTTTTTCGATGATTACGGCCACTTTGGCTTCAACGTCACTATCTTTAATGTCTGTGTTGTACTGCGAGAGCATCTGCTCGTATTTGCTTTTTTCGATTGTTTCCATGTTATTGTAGTTTGATATTATTTTTGTGTCTGTTTTTATCTCTATTGGTTTTCTTTTCGAAACTTGCCTCAAGAGCTGTCGTTAAGTCCACCCCAGTTTGGTTTGCTAAACATATGAGCACCCAAAGGATATCCGCCATTTCCTCTGCAGGATCTTGGTTCTCATCGTCTTTGAACGATTGTTCGCCATAGCGGCGTGCCATAATGCGAGCCAACTCCCCCACTTCTTCGGTCAGTACTGCCAGGTTGGTCAGTTCGTTGAAATAGCGCACTCCATAGGTTTTAATCCACTGATCAACGCGTTCTTGGGCTTCTTTTATGGTCATACTTCTATTCTTTATTCTTAGTGTCCATACAGATTGTTACGGGTCCGTCGTTGAGGATATTTATTTGCATCTCTGCACCAAATATGCCGGTTCCAACGGGTTTCCCAAGACCATCGCTTAACACTGCAACGAAGCGTTCATACATCGGTACAGCATATTTGTGTCCTGCTGCTCGTATCCAACTGGGGCGGTTCCCTTTCTTGTAACTTGCCATCAATGTGAATTGGCTTACTACGATAATATTTCCATCGATATCTATGATGCTGCGGTTCATAACACCTTCTTTATCATCGAATATTCTTAATCCCAAAACCTTCTTACATAGCCATTGGATGTCCTCCTCTGTGTCTGCATCTTCAATGCCAAGCAGCAATAACAATCCTTGCCCTATACTAGAAACAATTGAGTTATTAACACTTACACATGCCTTTTGTACTCTTTGGATGACTGTTCTCATCTTTCGCACCTTTCCTTTGGCTTTCTTTCTATTATGCTTATATTGTAGAACTTTTGCAAATCTACGAATTTTAGATGTTTTGTGCAAGTATTTCTTTTAAAATCTTTGCTTTTGCAACTCCAACGACCGTTACAAGTTCGTTTTCCTCTGCTTCTTGGATTCGCTTTATACTATGCCACTTGCGTAATAACAATTCTTTTGTTTTCGATCCGATTCCTGGAATATTGTCTAATTCACTTGCAACTTGTCGCTTGCTGCGCTTATCGCGATGAAATGAAATAGCAAACCGGTGCACTTCATCTTGTATTTGTGTTAGTAACCTGAAGAGCGTCGAGTTTGTTTTCACTGCGATGACTTGAGCCGGAAAACCATATAATAATTCATTTGTTCGATGTTTTTCGTTCTTGGCAAGACCTGCTATTGGGATTGAGAGATTTAGTTCATCTTGTACCACCTTACGAATAGCCTCCATCTGCCCTCGGCCGCCATCAGCGATGATAAGATCGGGTAGAGGAGACTCCTCTTGAATTATACGGTTATAGCGCCTACGGACAACCTCTTGCATGCTGGCATAATCATCGGGTCCATCAATGGTTTTAATGTTATACTTGCGGTAATCTTGTTTGCTTGGCTTGCATTTTCGAAATACTACACAACCTGCAACGGCATCTGTTCCGCTGATATTTGAGTTGTCGAAACACTCGATTTGCATCGGTAGGGTAGGGAGTTTAAGTGCATCTTGCAGCTCTTTCATCAATCGTACTTGTTTTTGTTCTGGGTTCAGCTTGTCGCTTTGTGCGATTCTGTCCTTTTTGTATTGCAGGACATTTAACCTTGAAAGTTCCAAAAGCTTCTTTTTGTCTCCTTTAACTGGAACTGTTATTGTTAAATCTTTGCTTAAATGTTCCACGGGGAACGGAACGATAACTTCCTTACTTTCACTGTTGTAGCGTCCTCGCATTTCAATGATTCCTGCAGCAAGAAGGTCTTCATCCGACTCGTCCAAACGTTTTGTATATTCGAAAGTGAATGCTTGAGTGATACATCCATTTGTGACGTGCAAGTAATTAATATAAGCAACTTTTTCGTTGTTCTCTATATTAAAAACATCGATGTTATGGAGTGTGTTGCTTACTACTTCGCTTTTGCTTCGATAGTTTTCAAGGAGTAAGTATTTCTTTTTGATTGCTTCAGCTTCTTCGAACTCTAGTTTTGCAGAATGTTCTTGCATCTTTTGCAGCATCAGACGTTCTATCTGAGCAGTATTTCCCTTTAGGATTTCTTTTGCTTCGGCAATATCTTCCAGGTATTCTTCACGGCTTTGACGAAGTGTACAGGGTGCTTTGCAGTTTTTTATGTGATATTCAAGGCACTCTCTATGTTTGTGTTTTTCGATGGAATCAGCTGTAATTGACTCGTGACATCGCCGTAAAGGATAAAGTTTTCCTATAAGTTCCAACAGCATATACATCGTTGGAACGTGACTATAGGGACCGAAATATGTGCCAAAACGTTTGTCTATCTTGCGTGTTTGGTAAATGCGAGGTAAGTACTCGTTAGTGACAACGATGCTTGGATACGTTTTTCCATCTTTTAGAAGTATATTGTATCGTGGCGACCATTGCTTGATTAGGTTGTTTTCAAGTAGTAGTGCATCTTCTTCGGTCTTAACGATGATGTATTTGATGTCACGTATCTTTGAGACAAGGATTGCTGTCTTTCGGCTATCGTGTTCTTTGGAGAAATAGGAATATACACGTCGCTTTAGGTTTTTTGCTTTACCCACATAGATGATTGTTCCAGTTTCATCGAGATACTGGTAGCATCCAGGACATTCAGGCAGGTTGCTGACAATGCTCTTTAGGTAAGCTCGGAGTCTTTCCTTTTCTTCCTTTTCCATTTGTTGAAATAGACGTGCCTAACTTGTCAAGTAGGCGGCCTAGTTTGCCATTTTTTTTAGTTGGAGAACTTATATCTTTAGAAGTGTTGTTAGTTCCACATCTTTGTCGAATACAGCTCGTCCGTTCAATCCTTCAATGGTCAGTTCGATAATAAAGTTGATGTATATGTTTTTGGGATTGAACTGCTTAACAAGGTTGTAGGCCGCTTTCATACTACCGCCTGTTGCTAACAAATCGTCGTGAAGCAGTACAACATCTTTCTCTTCAATCGCATCTGTGTGAATCTCTATCGTGTCTTTGCCATACTCCTTCATATAGCTTTCCTTACGAGTTTCGGCTGGAAGTTTGCCTGGCTTGCGACACATCACGAATCCGGCTCCCAGCTTTACTGCCAGAGCTGCGCCTACAACAAAGCCTCGGCTCTCGATTCCAACAACCTTTGTAATGCCTTTGTCTTTGTAGAGTTCATACAGTTCATTGACCATAATCTTCAAGCACTTAGCGTTCTTGTAAAGTGTGCTAACATCTTTGAACTGTATGCCCGGAACCGGGAAATCCGACACATTTCTAAGATTCTTCAATAATACCTCGTTATTCATCTTACCGTTTATACTATTAAGTCAATTACCAATTTTCTATTTTTTTTTCGTTCGTATTTGTTTCACGTGAAACTTACCGATTCATCATGACCAGCAGGACGTTTATATCGCTGGGACTGACTCCAGGAATGCGGCTAGCTTGTGCCATTGTCTCGGGGTCAATTTTTGCAAGTTTCTGACGGGCTTCCGTACTGAGTGATTGGATGTCTTCGTAGCAGAACCGCCCTTTGATGCGGATGTTTTCGAGGCGATGTATCTTCTCTGCTATTTCTTTTTCGCGACGGATATAGCCGCTGTACTTCATGCGCACTTCTGCCGCCTCGATGATTTCCTCTCGACGTTCTTTGATGCTATTCAGCTTGTCGGATAAGGCTGGGATGAGAGGTGCGAGATTGGAGAGAGTGAGTTGTGGACGCATCACAAGGTCGATGAGTTTGCAGCCACGCTGCAGTTCCTCACTCCCCAATGCTTTCAGCCCTTTGTTGATATATGCGGCTTTCACGCTATAAGAATTGCAAAACTCTTCTATCTCGTTGATTTCCTGCTTTTTACGAATCCAATGGTCGTAGCGTTCTCTTGTCGCCAACCCCATTTCATAACTTCGTTCCGTGAGTCGGGCATCTGCGTCGTCCTGACGAAGAAGGATGCGATATTCAGCCCGAGAAGTGAACATACGGTAGGGTTCATCCACGCCTTTTGTGACGAGATCATCTATAAGGACGCCAATATAGGACTCGTCCCTACGCATGACAAACGGCTCTTGACCAGCAAGTTTGCGAGCAGCATTAACGCCAGCCACCAATCCTTGTCCTGCAGCCTCCTCGTAACCCGTTGTTCCATTCACTTGGCCTGCGAGGAAGAGACCTTCGACAATCTTCGATTCCAACGAGTGTCGAAGCTGTGTTGGATCAAAGTAGTCGTATTCGATAGCATAGCCTGGACGATAAATTTGTAAGTTACGGAAGGCTGGAATCAATTTCAGCGCCTCGATTTGAGCGTCAATGGGGAGAGAGCTCGAAAAGCCGTTCAGGTAATATTCATTCGTCGAGGTTCCCTCCGGCTCCAAAAATAGTTGATGCTCAGTGCGCTCTGCAAATGTCACAAGCTTTGTCTCGATGCTTGGACAGTAACGCGGCCCTATGCTCTGTATTTGTCCATTATAGAGTGGAGAGTCGGGTAGGGCAGCACGGAGTCTGTCGTGAACTTGTTCGTTTGTATATGTAATCCAACAGGGTAGTTGCGGCAATTGACGAGGTTCGCCCATATATGAGAACTTGTGAAAATCTTGTTCTCCTTCTTGTTCCTGCATCAAAGAGAAGTCCACCGAACGCCCGTCGATGCGAACTGGCGTGCCTGTCTTCATGCGACCAACAGTAATGCCGTGAGCCGCAATGCTTTCCGAGAGGTGAAGACTGGACAGTTCTGCGCAACGCCCCCCAGGAATCCTCGTCCGTCCGATATGCATTAGTCCGTTGAGGAACGTACCTGCCGTGATGATGACACAAGGTGCATGGAAAGTCACTCCCAATAGTGTCCGCACCCCCTGTACGTAGTAATTATTTTTCCCCCTTAAGGGAAAAACCTTTCCCCCGTGTAGGATTTTATTTTCCCGGGAAAAATCATCGAGGTATGGTACTTTGGTTGTCTCTTTTGTGAGGAGTTCCACGACTTGGTCTTGCCAGATGGAAAGACCTGGTGTGTTTTCGAGCACTTTACGCCAAGCCCAAATGAATTTTCCCCTGTCGCATTGGGCGCGAGGGCTCCACATAGCAGGTCCCTTCGAACGATTCAGCATTCGGAACTGAATGGCAGTTGCATCCGTTACTTCGCCAGTATGTCCGCCAAAAGCGTCTATCTCCCTGACAATCTGTCCTTTTGCGATTCCACCGATGGCAGGATTGCACGACATTTGCGCAATCTTGTTCATGTCCATCGTAATGAGGCAAGTCTTTGCGCCAAGCTTTGCTGCGGCTGTGGCAGCTTCGCATCCAGCATGCCCAGCGCCGACTACTACAACATCGAATTTAAGCTCCATCTGCTCTTTCGCACGTTTATTTAGGTACAAAAGTAGTCAATTCCTGCAACATTTCCTCGAAAAAGTTGCGCATTTAACCTTTTTTGTGTAATTTTGTCTCCGTATTATGCCTAAAATTAAGGTACGCGCACGTAAAAACCTACAACTAAACATAACTTAATTCATTATTTCTATGTGGTTAATTAATTCATCAATCGGCAGGAAAGTAGTGATGTCTGTAACCGGCATCGCGCTTGTCCTGTTCTTGACGTTCCATGCGTCAATGAATGTTGTGGCACTCATCAGTGAGGACGGCTACAACTGGATTTGTGAGATGCTGGGAGCCAACTGGTATGCCGTAGCGGCAACAGTAGGCCTGGCAGGCCTTGTGGCCATTCATTTCATCTACGCCTTCTGGCTGACTTTCCAGAACAGGAAGGCTCGTGGTAACAACAAGTATGATGTGACCGACAAGCCGGAAAAGGTAGAGTGGGCGAGCCAGAACATGCTTGCTCTTGGCATCATCATCTGTCTGGGTCTTTGCCTGCACCTCTACAACTTCTGGTGGCACATGATGGCTGCCGAGCTCATCGAGGGAGAGTATGCTCAGCATGCAGCCGACGGCATCTACTGGATCAAGAAGACCTTCGGCTGTCCCGTTTATGCAGGCCTCTATCTTGTATGGCTCTGTGCACTGTGGTTCCATCTGACACACGGTATTTGGAGCGCTCTGCAGACACTTGGTTGGAGCGGCAAAGTGTGGTTCAACCGTTGGCGCTGCATCGGTAACATTTACGCAACCATCGTTGTGCTCATGTTCGCAGTTGTAGTCGTTGTGTTTGCCGTGCAGAACTTCAGCCCCTGTTGTAGTGGCAGTTGTGGCGTTTGAGTTAGTTCACTTTAAGTAGAATCAGAAAATGTAAATGCAATTATGGCAAAGACAATAGATTCAAGAATACCTGAAGGACCAGTTGCTGAGAAGTGGTCCAACTATAAGGCACACCAACGTTTGGTGAACCCGAAGAACAAGCTCAAACTCGACGTTATCGTTGTCGGCACAGGTCTTGCTGGTGCAAGTGCAGCCGCCTCTCTTGCCGAGATGGGGTTCAACGTATATAACTTCTGCATTCAGGACAGTCCTCGTCGCGCTCACTCTATTGCTGCCCAGGGCGGTATCAATGCAGCCAAGAACTATCAGAACGACGGTGACTCAGTTTATCGCCTTTTCTATGACACTGTCAAAGGCGGTGACTATCGTGCTCGCGAAGCTAATGTCTATCGTTTGGCAGAGGTCTCGAACAATATCATCGACCAATGTGTGGCTCAAGGCGTTCCCTTCGCTCGCGAATACGGCGGCATGTTGGCAAACCGTTCTTTTGGTGGCGCTCAGGTAAGCCGTACTTTCTATGCAAAGGGCCAGACGGGTCAGCAGCTCCTGCTCGGCGCTTATTCTTCCCTCTCGAAGGAAGTTCAGCGCGGCAAGGTGAAGCTCTTCACCCGTTATGAAATGGAAGATGTTGTGATAGTTGACGGCAGAGCTCGCGGCATTATCGCCAAGAACCTCGTGACTGGCAAGCTGGAGCGCTTCTCTGCAAATGCAGTTGTCATCGCTACCGGTGGCTACGGTAATGCTTACTTCCTTAGCACCAACGCAATGGGCTGTAACTGCACAGCCGCTATCCAGTGCTACCGCAAAGGCGCTATGATGGCTAATCCTTCTTATGTGCAGATTCACCCAACTTGTATTCCTGTTCATGGGGACAAGCAGTCGAAGCTGACCCTGATGTCCGAGTCACTTCGTAATGATGGCCGCATCTGGGTTCCCAAGAAGCTGGAGGATGCTAAGGCACTTCAGGCAGGCACCAAGCAGGGTTATGAGATTCCCGAAGAGGATCGCGACTACTATCTGGAGCGTCGCTATCCCGCTTTCGGCAATCTTGTTCCTCGCGACGTTGCCAGCCGCGCAGCAAAGGAGCGTTGCGACAAAGGCTTCGGCGTGAACAACACAGGTCTTGCAGTCTTCCTCGACTTCTCTGAGAGCATCCAGCGCCTCGGCATCGACGAGATTCGTCAGCGTTATGGCAACCTCTTCGATATGTACGAAGAGATTACCGACGTCAATCCAGGCGAGAAAGCTTGCACAAGGGATGGCGTTGATTACTATTATCCCATGATGATCTTCCCCGCCATCCACTATACAATGGGCGGCGTTTGGGTTGACTATGAGTTGCAGACAACCATCCCTGGCCTCTTTGCAATCGGCGAGTGCAACTTCTCCGATCATGGAGCAAACCGTCTCGGTGCTTCAGCTCTCATGCAAGGCTTAGCTGATGGTTACTTCGTTCTGCCTTACACCATCCAGAACTACTTGGCCGACCAAGCTATCTGGCCGCGCCTTTCTACCGATATGCCTGAATTCGAGGCGACGGAGAAGGCTGTTGAAGCAGAGATAGATCGCCTGATGAACATCAAGGGCAAGCGCTCTGTTGACTCCATTCACAAGGAGCTCGGCCACATCATGTGGGAACATGTTGGTATGGGACGCACCAAGGAAGGCCTTGAAGAAGGTTTGAAGCTGTTGAAGAATATCCGCAAGGAGTTCGACACCAACCTCTTCATCCCAGGTTCCAAGGAAGGTCTGAACGTAGAACTCGACAAGGCTATCCACCTTCGCGACTTCATCCTGATGGGCGAACTTGTGGCTTATGATGCTTTGCATCGTGAAGAGAGCTGCGGCGGACACTTCCGCGAGGAGCATCAGACAGAGGAAGGCGAAGCAAAGCGCGACGACGAGAACTTCTTCTATGTTGGTTGCTGGGACTATCAAGGCAGCGACGACAAGGCTCCCGAACTCATCAAGGAACCTCTCAACTATGAGATAATTAAGGTGCAACAGCGTAACTATAAGAATTAATCATCATGGCTAAGAATATAAGTGTAACAATAAAGTTCTGGAAACAGAACGGTCCGAAGGACAAGGGTCACTTCGATACCCACGAGTTGAAGAACATTCCCGACGACACCTCATTCCTCGAGGCACTCGACATCATGAACGAGGAGCTTATCAACGAGGGTAAGGAACCTTTCGTGTTCGACCACGACTGCCGCGAGGGTATCTGTGGCATGTGCTCGCTCTACATCAACGGCACGCCTCACGGCAAGACCGAACGTGGTGCTACAACCTGTCAGCTCTACATGCGTAAGTTCAAGGACGGCGAGACCATCACCGTTGAGCCTTGGCGCTCAGCAGGTTTCCCTGTTATCAAGGACTGTATGGTTGACCGCAACGCCTTCGACAAGATTATGCAGGCAGGCGGTTATACTACCGTTCGTACAGGTCAAGCTCAAGATGCCAACGCCATCCTTATTCCGAAAGAAGATGCCGACGAGGCGATGGATTGCGCCAGCTGCATCGGTTGTGGTGCTTGTGTGGCAGCATGTAAGAACGGCTCTGCAATGCTCTTCGTCAGCTCGAAGGTCAGCCAGCTTGCCCTTCTTCCACAGGGTAGGGTAGAGGCAGCAAAGCGTGCAAAGGCAATGGTCGCTAAGATGGACGAACTGGGCTTCGGCAACTGCACCAACACCCGTGCTTGCGAAGCTGTCTGTCCGAAGTGCGAGACCATCTCGAACATCGCCCGCCTGAATCGCGAGTTCATCTGCGCAAAATTGGCAGATTAATTTCTAAAGACTCCACTTCGTTTAGATTGTCCAGACGGAGTGGAGTCTATTATAATAATAAGATAAAAAGAGTAAAATTTCTAAAGATTTTGCTAATGGAATAAAAACAGAAAGAAGCGCCACACTGCCAGACGATGAGGTACAGCCTTGCAAGGCCACAGAGTTTTAATTAACAAACAAAATTATTAACCAGCGTTTCTGTTCGAATTTATAAATAGATATTGAGCTTTTGCTCTTGTTCTTTGATTCCAAATATCGCCAATATTTTTCATTACAAGAACAAGTAGAAGAAAGTTCACGCTTCATTTTTTGAGGCTGGCATTAATGGAAGTTATATCGCAGAGTGATTTTATTTTACTTGCTTTTGACGGGAAAATCGACCAGATTGGTGCGGTTGTCGCGATGGGTGTTGTAAGTGCCTTTGACAAGGCCGTTGACCACGAAGCCGAAGTCTTTGCCGGGCTGGTTTGAGAGGCTGGAACGATACGCCGTCTCTCATAGCATGAGACGAAACTACGGCACGAACCTGCATTTGCAGACTCCTCGAACCAACACTTGTACCCTCCCGGGATTTGCACGTGCAGACACGAGGAGGGGGCAAACTTTGCATCGCAAAGTAACATGTTACCTGTTACTTTTCAATGGCGCCAGAGAGAAAAAATGCGAAAGATCTTTACATTATATGCAGGTCAAACGATACACTTAATGATACGTTTTTTTGTGTTCGGCGGAGGAGTATTTACTACTCGGTGAAAGAAAAATTTTTCTTCGGCGGAGAAGATTAAATTGTTCGGTTGAGCAATTTAAAGTGAATAGTGAAAAATGAAAAATAAAAGATGTAAAAATCTTTACAAAACAGAACAGCCCTCTGGTGATTCAGGGGGCTGTTCTGGGGGATAAAGCGACGGTTGCGCTTCGAAAAATGCCCTTATCGGATGGCTTTTTTCTTCTTTTGGGTGACGAAAATGCCGCTTCGGGGATTGCTGACAGCTTGGCCGGAGAGGTTGTACCATTGGCCGGTTTCTGCTGAATTACGGTCAGTTTCCCTTATTTCTCCGATGCCGACGATGATCTCGTCCAGGCCCTGTAGCCATTCCGTGAGGCTTTCCACCATCTGTTTGTGGTATTTGAAGGATGGGTTGAAGCCAAATCCGTGTCCGCCGGACGGGAATGTCTTGCTGGTTACGGAGACGTCGGCCTTCGAGAGCGCCGATTTGTATTTGGTGCTGTTGATGGGCTTTACGGTGCCATCGTCGGTAGCCCAGCACATATATGCGGGTGGGGTCTCGGAGGTGACTTGCAGGTCGTTGCTATAGAACGCTACCAATTCGTCCGAGGGGTTATCGCCCAGCAGATTCTGGCGTGAACCGGCGTGGGTGTAGCGGGTTTCCATCGAGATGACGGGATAGTAGAGCACCTGGAAGGCGGGTAGTTCCTCGCCCGTGAGGTGTGTGGCAATGGTGCTGGCCAGATGACCGCCGGCGCTGAAGCCCATCACGCCTATAAGCTGGGGGTCCAGCAGCAGGTCCTCGGCATTGTCGCGCATATACCGCAGGGCAGCGCGTCCGTCGTTCAGGGGCACCTCGGGATTGCCGTTGGGCAGGTTGTAGGTGAGGACGGCTGCGGTGAAGCCCAGGTCGTTGTAGAGGGGAGCCCAGTCGGCACCTTCGTAACTGCCTGCGACATAGGCATAGCCGCCGCCCGGGGTGATGATGACGCCTTTGCCGTTGGCCTTCTCGGGCGAAGCACGGAAGATGGTCATGATGGCACCTGTGGAGAGGCGCACATTTTCCAGCTCATACTCGCCCACCTCGCAGACGTTGAAGATGCTGCCCACATCAGTGACATTGCCCCAAAAGCCCAAATGACCGCCGGCACCGCCGTACTCATTGATATAGGGATAGGAGCCCTGGGTGGAGAGCAGGAAACCTTTGTCGCTCTCAACAATGTCCCATTTGTAAACGTCGTCGGCCAGGATGGCTATGTCGTTTTGCTTCTCTTCGCTATAGACCTTGGAGAGCGTCTTGGTGAGGTCGGAGCGGTTATAGACCACGATGCCGTCGTAGGGGTCGCCCTGGAAGGCCCATTGATATTCGCTCGAGAAGAGTTCGTCCCGGGTAGGGGTGAGGTTGCACTTGTAGCCCTCGGCAGCGTTAACGTAATCGGCGCCCTCGCGCAACGTAAGGTTATACCAATGGGCATTGTCTAGGCTGGGTGAAACATCGAACGGCAAAGTCCACGTGGCACCGATGGTCACGATGTTGTCCGCACCCCGAGCCAGCGTGACGGGAAACATCACGGTGTAGGTGGTGTAGGGTTTGCACTTTATTTGGGCGGGCACCTCGGTGATGACATCGCCTTCCTGTCCGATGCCGAGGATTTCTTCAAGCAGCCGACCTGTGGTATCCACAATGCGATAGGTGACGGTCAGCTGCTTATCAAAAAAAGAATCCATTGCCTCCTGCGCCTCGGTCGGGTCGAAGTCGCCTTCTTCTATGATAATGGTCTGGTTACCGGCATCGTGCGGCGTATAGGTGTTGGCGCAGATGCCAGTCTCTGTGCTGGAGGCGCTGTTGAAGACGTAGCCGTTCATCGTCAGGTAGTAGGGATAGGCCTCGGGAGTGCCTGTGTAGTTCACCTTGATGGGCTCCAGGTATTCGTTGGAGCAGATGATGTTGCTCCAATCGTCCTTGTAGGAATTCGGGTCGCGATACATGAACGACTTGTCGGCAATGCTGTAGAGGTAGAGCTGTCCCTCGTGGCTGATGAAGGCGAACTCGCCCTTCGTGGCACCGATGCCGCTCTTCACTGTGCTGGTGAGCTTGCCGCCCTGGGTGCCCATATCGCCGCGCGTGGTCTTCATGCTGTACTTCTTATTGTTCTGGGGCTTGAAGGTGTTCCATTCGGGCAAGGGGTTCTTCACCTCTATGCCATCGGCCTTGATAAGCTCCAGCAGGCTATTGGCCCAGATTTCTGCGAGTCGCTTGGCACCGTTCGCATTGGGATGCAGGTAGAAATAGCCGGCATTGCCACTCTCGCGGGTGAACAGCGCAAAGTTGTTCTCGAAGTATTCCCAGACCCCGCGGTTGCCGGCATAGACCTGATCGTACTCCGCTATGAGGGCATCGATGTAGGGATAGTAGCTGTGCAGGCGGTCCAGGCCTTCCTGCAGATACATGGCGCCGTTGTAGGTGCTGGGGCTGTACCAGATGGGGTAGTTGACGATAATTTTACATCCGGGTACGCCGGCGATGAGGGCATTGATAATCTTCTTCATATTTTCTATATATGTATCGGGGGCGACGGGAGCGCCTTCTGTCGTTGTGCAGGCGCTGTCGTTGGTTCCGAGCATGATAGAGAAATAGATGAGGCCGCCGTTGTTCTTCTGGAAAGCCCTGGCGGCTGCCAGCACACGGGTGAAGTCATCGCGACCGGGCAGGAAACCGAAGGTGGTGATTCCAGAATGGCCTCCGTTGTAAACGTTGGTCTGCACGTCTGTAGCCTGACCGACCAACTGGCCGCATACAATGGGCGGTGCCTGTGTGGAAGCGTTGCTCAATGTGGCACCAGCCGTGATGCTATTGCCGATGAAGAGCAGGTTGATGTTGGCCTTTTGGTCGATTGGTTCGGGCTCGCCTTCCACAGCACGATAGACCTGGAAGCGTCCGAGAGATACGTATGGATTGCCGTTGGCGTCGTAGCGGTCGCTCCTGCCGGCGTTGATGGTCTTCTTCACTACGAAACGCACGTCGGTATAGGGCTTTTCGAAGGCAATGTGGGGCGACTCGTAGCGGTCTGGGGAGAATGACGTGAAATCCGCCTGCATATTATCGAGATGGATAATCTCTGTCCAATTCTCTTCGGGCAGGTTCGTGCCTTGGATAATCACTTCGGTGGGTGTATCGCAGGCGGAGCCCCAAGTGGTGCCGAGCATCGTGAAGATGATATCTGTTTCTGCCTGATTGAAGTGTACTTGCAGGTACGGGTCAGTATTGGGAGGAAGTGGAGCAGGATCGCTCCAAGCGGTGTGCCAGATGTACTGGTTTGTGCCTACACCATCACTTTCCGGACGCAACAGGTTGTCAGTCGGAAAACCGTTCTGGCAGCTGTTGGCTGTAATCTGCGAAGGATCTGTAATGAGGGCTTCTTCTTTTATCCATGTGGGGCCTATGGGATCGGGCTCGCCTAGATATGCTTTGTAGACTTGGAAGCGTCCGAGGGACACGTAGGGATTGCCATTGCTGTCGTAGCGGCTGCTGTTGCCGGCGTTGATGGTCTTCTTGACCACAAAGCGCAGGTAAGTGTATTCGGCACCGAGGTCGATGTGTGGCGATGTGTATTTGTCGGGGCGGAAAGATTCGAAATCAAGCTCCATGTTTTCCAGATGGATGATTTCCTTCCATTCGCCATTGGGCTGGTTGGCGCCCTGGATGATGACGTCTGTGGGCGTATCGTATGTGGCGTTCCACATAGATCCAATCATCTTGAAGATGATGTGCTGCTCAGGTTCTTTGAACTGAACTTGCAGATAAGTATCGGTGCCGGCTGGTGGCGGGGCAGGGTTGCTCCAAGCGGAGTGCCAGATTTTCTGGTTGGTACCATAGCCCTCGCTCTCGGGGAGCAGCAGGTTGCTGGGCGGGAAACCGTTCTGCGAATTGTTTGATGTGATCTGAGATGCCTCTGTCAGCAGAGGATCACCCATTTTCCATACAAGCTCATCATTGGCTCGCATTGGTGCGCACAGCAACATCAGCAACGCGCAAAATAGGAAATGTAGGTGTTTCATTTTAGTTTTAGTTTATGAGTTTGTGAGTTTGTGAGTTTTTGGTTTGTGAAGTTAAAGACGATACATTTTGCCCTGTTTCGGGCGGAAGCACATTCTTCACTCTTCATTCTTCACTCTCATTTACTCCACTTCATTGCAATAAATGAGGCCCATCCTGTCATATAGTTTCTTCAGCTGCGGCAGACGCGCCTTCCAGTTCTCGAAGTCCTTCTGCTCGGGGTTGCACCACTGCACCTCACTCATAGCACCCAAGCGGGGCAGCAACTGAAAGAGTGCATGCTCGGGATAAGCAACATGCTCTGTCCACAAGTTGGCCTGAACGCCAAGTATGCAGTCACCCTCCTCTTTGGTCAGCTCTTCAGGAACAAGGGGTTCGAAGGAGTACACCTTCGAGCAGGAGACAACATAGCTGTCTGTTGTGCGAGGAGACTTGCTATAGTCTTTCAACTGCGGATGGTCGATGTAAGCAAAGACGTTCGGGCTCATGATGACACGATGCTTCTGCTTGGCAGCTGCGACTCCGCCCTTAGTTCCACGCCAAGACATCACGATAGCATCCTCAGTCAGTCCGCCAGCCAGAATTTCGTCCCAACCAATTAGGCTGCGACCGCGAGAAGCGAGGAACTGCTCAATCTCGTGGTTGATATAGGACTGAAGCTTATTCTCGGGGCTGCGACCGTCTTGACTTCCTCTGTTGTCGCCACCTTCAACCTTTTCCTTCGACTCATCCGTCAAGCCTAATTCTTTAATCTTTGCCTGACACTTCGGGCACTTCTGCCAACGTTCCTTCGGACATTCGTCGCCACCAATGTGGATGTAGGGAGAGGGGAACACGTCGCAAAGCTCGCCAAAGACGGCCTTCAGGAAGGTCAATGTCTCGGGGTTTCCGCCACAAAGCACTTCGCGCATCACACCCCAGTGAGGGGCAACAGGGTACGGACCGCCTGTGCAACCTAGGTTCGGGAAGACATGAAGGGCGCTCTGCATATGGCCAGGCATATCAATTTCGGGCACTACATTAATGTAACGCTCTGCCGCATATTTAACAACCTCGCGACACTCTTCTTGAGTATAATAGCCGCCATAAGGAATATTGTCGTAGAGGCGCACTTTGCTGGGGGCAATGATACTCTTCTCGCGTACACTACCTTTCTTTGCAAGGTCGGGCAGAGCCTTCACTTCGAAGCGCCAGCCCTGGTCCTCGGTCAGGTGCCAATGGAACTGGTTGCATTCATGCAAGGCCATAGCATCTAAGAACTGCTTGATGAACTCGACGCTGAAGAAATGACGTCCGCAGTCCAACAGCACACCGCGATAGGAGAAGCGTGGCTGGTCGGTAATCTGCACAAAAGGCAGCTCGATGCCTGCTGTTTCCTTTACGATGGGCAGGCTCTTGCGCAAGGTCTGTGCGGCGCGGAACAGACCTACAGGTTCGTTGGCGCTGATGAGGATGCCAGTCTTGTCAACCGTCAGCGTATAGCCCTCTTTTTGCTGTTCTGTCAAAGGAGTTGCTGGCTGCTGTTTTGCCTTTTTACCCTTTTTGTCAGACGTCATGATGGCCAACCTGATGGAGGCTTTTTCGTCGATAGGTGTCATTTGCAGTTGAAGACCGGTAGCCTCGCTCACCCACTGCCGCACGAACTGGGCAATACGGGTAATCTCTGGATTGTTGCTATCGTAGGCAATACCCATTCCTCCCTTCAGGGTGAACAACTGGGTGGTATCCGCCTTAACCTCTTTTGGAAGCGGAATAATGTTGTAATTAGCTCTCTGGCCCATTGCCGTCAGGGCTGCGATGCACGCAAAAAGTAAAAAACAGAGTCTTTTCATAATGCAATAATCATTTTTATGTTTGTTTTCTGATTTTTCTCCACAAAATTACGAATAAAAGCGAGAGAAACACAAAATTACTGTAATTTTCTTTCTGAGTAAGGGTAATAATGCATTTTTCTGCCAATCTGCTTGTGCAAAAATGTGGAAATGTTTACTTTTGCAGTATGAAAGTGACGTTGATACAGATGGATGTGGCTTGGGGAGAGCCAGGCACAAACCGCGAGACAGCCGAACGGGCTATGCTCTCTGCCGAAAAGAGCGACCTCTATGTGCTGCCTGAGATGTGGAATACGGGCTATAATGTCGAGCCGGAAGGTGTGGCGGAAAGCGAGTCGGGCGAGACGCTGGAATGGATGAAGCAAATGGCCGCGAGGCTCGATGCTGCTGTGGCTGGTAGCATCGCAGTCCGGTGCGAGGACGGCACCTATAGGAATCGTCTGTATTTTGTAAAGCCGGACCCCTTAACCCCCTTTAGGGGGAATAATGGTCAATCCTCAATGTACAATGTTCAATGGTACGACAAGCACCATCTTTTCTCTTATGGTGGAGAGGATGAGCATTATACGCCAGGGAAAGAACGTGTGAATGTGAAATGGAGAGGCGTTCGCTTCCGTCTTTGCATGTGTTACGACCTGCGTTTCCCGTTCTGGTTGCGCAACAAGGACGACTATGATGCCCTCATCTGTGTGGCATCATGGCCGGCAGTTCGTATGCATGCTTGGCTTGTGTTGCTTTGTGCCCGTGCAATTGAGAACCAATGTTATGTGTTGGGCGTAAACCGTGTGGGTTCCGATCCTGTCTGCGAGTACAATGGTGGCACATCTTTCGTCGACCCTTATGGAATGCCGACAACGTGTCCCGAAGGCAAAGCCTCAGTCCTGACGCAGACAATGGACCTGAAACACCTCAGACATTTCCGCGACAAGTTCCCGGTCCTCAAGGAAATGGATTAGGTTTAGAAGCGCTTGACGTCTTCGATTTCCTTGATTTTCTTTAGGTCACGACAAATGGCCTGGATATCCCTCACATCGTGTACGCCAAGCTCGATATCTGCTGTGAAAAGGCCATCGCTTGTATCGATGTGAAGACTGTGTATGTTCACATTGAGTTGTTGGGAGAGAATACCTGTGATTTGGTGCAGCACGCCCACGCGGTCGAAACCTGCGATGCGGAGCGTTGCGGGGAAAGACTGTTGGCCGTGTGTGTCCCATTTGGCAGACAGAATTTGGTTACCATCGCTTGCCTTCAAACGCTTCGCTACCTCGCATTGTCGTTTGTGGATGATAATGCGTCTGTTTTCATCGAAGTAGCCGAGAACATCGTCACCGGGGATAGGATGACAGCAGTCACAAATAATGTACCGACTGATGGTTTCCTCGTTGAGGATGAGCGGCTTTTTCTTATCTATCTGGAAAACAGATTCTTCCGTGCCATCTGCAGCGGGGGAAGATTCTGGTGAAGAAGTCTCTCCTTCTTTGGGGGATTTAGAGGAATCAGCTTTTCGTTTGAAGATGGTCAGGTACTTTCCCCAGTTCTTTTTCTTCCGAGTCTTTTCGTTGAGCACATTCAAGTCTGCCTCGCCCAACGTAATAGTCTGTGAACCGATGGCAGAAAGCAACTCTTCCCGCGTGGCAAGAGCGTGGAACTGGCACAACTTGTTGATGTTGATGCTGTTGGGCTCTTTCTCGTGCTGTATGAAGAACTCATTCAGTATCTCTTCGCCCACCTTCTGCTTCTCGCGCTCTTCGCGCCGCAGGATAGCCTGAATCTTGCCCTTTGCCTTTGCTGTCTTGGCGATACAGGTCCATTTCTTATCGACCTTTTGATTCTTGGAGGTAAGGATTTCCACCTGATCGCCGCTCTGCAATACGTGGCTGATTCCCACTAGTTTATGGTTGACCTTTGCGCCGATACAATGTGTGCCGAGGAAGGTGTGTATGCTGAAGGCAAAGTCGAGAACAGTACTGTTTGCGGGCATCGTCTTGAATTCGCCTTTGGGTGTCACGACAAATATTTCGCTAGCAAAGAGATTGAGCTTGATGGTATCCAGAAAATCGATGGCATTGGGTTGCGGGTCATCGAGTATTTCCTTGATGGTGTGCAGCCACTTGTCCAGTTCGAGTTCGCTGGTTTCGTTGTTTTCGATGTCATCGTCGTTGGGGTCTTCAACATCCTTATTTTCTTTATACTTCCAATGTGCCGCGAATCCCTGCTCGGCGATATCATCCATACGACGACTGCGAATCTGCACCTCAACCCACTTGCCGGCTTTGCTCATCAATGTAGTGTGGAGTGCCTGATAACCATTTGCCTTTTTATTGTGAACCCAGTCGCGCAGACGGTCGGGATGCGGTTTGTAGATGGTGCTGACTATGTCATAAATTTTGAAGCACTCGGCCGTTTCGTCCATGTCCTTTTCTGTCTCGAAGATGATGCGAACGGCCAAAATGTCGTAGATTTCGTCGAACTCCACGTGCTTTGTCTGCATTTTGTTCCAGACACTATAGGGCGCTTTGATTCGGGCCTTTATCTCGTAGTACAACCCGGTTTCGTCGAGCTTTTGTCGGATGGGAGCCGTGAACTGGTCGAAGATAGTGGTCAGATGTTCCTGCATACCGGCCAGCTTTTCTTTGATGCTACGGTATTCTTCGGGGTGCTCGTAGCTGAAGCTGAGGTCCTCGAGTTCTTCTTTGATTTTATTCAAGCCGAGTCGGTTGGCCAAAGGTGCGTAGATGTAGAGTGTTTCGCCGGCTATCTTGTATTGCTTGCCTGGAAGCTGACTGCCCAAGGTGCGCATGTTGTGCAGGCGGTCGGAAATCTTGATGAGGATGACACGGATGTCGTCGCTCATTGTGAGAAGAAGTTTCTTGAAAGACTCAGCTTGTGCCGAGGCCTTGTCGCCGAAGATACCGCCCGAGATTTTCGTCAGGCCATCCACGATTTGTGCTATCTTGGGGCCGAAGATATTGGCGATATCCTCGACGGTATAGTCGGTATCCTCTACCACATCATGCAAAAGTGCGGCACAAATGCTGGCGCTCCCTAGACCGATTTCCTCGCACGCTATCTGCGCAACGGCGATGGGGTGCATGATGTAGGGCTCGCCGGAAAGTCGGCGCACACCTTTATGGGCCTCCCTCGCAAAGTTGAAAGCCTTGTCGATGATTTCTGTGTGCTTACGGTGTCGAGATGCCAAGTATGTGTCAATCAGATGCTTGTAAGCCTCGTTGACCATTCTTTCATCTTCCGCTTCATGGTTTATTATTTCTTCCATAGTTCTTCTTTCTAACTAGGAAATATAACTTTCTTCGGCTGAACCTCAGGTGGCAAAGCCGGAACATTAACTTCTCTAACTCCTTTAACTCCTCCATAATCACTTTACCCTGATTTTCTGCCCGGCATAGATGCTGGAACCCTTGATGCCGTTCAGGGACTTGAGTTTGTTCACGGAAGTGTTGTTTCGTGCCGCAATGTCGCTCAGGGTATCACCGCGCCGAACAGTTACCGAAGTGCCGCCACGAGCAGCTGTGGAGGAGCCTCTGCGTCTGCTCCGACCGGCCTTTCTGGAGCGATCTGCTATAGGAATCTCGATTGTCATGATGTTCTCGTTCACCGGGACGTAGATGGAGTCGCCGGCCTCGATGAACGCATTGATGGCAGCGATCGGCATGCGCAAAGTGCAGGCGTGTGAATCGCCCGGAATCAGTGTGGTGCGGTACTGCGGATTGAGGGCACGGAGTTCTTCGTTGCTGATGTCGCACATTTCTGCGATGCGTTCCATTCTCACGTTGCGGTTGACCTGTATTGTATCGGTGCCTTGTGGCAGTCGGGTGTTGACGGGACAGATATCGTGATCGCAGTAGTAGTTCATGATGTAGTTCGCAGCGATGAAAGCAGGCACGTAGCCTCGTGTTTCGGCTGGCAGATAGGGGTAAATGGTCCAGTAATCCTTCGCACCACCAGCTCGCTTGATGGCCTTGATGATGTTGTTGGGACCGCAGTTGTAGCCCGCGATGACAAGAGTCCAGTCACCAAAGATGTTGTATAGGTCACGCAGATAATGAGCGGCAGCATAGCTCGCCTTGATGGGGTCGCGACGTTCGTCGATGAGGCTTGTCACCTCCAATCCGTACTGCTTGCCTGTGCCTATCATGAATTGCCAAAGTCCGACAGCTCCGGCCCGACTGACGGCGGTCGGGTTCAGGGCACTTTCGATGATGGGCAGATACTTCAGTTCCAGAGGCACTTGGTAACTCTCAAGTGCTTCCTCGAAGATGGGGTTGTAGAAGTTGCTGGCACCCAAAAGTACGGCGACGGAGCCACGCAGGTGGCCACTGTAAAGGTCAATGTATTTTTGCACCACATTATTGTAGGGCATATCAATCACGTTGGGTAGTCGGCTGAGACGATGGGCGTATGTCTCGGCATCGAAAACAGGATTCTCGCCCGTCGATTCGCAACTCTCGTCGAAGAGGAGGAAGTTGCGCGTCTGCCAGTCGGAGAGCAGGCTGTCTATTTCCTGCATCTGCATCCCTTCTGGCAGTTCGAGGGTTGAGTTCTGGATATCGTCTAGGAGGTCGTCGTCCTCCTCCTGTGCCGAGATTTGGAGCAGGGAGCAAGGAGCAAGGAGCAGGAGAAGCACCCCAAAGAACCTGCATGTTTTGTAATTGTCGGTTATTGTTCTTTTCGTTATCATGTTATTTTGGCATTTCATGGGCAGTAGCAAATTAGAAGACAAGTACACATTGAATGCCCGGAGTCGTACGGCGGTGGTGCATATCGAAGCGTTCTGTTTCAATCATCGTCGGCTGGAAGTGCAAACTTAGGTCGGGTGAGATGTCGAAAGTCGAAAGCTCGGCATCCACGTAGGCATCGATGACGGAGAGGAGGTAAACACCTCCGAAGGCGAACAGGCTCAGATCACGGAATCGTCGGAAAGTATCCTTCTTGTTTTGGAAGATACCCGCGAAACGTGCTTCCTTGCCCTCGATGTCGTAGTTGGGTGGCAGCATCTTCTCGTAGCTTTTTGTGTTCGGATCGCTGTCCACGATGTCCAAATAGGCTTGCGAGTAGTCCTGCAGCATCTGACTATTCCAGGTGAGGGCATAAACACAACCCAGGAATCCGCCGTATATGATGGGCAGCTTCCAGTATTTTCGGTTGTAGAACTGACCCGCACCCGGTATCACCAATCCGAGCCACAAGGCGCGAATGGGGTCTGGTGTGAATGTCGTCGGGTTGCGCTTCTGGTGTTGCTCCAGGATGTTGTCGGTGACGGCAATGAGCGCCGCTGTATCGATGACGAGCGAGTCTTCAATGATGAAGACACTATCAGCGAAGAGCACACTTTCTCTGTTCCCTTCAGGCACAGGCGGAACCTCTTCCTGTGCCTTGAGAACAGGAGAGAAGCTCAGCCAGAAAAGTGAGGCAAGCAGGATTAGAAGTGTGTGCCTTAGCGTCATCATCAGTCGCGGAGTTTGTCGAACATTTCTATGATGCGTTCCAGTTCTGCCTCGTTGGCGAACGGGATGCTGATTTTTCCCCTACCGCTGTCCGAGCAGGTCATCTCGACGCGGGTCTTGAAGATTTTCCTTAAGCCTTCGCGCAGCACATTGTAGTCGGCGCTCAGGTTCGAACCTTTCTGGCGGATGCGTGTGCCGGTCTTGGTCTTGACGGAGCCTCCCTCGCTGAGTTGCTTCACCATATCCTCTATCTTGCGGACACTCAGGTGGTCCTTCTTCATCTCAGCGAAGACCTTGAGCTGTGCCTGTGGATCGGAGAGAGCGAGCAAAGCTCGGGCGTGGCCCATATCTATCTCGCGGTTGCGGAGAGCAACCTGCACACTTGCAGGCAATTTCAGTAAACGTAGGTAATTGGTGATCGTAGCGCGGTTCTTGCCCACACGTTCGCTGAGCTGTTCCTGTGTCAGGTTGTACTGCTCGATGAGGCTTTGGTAGGCGAGAGCGACCTCAAGAGCTGTTAGGTCCTGCCGCTGAATGTTTTCCACCAGCGCCATTTCCATCATGTTCTCGTCATCGACGGTACGGATGTAGGCGGGAATGGTGGTGAGACCGACGCGCTGACTGGCTCGCCAACGTCTTTCGCCAGCGATGATAACGTAGGTGCCGTCACCCATATCGCGAAGGGTGATAGGTTGTACGATGCCTATCTGCCGGATGCTGTTGGCCAGTTCCTGTAGGCTGTCGTCGTCGAAATCCCGTCGCGGCTGATTGGGGTTGGGCCGGATGTCGTCCATCTTCACTTCGCAGAGGTTGGAAGAGCCGCTAGTACGTACCTCTTCTGTCTGTAGCAGGGCATCTAGCCCTCTGCCCAAAGCCTGTCCCTGGTATTTCTTTTTAATTGCCATTAAATAAAAGTTTAAAAGTTTAAGAGGTTAAAGAGTTCAAGGTTCAGAGCGGCAACAAACTATTCAATTATTCACCTTTTCATCTTTTTCTATAATCTCCTGCGCCAGTGCTAGATGGGCTTTCGAGCCTGCTGCGTCGGCATCGTAGAGGATAGCCGGAACGCCGTGACTCGGGGCTTCGCTCAGTTTGACGTTGCGCTGGATGACGGTTTTGAACACCAGTTCGCGGAAGTGACGACGCACCTCCTCATAGATCTGGTTGGCGAGGCGCAAACGACTGTCGTACATTGTGAGCAGGAAGCCCTCGATTTCCAGTCGCGGATTCATGCGTGTCTTCACTATCTTGATGGTGTTGAGCAGTTTACTGATGCCCTCCAGAGCGAAGTACTCGCACTGAACGGGAATGATGATGCTGTCAGCGGCAGTCAGCGCGTTGACGGTTATGAGGCCGAGGCTAGGGCTGCAGTCGATGAGGATGTAGTCGTAGTCCTGCACGATAGGGTGGAGGAGCTCTTTCAAGATGCGCTCCTGATTCTTGAAGTTCAGCAACTCTATCTCGGCTCCGACCAAGTTGATGTGCGAGGGCACGATATCAAGACCCTCAATGTCGGTGGTGTATATGATGTCGCGAATGTCAACCTGCCCGAGCAGCGCGTTATAGATGGAATGCTCTATCTTGCTCCCATCCACGCCCATACCGCTAGAGGCGTTGGCCTGCGGATCGGCATCGACGAGCAGTACCTTTTTTTCAAGCGTTGCAAGTGACGCAGCTAAATTCATGCTCGTCGTGGTCTTACCCACACCGCCCTTTTGGTTGACGATAGCTATTGTTTTACTCATCTCGTTTGTTTTCTTTTACTATTTGATGATTTACTATTTACGATTTTGCAAAGATACGTCAAAAGTCCGAAAAAAGCATCCTTTTGGAGCTGCATTCTGAAGAAAATGTTGATAACAGCCCCGTTTTGTTGATAACTGCAGTGAAAATAAACGCGAAATATCAGTTTGGATGCAAGATTTTATTTTAATATATTGGAATATTTTTCTGTCGTGACTGGATAATTGTATAAAAACAAATAAGGTTTTTATACGTATGTGAGTTGGATTCACGTGGTAGTTCGCGTGTAACAGTATAATTACTTACTTCGATAGCATTTGCTATTTCATTTTTCGTAGATATCTTTTGTTATAATATAGAAATTGCGTACCTTTGCAGCATCAACATTAATATCTGAAGTTAAATCGTGAGTTAATGCTATATTCATGGGAGAAAAGAAGGAGCATAATAAAGAAATGGTCAATGAGCCTGGGTGTGAAAGGTGGATGCCAATTACCGAGCAGCCGTCTCATTTCGATAATTTGGACCAAATGTCGGTAGGCGAATTATTGCGGCACATCAATCAGGAGGATGCATTGCTGGCTGAAGTTGTTCGAGGAGCCATCCCACAGATTCAGGCGTTTGTTGAGACTATAGAACCGCGGATGAGGCAGGGGGGGCGGCTCTTTTACGTTGGAGCGGGAACTAGTGGCCGTTTGGGCGTGCTGGATGCTAGTGAATTGCCGCCGACGTTCGGCGTTCCAGAAGATCGGGTGATAGGCCTCATTGCTGGTGGCGAGAGGGCTTTGCGTCATGCTGTCGAGAAGGCCGAAGATTTTCCCGAGAAAGGCTGGCAGGATCTGTTGGCGTTTTCTCCTATGATCAATGATTCTGTTTTGGGAATCGCTGCTTCAGGTACTACGCCGTATGTTATCGGAGCTGTTCGCGAGGCAAGAAAGAACGGGCTACTTACGGGTTGCATCACCAGTAATCCCAATACTCCTCTGGCAGCAGCTTCAGAGTATCCTATTGAGACTATTGTTGGCCCTGAATTCGTCACTGGTTCCAGCCGGATGAAGAGCGGCACAGCCCAGAAAATGGTTCTGAACATGATTTCCACATCGCTGATGATTCGCATGGGTCGTGTGAAAGGCAACCGGATGGTGAAGATGCAGCTGACCAACGCCAAACTTGTTGATCGTGGCACACGCATGATTCAGGAATCTTTAGGCCTTAGCTACGAGGAAGCTCAGGAACGTTTACTCGAAACAGGAAGTGTTGATAAGGTGCTAAAAAGTGAAAAGAGAATAATTAAGAATTAAAAGTGAAAAATTGATACCGATGAAGAAGCTATTTTTTCTTTTTGCCGCATGGTTAATGGTCATTGGTCATTGGTCAATGATTTTCGCGCAGAATCGTGCTGACCGCCAGAAGTTGAACGACCCGGAATCTTTCACTATTGTTGTGTTCGGCGACATGCAGAACTATACGAAGAACAGTACCTATCAGCCCATCTACGAACTTTGCACGGCTTGGGTGGCCGACAATGTCGAAAATCTTAACATCAAGACGGTGCTTTTCACGGGCGACCTGGTGAACAGAAACGAGACAATTGTGCCCGGCAGAGGTTCGCAAAATCAGACAAGCAGGCAGATGTGGGAGTGGTCGAGCCACTGCCTCAAACGCCTCGATGGCAATGTGCCCTATATTATCGCAGCAGGCAATCACGAGTACGGCTACACTCGTGGTGATGAGGCTTTCACGCACTATGCGGAATACTACACCGCCGAACGTAACAGTGAGACACTCAAATACTTGGTGGCTTCCTATCCGAACCGGCAGGGACAGGCCTCTTTGGAAAATGCCATTTGGGAGTTCCAGGATAAGAATTGGGGCAAGCTCCTGGTTGTCGGCACCGAGTGGGCACCCCGCGACGAAGTCCTGGAATGGGCAAAGGGACTCTGCGACAGCGAAAAGTATCAGGACCACACGGTCATCTTCCTTACCCATTCACTGCTCAGGGGAAAGACGGCGAAATATACTGACAACGAGAAGTACGAGATACAGCCCCGCAACTTCGGCCGAGAGATATGGGAGAAGCTGCTTTATCCCTGCAAGAACATCCGTCTGGCTGTCTGCGGACATACCGGGCACCCTGCGGCAGACGACGGCAAGGAGCCGGGCAGCAGCTACGACCACGAGGTGAACAATGCCTACCGCTGCGACAAAAATGCGGCGGGAAAAGATGTGCACCAGATGATGTTCAATGTCCAGTACCTGGGTGGCGGCAATGGAGGCGACGGCTGGATTCGCTTGCTCGAATTCATGCCCGACGGCAAGACCATCAAGGCCTCGACCTACAGCGTCCTCTTTGGTATCTCACCCATGACCAAGCACCTCGCCCACCAGACAGACCCCTTCTGCCAGTTCGATATGGTGGTGGATAATTGAAATTGAGGTAATAAGAAAAAAAGGGGATAATTAGAAAACAAATAATTAAGGCAATGAAAAAGTCCCTCCTGATGGCCGTAGCCGCCTTGATGGCTGCAATGAACGCTCAGGCGCAGCAGCTCCAAGTGGTCGACAGCGAGGGTAACCCCATACCCTACGCCTCTGTCATGAATCCTCAGGCAGAATACATCGGCATCACCAATCTAGAGGGCGTGGTGCTCGACCTGAAGGGCGAAAAGGACATCACTATTACCCACGTGGCCTTCAAGACAAAGAATGTGAAAGTCGATGGCAAGGACGTGGTCGTCACCCTGGAGGATGCGGACTTCGATATGCCGGAAATCACCATCCAGCCCAAGCCCTTCATCTATGTGCAAACCTACTACCGCATGTACTTCTACAGCTCGGAAGACGGCATGTACTACTATCGTGCAGGCCTGACGGACAATACCTACGATCCCGCGAAGAAAACCATTGAAGGAAAGACCTCTGTGGTGACAAAGGCAAAGTACGCCATCTTGAAGACAATTTTCGGTATGATTGGCAATATGTTGGACCAGTATAGCCAGATAAAATATGGGAAATTCGAAGACAGATTGAAGAATAAGGCTAAGGCGGCAAAGGTGCAGTTTAAAAAAGTGGAACCCGGCAGGCAGATTATCACCGACTACAAGGACACCATCGGCTCCGTTACCGACGATATGGCCGACCACCTGCGACGCTATTCCTACGATAACTATCAGCTCATCTTGGATAATCTGGAGGCTGAAAGCAAGGAAAAGAAGCTTAGGAAAAAATTGGAAAAATCGGAGAAAAAATTGAACAGGGAGGAAACGGACTACTACCTCTATCGTATCGACGACGAAGGCAACTACGGCTCCGAGGATTTGGTTATGTTCCAGAATATGACCGCCTGGGACACAGAAGAAGACGGGAAAGTGGAACACATCGTCATCGCCATGCAGGTATTTACCACCGACCGCGCCTATGTCACGAAGGAGGAGTTGAAGGAGCGGAAGAAAGCCAACAAAATGAAGTTGAACTATGCCAACCTCCGCCAGTTCGAACGCGACCACAACATCCCTGCCCTCGCTCCAGCCGTGCAGCAAAAGCTCAACAAGCTATGGAAGACTAGTGATTAAAAAATCACGAATTTCTCCTATTTAGAACTGCTTTTCTTGCTTTTTCGCTTGCTTTTTTGTATCTTTGCACCCGCATATTTATATATTTCTAATGAAGCAAAGATGAAGATAGAAAGCAAGATAACGCAGGCCGTATTAGCTGCAATTGAGGATTTGTATGGCCAGCAGGTGTCCGAGAAAATGGTGCAGTTGCAGGAGACCCGTCCCGAGTTCGAGGGACAGATAACCCTCGTCGTATTCCCGTTTACAAAGATGAGCCACAAGGCTCCCGACGCAACCGCTCAGGAGATTGGCGAATGCCTAGTGACAAAGGTGCCAGAGGTGATTAATAAGTTCAACGTAATTAAAGGCTTCTTGAACCTGACCATCAATCCTGCTCAGTGGATAGAGTTATTGGAGAGCATTCAGCAGAACCCCACCTTCGGCTTCATTCCCGTTACGGAGCAGAGCCCCTTGGTGATGATTGAGTATTCAAGCCCCAACACCAACAAACCCTTGCATCTTGGTCACGTCCGCAACAACCTGCTGGGATGGGCTTTGGCTCAGGTCATGCAGGCGAACGGCAACAAGGTGGTGAAAACCAACATCGTGAATGACCGCGGCATACACATCTGCAAGTCGATGCTGGCTTGGCTGAAGTGGGGTAATGGCGAGACGCCCGAAAGTTCGGGAAAGAAGGGCGACCATCTCATCGGCGACTATTACGTGGCTTTCGACAAACACTACCGCGAAGAGGTTCGTCAGCTCGTTGAAAAAGGTATGGACGAGGAGCAGGCCAAGCAGGAAGCTCCCCTCATCAAGGAAGCTCACGAAATGCTTGTGAAGTGGGAGCAGAACGACCCTGAGGTTCGCACCCTCTGGAAGAAAATGAACGAATGGGTTTATGCTGGCTTCGACGAGACCTATAAGGCTCTGGGTGTTAGCTTCGATAAGATTTACTATGAGAGCGAGACCTATCTGGAGGGCAAGGAAAAGGTGGAGGAGGGTCTTGAGAAAGGTTTCTTCTATCGCAGGAACGATGGCTCTGTCTGGGCAGACCTTACCAGCGAAGGTCTCGATGAAAAACTCCTGCTCCGTTCTGATGGTACCAGTGTTTATATGACGCAGGACATCGGTACCGCCAAGCTCCGCTTCCAAGACTATCCCATCGACAAGATGATTTACGTGGTGGGCAACGAGCAGAACTACCATTTCCAGGTGCTCTCTATCCTGCTTGATAAGCTCGGCTTCAAATGGGGCAAGGACCTCGTTCACTTCTCTTACGGAATGGTGGAACTTCCGAACGGAAAGATGAAGAGCCGCGAAGGCACCGTTGTGGATGCGGACGACCTCATCCAGACGATGATACAGGATGCAAAACTCCTGAGTGCAGATAAAGTAAACAAGTTGGAAGACATCACAGAGGAGGAAGCTCAGGAGATTGCCCGCATCGTCGGAATGGGTGCCCTGAAGTACTTCATCCTGAAGGTCGATGCCCGCAAAAACATGCTCTTCAACCCAGAAGAAAGTATCGACTTCAACGGCAACACAGGTCCGTTCATACAATACACTTACGCAAGAATCCGCAGTATCCTCCGAAAAGCAGGTGATGTCAACCTCTCTGCCTTGGCAAATGACACAGAGGTGAGCGATAAGGAAATCAGCCTCATCCAGCATCTACAGGGTTTTGAGGCAGCAGTCAAGCAGGCAGGCAGCGACTACAACCCATCGTGCATCGCCAACTATTGCTACGAGCTCGTCAAGGAATACAACCAGTTCTACCACGACTTCAGCGTGCTGCGTGAGGAGGACGAGAAGAAGCGTCTCTTCCGCATCGCCCTCTCTGCAACTGTCGGTCAGGTCGTCAAGAATGGGATGGGATTGCTCGGTATTGAGGTGCCGGAACGCATGTAAGTGAAGAGTGAAGGGTGAAGAGTGAATAATTATTTGCCGTACAGAGGTAAGTGAAAAAGTTATGGATTATGAATTGCTGAAGGACAAAGTCGATTTCAACGCTATTGCGGTGGATGCCGGCTGTAGCGGGAACCCTGGTGCAATGGAGTATCAAGGGGTGTATCTCGGCAACGAGCAACGCCTCTTCCACTTCGGTCCCATTCCTGGTACCAACAATATCGGCGAGTTCCTCGCTATCGTCCATGCCTTGGCCTTTATCAAGAAGAACGGTTGGGACATGAAGGTCTATAGTGACAGCATCAGTGGAATAGCTTGGGTGCGGAACAAGAAGGCAAAGACTACCCTGAAGCGAGATGCCCAAACGGCACAGGTACTCGACCTTGTGATTCGTGCTGAGAACTGGCTCTGGCAGAACCCTAAGCATGCGGAAGTGCTGAAATGGAACACAGAAGAGTGGGGCGAAATCCCCGCTGACTTTGGAAGAAAGAAATGAAGCGAAGCATACATTATTTGGAATATCTCTACTGCCATCTGCTTATCATCTTCCTGATAGGTAGAGTGGGGTTTATCCTGAATAACAGGTGCGTTGAGCAATTGTCGTTCCTCGATGCGATGGGTGCCTGTTGGCGAGGTTTCGTGGGACATGACCTTATGGTAGCTGCCTTCTTGCTCGCCGTTCCCTGGCTCGTGGGACTTTTCGCCTTGCGTCATCCGGGTCTGAAACTCAGGGCTTGGCTCGCTCCTTACTATATCTTAATGGGTCTCGTTGTTTCGGTCATCATCGTGGCCGATGCCGTGATGTACGAGTACTGGCAGTTCAAGCTCGGAATGGTGGTGCTCGACTATGCCGCTTCGCCCGAAGGTACTACCAACAGCGTCAGTTTCGCCTATATCTTTATTCGTTTCATTGCTTTCCTCGTGCTTGCACTATGGACGATGATTCCCTGCATCTTGCTCACCCCGAGAACTTTACCTGCGGGACGAACGGAGCGTCTTTGGTTCCGAAACATCAGCATCATCTGGATTTTCCTGCTCGTCTCGGGAGTCTGCTTCATGCGTCAGGGCGACGTTTATGGAAATCCACGCAAGACGTTTGCCAATCATGCTGCCGTCAATTCCGTCTATGCCTTCGTAGGTAGCATCCGTTATAGCGATGACTACTCCAAGCGCTATAACATCCTTTCGGAGGGAGATCGTGCAGACCTCTTCAAGGGCCTTTATCCCGAGCCTGCTGACGATATTCAGGACACATTACTTACCTCGCAGCGTCCCGACATCCTGGTTGTTTTCATCGAGGGATTCGGTAGCCGCTTTGTCAAGGAACTGGGCGGTCTGCCCGATGTGGCGCCAGGCTGGAGTCGCCTCATTCCCGAAGGCATTTTCTGGGATAACTACTACAGCAATTCGTTCCGAACCGACCGAGGTACCGTCTGCGCCTTCAGCGGTTGGGTGAGCTATACCGACGTCGGCCTCATGAAGCGGACAGAATTCCATTCTGCTCTCCCTTCCCTTGCACGTTCATTGAGTAAAGAAGGCTACGAGACAGGCTACATCTATGGGGGTGCAATGACCAATATGGGCAAACGTGAGTATCTGGAAGACATGGGTTTCCGAAATCTTTACGATGATGCTGCCTTCTCCGAAACGGAGAGAGGAACTGCTTGGGGCATCTATGATAGTACAGCATGCCAGAAAGCCTGCCAGCTTGTTAGTCAGTGGGAGGAAGGACATCATTTTCTTGTGGTTCAGACCATATCCAGTCACGAACCTTGGGACGTGCCTTATCATCGTCTCGAAGACAAGATACTCAACGCCTTTGCCTATACAGACTACAGTATTTCCTGCATGATTGACAGCCTCCGACAGCTCCCCGAATGGGACAATCTGCTTGTCGTCATGATTCCGGACCACGGGTTCCTATACCAGCAGAGTTACGACGACCCGGGCTTCTTCCGTGCCCCAATGCTTTGGACGGGTGGAGCTGTTCGTAAACCTCGCAGGATGGACATTCTCATGAACCAGAGCGACATACCGGCCACATTGCTGTCCCAGATGGGCATCCGTCACGACGAATATCCCTGGAGCCGCAACGTGCTGAGTAGCAGCTATACCTATCCCTTCGTCTATTGCAACTACCCGGCAGGTATGCTCTTTGCAGACAACACCGGAACGAGCATCTATGACCTCGATGGCGAAGCTGCGATGCTGGAACAGCCCGCTGATGACGGTCTTCGCATCCTTCGTGCCAAAGCCATTCTGCAAACCAGTTACGACCAGCTGGAGGAAATTAAAAATAAAAAGTGAAATATTAAAAGTGATAAAGCAATTCCTCGACATAGTATCCCGATATTTCCGACCATACAAGATGTACATCGTATGGTCCATTGTGCTGAACTTTGTGGCGCAATGGCTCAACGTGTTTTCGTTCGTGGTACTTATTCCTATCCTGAATATCCTATTCAAGATAGACCAGAACGTCTATACCTATCGGGAGTGGACTTGGAAGACATTGAACAAAGACCTCATCGTCAACAATGCCTACGCTTGGGTTCAAGAGCAGATAGCCAGTCAGGGTGCTTTCCTGACGCTGTGCCTGATGGGAGGTATTCTCGTGTTCATGACCTGCTTGAAATGTATCGGTTATTGGGGAGCAGCAAACATCATGTTGCCACTTAGTACTGGAGTTGTTCGCGACATTCGCATGGATATGTACAATAAGATTATGCGGTTGCCATTGAGTTTCTTCTCAGCAGAGCGCAAAGGCGATATCATCGTCAGGATGAGCACAGACATACAGGTTGTGGAGAACTCTGTGACTTCTGCCATCAGTACCCTCATACAGCAACCAATCGCCATCATCATCTGCTTCATTACCCTCTTCACCGTCAGTTGGCAACTGACAGTCTTTGTGCTTGTCGTTACGCCACCTGCAGCCTGGCTCATGGGAACGGTGACGAAGAGATTGAAGAACCAGTCGGCAAGTGTGCAGGCAGGTCTCTCGGAGATTATGGCGCAGATAGAAGAGACACTCAGCGGTTTGCGTATCGTCAAGGCTTTCATCGCTGAGGACAAGATGGCCAAGCGATTTAACTACATCAACAACGAGTTCCGCCGAGGCATGATTGGCATGATGATGCGTATCAATGCGGCACATCCGGTATCGGAGTCGATGGGAACAGTCATCATCGTTATCGTACTGCTTTTCGGAGGTTGGTTGATATTGGAAGGTGAGGGTTTCATCGATGCCTCGACTTTCATTTTCTACATGGTCATCCTATATAGTGTCATCAACCCCATCAAGGACCTTACGCGCCAGGCATATATGATTCCTCTGGGGCTCACTTCAATGGACCGCATCGACCATATCCTCAAGGCAGAGAATCCCATCAAGGAGAAAGCGGAACCCAAGCCCCTGAACGGCTTCGAACAGCAGGTTGAACTTCGCGATGTTTCTTTCCATTACAACGAGGGCCGCGATGTCTTGAAGCACATCAATCTTATCGTGCCAAAGGGTAAGACCGTTGCCTTGGTCGGACAATCCGGTTCGGGCAAATCGACACTAGTGGACCTGATTCCTCGCTACCACGATGTATGCGGTGGCCAAATACTCATCGACGGTAAGGATATCCGCGACGTCAGGATACACAATCTGCGTTCGCTTATCGGCAATGTCAATCAGGAAGCCATTCTTTTCAACGACACCTTCTACAATAACATTACCTTCGGTGTGGAGAATGCCACGAAGGAGCAGGTCATCGAAGCCGCCAAGATTGCCAATGCCCACGACTTCATCATGGAAACAGAGAAAGGGTACGACACAGTCATCGGCGATAGGGGAGGTCGCCTTTCCGGCGGACAGCGCCAGCGAGTCAGCATAGCCCGAGCCATCCTCAAGAATCCGCCCATTCTCATCCTCGATGAGGCTACATCGGCTCTCGACACAGAGTCGGAGCATCTCGTGCAAGAAGCCCTCGACCGACTCATGAAGAGCCGTACCACCATTGCCATCGCCCATCGACTTTCGACCATCAAGCACGCCGACATCATACACGTCATCTATGAAGGCGAGATAGTGGAAAGCGGCCAGCACGACGAACTCATCGCCCGCGACGGCTATTACAAACGCCTCTACGATATGCAACAGTTGTAAGTACATGAAAAAGATGAGAATAGTAGCGGTCATACCGATACGGACAGATTCCCAAAGGGTCAAGGACAAAAACCTGCGACCTTTTGCCGACACGACTCTTCTGGACTACAAAATAAGGACATTGCTGGAGGTTGGGGAACTGGACAATATTATTGTCAATACAAATTCCGACGATTTAGTCGCCAGAATAAACAAACAATACGCAGGAAGAAAAGTCAGGGCACAGAGACGAGAGGATTACTATGCTTCTTCGGAATGCTCCGGCAGTGAGTTCTTCCAACATTTAGGGCAAGTGACGGACACGGACATTTTTGTATATGCTCCCTGCACATCGCCGTTTATCAAGGCAACTACCATCTCCCAATGTATCCAGTTGTTTTTACAAGAGCAGGGCAGGGAGTGTGATTGTGTTTCAACGGTAAGCAGCATAAAGGAATTCCTTTGGCTGGATGGCAAAGCAATAAACTACGACCCCCAACATGCGCCCAATTCACAAGACCTTCCTGATATCATGGCTTTGAATTTCGGCTGTACAGTAACGGGCAGGGAAAGTTTGATAGCCAACAGGAACATCATCGGGAAGAAACCCAAGTTTATCATAGATTCAGACATTGAGGCAATAGACATAGACACACCTTTGGATTTCTATATAGCAGAGCAGCTATATATAAAGCTTAACTTAGAGCATAAAGGTCTCTTGGACTAAACTGGCATGAACGAGACATACGACAGATATCGGCAGCTGAAGAAGAGCCTCTCCATCAGGTATCGGGGAATAGATATTTCGCAGGTACTGGCAATATATCTGTGGATATGGTCTGCGGCTGATGCTATCGATGGCATTGAGGAAACAGAGGCAGAGCAGGCACTTGATTTATCGTTCTTGCAGGGGATTGAAGAGAAGAAAATCATCTACTACGATATCGACCGCAAAGACCATCAAGTCACGTTTCATAATATTTGTTCCTGTCTGGGCGACGACTACCGGGTCATAGACATAGCATTTGGCATCAGATACAAGCCACACCGTTCGGTGGTCAACAAGTGCCTGTCCTGGCTTTTTGTGAAGCGTGCAGCCAAGCATTATAGTTTCTCGCGGAGAGAGCGGGAACTGTTGGCCTACAGAGTGTGCTTTGTCCTAAACAGTATTGACGAGCTGTATGCCATGAAGCAGCAGTTGAGTCACGTCTCTCATTTTGTCGCATATTCGGCCATACATCCCTGGAATAGTCTGCTATGTCAGTTTTTCATGCGTCGGGGAGCAAAGGTCTTCGGACTTTCCCATGCGGTACATTATGTCTATACCCGGAACATACCCATACATTGTTTGAACTATGAGAATCTGGATGTTGACTGTTGTCTGACCTGGGGACAATATACAAAGGACGAGTACCGCCGCTTCGGAGTAAAGGCGAAGGAGATTCTCGTGGCGGGATACCCCAAACAGATAGAAGTGCAGCAGGCAAAAGAGACAAACAAGTTGAAACGGTGTCTGGTGCTTTTGTCGAATCCGGACTACGAGGAGTCCAATAGGAAACTTCTGGCCCTTATGTCGGGGCATGCAGATACATTTGTAATATATCTGAAACTACATCCGTCGGACGACCCTAAAAAATACAAAAGCCAGGCAGAGAACAGAAACATGAAGTTAATAGACCGGGATATCCAGCTTACAGAATGTTTCGACAGGGAAAAGTATGACTTTGCCATTGCCGTGAACACCACAAGCTATTATGAGATTATGGCAGCAGGTATACCGTGTTTGAGATACAGGGACGGAGATGCTTATCAGATGACATATGGCGATGAGCGCGACGAGTTCGGCACAGACCAGGAATTCTGTCGGGCAATTGGTTGGCTGAAAGAGCAAGTGAGAAACCAGGCATATGATGAAGTGGTACAGAACATCCTTCGTTACGTTATGGGACTGGGAGAAAACAATTACAGGAAATATCTGTCATAATATAGGTATAAAGCGAATCAAACAGAAGGAAAAGAGGGAGAAAAAATGGCAAATAAACTGATAAAGGCACTTGGCCGTCATTTGCGTCAGAACATTCTGGTTCGGAAGCTGAGACAGACAGTTCACCATGTGATAAGGAACTACCTGCTTTGCGAAGAAGGTAAGAACGTATTACAAGAGGTTATATGCAATGGAGATGACTATATAATGCTCAAGCAGAAGGTAAGATATTTGTCCTCAATGTCGGACGATGATATAAGAAGCCTAAGTGGCAAGTTGCCTCTGGAAGGCCAGATGTCCATATCTTCCTTTTTCGCTGATACCAAAAATTGGTACGTGGGGCCGATGTCCGTAATGCATGGTGCCCGGTTTTCGCATATAGGGGAGAACTTCTCTGCAGGTCGCTCTTTCAGGTTGGATGTCATAGAAGATTATTTTGGCCAGAAATTCTCTCCATCTTTGAACATCGGAGAGAACGTCAGCGTACAGGATTTTTGTCATATAGGATGCATTGACCATGTTGAGATAGGTGATGGCACAATGATTGCAAGCAAAGTATTCATTACAGATCATTTTCATGGAGATATATCGTCGGAGGATTTGAAACAGGCACCAGTCAATAGGCCCCTTAGTCACAAACCGGTAAAGATTGGAAAGAATGTCTGGATAGGCGATGGGGTATGCATTCTTCCTGGCGTTGTACTTGGAGACAATGTGATTGTCGGCTCGAATGCTGTGGTTACACATTCTTTCGGGGCTAATTCCGTTATTGCAGGATGTCCTGCACGGTTGATAAGGATATTATAAAGCATGAAGAACGTCATCATCATACCCATATACAAGTCTTTGCCCGACGGGACGGAGAGAATGTCGCTCAAGCAGTGCGTCAAAGTACTTGGTCGTCACGAGATATACCTTGTCTGTCCTCAGGAACTTGATGTGACCGCTTATACAGAAATGATAGGCCGGGCATTTCATGTAGAGAGGTTCGATGGGAAGTTCTTCCAGGGCATAGAGGGGTATAACGAATTGTTGAAGAGCAGAGGTTTCTACGAGCGTTTCCAGGCGTATGAATACATGCTCATATATCAACTCGATGCATGGGTCTTCGAGGACAGCTTGGACGAATGGTGTCGCAAGGGTTACGACTACATCGGTGCACCTTGGTTTCAGGACTGGCGAAGCCACGAGGAGGGCCGGGATTTCCTTTGTGTTGGGAACGGAGGATTGTCGTTGCGTAAAGTCAGTAAGTTCCTGCAGGTAACAGACCGGTCGCAGAGCCTTGGCAGATTTTGGCAGATTTTGAAATCCGGCAGTTTCCCTGAGACTCTGAAAACGTTCTTTTCCGGCTCCGGTTGGGGCAGTTTGGGAGCATACATGATGCAGAAAAGAGACAGATGGGAAGATGTGTTTTTCTGCTATGATTTAAGGGGTACAAGGTTGGAGTTGAACACGCCCGACTGTCATGAGGCATCATTGTTCTCTATTGAGACTTCCCCGGAGTATATTTTCAATGAGATAAACCACGGGCGGCTTCCTTTTGGCTGTCATGCCTGGAAAAGATACCAATATGAGGAATTCTGGTCAAAATACATTCAAAAAGAATCATTCGTTATATGAAGGTTAGTATCATAACAATAGCTTACAACAATCTGGATGGTTTAAGGGACACTTATCAGAGCATCAAAAGGCAGACATTCGGCAGTTATGAATGGATTGTTGTCGATGGCGGCAGCACAGATGGGACCAAGGAGTTTCTTCAGGAACACGATTCCGAGATTGCATGGTGGTGCTGCGAGCGGGACAGGGGTGTTTATAATGCTCAGAACAAGGGCACAGAGCATGCCCAGGGCGAATACTGTATCTATATGAATTCGGGAGATTCTTTCTATAAAGATGATGTGTTGGAAAGAATCTTTGAAAGGCAGATAGATGCAGACATAATATATGGTGATTGGATGTTAGTATTCCAGGATGGAACAACCAGACTTGGACCTGCACCAGAGGTGCCGGATATGGCTTATTTCTTCAACGAGAATATCTGTCATCAGTCAATGTTGGTCAAGACGGAAATAATACTCAACCGTCCTTATGATGAAAGTTTCAGTATATATGGCGACTGGGACGAATGGCTTAATGCCTTTATGCAGGGCAAAAGATTTGAAAGGGTAGATATCGTCATTTGTAAGTTTATCGTCGGAGGTTTAAGTACAGGTGACTCCAACACATTGGACACAAAACGCAAGGTTGAAATGCAGCGACTCAAAGAGAAATATTATCCTGAACCATGGCGAAAGACTATGAGCCGAGTCGGTTCGATTGTGCAAGAGTATAATGCTTTAAAAAGTTATGACAGTACGTCATCGCTTAGTGCCGCTTTCTACGAGCGAAAGTTCCTTATAGAAAAACGCAGAAAACACAATAAGATTATCAGGATTCTTATATATATCAGTAGTTTGCTGCTTGTTACAAACATTCTGACGCTAATATATTTTTTATGTAAATAGAGAGAAAGAAATCAATCGGTTTGCATGTCACGTATTCCATCCATAGAAGAGTTTATAGGGCATCTCGTTATCAAATCAGCATCAGTAGGGTCGAAGTCTAGAGACACTATTGAGGTTACGGTTGTAACGGTTTGTTTCAACCCTCTTGAGGCCGGGCGCAGAGAAGTGTTTCTGAAGAATCTGGATTCGGTGCAGGCACAGGAGGGAGTCAGCCTGGAGCATCTCATCATTGATGGTGATTCCACGGATGGCACTCTCGATTGGCTGAAGAGATACGATAATACCAACTATGATATCCGCATCCTGAGCAAAGCTGATTCTGGTATTTATGAGGCCATGAATAGGGGCATTGCTCTGGCTCGAGGTAAGTATATCATTTTTCTCAACAGTGATGACTTCTTTCATAATTCGCGAGGAATGGCAGTCTCTTTGGCAAGGATAGAGTCGTTTCAATGTAACTTTTCCTTTGCTCCTGTCTGTTTTTCCAACTCTTCCGAACACCACAACTCTCCCCAGATTGCCCCACAAAGGCGTCTGCATCGCTTCCTCATTAGTTGGTGTTTTTCGCATCAATCCATGCTCACCTTACGTTCCTGCCTGCTGAAGCTTGATGGCTTCGATATTTCCTATCGTTCTGCTGCCGACTATGACCTTTTGCTTCGCATGATAACCACAGGAGCAAAAGGATGCTTCGTGCCACTTGCATTTACGACCTTTACCCCTGGCGGTTTCTCATATTCCGAAGAGAATGCCAAGCTCATCAAAAAAGAGTGTGTATGCGCTCTGCAATGCTTCTTCAGGGACTTCTATTCTGCTGAAATGAGTTATTTAGAGGCAGAATACATCTTTACGCATTGTGTCTTTCCCGGCAAGTACATAAACATATACAAACAAATACAGAAACTCATCAGGGAGCGCTTCATTGGCATACCCAAGGGGCCGATAGCCCAGCTTTCTAGATGGTTCAATTATATAAAGTATTATTTAAAATGTCGCAACTCAAGCATGTAGCAGCACTCACAATGGCTCGTAACGATGACTTCTTCCTGCGCAAGTGGGTGGAGTACTACGGACGTGAATTGGGCAAAGAGAACCTATATATTTATTACGATGGGGAGGATCAGGTCGTCGGTGACTTCTGTCAGGGAACCAATGCCTTCGTGCATTCCAAGATTGGCACACAGGTGGTGACTGCCGAGAAGGAGCGTCTGAAGTTCCTTTCGGAGAAAGCGGCAGAGCTTTTCATGAAAGGATATGATCTGGTAATAGGCGTTGATGCCGATGAGTATATAGTTGTTGAACCTAAGTTAGGTATGAGCCTACAAGAATACTTGTCGCGTCAAAACATAGATGTCTGCCTTTCTTCCCTCGGACTTGACTTTGGTCAAAAATTAGGAGAAGAAAGTGACCTTTCTTTAAAAAAAACGTTCCTTAGTCAGAGACATTACGCACAGATTGGCACACGCTATACAAAACCGTCGATTATCGCTCAACCTTGTCGTTGGGGTAGTGGCTTCCACCGCGTCAAGGGACATAATTTTCACATTGCACGAGACTTGTACCTCCTGCATTTCGGATATGCCGACAGGAAGATTCTGGAGGACCGTTTGGGCGATGCGGACCGCATGGCACAGGGATGGGAGAAACATATTTACAAACGAAGTCGAACCATCAAGTATGCAACGAAAGAAAAAGCACGTGACTTTGACCGCTGGACACGTTTCGCACGTATCTGTCAGACATGGTGCCGACCACCCTACGCATGGAACAAACCGGCAATGTTTGAATTAAGGATTATGGTTCGGATTCCAGAAAGGTTCAAGGAAATATTGTAATGAACTATATTTGTTATAAACTGAAGAAAGTATTCCTTAACCGCATATTCGTTCCGTTTTGGAAAAGTAAGAAACAGCGTTGGGTTAGGCGAAACCGGATAATTGCAGAACTAAGCGAGCAGTTTCTTCGGAAAATGCCTGTTGTTGTCCCGGAGAATTGTATTCCAGAACGATTACCCAAGGAATATATTTTTTCGATATGGCTGCAAGGAGAAGAAAATGCTCCAAAAATTGTAAAGTCTTGCTGGGAAAGCATTCGTCGGCATGGTGAAAAGGAGTTGGTTGTTTTGGATGCAGACAGTATCAACCAATGGATAGACCTCCCTGAAGACTTTTTAAAAAGATGGCGGGCCGGTAAGATAAAAGCTTGCCATGTAGCCGACCTCTGCCGTGTAGAATTGTTGTGGAAGTACGGGGGCTACTGGATGGATGCCACTGACTACATGTGCCATCCGATACCGGAGTTCATTGATAGAGAGCCATTCTTTATGTATATGAGTGATGCAGAATGGAATTTCTTTATCCAGAACTGCTTCATTCGTTCCTATGCACACCATCCTATCATGGGTGCCTGGCGAGAGATTATTCGTGCTTATTGGAAACAGCACACTCGGGCATTTGATTATTTCTTGCCTCATCGTCTCTTCCGTCATATGGTATTGGGAGATGCCCGAATATCGGAAATGTTCAGTAAAATGCCCCAGATTTGTCATGAATGCACACATTCCCTTTGGTGGAATTACCGGGATAAACCTTTTGACGAAAGAACTTTTTGGGAAATTACATCGGAGGGTGCTTTTCAAAAACTGGAATACAATTCTTTGTCTGCCAGAAAGCCACGTCCTGGAACGTTTGCCGACTATGTCGTAAATGGCAGATCATGAAGATGAAGATTAATTTACGGCTTGAAGTGCGCTATAAAAGGATACGCGCTGCAATCCAAATGACGAGAATGATTATTATCAATAGGAGTATTGAGCTTAGCCATACGAGTCTCCGTATTATAGTCAACCGTCTGGCAACTTTTCCTGTCAGTACAGAAAAAACCTCTGCTAGGTCGGCAGGATAGAATTCTCTGAGTGCGCGTTCTTGTTCCAACCTTTTTTCTTTCACGGCACGATAACTAAAACCGCCGAGTACAAAATGGCAGACAGTTACGGGGATGTGCTGGAAGGAACAACCTTGTTTACTTAATTCTAACCATTTTGCCCAGTCTGCACAGATGCGGTAGCTTTCATCATATGGGTTTTGTTTCAGTAGATTAGTGCGTATGAATGCGGTTTGGTGACAGAGGGGACGGGAGGCAAACGTGTAGTAGTTCACTTTTTCTGGGGAGTGGCATTTCTTTTTTGGATGCTTGGGCAGTGCTTCTGTCCAGTCGCCATAGACAATATCAGCGTCTAGTGTTTTGCAGAAAACTTCTTTCAGAGTATTGGGTGCAAATAGGATGTCACCCGAATTGAGGAACAGAAGGTATTCACCCTCGGCATGTTCGATGCCTTTGTTCATGGCGTTGTAGATGCCATTATCCTGCTCAGAACACCACCAGGCCATTTCTTCCTGATGTTCCCTGATGAAATCCTTTCCTCCGTCGGTACTTCCTCCGTCTACGACAACCCATTCGAAGTCTCGAAATGTCTGTGAATGAATGCTGTCTCGAGTTCGACGCAAACCTGCAAGGTTGTTGTAGGTGACGGTTATGATGCTAAGTTTCTTCATGCCCGATACTGTTTCTTTTTTAAATATCTGTTATATGGGTTTCTGAAGTTTGCGTTCCATGCATTGCGTTGTTCCGGGGTTGCAAATTCGAATAACTCGTCGGTTTGTTTTAGAATGACCTTGAGACTACGAATGTGCTCTTCTATGCCTGCGGACATGATGAAGCTTTCAGGATTGGGATAATAATAGTAGAGGGGTAACTTTGTAATGGTAGTTCGTTTGACGTTCAGCAGAATTTCTCCCCACCAGGGCACATCCTCGTACTTCACTCCTTCCGCAAACCGGGCCTTCCTTGCGAGGTCTGTTTTTAGTAGGCATCGCCAAGCCTGGCAGTGCTTGACCTTCCACTTTCTGTTGATACCTTGGGGATAACTACTTTCTGTAGCATGCTCGAAAAGGTTTTCGGTAATGAAATAACTGTAGTTCCTATAGAGTTTGGAACGGGGCTTAGTGTCACCTAGGTGAAATTTGTGCCGCCATTTGTTGATGGTACGGTAGAAATGGTCGTATGTAAAAGTAACCATATCGGAATTGTCTCGCAGGGACGCATTAACGCAGATTTCCATTGCCTGCGGATGTAGCATGTCGTCCGGGTCGAGATACATGACGTAGTCACCGCTGACTATCTTTAGCGCATTGTTCCGAGCAACAGCCTGCCCCTGATTTTCCTGTGTGATTAGAATGAATCTTTTGTCTCTTTCCAGATATTGTTGGGCAATGGATGCGCTATTGTCTGTGCTACCGTCATCCACCATTATGGCTTCCCAGTCCTGATGGGATTGAACTAGGAGACTATCCAAAGCACGGCATAGATAGTTCTCTACGTTGAAGATTGGGATGATGACCGAGACTTTATTCATGTTATTTTTGTTGCTTAAGTCCCTGCTTTCGCTTGAGTTTTTGTTCGAAGGGTGCAAGGAAGTTGCGTTCCCATGTCTGCCGTTTGGCCTCAGGTGCTGCGGCATAGATGCGTTTGCTTGCCTCGATGCCTTGTCTCAGGCTTTCTACCTTATGCGTTTGGTCTGCTGAAAGAAGATAGCTTTGCGGATTGGGGTAGTAGAAGTACAGGGGGAGATTCAAGATAGTACACCGCTTAATGCGGAGTAACACTTCGCTCCACCAAGGGAAGTCTTCGTAATTGATGCCTTTGATGAATTTGATGTCACGTACGGCATATGTCTTATACATACAGCGCCATACTTGGCAGTGCTTCACAGCCCAGCGTCTATCGATATTTTTCGGACGAGAATACTCCGTAGCGTATGCAAAGATATTGTCAGTGACTATATATGGAGGCTTTTTGTAGAACTTGAAGTGTGGTGTGGAGTCACCCACGTGCAAAAAATGCCGAATCAGGTTTTTTGTGCGATACAGGTGGTCGTAGGTGAAGGCGACCAGGTCGGATCCGTCCCTAAACATCGCTTCCAGACAGAGTTCCATCAGTTGCGAATGCATGAAATCATCAGAGTCGAGGAAAAGTAGATACTCTCCACTGGTATGTTGTAGACCGGCATTGCGTGCATCGGAGAGTCCTCCGTTTGCCTTGTGTATGACCTTAAAGCGGTGGTCGCGTGCAGCATATTCTTCTGCGATATTGCCGCTGCTGTCTGTACTGCCATCATCCACAAGGATGGCTTCCCAGTTCTTGAGGGTTTGGGAGAGAATGCTGTCTAAAGCCCGGCGCAGATAGCGCTCTGTATTGTATATGGGAACAATGACGGATATCATGTCTGTTTCGTTCGTTTTAATCCTTCGAAATGGTCTTTCAGACGGTCTTTCAGGGCCCTGCTCAGTTCCCATTTGAACCATCTGTTGTGCGACCATAGCCATAGCTCCGGTTGACGGCGTATGGTCTGTTCCATTAGCCGCCAGAAGTTCCGCGACAGGGGGTATGGGCTGACGCATTCCTCCGCGTTGGGTATCATCTCCTTGAAAGTCAGCCTGTAGTGTCCGCGAGCGGTTTTTTCCACATCGAGATAGACGAGCACAGCATCGATTTTTCGGGCAATCTCCTCGGCGCCTGGGGCGTACCAGGTCTGCTGGTTCAAGAAGATGATACCGTCCTTCACCTTCGTGTCTGGCCTCTGGTCTTGGATGAATCCACACAGGAACGGCTCGCCCTCGGCTTTCCATTTCAGCAGGGTGCGTACCGTCTGCTTCATCTCTATCTGCTCTGTGTTCCATCGGCTGCGAATCTCATGCATTAGGGACGAGAAATATCGGTTCTCGAGATGCTTGTATATCTCTGCTCCTTTCTTGGGGTTTTTGTAGCGCACACTCACCTCCTGATACCATTCCCAACAGCCACAATGCCCCAGCAGCATGAAAATGTTCTTGCCCTCTGTGGCCAGGCGCTCGGGTAGTTCGCAGTTCCGGATCTCGACACGCCGCTGCAACTCCTCGTCGGAGATGTTCAAGCACTTGAAAGCCTCGATGAAGACATCGCACAGGTTGTGGTAGAAGGCTTTTTCTATGCGGATGATTTCCCTTTTGCTCTTCTCAGGGAAGGCACATCGCAGGTTTTCTCTGACCAGATGCCGCCTGTACCTTATTATATGGTAAATAAAAGGATAGGCGATGTCGCTGAATAGATACAGAATGCCCAGGGGTAATCCAGCCAACAGCCGCATTACATGGTGTTTCTTCTTTGTTCCATTCTTGTTCATTGTCTTGTGCTTCACAAGTACGATTTTTATTTTTCGTCTTTTTCTATGATGAAAAGCTTGTCATTGCGGCGCACTTTCGTGGCGAGGGGGATACTGATGTGCCAGCCTTGCCGAGCTGTCCCGACGGGCTGGAGGTTGTATCGTATTTCGCTTGCTGTGGCTCGCAGTGCACCGGTGGTCGGACCTGTCACGAGGATTTCATCGCCGACGTTCAGCCGGCAGGCTTCTATCTTGAATTCCGCCACTTGCAACTTCGAGTAGAATCGCACGGTGCGTCCGCAATAGACTTTCCGCTCTGTGGCCTTCGAACCGTGGCAGTCATTCCAGTCCATCATGGTCTTGCCCAGATAATACCCATCCCAGAACCCCCGGTTGAAGACCCGCGCCAACCGCTCATCCCATTCGTCGAGCCGCGAAAGGAAGACTTTTTGCCCCAGGGTGGGGTCGGTGAGCGTATTGATGGCTTCGCGGTAACAGCGCACAACGGTATCGACGTATTCCGGCCCGCGTGCACGACCCTCTATCTTGAAGACGCGCACTCCGGCCTCGAGCATCTTATCGAGGAAACGGATAGTTTTCAGGTCACGGGGAGACATGATGTACTTGTTCTCAATGTCAAGTTCTGTACCCGTCTCCACATCCTGTACCGTATAGCGGCGACGGCAGAGCTGCATGCATTCGCCGCGGTTGGCGGAACGTCCCCAGTTGCTTTGGCTCAGGTAGCATTTACCGCTGATGGCCATACAAAGTGCTCCATGACAGAACATTTCGATGCGAACCTGTTTGCCGCTCGGGCCGCAGATGTTATCCTCCACGATGGAACGGTGTATCTCTGCAACCTGGTCCATGTTCAGTTCGCGGGCCAGGACAACGACATCGGCGAACTGTGCGTAGAAACGTAAGGCTTCCACATTGCTGATATTCAGCTGTGTGCTCAGGTGCGCTTCCTGTCCTATCCGGCGGCAATAGAGCATCACGGCGACATCACTCGCAATGACGGCACTGATGCCGGCCTGGTGTGCGACATCGAGGATGTGGCGCATCAGTTCTAGGTCCTCGCCGTAGATGATGGTGTTGACGGTCAGGTAGCTCTTGATGCCAAACCGGCGCGTCTCTTCGGCGATGCGTTTGAGGTCGTCGATAGAAAACGTGCTGGCAGAATGTGCCCGCATGTTCAGGTTCTCTATGCCGAAATAGATGCTGTGGGCACCTGCGCGGATAGCAGCTGCCAAGCACTCGGGAGACCCCACAGGGGCCATTATCTCTAACTCAGAATTCATAATTCAACTGCAAAGGTACGACTTTTCCTGCTTTACGCAAATAATTTTTCACTTTTCACTTTTCACTTTTCACTTTTTGTTGTATCTTTGCAGCCACAAAACACAATGTGGATAGATTTGGGCTGCTTGCAACCACAGAAAAAAATGCTAAAAAGAGGAAAACTTCAGGTGTCCTCACGCATTTGTGCCCGACTTCTTTCCCCATACATTATTAATTATACTTAAAGTTAATTCTATTATGGGCTATTTATTTACATCGGAGTCTGTCTCCGAAGGCCATCCCGACAAGGTGGCTGACCAAATCAGCGATGCCGTACTTGACAAACTGCTCGCTTTCGACCCCGAGTCGAAGGTGGCATGTGAAACACTCGTAACAACCGGGCAGGTGGTACTTGCGGGGGAAATAAAGACAAAGGCCTATGTGGATTTGCAACGCATTGCGCGCGAAGTTATCAACCGTATCGGTTATACCAAGAGTGACTACATGTTCGAGGGCAACAGTTGTGGTGTTCTCTCTGCAATCCACGAACAAAGCGTGGATATCAACAGGGGCGTTGACCGCGATGACCGTGCCTTACAGGGTGCCGGCGATCAGGGTATGATGTTTGGCTATGCCACTAACGAGACTGACAACTATATGCCCCTGAGCCTTGACTTGGCACATCGCCTCCTCCAGACGCTGGCCGACATTCGCCGCGAAGGCAAGGAGATGACTTACCTCCGCCCCGATGCCAAGAGTCAGGTTACCATCGAATATAACGATGACGGCATGCCGCAGCGCATCGACACTATTGTGGTGAGTACGCAGCACGATGAGTTCGACACAGATGAAACTATGCTGGAACGCATCACACACGACGTCAGAGGGATTCTGGTTCCCCGTATGCTCAAGGGCATTTCCTCGGAGCGAATCCGTAACCTCTTCGACGAGAACATCACATATTACGTGAATCCCACAGGAAAGTTCGTCATCGGAGGCCCTCACGGCGATACAGGCCTCACCGGCAGGAAAATAATCGTTGATACCTATGGTGGAAAGGGCGCTCATGGCGGTGGCGCATTCAGTGGCAAAGACCCTTCGAAGGTCGATCGCTCGGCTGCCTATGCGGCTCGCCATATCGCCAAGAATATGGTGGCGGCAGGGGTTGCTGACGAGATGCTTGTGCAGCTCAGCTATGCCATTGGCGTTGCGGAACCGGTCAGTATCTTCGTCGACACTTATGGTAAGAATCACGTTGGTATGACCGACGGTGAGATAGCTGAGAAGATAAAAGACATATTCACCCTTACGCCATATGCTATCGAGCAGCGGCTCAAACTGCGCAATCCCATATACGAAGAGACGGCAGCCTACGGCCACATGGGGCGCGAACCACGCATCGTCACCAAGCGCTTTGAGTCTCTTTACCAGAAAACAAAAGAGGTGACCGTCGAACTTTTCACCTGGGAGAAACTCGACTATGTGGACAAGATAAAGAAAGCCTTCTCCCTTTAATAATTGTGAATTATGAATTGTGAACTAGAGCGTAGGGTCGCTGTCTATTGTGCCAGCAGCACACAGATAGATGACTGCTATTTTCGCGATGCACGTCGCCTCGGACAGTTGATGGGTATACAAGGTATAACGCTGATAAATGGCGCCGGCAACATGGGACTTATGGCCGAGAGTGCCGACGGTTGCCTCGAGATGGGAGGTAGGGCTATAGGTGTCATACCGACTTTCATGATTACAGAGGGTTGGTGTCACAACGGTATGAGCGAGATTATTGAAACAAAGGATATGCATGAGCGTCAGGCCAGGATGGCAGAAATGAGCGATGCCGGTATTTTCCTTCCAGGTGGTTGCGGCACCTTTGCTGAACTCATGGAACTCATCACGTGGAAACAGCTTGGGCTCTACCTCAAGCCCATCATCCTGCTCAACACGGACGGGTATTTTGATTCTCTGCTCAACACACTGTTCCAGGCAGTCACGCAGAATTTCATGCGTCCTGTGCATGCTGATATCTGGCGCGTTGCACCTACACCAGAAGAAGCATTGAAGATGGCCATGGAGACACCTCTATGGGACACGAGCATCCGTCGTTTCGCTAAGATATGATTAACCCAGATATGCTCCTTTTTACAGAACCGGCTACCTTGCCAGACCTTATGGTCGGGGATCTGGTCTCTTTCGACGATTGCAGTTTTTTTCAAGGCGACACTTTATTGCATGCCGAAACGCTCTACCGGCCTTTAGGCTTTGCAATAACTTCCACTCCTTTCTGCTTGCGCTACGACGGGTGGAGTGGATTGTTGCTTCTTCTGTGTCTTCTGCTTGCGGTAGGTCTGACACTACGTCTCAGAAAGAAACTTCCCGAACTTTTGCGGAGTGTCTTTTTTCCTATACCAGGCAAAATGGATGACCCCACCAAGGATGACCCTCTTTGTTGCTCAACGCATCTTCTAGCCATATGCCTTCTTTCGCTTACAGCGGCTATAGTCACCTTTTCATATACACAAAGCAATGTCGAATATTATCCGTTCCCGGAAATGCCTTACATCCTTCTGATGGGCCTTTTCTTCCTTTGGTTTTCTTATTTTGTGGTGAAGAGGCTGATGAACGGTTTTGTCAATTGGATATTCTTCCGAAAAGAAAAAATCTTTACATGGAAACGTGCATATACATTTCTTCTCGTTGCTGAAGCAGCATTCTTTCTTGTTTTGGCCTTGGCTGTTGTGTTTCTGCCCATTTCTTCGGTTGGTATGCTTTTTATGGCACTTGTTCTTGTTTTTTTTGTAAAGATAATACTTCTTTTTAAGACATATCAGATATTTTTTTCGAAAATATATGGCATTTTGCATTTAATTGTGTACTTTTGCATTCTTGAAGTGATACCCCTGCTTGTCCTACAGCAGATGCTGGCGTGTGACGCATGGCCTTTGAAGGAAATATTTTAGGAAAAAACCACGACACAACGATGATAAAGAAGATACTTATCTCTCAGCCCGAGCCCATCTCGGCAAACTCTCCTTACTATGATATAGCAAAACGTCATAATGTGGAGATAGTTTTCCGCCCCTTTATTAAGGTTGAGCCGCTTACACCAAAAGAATTCCGTGCCCAGAAGATATCCATTTTGGAACATACCGCCGTGGTCTTCACTTCGCGTCTATCCATTGATAATTTCTTTCTGTTGGCTAAGGAGATGCGAATCCCCATTCCGGAGGATATGAAGTACTTTTGTATCACTGAAACTGTGGCACAATATATACAGAAGTATGTACAATACCGCAAACGCAAAGTTTTCTTTGGAACAACTGGCAAGATTGATGACCTGCTGCCAACAATGATAAAGCACAAGTCGGAACGTTACTTCATTCCCCTGAGTGATGTACACAATCCTGTCTTCAGTGATTTGCTTGACAGCAAGAACATCAACCACTCGGATGCAGTCATGTACCGTACTGTCAGCAACGATTTTGCCGAGGGCGAGCCTTTTGACTACGACATGCTTATTTTCTTCAGTCCCAGCGGTGTGCAATCGCTCAAGAAGAATTTTCCCAAATTCAAGCAGGGCGATATTGTTATAGGAACCCTTGGTCCTGCTACGGCCCAAGCTGTCCGCGATGCCGGTTTGCGTCTCGACATAGAAGCTCCCTCTCCCTTATATCCCAGCATTTCCTCTGCCATAGACGACCATCTGCGTAAAGCAAATGGATAACGTCCCCCACACCTTCAGTGAAGAAGAGCGTCTTTGCAGCCGCAAGGTGCTCGAGGAGTTGTTCGCTGGCGGACATCAATCGGTATCTGCTTTCCCAATCCGTGCTGTCTTCATGCCAAGCGAACAGGCAGAAGTACGCATTATGGTTTCTGTATCCAAACGCTATTTCAAGCGTGCAGTCAAGCGCAACCGCATCAAGCGGCAGCTTCGCGAAGCCTATCGCCTGCAGAAGGAATTGCTTCTACCTTTGAATGGAGGTCTTGACATAGCTTTCCTTTGGACTTCTGCCGAGCAGTTGCCCACCGACAGGGTTTTCCAAAAAATGCATAATGTCTTGCAACGTATCCATGAAAGTATCACTCTTGCTGCATCGAGTATCTAAGCTGTTTGCTCTGTTGCTCATTCTTCCTATTCGTTTCTATCAGCGGTTTATATCTCCGCTGACACCTCCCTCATGCCGCTATACTCCCACATGTAGCCAATATGCCATTGAAGCCCTGCGCAAGCACGGTCCGTTTCGGGGATTATGGCTAGCCTTGCGTCGTTTGCTGCGTTGTCATCCCTGGGGTGGGAGCGGTTATGATCCTGTTCCATGATTCACATTGATTTTTCATACAGTGTTAGTTTTGGCTTCCACTATAATAAGGAGAGCCTGATTTCTTCCAAAAGGGGCCTCTTCTTATAAAAACACTATCGATGTATGTTAAAAAAAAGCACAAAGCAGAATATTTTCCGTATTTTTTTGTATCTTTGTGCGCAAAAAATTAATAACATACATCTATGGACTTCAATAAACTTACCGCTGCTGAAGCTGCAGCACTTGTCCAGAACGGACAAACAATAGGTTTGAGTGGCTTTACGCCTGCAGGCGTTGCCAAATGTACACCCGCCGAGATAGCCAAAAAGGCAGAGGCAGAACATGCTGCCGGTCGTCCCTTCAAAATTAGCATTTTTACAGGAGCCAGCACAGGTCAGAGTTGCGATGGAGACCTTTCCAACGCCCATGCCATTGATTTCCGTGCGCCTTATACCACAAATCCTGACTTCCGTAAGAACGTCAATCAGAACACGCTCAATTATTCCGATCTAAACCTCTCCAACATGGCAACCCAGATTCGTCAGGGTTATCTAGGACAGGTTAATTGGGCCATCATCGAGGCTTGTGCTATTGAAAAAGTTGGCAACAAGGCACACATATACCTTACTGCAGCAGGGGGCATAAGTCCCACTATTTGCCGTCTTGCCACCGAAGGCATTATTGTCGAGCTTAATGCATTCCACAGCCCAAACAGCAAAGGTATTCATGATGTCTATGAGATAGAGGACCATCCTTTCCGTAAGCCCATTATGATTACTAAGGCTAATGATCGTATCGGCAAACCGTACATCGAAGTGGATGCAAACCGCATTGTGGGAGTTGTGGAATGCAATGTGCCCGATGAAGCCCGCAGTTTTAAGGATGCCGACCCCATCACCACACAGATTGGTCAGAATGTGGCAGATTTCTTGCTCCTAAATTTGAAGAAGGGTCTTATTCCCAAGTCATTCCTCAACCTGCAAAGTGGTGTGGGCAGTGGTGCTAATGCTGTGCTTGGTGCTCTGGGACAATGCCCCGAAGTGCCCAATTTCAATATATATACTGAGGTGTTGCAAGACGCTCCTGTCGGTCTGATGAAGCAAGGTCGCGTACTCTCAGCATCTGCCTGCTCCCTGACTGTTACTAACGAGTGCCTTTTGGATATTTATGACAACATCAATTTCTTCAAAGACAAACTTGTGTTGCGTCCTTCCGAAATAAGCAATTGCCCGGAGGTCATTGCCCGTCTCGGCGTCTGTGCCCTTAACACAGCCATTGAATGTGATATTTATGGTCATGTGAACAGCACCAAAATATGCGGCACGAAGATGATGAACGGTATCGGTGGTTCTGCAGACTTTGCAGCCAATGCCTACCTGACTATTTTTACCTGCGGCTCTACGACCAAGGGTGGTGCCATTTCCAGCATCGTGCCTTTTGCCAGCCATATCGACCATACGAATCACTATATCGATGCTGTCATCACTGAGTATGGAGTGGCAGACTTGCGTCACAAAAGTGATATGCAGAAGGCCCAGGAACTTATTAAAGTGGCTCATCCCGACTATCGTCCTATGCTGCAGGACTACCTTCGTTATGCCGAAAAACGTGGTGGACACACTCATCATGAACTTGCTGCAGCTTTTGCTATGCATGATACCTTCCTCAGGAAAGGTGACATGCGCCTGACAGACATGGCAGAGTATATTAAATAAGAGAGAATTAAGAAAGATACAAAACCCCGATGTAATTCTCCGAAAAGGGGAGTTTGAGGGTCTTAGTATGAATTACGAATGGAGCTATAATCCGCCTTCTGAAGCAGAGCAGATGCTCGCGGAGAAGATGGCAGAGGAGTTGAAAATCAGCTCTGTGTTGGCTCGTGTGCTGATAGGTAGAGGTATCGACAGTGTGCAGGAGGCGCGTCGGTTCTTCCGCCCCCAGTTGACCGACTTGCACGACCCTTTCCTCTTCCAAGATATGCAGAAGGCTGTAAATCGCCTGAACGAGGCTTTGGGGCACAAGGAGCGCATTCTTGTCTATGGCGACTACGATGTGGATGGCTGCACTGCCGTGGCTCTGGTCTATCGTTTTCTGCAGCAGTATTATAGCAATATCGACTATTATATTCCCGATCGTAACGAGGACGGTTATGGAGTTTCCCGCAAGGGGGTGGATTATGCCCAGGAGACGGGTGTAAGCCTTGTTATCGTGCTGGATTGCGGTATAAAGGCTTCCGAAGAGATTGCCTATGCCCGCCAGAAAGGTATCGATTTTATTATTTGTGACCATCATGTGCCCGATTCGGAGTTGCCGCCTGCTGTGGCTGTCCTCAATGCCAAACGCCAAGACAACACATATCCCTACGAACACCTGTGTGGCTGCGGCGTTGGTTTCAAACTGATGCAGGCCTTTGCTATCAGCAATGGTATTGAGTTTTCGCAACTCATTCCCTTGCTTGACCTTTGTGCTATCAGTATCGCCGCTGATATTGTGCCTATTATGGGCGAAAACCGCATTCTGGCCTATCACGGCCTGCGCCAGATAAACAGTGCTCCCAGTACGGGTGTCAAGGCCCTCATGGAAATTTGTGGTCTGCAGCACAAAGAGATTTCTCTAGGCGATATCATTTTCAAAATAGGTCCGCGCATCAATGCTTCCGGTCGTGTGCAGACTGGCAACGAGGCTGTAGCACTGCTCATTGAGAAAAATCCAGTGCAAGCCAAGAAATTGGCTGAGCAAATCAACGAGTATAACGAACAGCGCAAGGACTTGGACAAGGCTATGACAGAAGAGGCTAACCGCATCGTTAAGACCCTGGAGCATCGGCACGAGCACAAATCCATCGTCCTTTTCAATGAAGAGTGGCATCGTGGCATTATCGGCATTGTGGCATCGCGCCTCACTGAAGTCTTTTACAAGCCCAGCGTTGTACTCACTTGCAACGAAGACGGCATGGCTACCGGCTCTGCACGTAGCGTTCCGGGGTTCGATGTCTATAAGGCAGTCGAAAGTTGTTCAGATTTGCTACAGAATTTTGGTGGCCACACCTATGCTGCTGGTTTGAGTATGAAGGCCCAGAATATCCCGGCTTTCCGGCATCGCTTCGAGCAGTATGTCAGAGAGCATATCCAGCCCGAGCAAACCAATGCCATCCTTCGCATCGATGCTGTCATCGATTTCCGCGACATCAACCGTCGCATCGCAGCTGACCTAAAACGCTTCGCTCCCTATGGTCCCGACAACCACAAACCGCTTTTCTGTACTCGTCAGGTCTATGATTACGGTACCAGTAAGGTCGTAGGGCGTGACCAGGAGCATATTAAGCTTGAATTAGTGGACAGCAAGAGTGGCAATGTCATGAACGGCATAGCTTTCGGTCAGAGTTCCCAAGCCCGTTACATCAAGACCAAACGAGCCTTTGATATTGTCTATTATATAGAGGAAAATAGTCACAAACGCGGTGAGGTACAGTTGCAGATAGAGGATATCAAGCCTAGGGAAACTGATAGTTCTTTCTAACTCCTTTAGGGGAGATTTTTTATGATGAAAGAAACGGATTACCTTTCTCTTCTTCGTCAGTACTGGGGCTATGATAACTTCCGGGGCATACAGCGGCAGGTCATAGAGAGTATTGGTGCAGGCCACGATACCCTGTGTCTCATGCCAACTGGTGGGGGCAAGAGTATTACTTTTCAGGTTACAGCCCTGGCCATGAGGGGTATTTGTATTGTTTTTACTCCTCTCATCGCACTAATGAAAGACCAGGTGGAGGCCTTGCGTCGCCGTGGTATTAAAGCGGCCTATATCAACAGCCACATGTCGTATGACGAGGTCCTGACCATCTTGGACAATGGTGTCTTCGGTGGCTATAAATTCCTGTATATCTCACCCGAACGTCTTTCCAGCGAAATATTCGTAAACAAGTTACGGCGAATGGAGGTGTGCTTCATCACCGTCGATGAGGCTCACTGCATCTGTCAGTGGGGCTATGATTTTCGTCCCTCTTTTTTGGACATAGCCAATATCCGTGACATCTTTCCACAAAGTCCAATTCTTGCTCTCACTGCAACAGCGACACCCGAAGTTGTCTGTGACATCCGGCAAAAACTTCGGTTTCGCGGGGGCAATGTTCTCCAAATGAGCTTTGCGCGAAAGAATTTGGCATATATTGTACGTCGTGAAGATAGTATTTTGGAAGGCATATTTCATGCTCTTGAAACAATCCCAGGTTCCTGTATTATTTATACACGTAGTCGCAAAAAGTGCTATGAGTTATGGGAACTACTAAATGGGTTGGGAGAGACGGTCACATATTATCATGCTGGTCTGGAAGGTTGTCAAAAGAACGAGCGACAGGAGCGCTGGCTTCGCGGCGAGGTGCGAATTATGGTGGCTACCAATGCTTTTGGTATGGGTATAGACAAACCGGATGTCCGTCTTGTGCTCCATGCAGATATACCAGATTCCATCGAGGAATATTTTCAGGAGGCAGGACGTGCAGGACGAGATGGGGAGAAGGCATACGCTATTCTCTTGACCGATGGTAGAGAGCGTAAACGTATTTCACATCGTTTCGTGCAGAAGTTTCCGAAACTTGATTACGTTCGTAATGTTTATGAATTATTGTGTTGCTTCCTAAATATTGCGATAGGCGATGGCATGCTAGTTACCCGTGAATTCAATATTAATAGTTTCTGTCGGATTTACGGTTATCACAATGCAACTCTTGTCAGTGCACTTGACCTACTGGATAAGGCGGGTTACATTGAGTATCATGACGAGGAGGATGCCTCCAGTCGTATGCATATTAATGTTACTCGTCCTGAACTTTTCCGTGCTCTCGATCCTTCCGGCAAGCAGCTAATTCTCTCTGTGCTACGTCACTATGGTGGAATCTTTCTTGATTATGTGTTTATTGATGAAGATTTTCTAAGCCAAGATACAGGTTTGTCTGCTGATGACATTTATCAAATACTCCTACGGCTTTCCCAACTTCATCTTATTTCTTTTATTCCACGCAAACATATGCCCCGCATTACTTTCCGTTTTCGACGTGTTGACAAGGAGAAGATTATGCTTCCGCCGCAGGTATATGAGGAACGTCGAGGGCATTATGAGCGGAGAGTTGAGGCGATGTTGCGTTACGCAGAAGAGGGAAGCGACTGTTGTCGCAGCCGTCAGTTGTTGCAATACTTTGGCGAGGAGGCGAACGAGGACTGCGGCATCTGCGATGTCTGCAAAAGGAAGAGCCCACAGCCACAGGCGAAAGATGAGTATGAGGCATTGCGGAACCACATCCTTGGCCAGCTTCAGCAAGGGCCTCACAATGCTTTTGACCTCGACCTCGCTGGCTTCAATCCTGGTCTCCTTGAGGTAGTCATTGATCGTATGCGTGCTGCCGGGGAGATCTTCTTCGACGGGCCTCTTTTGAAAGTTTCCCAATAGTAAAAGAAACGACACGCCTAATTGTCAAATTAGACGTATTTAGTTGCAAAGGTTAACGTGGATAGTTGACCTACTTCATGAGGGATAGAGCAACTACCTCTATAGGATTATTGTTTGGATATTGTGAAAATACAGATACTCCTATTGTTCTTCATTTGTTTTTCGTCTCTTCATCGTTTGTCTTTCGTATTTTTCCCCTCCTCGAGTCTGCACGTGCAGATCCCAGGAGGGTACAAGTGTAGGCTCGAGGAGTCTGCAAATGCAGGTTGGTGCCGGAGTTTCTTTTTATGCTATGAGAGACGGCGTATCGATGTGAACGAGACAGCGTTTTGTCGTTATCGAGATGCCGTTTCGTTGAGATTGAGACGGCGTTTCACGTTAGCGAGACGGCCATTTTGTTTCACATTTTACTCTTAGTTCAGATGTCTCTCATTACCATTATGACGCGGTATGCAGCGCGGAACTCGCTCTTTGCAAGCCTGCCTCCGTCGGCTAACTGGTACTTTGGGTTTTCTGTCGAGAGCAATAGAAAAGGCAAGGAAGGACCTGGATCTTCCACCATCTTTACCATGAGCCGTCCGTTTGTCGTCTGCACCAAGTAGGGGGTTCCTTTTCGGAATTCCTCGTAGCGTCCCAGTGCTTCGCCCACGCCCACATAGTCTCCGTCCTGTATGCGAGGTAACATACTGTCGCCGTGGCACTGGAAGACGTACTTGATGTCTTGGCGAGGCATCTTCAGCGGTACGAGACCATCTTGGATTTCGTGTTGCGGCACATCGCCCAGGGATGGCAGAACGCCTGACGCGAAGAGCGCTGGCGTCTTGTCGGGCATTGGGATGTCGGCAATCCGTTCTTGCGCATTTGGACGTGTGTCGGGCTTGGTATTGAATTGCAATGTTTCGTCCTCGTCGTTGTCCTCATCCGGCAAGGGCAACGAACCAGAGGGCAACGGCGCACTGTCCCCTCGCAGCCATTCAATATCGAGTTGTGGAAAGCGAGCCATGATGGCCTCGATGCCTTTGCGGGGAATATGGTCTCGATAAACCCAATTGTTGACGGCCTGCGGTGATACTTTAATCATGGCGGCCAGATGCGAGCGGTTGCGGCAGTAACGTTCCACCAGAATACCAATCTTTTCTTCTACAGTCATATCTCTTGATTTTCTGTTTTCGAATGCAAAAATAAAACAAAAATACATAATAAGCAAAAAAATAACACAAAATTTTAAACAAAAGGTGCGAAGGCGAAAGGTTTAACACAAGAAACAATAGAAAAGTTCAATGACATTTGTATCTGTCGTCTTTTATTGCTAACTTTGCACTGCAAGTAAATAGTCAAATGGAAAATGGCAGAAAGATAGTGGGTGTAGGTGAGACCATACTGGACATCCTCTTTCGTGATGGACAACCGGTGGCGGCTGTCCCAGGCGGCAGTAGTTTCAATAGTATCATCAGCGTGGGGCGTGCCGGTGTTCCCTGTGCATTTGTGGGCTATACTGGTGCAGATTGCGTGGGACAGCAGACTGTGGATTTCCTGCATTCTAACGGTGTCGGCACAGAATATTTTCAAATAAGGCAGGGCGAGAAGAGTGCTATCAGTTTGGCATTCCTCGACCACGATGGTGATGCCACCTATACCTTTTATAGGGAGCCGCTTCATATGCGAGATAGTTGGACACTGCCTACATTGGCGCATGGAGATGTTCTTCTCTATGGCTCCTATTATGCTGCTTGTGCCGGAATGCGTCCACTGATAACACAATTGCAGGATTTGGCAGCACAGACCGCTGCCATAGTCTATTATGATCTCAACTTCCGTCCAGGCCATAGTGATGAGCGGGAGTCGCTCACTCCAGTCATTCTGCAGAATTTCCGTCGGAGCACTATTGTGCGTTGCAGCACCGATGATCTTGATGTGTTGTTTTCTTCGCGTAGCGCGCGCGATATATATAATAGGTATATTAGACACTGTTGTCCGTACTTCATTTGCACAGCAGGTGCGGAACAAATCATTGTATGTACTCCCAGGGAATGCTATGAATTTGCGGCACCGCCTATTGCTGATGTAGTAAGTACTGTTGGTGCGGGCGACAGCTTCAATGCCGGCTTCTCCTGTGCCCTTATTTGGGAGGGCATCATGCTTGAGGACCTCCCCGGGCTCGAATATAATACATGGCAACGCCTCATAGCTACAGCATGTCGTTTTGCGGGAGAAACCTGTCGCAGTACGGAGAATTATATTGCCCATAAGACCCATTAACCCCATAAGATCTATGAAAAACCTCCTTTTTTTCCTTTTCCTTTTTGCACATGCCTATGGTGCTAGTGCCGATGATGCCCTTGGTGGCTTCCTTTATAAGCAGGCTTCGGCACCAGACGGCACAGAATGGCAGAGTCCAGAGATGCTGTCACTGAACAAACTTCAGCCTCGTGCCCACATTTTTCCTTTTGCTAATGCAGAGGCTGCGCTTCGCGTATTGCCCGAAGGCAGCAAATACTACCAGAGTCTCGATGGCACATGGAAGTTCCATTGGGCTCCCAATCCCGATGGACGGCCCAAGGGCTTTGCGGATTCTTCGTACGATGTCTCGGGCTGGGATGATATCAAAGTGCCGGGTTGTTGGAACGTACAGGGGCTTGGCAAGCATGGCGAGATGAAGTATGGTGTGCCTATCTACGTCAACCAGCCTGTCATCTTCTATCATGAGGTGAAGAAGGACGATTGGCGCGAGGGTGTGATGCGCGAGCCGAAGGACCAGCGCTGGACAACCTACAAGTACCGTAACGAAGTGGGTTCCTATCGTCGCTCCTTTACCATTCCTGCTAACTGGAAAGGACGTCAGGTCATCCTCAATTTTGATGGTGTGGACAGCTTCTTCTATCTTTGGGTTAATGGCCGCTATGTCGGTTTCAGCAAGAACAGCCGCAATACAGCACGCTTCGACATCACTGACTATTTACAGGACGGCGAAAATTCGGTTTCTGTGGAGGTTTATCGCAATAGTGACGGTTCTTTCCTCGAGGCGCAGGATATGTTCCGCTTGCCTGGGATTTTCCGCAGCACTTATCTGACGGCAATGCCACGGGTGCAAATCAGCGACCTTGTTGTGCGAACCATGGAGTTAGACAGCGACAGGGCACTCATCCGCATCGACCGTAAACTCAGCAACTTTACAGAGAAAGTGCAGAAGGGCTTGAAGATGACGTACACCATTTACCCTGTTGGGCTTTATTCCGACGAGACGGCTGATTCTGTACGCCGGATATCGGTTAATGTTGTGCCGATAGGGAAGGGCGGCAAAGCATTGGCGCAAACCACGACAGATATAGCCAATCCCCTTCTTTGGAGTGCCGAAGCACCCTATCGCTATGTCCTTGTGGCGGAGTTGAAGGACAAGAAAGGGAATATCCTTGATTGTACTTCCGCTTATTTTGGCATTCGCATCGTTGAAATACGTGACACGAAAGCCGAAGACGATGAGTTCGGTTTGGCTGGTCGCTACTTCTATGTCAACGGACAACCCGTGAAGCTCAAAGGTGTCAACCGTCACGAGACTAATCCTTCTACAGGTCATGCCATCACGCGTGAGCAGATGACAGAGGAGGTGATGCTGATGAAGCGAGGCAACATTAATCACGTTCGCCTCTCGCACTATAGCAATGATCCTTATTTCTATTACCTTGCTGACAAGTACGGTCTGTACCTCGAGGACGAAGCTAATATAGAGAGTCATGAGTACTACTATGGCAAGGAGAGCCTATCGCATCCAGCAGAGTGGCGAGCTGCGCATGTTGCTAGGGTCATGGAAGCAGTCAAGGCTCACGTTAACTATCCAAGCATAGTCATTTGGAGTTTGGGCAACGAAGCAGGCCCTGGCGAGAATTTCGTGGCAGCCTATAATGCCATTAAAGCTTTCGACACAAGTCGCCCGGTGCAGTACGAGCGTAACAACAATATCGTCGATATGGGTTCGAACCAATATCCCAGTGTCGATTGGGTACGCTATGCTGTCAAGGGTAATGGTCAGGGTATCAAGTATCCGTATCACATCTCCGAATACGCTCACTCTATGGGCAATTCCCTTGGTAACCTCGTTGACTATTGGGAAGCCATTGAGAGCACGAATTTCTTCTGCGGTGCTGCCATTTGGGATTGGGTTGACCAGGCCATCGACACATATACGAAGGACGGCATCAAGTACATGGGCTATGGTGGCGATCACGGCGATTGGCCCAACGACGGCATGTTCTGCATGAACGGTATCATGCTGCCCGACCTCACCCCGAAGCCACAGTATTATGAGGTGAAGAAAGTCTATCAGAACGTTGCCGTGAAGCTCGACTCGATATTGGGTGAAAAGGAGGATGCGGTGGCACACTTTACCATTTTCAATAAGAACTACTTCGAGCCTATAACCAAAGACACTTACGACATAGTGGCATTTGTCGTTCATGACGGAACCATAGTACACGAAGGAGGGGAACCCATTACGTTGCAGGAGGACATTTTGCCGCGTATGGATGTGCAATGCTCACTCCCTGTGGATATGTTCCATGAGGGAGAGTTCTTCCTGAACATTGAGTTCCGGCTGAAGAAGGACATGCCTTGGGCAAAGAAGGGTCATGTGCAGATGGCCGAGCAGTTGTTCCTCGGGAACAATTTTCTGCCTTCTTACGCCATGAAGAAAGGTACTTTGAAGGTGACAGAAAAGGGCGGCAAGACAATCGTGAGCGGCAAGGACTTCAATTTTACCTTTGACAATGAGACCGGCAGCCTTTGTGGAATACAATACAATGGCAAGACCATCCTTGAGGATTCTCCGCTGCTGCTGTCTGCTTTCCGTGCTCCTGTGGATAACGACAACTGGGCAAGAGACCAATGGTTCAAGCAGGGATTGTACGATTTGCAGTACAAAGTGCAGGGCAAGCCTGTCATCACCGATGTGAACGGCCAAACAATGCTTATTGCTTATACCGTAGTGAGCCAAGCCAAGGGCATGGGTGGCGTGAAATATCGTGCTGGTAAGGCTGGCCAGCCCTACGAGAGCGTAGCCGAGGCGACGGGTGATGGTGAGACCGTTTCCTTTACGACAACACAGTTCTATAATGTCTATCCCGATGGTGTTGTTCTGCTTACAAGCAGCATTATCACGAGCGATCCCGACTTGCCGCTACCCAGATTGGGTTACGAGGTGAAGCTTCCGAGCCGATTCGACCAATATACTTATTACGGACGAGGTCCTTTTAACAACTACAACGACCGCAAAACCGGCTCCTTCGTTGGAATTTACCACAGCACCGTGCAGGAACAGTTCGTAAACTTCCCGAAGCCTCAGAGTATGGGAAACCGCGAGGACGTGCGTTGGTGTGCTTTGCAGGATGCGGAGGGCTACGGTTTGGCGTTCTCTAGCGAACTTGGTACAATCAGTACTTCGGCACTTCCTTGGAACGCCTTGCAGTTGACGCTTGCTCAGCATCCACATGAACTTCCTGAGAGTGACGGCACCTATCTCCATCTTGACTGTGCCGTGAACGGTATGGGAGGCAATAGTTGCGGACAAGGCGGCCCGTTGAGGCCGGACAGAGTCCTTGGGGAACTGCATCAAATGAAACTCACCATTTGTCCTTTCTTTGATAAAGAAGAACCTTCAGGCTTTAATAAAAGGAGATATTTCCTTTGTCCTGTTGCCATTTTGCGCGACAAGGCAGGCAAAGTTAGCATTATTAGCGACACCAACTCCAGCGGCAACCCAATCTCCGTCAGCTATCGTGTAGGCAAGGGCAAAGCGCAGAAATACACCGAACCCTTCGGTTTCCGCGAGGGAGGAACGGTTACGGCATGGTATGACGGCGCAGAGAAAGTCCCGACTTCGGCTTCCTTCGAGCGTATCGAGAAAGTACCCATCAAGGTGGTCTATGTGAGCAGTGAGGAAGAACCTGATGGTGGGTATGCGAAAAACCTCGTGGATGGCGACCCATCGACCATCTGGCATACGATGTACAGCATCACAGTTCCGAAGTATCCTCATTGGGTAGATTTTGACTGTGGCGAGGAGAAACTCATCAAAGGTTTTACCTATCTGCCCCGTCAGGATGGTAGTCCCAACGGTAACATCAAGGAGTATAGCATACAGCTCAGTCAGGACGGCAAGACTTGGCAGGATTCCGTTTGCGAAGGAGAATTTGAGAACTCATCAAGAGAGAAGAAAGTGATGCTTCCAAAACCGCAGCGTGCCCGTTATCTTCGCTTCACAGCACTTTCCAGTCAGAATGGTGCTGACTTTGCCAGCGGAGCCGAGTTTAATGTCCTTGCAGAATAGGAAAAACTCTTAAAATATGTTGTTTTTTGCAGATTTTAAGAGTCATATTGGCTTTTTCTCGATATTTATTTCTAACTTTGCGCATTAAACGTGTGAAATAATCATTTTTAAAAGGAAACAAACGCGATATGTCCCCACTAAAAATTAGTCAGGTTACCTCTAATAAGGAGATGCGTGCTTTTGTTCGCTTTAACTACGAACTGTATAAGGAGTGCCCTTATGCTGTACCCGACTTGTTGGAAGATACACTGGAGACATTAGATGGCCGCCGTAATCCAGCTTTTCGTTTCTGTGAAGCGGCATTCTTCCTGGCACGTAGGGACGGATGTATCGTTGGACGCGTGGCTGCCATTATCAATTCCCGTGCTAATGCACATTGGGGCAGGCAGGAGGTGCGCTTCGGATGGCTGGACTTCATCGACGACTTGGAGGTGAGCCGTGCCTTGCTCGATGCTGTTGAACAGTGGGGCCGCAAACAGGGTATGGAGCGTATGGTGGGA
>Ga0265301_10000172_pt1 | contig 104418 bp, 150 predicted proteins | sample AusTroGonzalo_MG_2_FD_193488 | JGI IMG/M metagenome (GOLD analysis project Ga0265301, IMG submission 193488) | Bovine rumen microbial communities from tropical cattle in Woodstock, Queensland, Australia - Gonzalo_04 | ecosystem: Host-associated > Mammals > Digestive system > Stomach > Rumen ... | reverse complement strand
CAGGAAAAGTTGCATTTGTTCGTAAGGCTTATCTGAAGAAAGTTCATACTAGAACCTGTGCACAGTGTAGCGGTTCCCGATGACCTCTACTTGGTACCTTGGGGAGCCTGAGAACTCGACCAACGTCTCCGTCTTGTCCTGGAAATCCACGAACGGCTGTCCTTGCGGGCCGTTCGGGTTGTAGAACGGGAAGTGGAATATCTCGGCATCGCACCCCTGGACGCTCACGTTGCATGAACCGGAACTGTTAGTGCAATCGAACACCACCACGTAATCGTATTCCTCGTTGAGTCCGAGGGTTGGTGCCTCTATGGTCACGGAGCAGATATCCCCGTTATGATTCTGTACTGCAACATGGTTCACGGCATAGTTCTGTATGCCTCGCACGTGGTAATGGTCGCCGTCATCCGTGTTGTAGAAATAGAGTTCTGCGTCGTGCTTATGCTTGGTAAGCGGCACGGAGCTGTAAACCCAGTTGCCCGTGGAAGAATCAATCGTGTACATCTCGAACACGCTACCTGCAAGACGGGCGAACTTGACGGCTGTTATTGGGCTTGGGGTAGTTGACACGACTCCGGTGAATACCCTACGGAAAAATCCGGCCCCGTTGGAGTCTGCCACGGACAATACAGGCTCGTTCCCAGCAGTGATAATGGCGGTAACCTCTGCATAGGTGTTGGATGTCGTGACGATTTCCTGCACGCCCGTTGCCGTTGCAGGGGTCTGCCAGCTCAAGTTTTCAAGAGCGTCGTTGCAAGTCAGCACCTTGCCCGCGCTCGTGCTTCCGGGTGCAGGTACCGGATGGGTCACCTGCAAGTAGGTGTTACCGCCGGAAGGCTGAACGACGGAAAGTCCGTGGCTCACTATCAAGGTGAGAGGGTCAGCCGCCGTGCCGGTGCCGTACAGGGGAGCGGTCGCATTTACGGTCGTGCTGATTGCCTCCCAAGTGCCATCGCCCTTCAAGAACTTGCCGGTATCGCCAGTGCCGTTCGCCTTCGGTACTAGGCCGTCGGTGGTCGTATTAAAGACATTGTATGTAGTGTCGGTCGCGCTGACCGTATAGGTGATTACACGGGTTTGCGGGTCGAGCACGCCGTTGACTGACACGTTCGCGCCGGCGGCAACCTGGGGCTTCTCGGTACTGACGATATCGTTGTAGATGTCAATGTTCGGGCCAGCCGTCAGGGCGCCCTGCGCGCCGATGTTGGCGCGGGCTTGGGCCTTCTCGGCGGCCGTGGTGTCGGCCGTCTGGTCTACGTTCCACAATACCGAAGGTATTCTTGTATTAGCCATCTGGTTACCTTTCAATCCTTATACAAACGGTAGTTTATACCGGGCTCCCCCAATCAAATGCTATAAACTACCAACAACGACATACCGGGTCCGGCAAAATGGCAGAAAAGTTAATAAAGAAGCTCAACCACAGGGAATTTTACGCGAAGTATTCAGACTACGCCGCCATGGACGAGGACGGCGAGCGTCTCTCGGACCGCAAGGTCAAGTCCGTGGAGCTGGACGCGGCCTCGGGAACCATGACCGTCATCAATACGGACGGCTCCCAGGCAATCCCGGTGGTCCCAGTGCCCGACCAGGAAGGCAAGGTACTGAAGTCCAACGCGGACGGCACCTACGCCTGGGGAGCGGCAGGAGCGGAACCGGGCAGCGGGAAGCTCTACGTCAAGTTCGGGAGCGCCCCGGAGGTGGATACCAATTTCAACGCCAACTCTGACAGCAACGTGACCCTGGCCATACCCCTGGCGACAGCCGATGCGGGGAACCACCAGGACGGCCTCATGTCATATGAGGACAAGGGCGTCCTTGATGGTCTTCCCAATAAGATAGGCGGGCTCGACGACCGGATTATCGCTATCGAGCATGACTACGTGACCTCCCAGGGCCTCCAGACTGCACTTTCTCCCATCGTGAGCGAAGTCGATTCGCTTGGTGGACAGGTTGGAAGCCTGGGCCAGGGGAAGGCCGACAAGGTTTCCCCGGCGACTTCCGGGAACCTTGCCTCGCTCGATGTAGGCGGCGACCTGGCTGACTCCGGGATTTCCGGTACGGCTATAAGCGATGCATTGACGACACTGGGAGGAATTGAGCCTGGTGCCCAGGTGAACGTAATCGATACCGTGCAGCTGAACGGTACAGAGGTAACTCCGTCCGGAAAGACGGTGAATATCCAGTTGGACAAGAGTTCGGTCGGTCTCGGCAATGTCGAGAACACGAGCGACCTTGACAAGCCGATTTCAAATGCTACGCAGTCTGCACTTGACGGGAAAGCCGGAAAAGCCACCACGCTGGCCGGATACGGCATCACCGACGCATACACGAAGACGGAAACCGGTACCCTGCTCGACGGAAAGGTGGACAAGGTAGATGGAAAGGGTCTTTCCACCAATGACTATACAACTGCCGAAAAGACCAAGCTCGCCCAGGTGGACATGGATTCCAAGCAGGATGCCTTGGTCGGCCTCCCGACAATGGCGGCAAACATGTACCTGCAGACCGACGCCAACCAGAACATCGTATGGGGAACCCTCCCGGCTGAAAAGGACGAGGTTGCCATATATAGCTACGGTTCAAACGCTTCCGGCATATATTCCGACTACCAGCAGGGCAAGGCGGTTTTCTGCAAGTACAACAGTTCCAAGCTGATACCTCTCTCCGGAGTTGGTTCAAACTGCTATTCGTTCGACGGCGTAATCAATGACGATGGCGGGGTGAACTATTCCGGGCCAAGGTTCATCCATATAGAACTCTCCGGTACAAGCTCATGGGCAATGAAGGTATTCAAGATTCCGGAGCCATCGTCCAGCTATGCCAACAGGGTCCTTACCGTGGACTCCAATGGTGCCCCGCAATGGGTTGCACCCGCTACGATGTCGGGAGCCACCCCGCAGGCAGCCGGGGCTTCCGGGCTCGTCCCTGCGCCCGCAGCGGGAGACGACGGGAAGTTCCTCAAGGGGGACGGGACTTGGACTACGCTTCCTGACGCATCCCCGTCGGCATCCGGGGTTGGCGGCACCAAGGGCCTAATGTCCGCTGCAGACAAGGAGAAGCTGGACGGGGCGAAGTCTTTCTCCACGGTCAAGGTGACCGACTCGGGAGTCACTGCCACTCTTCCGGCAAACTCGCTAAACGAGGACATCGAACTGGTTGCAGGTGACAATGTCACACTTGAGGCCGGGCTGGTAATCGGAGGCCGCCAGTACAAGACCGTGAAAATCGGTAACCAGGTTTGGATGGCCGAGAACCTCGACTTCCTCCCGGATGGAATCGCGCTGCATAATGAGTTTGACCTTACCCCTGCCCAGAGCGATTTCTATGAACCGGTCGCGTGGTATTACAACTTTGACGAGACTACAGCGAAGGAAAGGAACTACGGCCTATTGTACAATAGCGAGGCAGCGGACTATCTGGAGGCTCATAAGTCTACGCTATTCCCTGGGTGGCATGTTCCTACACGGGCTGAACTGGCTACCCTTGCCGCCACAGCAACTCGGGATTCGCTGCGTCAGTCCGTCTCATGGGCCGGTGGAGACTGGCATAATGAGTCCTGTACGAATACTACCGGGTTTTCCGCTATACCTAACGGTAACGTTGAGCGTCAATGGAGTAGCACCCTACCGTATTTCTGCCGGAACGGCACCGGTATGGGATTCTGGACAATTACCGATGTTATGTACTCTACTGGAATAGATGCCCGGCGCTATTATGGCAATTTGACAGGGTACAGTTATTTTACGGGAGACAGTGATACATATAAGGTGGGATATGGATTAGCAATCCGCCTCGTCAAGGACGACTCCACCCTCCCCAACAAGGTAAGAATCTCAAGCGACGCCGCACTGGAGAAGTCCATCTACGGAACATACATAGCAGGCGAGCAGGGCGAAGGCATCGAGGGAGAGTCCGGGTTGCTGAGCCTCGGCGAGAACTCCGTGGAACTCTACGACACATTCAAGGGTGTCAAGTTCGGCGCCGAGCGTGCAGTCGCCGACCGCGAAGGCAACATCATCGACGAGACGTACGCCAAGAAGTCCGAAGTTCCGGACGTATCACAGTTCCAGCAGAAGCTTGTCCCGGATACAAAGACTGCCGCAGCCACTGTAACCGTGGAGAACAACAAGGTCACCTCAATCGAACTGGCGTCAGACCATTCTATTTCGGCTATGGAGATTTCATGCGCGGTCGCCGCGGGCGAATCGGCAAACTTTGCTGTTGAAATTGATAACAAGTCTGCTTCACTTGACTGTGTCGTCACATTGGTATTAACTGTTGGCGGAGTGCAACAGACTATTAGACTGGCTGCATCGTCCGGTGCAGTTGCTAAGGTAAAGGCCGGCAAGTATTATCAGCTGACTTGCGTTGGTTCTTGCTGGACATTAGCGGAGTTCGCATGATAGTGATGCATGGAATATCTAGTGTAGGCAATGATTATGTCCTACCGGAGCATTGTATATTGCTTGACTATATGACTGATGGTTATCATTATGGTAAACAACGGAATCAGTCATATGCCGACTATCCTACTAAATCTGGTTTAATAAAGCCGATACAGAGTGAAACCGGGAGCACTTATTTTACACTTGCCGGTTCCAAGTTCAGTGATGGAATACCGTTTGCCATATTTGATAAATATGGTACTGGTGGCAAGGTTAATATAAATGAGAAACTGATATTCAGCGGGCTAACCAAGTCTAATTATCCTAACGGTATATGCATAGAATTCCTTATGCGTATCGAGACACCTTCGGCAAGCCGCCCTAACGGAAGTCAATGCTTTTCTTATGACCAATTCAACAACTTTGCCGGCATTAACTCAACCAGCAATCGTGCCGGAACGTATTGGTGGAACGGGTCTGGTTTTAGTTTCGAATCAGGTGTAGTTTCCTTCCAATCAATTATCGGATATGACGACCTTGGGAGGTCATGGCACCATTATGCATACACAATAGACTTCGTTAATAAGAAGCATTACATGTTTGTTGACGGCGTTTGTGGCCGATATAGTAATAACGATAAAGCCGGTGGAAATATTTATATTGAACCATGCCCAATTGAAACCAATGACGGTGCCACTAAAATCAATTCCAGGTTCGATATGACACAGCTTGTAGTATGGGACTATCCTAAATACACATCAGGTTTCACTGTACCGCGTACGCTGGTCATCGACATGTAGCAACATTGATGAACTATAATGTAAAAGGCCCGCCGGCTGGCGGGTCTTTTTTAATCTAAGGTGGGTAGAATCTCGTCGAATTGCCAGGACTTCTTCCTCTGCACGCTGTCGGACACGGTCATCGCCGTGGACATCTTGGCGGCATAGTCCTTCGGCCCCTTGTACCGGCAGTGCAGTATCCTCATGCGCTCGTCGTACAATTTATACGGACATTTCGGTATGCCGACTCCCTGGATGTTCCTACCGTCGGGCAGCAGCGCCCCCAGGAACACCGAGTTCTTCGGTACGTGTCCGCCGCAGGGGTTCTCCCGGGTTTCCTCGTAGTCAACTACGGCCGCCCTGAAAGGCGGCAGCTTGCGGATTCTGCCTGAGCTTCGTCCACGATTGGCCGGTTGACAACGGCCTGCCCGAAAATACCGTGGACCCGTAGATAGGAATCGCGACGATTGATTCAGGGCGGTGACGGAGTGCGATGTTGGACGCGGCATTTATGTCCGCGTCCAGCAGCACTCCGTCGGACGCACGATAACGAGTACCCTGCCTGATGCCTTGCGGCATTCCCCGAGAATCGAGGAGGGACGTGTAGGCAGGTTCAACCGTTGCAACTTCCTTCCCTAGAAGCTGTGCCTTATACTCCAGTACGGCCTGGATTTCCTTCAAAGGAACCTGACCGAACCTGTTATTGTGCTTCCTTTTCTTGACTTCTATGGTCACCCCTGATGGGGTGACAATTTTCTTCCTTGAAGTCTTCTTCTTGATTTTAGTCAAGTCTTCGACGACGTATGTATGGACCGGCTTCGCCAGGAGCCAGTTCACTACGCGATGAATTTCGTTCTTCGAGCGGTTCCTTTCTGTACAGGAAAGTTTCTTCAGGTGCCTCTTGGCGGACTTTGAGTTGCGCGCTCTGAGGCAGCGCCTCAGGTAGCGCAACTGCCGCCTTTTCTTGTTGAATTCCCTATTAATCCAGCCGGTATTGTCCGAGCAAGCTACAATTCTTCTCATTCCGCGGTCGATGCCGAGGACGCCGGGCCCGGCGTCCTCCGAAGGCGGCACCTCGAACTGCAATGTCAGCCACGCCTGGTTCCGGCGGAAGAACACGTTGCAGTTCTGCACCCTGTACAAATTAAGCAGTTCAGCGAGTTTCGGGTACGGGCTGAAGGTGCAGCGCGCCCTGTGGCCGCCCGGCACCGTCAGCTCTACCGAACTCGTAGTCAATTTTCCGTACAAACGCTTGTCCAGAACCATCGAGAGGTTATTCTTGCACGGTACCTCGAAATCGTCGTAGCAGTTCCTTATCGCGGATTTCCAGTTACTAACGCTCTCCAGGATGCATTTGAGAACCATCTGGCTCGACAGCTCCGGGAACCTGCTCCGCAGGTTCCCGTAGTAACGGGTCTGCACTTCGTATCTCGTCAATTTATTGTGTACGAAATCGATTTCTTCAAATTTCTTACTGAGATAGTTGTAGCATTCACGTTCCACCGAAAGTACCTTCTCGTATTTTACCTTCGTTTCCCCGTCGGGAAATGCCAGCTTTACGTTGTAGCTTACTATCATATCATCAATATACTATTTAAAGGGGTTTCCGTCAAGTGGTTCCTGTATGCTGGGCCTCCTATACCGCCCTAAAGGGTTCCCGTGCGGAATGGCCGCACGGCGGTATATTCCGGCCCTTCATTTTTCTGTGCACTGAAGTAAACTAGCGCAATCGACCAAGAAGCCTCGTAAACCTAAAATCCCGGTTGCGCGCCTTCGGTTCCTTATCACATACATATCCTATCTCATTGCATTTATATTTCCATTCGGCAGGACCCTTGTATCTGCAATGCAGCAATCTGACCTTTTCGTCATCATGTTCTGTTCTAAACGAATGGTTACCGAGTATACGTTCGCCGTCGCATAATACTGCGCCTATCTGCTTTGTATGATTCGGTACATGGCCACGACTTGGGCATTCCCAGGTTTCCTGGTAGTGCACCATACCATCACGTTTGACCATGCACTTTATGCCAACATCACCTAGAGTAAACAACTCCGCAAGAGCCGGGTCTTCCTCGTTGCAGTATTCGAGGACCGGTCTTCCTTCACGATTCTCATGTAGATTGTGAGGGAAGAGATGCTTCCACCTGATAGCAAGCATGTGCAAATTATAGATTTTACCGTCATAATATCGAATCATTTCATGCACTGATGAAAAATTTCCACGGAAATCAAGATATTCATCGTCGTCGATAGGCATTATCCAGTCCGCGCTTGATTTCTCGTTGACATACGTATCATACAGGACATACTGTCTTGCATGACCCGATACGTGTTCATACGTGATATTGTCGTACTTACTGATTATTTCTGGTATATCTATGCTGCTGTCGTTATCTATAATGTGAATCCGGTCAAACTTGCATACATTCAAATGCCAATCTATCCATTCACGCAAGTCGTCGGCATCATTATGCTTCGCAAGCAATATAGCCTCGACGCACATTGTGGTAGTTTTTTGTGGTGGAATGGTGAACCGGTGTATTTTTAAATGAGAGATGTACGGAATCTTCGTATCTAGCTGGTTCAATGAAATTTTAGGAATATTACTACCGTGCATGCAATACTGGATAAAATCGCTCTGTATAAGTTGCTTAGTATAATAATACATATCCATATCGCTGAATCGAGTAAACAGTATTGTATTGTATACTATCTGGTCCATACGGTACATCTCATTATTGCCGATTTCTTCCAATGTGTGGAACACCGTGTCATGAAATTTGTCCACCTCGGTGCACCGTTTAACCATCCGGCAACCTATTTCGCACCCATATTCGAGGGAATCGGTACCATTGTCTGCAAGAAACTTTCGTCCAGCTTCCCATTCATCGTAGTCCAACCTACCAGCACGATACCACCCATCCAAGTCCTTGCTTGGTACCCCGTTTACCGTTCCTATCATTACGCCTAATATCGAGCTTGACCTGGCAAAGCCAGATATTACCGGTACCAAATCGTTCCGAATCCACATGGAACCGTCCATGACGATACATACGTCCGAGTGCACATACTCGAAAGGATGGTATCTCACATAAAAGGTGGAGTAAATTGTAGGTTTACCTAGTAGTTTCTTGTCTACTACGACGTTCCACTTATCGGTATGCAAATTATCATTGTCCGTGACATACACATACTCGATATCAGAAGATATATTAAAATGAAGGTCACGAAATAGCTCGTAACCTCCGAAATTATACATCAATACGCTATACTTTGGCATAGTCACCTTGATGTCACCGAAGCATTAGGTCGTCTGTCCTTCCAGTGCCGTGACACGGGCCTCCAGACTAGTATATTTGGTTTCCAAAGCCTCGAGCGTGGACTCCAACGCATAGATTGACAAGTCGGGCTTATTCAAGATTTCTGTTACACCGCTAGCAGCGTCCCAGTCAGCATTCACCTGGGCAGGAACTGCGGCAACACCATTACTCACTACACTGTTGCCGCCTACAGTGACGTCGGTTACCGGCACATCCGGCTTGATTGCGCTCAACGGCACGTTCACGTTAGTGTTTTCCCCGCCGACGCTGGTTTTGCCGTACGTGGTCACCGCCGCGTTGGCAAGGTAAGTTTCCTGTTCTGCCTGGGTCAGTTCGTTGAGCTTGGTGTAGTCGCTCATCTTCTGGCCATGAATTGCGTCTGCCATGGAATCCTCCGGATTCTAACTGTTTAATTCTAGTTTATATATCCGTCCCCTCCCGGGAAACCCCGGGGTCGCCCTAGGATAAGTCCTTGACGAGACGAATCGGCAACCGTCTTCTAGTCACGACTGCCGGTTGTGGTCGGCACGCTTCCGGGTATCTCCCCAATTAATCTAGGGACGTCGTGCAGGGTCGCCCCGGGAGGCACCGTGACTCCCTTGTCGGCGATGGCGGCGAGGATGGCCGCCTGGGTGGTGACGGCGGAGAGGACGTTGGCGCGGAGGCGGGTGAGTTCGGTCTGGATTGACATAATGATTCACCTAAGAATTAAAATGTTTATGCGACGGTACGGACGAGTCTGAGTGAGAATCCATGATATTTATTATCATGCAGTAGCAAAACCTCAGCATATTTGAGGGCAACAAGATTCATCATGTTAGCATCATATTCCGTACTTGTCCAATATGTGCATGAAGAATTGATATCATAATAAATGGAATCGTATCTATCTCCACTTGGAATACCATTAAATCCATAGTCATCAGTACCATTCCATCCAGTTGGCCAGCTTCCATTGACTGAATTATTCAATGCTTTTAACTTAGTTCCAGCAGTAGATATATCCCCTACTTCAGTAAGTAGTGTATTCCAGTCATTAGAAGTAGGCACATGCCATCCATTCGGGAGTAAAGTAGCCTTATTATCTTCTAGGTACTTAGCAGCGTACCAGTTATATAGTAGTCCGCATTTATACGTTCCATCAATGCCATAACTGGTCTCATCATTATCATAATACCATGCTGCTGGTGTAGACGGAGCACCACTACCTCCAACTGGTATAGTTGACCCATTATAGCTAAACTTATAATCCAAATTCTCCGCCATCCACTCTTGGTTTCCAATTGTCACGGTCTTATAGTCACGGCCATCGATGGTAACGTAAGTTTGATATAGTTCAATCTCCCCAATCATCTCCGCCACGTCGTCCAGGGTGGCGTCCTGGGGAACGTCCACGCCCTTCGCACGGAGTGCCTCGAATATAGCGTTGGTATCAGCAGTAAGGGCACCGACGTTACGGGCCAAACGTGTAAGTTCTGTTGAGATTGACATGATTGATTCACCTTTCAAAATTAAATTTGTTTATAAAGTAAGGTTGGAGGTTATGGAGCTACATTGGTTCCAAGTGTAAATCCATTAAAAATAATCTCGTATAGTCCATATCGTCCAGTGCTTAGCTCTTTGCATGGTATGAAATGAAGAGCCGTCGTCCCATCATTAGTATTAATGAATTTAATGGAATACAAGTCAAAATTATTGGATGCATTGGCTGCACTACCAAAGGTTAGCTGTCCAGCGGTACTTGCATAATGCCACAATTCTATAGGTGATTCGTTATTTACTATAAATTGAGTTTTATCAAGTATCATCGTAAAATCGTCCAACAATATTGATTTATCATAGGTATCCTGATATCCTAAAAGCGATAAATTTGTATTTCGGACTTTTATATATTGAGAGCTAGACTGCGCTATAATACTACAGTCTGAGCTAATAAATAACAAGCTGCCACTACTAGTAAACGAATGAACTTTACCCTTTAGTTCTATCCTATAAGTATTGGGTACTCCATATGGTGTATATAAATAGCTACTTGTAGTACCTTGAAAATGTATGTATTTTAGCTGCTGATAGCCCTCTGGCAGTATGCTTCCACCGCCACCTATACTATTCGCTCCATGCGTCAGAATCATACCCAGCCCCCTATGCCGGAGCCTCGAATTCGGCCAGCGTCCAGCACCTGCCCACGCAGGTAATCTGGCATATGGTATTCTTCTTGACCTGGTTCCCCGCGGCGCTGGAATACAGGAACGTGTCCTTATCCGTACTGTCCTTGACGGTCACTGTCACGTCGTTCGAGTTTCCGCTGTTATTCACAAGAAGTGCGAAGTTAGCTACGCCGGGATTCGCCAGTACGGTCAGTGCGTTCACCGTGGTCAATGTCAGCTCCGTTGTCGAGTTACCGCAGCCGATAGCCAGCTTGCCGTTGTTCAAGTCGGACTCGGTCTTCGTTCCGAGGTCGTACATGCCCCCGTGGGCCACGGTTTCCATCGTGTCGTTCAGGGTGTCGAGGGCGGTTTCCAAATCCGAAGTCAGTGTGTCTACCGCTGATTTCGTAGCATATTCCTCAGGAAGCCATACCTTCAGCTTGTCATAGAACCTTTGTAATCTTCTTACACTAATGTAATCTTCCGAAGCCATTCTAAAACTCCTTTAGGAAATCGTCCTTACTAGGCGGATGGGTGCTCCGCAATCCTTGCTACCTAACCCGTTAAAGGTTAAGTTAGAGCCTTCTGGATAGCAATCGCACATAAAGGCATAGCTGCTGTCGGCCTCATAGGTACTCATTGACCAATAACTTGCTTCAGTGCCTATAAAATGGAATACGCCGAACTTATAGCCCGATGGAAGTATACTAAATCCATATTTGTCAGTACCGTTCCAATTGTTTGGGAATCCTTCGGTAACCGAGTCGTCGATTGCCTTCAGTTGAGAAGCGTCATCGCCCTGTTCAACCACGTAATTGTATAGCTCTTCCCATTCCTCTATGATTGGTACATGCCAACCATCAGGCAATAGGGATGCCTTGCTGGTTTCCAAGTAATCCAATGCATACCAGTTATACAGAAGTCCGCATTTATATGTTCCGTCGATACCGTATGCAGCTTCATCATTGTTATAATACCATGCTGCCGGGGTATTGGGTTCCTCATTCAGCCCAATCGGGAGGTCGGTTCCATTGACTTTAAACTTATAGTCCAAGTCCTCAGCAAGCCATTCCTGGTTACCTATGGTAACCGTACGATAACGGCGACCTCCGATTACGACCGTATTGGGGATAACGAACATATTGTCTATGTCGGATTCGGGAGCCTCGTCCATGTCAGGCAAGTCCGCCTTCCTTGCATAGGTCGCCTTGATGTTGTTTCCGTCCTGGTCTGCGTATGCACGTATGGCCCCGAATCCCTTCCCGGAGAAACCGGTCCAGAGCTGGTCGGTGGCGCCGGCGTCGTAGATTGGTTCCTGGGTAGTCTCGTCAAGCACCGGCCGGTCGTTCTCGTCGAGCAGCTGCGTGCCGAATACGTCATTTTCGAGGGGAGTCCAGTTACCGTCACCGGTTAGCAGCTTTTCCTCGTCACCGGCTGCTGGTGCGGGGACAAGGCCGGATTCGCCGGCCGTAGATGCGGTGGCACCGGTCATTTCCGGAATAGTCACCGTCACGTCCGTATTGGCATTCGCAGAAAACCCAGTATTCGTCGCTTGGGCTGAACCGAGCTGTAGCTTAAGTTTTCCGTCGTATACACTGGGGACGCCGGATTTCGGTGCATACGTCTCCACTATGTTCTGGCCGATTTCGTCGCAGACCGCGCGTTCGGCCATAATCTTGGTATTGTCAAAGCCTGTCCAAAGTTGTTCAGTAGCCATATCCTAATTCCCCTTTCCCTACGTTGCCGACTTGCATAGACGGACACACCCATGTAAATAGGTTTCTCCACCCATTGAACTACCTATGCTTGCCGACCTGGCACCGTCAAAAAAATATACGCTGAAATTTTTTACCGCATATGCTACGCCGGCCGGCGTTTTAGTATAATAACTCGCATAATCATTGCACCCTCCAAACCCAGGCGTATATGAACCACCGGATGACCTATACCATCCGCTAGGGTATGCATGGAATCCATATATATCGGTACACCCCTTGTCGTCGGTATATGGCGTAATCCGCGTGGCATCGGTTGCCATGAATTCGTAGCCATGGCTTTCCCAGTATACACCGGCTGTACCAAGCAAATCATATGCGTCGCTTTCTGTCGGTATATGCCACCCATCATGTAACAAGGCAAGCAGCGCATCGCTTTCTACACCGCTTTCGCCCTTGATAACAGTAGAGTGCTTGTAGATATATCCACGTTCGACGACGGTATTCTCGTCGTAAATCCAGTAGTCGGTATTCTTCGCACCGATGGGTTCCCGGAGGTTCTCGGTAATCCAGTAGTTGCTCCCAATCTTCACGTACGGGTACCAGGTCTTCCCGATGAGCACGCTGTTGGCGGTCTTCTTCGATACCGTGACGAAGTTCCAGTTGACCCACTTCATGGCGGTACTGTCGTTCTCCGAGAACAGCATGGCATTGTCCGTGCTGGACCTGACCGGAATCTCGTCGAGCACCGCCTTGTTGGAATGGGAATGTGTATTCGAAACTGCGGTAGTCACCCAGGATGCAGCTATGCCGGAATCCACCAGGTTCCCGGAGGCATTGAGCGATGCAAGGTTTCCTTCAGCGGCTGGCGGGACCTTGTCCGCCTTTCCAGTAATATCGGGCAATTCCGCTTTCGTTGCGTAGGTGGATGTAATTTCGTTCCCGTCAACGTCCTTGTTGGCCCGTTCGGAATACTCGGCATACTCGGCTGCGAATCCCTTGCCGTTGTACTGTTTCCATAATTCGGTATTTACTGCATTTGCCATAAATAAGTTCTCCTAGCTATGCAAGGTTCTTCACGAGTCGGATAGAATATTGATAATATTTATTAGAACTAGATACTTCAGCACTTGAATTTGCGTTTAAATACAGAATGTATCCGTAATTAGAGCCATTGTCTGTAGTAGACTGAAAGGAAGTGGTTGTACCAAAAGAATAGGTTCCTGGCCCACTAAACCTACCAACTGGAAGTGCATTAAACCCTGAAGAATTATCGCCAGCTCCGGCGTTCCATCCGGTAACGGATTTTAATTTAGTTCCTGCTGAACTGCCCAGGGTATTTATAAGTGTAGTGAATTCTGCACTTGTTGGAACATGCCACCCATCTGGAAGCATTGTAGATTTATTATCATCTAAATATTTAGCTGCCGGATAATTATAGAGTAAACCATATTTGAGTCCAGCATATCCGTAAGTTTCCTGGTCACCGTTATAATAATTCGCATGTGGGTCAGTTGGAGAAACGCTAAGTGAATTAAGTGTTAGACCGGTCCACGTATAGTCGAGGTTCTCCGCCATCCACATCTGGTTACCAATCTTGACAGTAGGATATGTTCTTCCGCCGATAACGACTATATTGGGCTTGGGAATGATGGGAAACACTGCACTCGCCCAGTTGTCCCACTTCTGCTTGTCCTGCCCGGTCACCGCACCCGTCACATAAACCGTCTCGTTCCCCGAATCGGTGGCAGACGCCAACGGGATGTTCACTGCCTTGTTCGCATCTACGGGCAATTTCATGCCGTTCACCTGGACTTCTTCGATTACGTTGGCCTGTGCCCCCGTTTCCAGGCCGTTCAGCTTAGTCTTGTCGGCTGACGACATCAGGCCGTCGGCGGAGGTTGTCGCCACGTCCTTCGTGGCGTACGTCTGGGTAATCTCGTTGCCTTCGCCGTCATTCTTGGCGTTCTCCGCCATGCGGGCGAAGAACTCCTTGCCGCCAAATTTAGTCCACAATTTTTGCTTAGTCTTAGACATACGGAAACCCTACGATATACGCCGTTTTCCGTAGTTTATAGGATTATGTCGTTGGCCACTGCATGTACGGGCCGTCCGGAACTGGATAATTCATGCCGTTGTTGGTACGGCGGTCTCCGGCGAACATCGCTACTCCGGTGACTGTAAAGTTTTTTCCAGTATTGGCTTGCGAGAGGCCATACCGGTAATTCGCACTCTGTTGGGAGCCGTGCAATACGTACATCAAATTCCCGTTGGTATAATAGTACGATTCCTTGTTCACCAAGTCATCCACAACCGCTATGTGAGCAATCTTGTGACGGATATTGGTACCCATACGTAAATATCCGGGCGAATAAGTGGTGTTGATACCGGAACCATTATACAAGTCATATCTATCGCACGAGCCTAAATACGGGCCAGATATAGGAAACTCGTAATACGTGAACATAGGGTCTATCACTATCTGGGGACCACAGCCCAACGTTATGCCGCTACTGAAATCAGAACGGTCTCCGGTTGCATATACCCACAGTTCGGAACTAAGGAAATCGATTCCTTCTGGAACAGGCTTGTTCACACAAGCTGGGCCACCGGTACCCGTACCGTATACGTCATATATGGCCGGATATGTCAAGCCATTAATGGTCAGGGTACTGGGAGTGTAGGATTGTCCTCCGCTCATGCTATATGCTTCGCCCACCAGCGGAGTATCTATTTTTGTCGTATTGTTGAAATTGTTGAAGTAGGTAAGGAACAGCAAGCTCACCGGAATATCCATTTCCTCGGACTCCCATGCGTCCCACGCCATTGCGTTCTGGGAGATACCGTATGAGAGCATGGTTCCCTCGGAACCAGGAGTAGGAGCCTTTATGATAGCGTCGATGGCATCCTTGGCTGCGTTAGGAGTAAGTTCGGTATCCGTGGATTCGGACACGGCGTTCTCTAGCTGGTGAATCTCGGATTTCCTTGCATAAGCCTCGTCTATGATAACGCCGTCACGGTCACGCTCGGTGCGCTTGGCATATAGCCCGTGGCCGTTGAAGCCACTCCAGAGTTGATTGTCGTTTTCCGGTATGCTCATATCAAATTACCTCTAGACATCCTTTACCAGTCTGATAGACATTTCAACCGAGATACCGCAATCTACCACGCTAGCTGTATTATTTGCTTTGTCGATTCGCATCTCAACGGCGGTTTGTGTTCCAAGAGCATGTGATGTCCATATACTGAACCTTGTTCCAAAATATTCCCAATTGTAATTACCCCACCCAGACGGCACTGCACAGAATCCGAAGTCATCCGTACCGTTCCATCCGTCTGGCCATCTGTCGTCATCTAGTATATGGTCAAGACTCTTTAATTTCATACCGGAATTATTTCCGGCAGCTGCAATGAGCTTATCTATATCCGCCCAGGTAGGTACCCGCCATCCATCCGGAATTCCCAATTGCTGTTTGTTAGTGTCAAGATAGCTAGCAGCTTTCCATGTGTAAAGAAGTCCGCATTTATATTTGCCATCAATTCCGTAAGTTGCTTGGTCATTATTATAGTATCTTGCCCTGGCATTAGACGATTGCCCTGTACCCCCTACTGGTAGGCCATCCCATGCATAATCCAGACTTTCGGCCATCCATTCCTGTGTACCGATTGTCACTACTTTGTATTTACGACCACCGATTATCACTGCATTACCCGGAACGTCAATTTCCTCGGTCACCCATCCAGTCCATCCCATCCCTTGCCCGCCTACGTACAAGGTGGACGGCTGGTTGGCAGTGTCGGGGATATGTACGATGGAGTCAATAGCTTCCTTCACTGCATTAGGCGTTACCGCCGTGGTAGTAGACGAAGTAAGGTCATCGGTCAGCGCAGGGACTTCCGACTGCTTGGCGTAGGTAGTCACGATATCTTCGCCGTTACGGTCTTTCTCCGCACGCTTGGCGTACAGTCCGTGACCGTTGAATCCTTTCCATAACTGGTTGTCGTTAGCCGGTATTGTCATCATTTACCTCACTTACGCATCTTTTACCAATCGAACTGAGAATGCTTGTGATTTCCAGTCAATATCATATGTCAGCTCATTACCATCAATCACACCAGATACGGTAATAGAAAACCTGATAAAATCCGCCTGTTCAGTATCGTATGATGATGACCAGTATCGAGCATTTTTACCAATAGACATGAAAGAATAGGAATCTCCATACCTAGAGCCAGCCGGTACGCACGAAAATCCATATTCATCCGTCCCTACCCACTGATTTGCCCATTCAACCGGCATCTTTAACTTACCGGCAGACACACTATCACCGCCAACATACAAAGACATTGATTTCCAGTCATCGGTCGTTGCCACATGCCATCCAGGAGGAAGCAATTCATTCTTATTAGAGTCCAAATAATCTACAGCATACCAGTTATATAGCAAGCCACAATGATAAATACCATCAATTCCATAATGAATGTCATCATTATCATAATACCATGCATGAGGAGTCGTGGATGGATAATCTGAGGCATTACCACCTATGATTAATGGATGTCCATCAACAGTGAACCTGTAATCTAGGTTTTCCGCCAACCACCACTTGTTATTTATATTTACAGTCTGGTATTTTCTACCGCCGATTTCAACAGTTTCTTTTGGAACATCTATTTCCTCCGTCTCCCAACCTCCCCAGACCATATCACCAGAGGTTTCCGAGTACAGCGACGAGGGGGTCTGCGGGAGCGTCGGTATGACATCCACTTCCGCGATGGCGTCCTTCACCGCCTTCGGCGTGATTGCCGTCGTGGTCGACGTGGACAGTGCGTTGTCCAGGTCCGGGACGTCGGCCTTCTTGGCATACGTCTGGTCGATTACGTTGCCGTCGACGTCACGCTCCGCCCTTTTCGAGTAGAGTCCGTGGCCGTTGAAGCCTTTCCACAGCTGGGTGTCGTTTTCTGGAATTGCCATCGGCCGGCTCCTAGACTGAATCCTTCACGAGACGGACGCTCATGCCGTAGTACTTGTATACGCTTTGCATAGCGGTGCTGTTTCCTGTGGTGAAATAAGCATACAAGGCATATGTCGACACCTCATAGCTTACCGTGCTTGACCATAGGCGCAATTCGGTTGAAAGATTGGCGAAATTGCCTGTATATATGCCTGACGGCGTGGCAGAAAACTCATATGTGTCGTCTCCGCGCCAACTAGGGGCCCAGCCCGGCTGGTCGTACTTGAGCTTGGTACCGGCGGAACTGTTTCCTCCGACTGCCCGGAAAAGCTTGTTGAAGTCGTCGTCGCTGGGCACATGCCAGCCAGGGCACAGGGTGTTCCTGTTCGTATTCAGGTAATCGACCGCATGCCAGTTGTAAAGCAAGCCGGTGTTATAGCTTCCTCCATGCACATACGTGCCGATATTGTCGTAGTTGTAGTAATATGCGGCAGGCGAATTGGATGTACCGCTATTGTTCAGAGGCAACGGCGAGCCGTTATAGTCGAACCGGAAGTCCAGGTTTTCGGCCATCCATTCCTGGGTTCCAATCGTTACCGTACGGTAAGCTTTCCCTCCAATTACCAGGGCGTCGAAATATTCCATCTCCCACGTCATCGGGGCCCATGTCGCACCGTCAGTGCTAAACAGCATTTGGTTCTGTGCGGAAGGGTCGGGTACCGCCTTGGGGATGACGATGTTCACGTTCTTGTTGACGGGCGTGACGGCTACGTTGTTTACCGAGATGCTCTCGATTTTGTTGACCTGAGCACCTGGCGCGATGCCTTGCAGCTTAGACTGGTCATCCGATGTGTAGAATGGGGAATAGAAACTTTCCTCAGTCCAGTGCGGCTCGTCGCTTGACGAGTACGTCTTGACGTTATAGGTAATGTTATTGTAACTGGCGTATTCCGGTTCGGCATAAAGCGTCGTGGCGGCATTAACGAACTTGGCGCTGACATTGCCGGCATTATCGGTGTCATATGACTCCAGCCAGAAGATGGCATTCCTTTTCTGATAATTAACCGAGCTTCCCGGTGTAATGTACCGTAAGCCGACCAGTGCACCGGATTCGATTGCTTTCTTCGTAACTTCATTGGAAGGAGCCCCCTCGCCCATCACATACCAGTTCAGAATCTGCAGTCGGGAATCGGCAAAGTTCGTCTCGGCCCACTTGGTTGAGTCAAATGCGCCGATGGCGGAACCGCTGTTCATGATGATATTCTTCGCACGGTAGCACTTGTCCTCGTAAATACAAAGTTCACCCTGGTAGTACACAGTTTTATTTGGGTCGTAATCCGGGGCGATGAAGCTTTCGACGAAATCTTCCATGCCGGCGAGCTTGGTCTGCTCGGCAGTCGTATACGGTTCTTCCACGAGGTCCAGGGTTGCCTTGTTGTTATGGGAATGCTTCGCGTTGACGGCGTCAGCCACGCCGCTCCCGGAAATCCCGGAGTCAGCCATGTAGCCGCCTGCGGTAAGCGAGGCGAGATTGCCTTCTACCGCATCGTCGACTCTCTCCACGTAGTCCGTGAGGTCGACCGTAGTTGTCCCGATTAGCACCCACTTGGCTTCTACTGACTGGTCGCCCGGTGACCAAATCCATTCTTCGTAATGGTCCGGTTCAGGAGTATTCGGTACTTCGGTGAGGTAGATATAGTTCGGCGACCGGTCTGCCAGAGGAACATCAGGCTTCCCGTCCTGTCCCCGGTCGGCCACCTTGTATCCGCTGACATGCCGGAGAGCATCCTTGACTGCAGCCGCTGTAATTGCCGCATTTACGTCAACCGATTCGATATCGGAAGTGAGTTTAACTACGCCCTTCGTGGACGTGCCGGCATCCGGGATATTTACCGCTTTTTCCGTCGGAGTCAACGGCTCGCCGTCAATGGTTATGGTCTCGATGACGTTGACCTGTGCATCCTCGGCAATGCCGGAAAGCTTAGCCTGTTCTTCCGTGGTATAGGCCGCGGTGGTCGCGTCGAGGATGTCCTTGTTCGCGTGGGTATGGTCGTCCCGCACCGCACTTTCCAGCGCGGCCGCGGAAACCCCGGCGTCCTCCAGGGAACCGTCCTCGGTGAACTTGCCCATGTTGCCTTTTGCGCCGGGCACTTTCGGGATGCGGGCGTCGATATGTTCCTCGACCCTCTTGTAGAGTTCCTGCGCTCCCGCCTTGCCTACATATACTTTCTCGCTAGCCATTGTCAACCTCGTCGAGCCATGCTCTCATTTCCGCCGCGCTGCATTCCCTGGTGTTGTCCACGTCGGCCCAGGTGCCGTCCCCCTTGAGGAACTTGTCGTGGTCCGTCTTCTTCGGGGCGGGTACGAATCCCATCCTTCCGGCCACCGTGACCGTGGCCCCCTTGAACACGCCAGGCTTGTTTTTGATGTAGTCGGACTTGGTGTCGTCATCCTGTGCCCAGTCGGACTGTTCCTGCTTCGGTATTACAATCGGTGCCCAGGTTCCGTCGCCGCGGAGGAACCTGTTGCGCTCGTACTTTGCCGGGGCGGGCACCGTGCCGGGCTTGCCGTCCTCTGTCGACGTGGCGCCGACGAAGTCGTACACTCCCAGGGGATTCCCGGGCGTACCGTCGCCGTACAGCACGTCCTCCGACGCGTCGTCAATCTTCACCGGCCACTGCACGGAGTTGACCGTGTAGGTCGCCAGCGTGTTGTCGGCGGTCACTTCCTTGGATACCGTGATGTGCTCGCCGGCCACCACCTCGACTTCCGGGGCGTGCCTGTAGATTTTCGGGGGGCATCCCCATTCCGGCTGCGGCTCGGGAGGACCCGGGGGAGGAGGCGGCGGGAATGCCGGTACGAACGGGCCGCAGCAGCCTGCCCGGTGCATCGGCACGTAGCCGGGAACCATGTTCACGAACGGGTCCGGGTATGTCCTGGACGGGATGTATTCGACCGGCCCTTTCTTGGGCGGCGGCGGGGGCGGCATGCAGTCACAGTGTCTCATGTCAGACAGTTTATGCCGGAGAGGCACAAAAAACGACACCGGGGAAGCCCCGGTGTCGAAATAATGTTGTTGCGGATTCGGCTATTCCATGCCCTCGCTGAACACGATTCCGTTCCCGTCCTCGGTGTCGTCCTCGGACACGGTGAGCATGTTTTCCTTTATACGGCGTACCTCGGCCAGCTGTGCGGAGAGCTCGCGCTCGATACGGGCGAGACGCTTCATCTCCTCTTCCGGCGTGTGAGACGACACAGTGTAGGTCTTGTTGCCGGTATCGGAGTCGACCGACAGCGACACGTCGACGTTGTCGCCGGCCTCGACGCTGACTTCCCTCTTCGCGAGCCAGTACACGTACGGGTGCGGGGCTGTGCGGAGGCCGTCGTAGTCCACCGGGTTCCTCTTGTCCGCTTCCGCCGGGCGTTCCGGCAGGGCTTCCGGGTTCGCCGGGATTACGCGACCCAGGGGAGAAATGACCGGCTTCGCCGGGTCGGCCTCGTGGAACCCGCATGGCGGGGGTGCCTTGTCGAGCAGGGGCCCGCAACCCGGACGGTGCGGGGGAGGCATTACGTGTGGCGGCGGAGGGCAGCACCCGCACGGCGGCGGGGGCGGCTGGTTGGGGATGAAGTAAGGGTGGCACACGGACATCCAGTGGTTGTCCGGAACGACGGCGCTCCTGTATTCAGGCGTTACCTTGTCGAACGGTGTCCTCGGCATTACTTACCCCTTGAATTTTTCCTTGTCTTCTTCATGGGCTTTCCCGGCATCTCCAGAATCTTCTCGTGGAGCTCGTGGATGTAGCAGTTGCCGCCCAGTGCGCTGTACACCTGGTACATCTCGATGAAGTCCTTCCGGTCGTACTCCTCGACGTATCCCTTGGCGATTGACTCGTTGTATATGTCGGTGAGGTCCTTCCTCAGCGTGGCGATGAGCGCGGCCTTTTCAAGCGCATGGTCATTGCCGTACGTGTCCAGCTGCTTGGAAATCTTGTCCACGTACTTTTCCATCTTCTCGTACCGGCTCTGGTGGCTTATCTTTTCCACCAGCCACTTGTTGAGCGGCCTGACAATCGCTGCAATGAGGGCGAAGAGTCCCGTAATCGCGACCAAGAAGGAGGAAAACAGTTGGATATGCGATGTCACTTGTGCGATGTCCATTTTCTCGAAAACCCTGAAGTTCTATGCATTGCAGTTTATACCGAAAGAGCCGGCGCGTGTACCGGCCGGCTCCTTATTTAATCGGTATTTCTTTATGTCGCGGTCTTCCTGCGGCGCCACTCGTCGGCGAACCGCTCGTTGTCCTCGTTGATTTCGTCCTGCGTCGGCTCGTCGTCGAGGTCGTTTTCCGAGAAGTCGAACCCCTCGCGGTCCGGGTGCCAGCCGGGGAAGTGCGTCTTGTTCACGTAGTCCCTCGCCTCGTCCTCGGGGGAATCCGGGGATGACAGGTGCTGCAGCTCGGGACGCTCGTACCTGAGGATGATGTCCTTGATGAGCCGGTGCCTGATGATGTCCTCCACGTCGAGTTCGACGAACCCGACCCTCCGGACGCCCTTCAGGAGGTCCATGGCGTGACTGAAGCCCGACGTCACCCTGGACGGCAGGTCGCATTGCTGGCTGTCGCCGCAGATTACCATCTTCGAGTTCCGGCCGAGCCTGGTAAGCATCGTCTTCATCTGCGAGATGGTCACGTTCTGGAACTCGTCGCAGACGATGAAGGAGTTGGCGAGAGTCGAACCGCGGATGTAGGCCAGCGGGCACACCTGCACGAGGTCGTAGAAGGACTTGCGCTCGCGGGCGTCCTCGTCCTTCCTGACTGCGCGGAGGCGCTTCTTCTCCTTGGCGGACAGCATCTCCGGCATCTGCTCCGGCTCGGTCAGCTTCTCGTCGCGTCCGCCCTTGATGAGCGATATCGCGTCGTACAGCGGCTGCATGTAGGGGGCCACCTTCTCGTCCATGGTTCCCGGGAGGAAGCCGAGCTCCTCGCCCGACGTGACTACGGGGCGGGTCAGGACCAGCCTCTCGTACACCCCGGCGTCGATACCGGCTATGCCCAGCCAGGTGGCTATGGCCGTCTTGCCGGTGCCCGAGGGACCGTTCACGAAGATGATGTCGTTTGCTTGAATCGCGTCGACTAGGGCCTGCTGTCCCTGTGTCCTTGCGTAGATTGGCTTCCCCTTCCTGGTACGGATGATTTCCGTGCCGCGGAAGCCCTGGTCGTATTCATCGGCTCGCGCCGTCTGCTTGCACATGAGCAATCCTTATGATTGTGGTCACTTTGCGGTTTTGTCGCGGGGAACTGCCCCGTTACCAAATGTACTTCAAGTTTAGAGGATTTTGGCAGGAAACGCGAAAAAATCCGGGATTCCGCATATTCCAACTTGGAATAAAATTCTTTTGCGTCGCGATTTCCCGGGAATTTCCGGGAATTTCCGGGGAAAATCGAATTATCAACAGGATATCAACAGCTTATCAACATAATATCAACACCTCCGGGAGACCCCGGGACATATAATCTTCGAACATGGACGACACATACGATGGCGAAGATTTCGCCCAGGAGAGTAGTGCGGAGCGAATAATCCGGCTTACGGGAGAAATCTCCGAGGAAACTTCGGAGAAATTCATCCTTAATCTGCACAGAGTCGCAAAAATCCCGGGCGAAATCATCGTCATCGTGTCCAGTGAAGGCGGGGACATAGAGGAGGGCCTCCGCATAATCGACGCTATACAGATTGCCAAGGCAAACGGGTGCCCCGTTAAAACAGTCACATCGGGCAAGGGTTATTCGATGGGTGCGTACATAGCCTGCACCGGGGACACCCGGACAATCTACCCGCATTCCAGGCTCATGTTCCACGGGAGCCGATTCGAGGGCACCGACGATGGCCAGGTCCTGACCGTGGGCGAACTGCAGAAGATGCAAGGCGAGCTGTCCCTCTCCAACGACGTCTTCCGCGAGATGCTTTCCGGGCTCGGCCTCGATTCCGCCATGGTGGAACGTATGCTCTCCGGTGAAGTGTACGTAAATGCCAAGGAAGCTGTCTCCCTTGGCATAATGAATTCAATAGAAACAGAGATTATCTAGCTAGTAGTCGGTGCATCCCGTGATGTAGGCCTTGCGGACGTCCGCGGCCATCTTCGGCGTGGGCCTTTCCGGGGCTTCCGGGTATTCCGTCTGGTCGAACCGGTGGGCCCTCGCGATGAGCATCTGGTTCTCCCGGAGGAACTTGGCCCACGGGTAGTAGCCGTGCCTGCGGATGAAGTTGGCGATTCCGGCCATCGCCTCCCTGAACGCGCCGAGGTTGTCCTCGCGGGCCTCGAATATCGGGGGGAGTTCCACTGTTACCGTCTCGCTCTCGTCGAAGTCCGTCATGATTCCCTCAACCAGGACGCGGTTGTCGCCGCTGAAGAACTTCTGAAGGCACTCGTGCATGTTCCTGCGGCGTGCGTCTTCCTTGACGAGAGGGTTCACCCGCATCTTGTCCAGCACCTTGCCGAGCTCGATTGCCTTCTTGAACTGTTCCGAGCCGACGATTTCGTTGAAGTCCTTGATTCCGTAGTTCGACAGGTAGTACTGCACGAGCTCGCAGTTCTGGTAGAACCTGTTGAGGTCCCTGTCCCAGCAGTCCGGCTCGAAAATCATCGCCTTCCTGACGGTGGCGTAGTCGAACGTGGGCTTCTTCGGGGGTTCCTGGATTTTGGCCAGGTCGTGCGAGGTGGCCCGCTTGGCCTTGCCGATTGCCTTCCCGGCGGTTGCGCGTGCCTTCCCGGCGATTGTCTTGAACTTGTCGACGAGGCCCTCGTTGATGGCGTACGCCTTGAGGACCGCCTCGAGCACCGGCCGGTTCTCCTCGGACTTCCTGGAGAGCACCGCGCCGATGAATTTCTTCTGTCTTTCGTTCAGTTCGGTCATAAACGTTTCCTCGATTTGCAAGTTTATCTACTTTTGCTATATTTGGATGGACCATAAACGCAGGGACCGACCGTGAAACTACTTACAAAAGACCAGCTTACCGACGACCAGAAAGAGGCACTGCAGTACATGCACGACTTCATCGAGGGCCCGAACCGGGAGATGGTCCTTAGGGGACCTGCCGGTACCGGCAAGACCTCTCTCGTGAATGTGCTCCTGGCCGAGCTGGACAAGGCCAAGTTCTACGAGTATATCTGCACGGCGACAACCAACAAGGCCGTCGAAGTCATCTCCAGGAACACCGGGAGGGAATTCGACCGCACCATCTACTCCCTTGAGGGTCTCACGGTCAAGGACGAGGACGACAGGGGTGCAAAGCTCGTCCGCGAGCCCGGCGCCCAGTCCAAGCTGAAGGACTACGACCTCATCATCGTCGACGAGGCGTCGATGGTTCCACTGCAACTCATCCAGGAAATCGAGTACGACCTTCTCGAGCACAGCCGCCCGAAGGTAATCTACATCGGCGACCCGTGCCAGCTTCCCCCTGTTTCCGATAAGCTGCTCGGCATGAGCGAGTCCATGATATTCCAGCTGCCCCTGTGGTTCGAACTGACGAAGGTCATGAGGACTGCGCTCGACAATCCTATCCTGAAGCTCGTCACCGGGATGCGCGAGGACATGACCTCGGAAGGCGACCGGTTCGAGTACGTAGACTCCCTTACCGAGGAAGGTGACGGGGTCAGGTTCTACGACAACCGTAAAAAATTCATGGACACCATGTACGAATGCTTTCTGTCCGAGGAATACAAGAAGGACACCGACCACTGCATGGCGGTGGCCTGGAGGAACATTTCCGTCGACGCAATAAACGCGGCGGTCAGGAAGCGTATCTACCCGGACATGGAGGCCGAATATGCCGAGGGCGAGGAAGTCCGTACGGTCATAGCCTTCCGCAGGCCTGTCCCGGGAAAGAAGGACGTGTTCTACCCGGTGTATTCCATGGAGGAGCGCCTGAAGATACTTGAAGTCGAGGAGGATACCGACCCCAGGTACGAACTGGAGTGCTACAAGGTTACCGTCTGCAATTTCCGCGCCCTGCCGAAGAACCGCACGACCACAATCGCGTTCATCCTGAAGAAGTCTTCCATCGAGAAGTACAACATCCTGCTGACCGAGAAGGCCGCTGAGTGCAAGGAGCGAGAGAAGGAGCCGGGCCATGACGGGAAGGGCCACCTGTACACCAAGAAGGAGGCCTGGGCCCCGTACAACGACCTCCGCAGGTACTACCTGTGGGTTGACTACATCTACGCGATTACCACGCACAAGGCCCAGGGCACAACTGTGCAGAATGTCTTCGTCGTGGAACGCGACATGAACCTGAACCAGGACGTAATCGAGCGCAACAAGCTGAAGTACACGGCGTTCACCCGTGCGGCCAAGAGACTCCACGTCCTTATTTAATTGCTATATTTACTGTACCATGAAGAAACTACTGTTAATATTCGCATGTCTTGTGCTGTTCGGCTGCCACGTCGAAGGCAAGATGGCAGACATCTACCACGACGGGAAGCTCGTTGTCACAACACAGTGCAACGACCGCGTGTGGGTCAGGCAGACGCCGGACACCCTCGAGGTACACGTGCAGCACTACGCCCCGACCTGGTCCGGCGGCTTCGCGTGGAACAGTATCGAGCAGTATATCTACAAGAACGACCGCAAGTACAACGTAGACGTGAAGCCGTGCTTCTATAAGGACTGAAAATGAAGAAAGAATACATCAAGCCAGAAATGAACGTAATGTCGTTCGAACACACGCCGCAGCTCCTGTCCGGTTCCGGGGAGGACAGTTGGTGGGTACCGCCCGAAGAGAAGGAAGGATGCGAGACACCCTGGTGGTGCCCGAAAGAGAGTTAGCTATGGTAAAGCATGAGAAATGTCACGGCGTATCCGACGTCGACAAGTTCCTTAACCGGTCTGGCCTCAGGCTGGACCAGGTACAGATTGTGTACGGCCTGAGCAAGTTCGGCGGTGACTACTACGTGTTCTACGAGGCACCGGACGAGAAGCCGTCCCGCCGCAAGCAGCCCGAACCTGACGACACCCTGGAGCTTGTCCCGGTAGACAAGACGGAAGGGGAGAAATCCAATGGCTGACGAGACTGAAATCTTCACGCGGACATATGATGACGGGAAGGTCGTGGACAGCATGCTGAACCCTGACCGGCTCGATGCTCTCTACGAGAAAATCCGGGATATCCACAAGAAGGAATTCCCGGACTGGAGCATACCGCAACTGTTGCAGCACATCATATTCTGGGACAGGGCGTTCCAGTGGGAATGGCGGACGGACGAACAGTTCCTCAAGATGCTACAGGACTATGCGGACGAAATACACAAGAAACAGGACGAACTTTTCGAGGAATGCCTCGGTGAATCCGACCCCGAGAAACCTATATTGACACAGGAGAAGAAACCATGTACGGAAAATCCCTAGCACATATCGAGAAAATCAAGGCAATCCATCCAATCGAGGGTGCCGACAACATCGAGCGCGTGACAGTGCTCGACTGGAACCTTGTCGCCAAGAAGGGCGAGTTCCAGGTTGGCGACCTTGCCCTCTATGTCGAAATCGGTGCCATTCTCCCGGACGGCCTGGAGGATGCCGACCGTGTCCGCGTGAAGGAACTGGAGAAGATTATCTCCGAGCACAAGAAGTACGCCAACGCCTGCGCCAAGGCCAAGGAGAAGGGAAAGGAACCCCCCGCTCCCAATACCGAGCTCATGCCGCAGGAAGACGCCGAGAAGGAAATGGCCGAAATCCAGGCGAAGTCCAAGTACCCGTACTTCGAGTTCCTCCGTCCGAGGAAGTTCAAGATTAAGACGATGAACCTCACCAAGTTCAACGTGATTTCCCAGGGCATCCTGTTCAAGACCGACGTAATCGGCCTGAATCCGTCCGAGGTAAAGCTCGGCGCGGACTTCACCGAACGATTCGCCATCACCGAGGAGGTCGAGGACGAGGAAGAGGCCGGCCTTACCGCCAAGCCGCTCTGGGGCCCGTTCAAGTTCTTCGACAAGAAGCTGATGCGCTACGCCTGGTACCGCAACTGGAAGAAGTCCCGCTCCGAGAAGGCCGAGTGGTTCCCGTGGTTCCCGGCAAAGTCCGACGAGACCAACGCGCAGAAGATTTACTCGGAACTCCTCGAGAAGTACGGCGACCGTATATGGGTGGCCACAGAGAAACTGGAAGGCCAGTCCATCACAATCTGCTCGCGCGAGGTCACCGGGTTCTTCGGCAAGAAGAAAAAGAAGATTTACGTCGCTTCCCGTACCCGCAACCTTCCCTGGAAGGGCTGCTCCACGATGAAGTTCTGGAAGACCGTGAAGAAGCACGGCTACGACGAGAAGCTGAAGGCCGTCCCGGGTGAGTGGTTCATCCGCGGCGAGCATGTAGGCGACGGCATCCAGAAGAATATCTACGAGCTCAACGGGAACGACATCAGGTTCTACGACTTCATGCCGTTCGACAAGGAAGCCGGCAAGTTCGTGAAGAAGCTCAACTACCAGGAAAGTCTCGAGTTCTCTGAGAAGTACGGGTTCCCGTACGTCCCGGTAATCGACGACAACTTCAAGCTCCCGGCCGACGTGCAGGACATGCTTCGCATTTCCACCGGGAAGACCGTATTCGGCAACAACCTCAAGCATCTCCGCGAAGGTCTGGTCCTCCGTCTCAAGGACGACTACTCCGTATCCTTCAAGGCGAAATCGCCGGACTACAGCATATGAGCGAAGACCTAAAGAACGAGACCGGGGACGAGGAGCTCAACCGGCAGTACCGAACCGCCCTGCACACGCTCGAGGAAATCCACAAGAGGAAACTCATCGAGTCGATAGCGAACGGGATTGACCCTGACCGCTCCCAGAAGCAGAACTCCGCCGGGTGCGGGTGCGTGCTGTGGACCCTCTTCATGCTGATGATAGGGTTCACCGGGGCGGCCTGCATGTCGTGGATGTTCAACCACTCGATGCTGCAGGCGTTCGTGCACGGGCTGATTGGCTGGATATACATCTGCTACACGGCGTTCTGGTTCGTCGTTACCAACTATTAGAAGTACGGGACACACCGTCCCGATACTTTTTTGCTATATTTGGATTACGTACATAATAAAACACTCACAAGGAAACACAACAATGTCCATTAAAGTAAGAACGAAAGTCATCACCCCGGCAATCGCCGAGGCCATGCTCCGCACCTCCGCCGAACTCGGCGCAATCAACCGCAAGCTCAACAACAGGCACGTCGAGCTTTACGCCAACGAAATCCGCTCCAACCGCTGGAAGCTCAACGGCGACGCAATCCGCCTCGACGACGACGGCAGAATCCTCGACGGCCAGCACCGCCTCCATGCATGCGTGCTCGCCGGAATCCCCTTCACGACCATCGTGATGACCGGCGTGGACGCCAACACCTTCGACACCATCGACTGCGGCCGCGTCCGCACTACCTCCCAGGTACTCCAGATGGCCGACGTCAAGTACAATTCGCTGGTATCCAGTATCATCCGCGGCGCTTCCGAAATCCGTTCAGTCGGCCACACCGACATGAAGGAGAAGCGCCTCTCCAACACGGCGGCACTCGCCGAATACAACACCAACGCCGAGCTCTACAACCGCGCGGCTGCAATCAGCTCGTCCGCAGTCAACGAATCCCACGCCGTCCCGCCGAAGCTCGTCGGCTCCGTGTACTACTACCTCGTCCACGACCTCAAGCAGGACGAGGAGAAGGTCGAGAAGTTCGTCCGCGACATGGTCTCGTTCGACAGCAGCTCCAGCGCCATCATCGACAAGCTCCGCAAGTGGAACCTCGCCAACCGCGCCGTCAAGGTGTCCGACCGCACCCGCCTCGGATTCATCATCCTCACCTGGAACGCCTGGATTAGCGGCTCCCGCAAGGCACCGCGCTTCTCCGAGGCCAACATCGAGGAAATGCCAGTATTCATCGGAAAATAAGGAAACAGATGCGCAACAATTTCTTCATCCAGTCCCCGTACGTCCAGCTCCTGGACGAAAACCGCAAGTCCCTCGGCACGATGCCCTCGGGAAAGGCCAAGGACATCGCGAACAACAGGGACATCCTGCTCGTCCTCGTCGACGGCAGGGCAAACCCGCCGGTGTACGCACTCGGTGCGGGCCCCAAGGACGAAATCATGACCTCCACGGTCCGACTCATGGACAGCAACCGGGAGAACCTCGGCGTCATGAGCGCGGCCGACGCCAGGAAGCTGGCCGAGGAACGCGGCGAGGACATCATCGTCCTCAACCCGAAGGCCGACCCGAACGTCTGCATGCTCGGCGACAGGAAGAAGTACGAATACGAACGCAAGAAGGCAGCCAAGGAAAACGAGAAGAAGCAGCGCTCCGCCGCCAAGTCGAACGAGATGAAGGAGCTCAAGCTCCCCGCCGACACCTCCGACTCCTCCAAGGGAGACCGCGTAAGGCTGTTCTCCCGTGCCGCCGAATTCGTTGCCGAGGGGCATCCGGTGCGCCTCAGTGTCCGTTTCCGCGGTCGAATGATGGCCCATTCGTCCGACGTGATGCAGAGACTCTACGAGGAGGCCGTCGCGGCAATCCCCGGCGCGAACATCGCCGAACCGTCCGCAGCAGGCAACATCTTCGCGATGCTCTGCACGCCAAGCAAGAAAAAATAACGATTACCTCTGTTGATAACAAGGGCCCCGGGAGAAATCCCGGGGCCCTTTCTGGAGTTTTCGTGGCCTGGCTACTTTTCCTTCGGACGCTTGTAGCCGAAGATGGTCATGTCGTCGTCCTTCTTGACGGTCCTGTCACCCTTGACCTGTTCCTTGTAGTCGCAGCGGTGCTTCGCCACCGACTTGCTGAACAGCTTGGTGATGTAGCTGGAAGTGCCGAGGGACTTCCCGTTCTTCGCCTTGACGTTCCCGTCGCGGTCGGCGAGCCAGTCGACGACCATCTGTACGGTACCGGCGTCGGTAGCCTTGGCCTGGTCGTTCAGCGTGTACTCGACAGTGAAGTCGTTAACGTAGTTCGCCTGGGTGGTGTATACCCAAAGGTGCATCGTATACTTCACGTCGTACAGCGGGATGTTGAGACCGTTCTTGGCGTATTCGGCCTTGAACTCGTCGGTGCAGTGCTCCTCGACGTACTTGTCCACCGGGATTCCCTTGGTGGATGCCCCAACGATGTTCCCGCGGTCGTCCACCGGTATCATGCCTGATTTGACTATGTCGTCTAACGTGGCGAGGCCTCCCGTGGCGGAAACACTGGGAAGCGCGATGTCCACCTTGAAGCCGACGCCGATGGTCTCCGGGAGCTTCCCGTCCTTCGGGTCGGTGAACTTCACCTTGACCGGGTTCTTCGGGTTGTAGTGGTGGCCGTCGCCGTAGTATTCCTCGACCTTGTCGCGGTCAATCTCGGTTACCGGGTGGATGATGGAAACCTCGATGTCCTTGGCTTCCTTCATGATTACCAGTACCGTGTCGATGGCGACGTTGCCGGCCTTGTCCACGTAGCGGCGGATGACCATGTTCGGGCCCTTCTCGAGTCTCTGGAGGGTGAGGGTGTCCTGGACTTCCCCGTTGACCGTCCACTTGACCGGGATGGCGTTTGTATGGAAGATGGTGCCCTTCACGGGGTCGAGAATCTCGAGCTTGGGCGGGATGTCGTCGAAGACTATCGCCACCTCGGCGGATGCGCGGTTCCCGAAGTCGTCGGTATAGTCGTAGCGGACCGTATAGCCGATGTTGCCTTCCTCGTTCTTAACTACCTTCTTCTTGTCGTCCAGTTCGTAGGAAACTGTCGTGCAGGAATCCACATTGTATGAAACGCGGTAGTTGCCGATGCGTTCGCCGGTCATGCCGTCGGTCGTGTACGTGATGGTCACGTCCTTGCCGCCTTCCTTGACCGTATAGGTTACGGTCTGCAGGGTATCTACCGGTTCCATCGTCTTGAGGTCGACAATCCTGGACAGGGTGACCTTGACGCCGTCAACCGTGACGACTTCCTTGACCTCCGCCTTGCCGTTGCCAATCGGGGTCACTTCCGCCTTGCTCTCGTCAATGATGTAGCCGTAGTCCTTGACGGAAGAGGACTTCACGGAAACCGTATCCAGTTTCACGCCGATGTCGAAGCTCTTCTCGGTCTTCTGGACAGTATCCTTGACCGTGACGCGGAGGTCGTTGTCCTTCCTGTTCACGTAGATGCCGTCGTCGGCAGTCTCCTCGATGGTGATGTAGTCGATTAGCGCGTCGGTGGTCTTGGCATTGGACAGGATTACCACGGGAGGTACGTCGTTGAAGATGAACACCACCTGGTCGCAGGAGGTCTTCCTCTCGTTGCACACCTTTACGGTCGTGTCCTTCCTGATGGTGACGCCCAGGGTGTCGAACACGCACTTGCCGGACTCGCAAATCCTGTAGTCGATGGTATGGTCCGGGACGTTGGTACGGACTGTGTCGCGCTTGGGCTCGCCGTCGACCTCGGTAATCTCCGTCTTTTCCGGGACGTCGAGAACCTTGATTACGACATTAGCCGTATCGCTGAACTCGCCGTCGGTCACGATGACCTGGACTGTATCGCCGGTGGTCTTCTCGTAGTCGAACGGCTCCTTCACGGTGATTTCCCCGGTGGAGTCGATGGAGTACCTAGTGGTATCGGTGATGATGAATGTCGGCTTGGTCTTGTCCTCGTCCCATGCGGTAACCTTGCAGCCTGTCTTGCCGGTAGCGTTCTCGGCCACGGTACAGGTAGTATCCTTGATGTGGACGGGCTCGTTGATGTCACTTACCTTGACCGTGTAGGTCATGGTGTCGGAAGCTCCGGAAGGGTCGCTGACGGTAACGGTCACCTTGACTTCCGGGGTCTTCTCGTAGTCGAGCGGGTCGGTGAGCTTGAGGACGCCGTTGGAGTCGATGGTGAAACCCGGTTCCAGAACCTTGAACGTCAGGGTGTCCTTGTCGGGGTCGGTCGCCGTGATGATGCCGACGATGCAGTTCCCGCAGTTCTCCGGGACAGTGAGCGAGTCGTTCGGCTGGAGCACGGGAGGCTCGTTTCGGTTGATGACATTGACCACGACCTTCGCCGTATCGTAGAACTCGCCGTCGGTAACTATGACTTCGACCGTGTCGGCCTTGGTATCGTCGTAGTTGTAGGCGGTTTTCAGCGTGAGGTTCCCGGTGGAGTCGATGGAATACTTGGAGGTATCGGATACGCTGTACTTGACGGGGGTCCTGTCCTCGTCGGATGCGGGGACCTTCCCGATTACCCCGGTCTTTCCCTCCTCGACGGCAAATGTCGTATCCGTGGCGTGGACGGGCTCGTTCACGTTGTCGACGACAATCTTGACCGTAGCGGTGGAGGTCTTGGTCCCGTCGGAAACCTTGACCGTAATAGTGGCGGTCTTTTCTGTCTCGTAGTCGAACGGCACGGTATTGGAAATCTTGCCAGTGCTGTCGACGGTGAAGCCGTGCGTATCGCCGACGATGGTATAGGTCAGTCCATTGCCTTCGGGGTCCTTGGCTACGAGCGTTCCTACGGGACCGGTGGTGTTCTCGGCGACATGGAACGTGGTATCGCGGACGCTCGGGCTCTCGTCGATATCGGAGAGGACGAGTTTCACGGTGGCGGTATCGGCAAGCGCCGGGTTGCCCCTGTCGTACACGCGGACGGTAAGCTCGATTTCCTTCGGGTCGGTCTCGTAGTCGAACACCTTCGTGGCGTAGACCGTCCCGTCGGGGTTCACGGAGATTCCTTCGGCCGGGACGAGGACTTCCAGGGCGTTGTCGCGGAAGGAAGCCGGGATGTCCTGGTCTGTCCACTCAATCTTGCCGATTTTCGCCGGGACGGGGAGGTTCTCGCTGAACTCGACTTTCGCTGTCGTGATTTCAGGGGCCTCGTTGAGGTCGATTACGGAGACCGGGATGAGACCGGTCACGGAATACCCGGCGGTGTCCTTGAGGGTGACCTTGATGGTATCCACCGGGGTCGTCTCGTAGTCCACCGGGGTAAGCAGGGTAAGCACGCCGGTGACGGAATCCAGCGAGTAGCGGCCCGCGTATGCGGAATCCAGGACGAACCTGGTGGATTCGGAGCCGTTCACAATCTTGATGTTGTCGACGATGCCGGTGTAGTTCTCCTTCTCGGAATATACCGCGGTGGAGTCGAACAGCGGACGTGGGGTGTAGTCGGCGTCGATGATGCGGATTCTGAGCTCGCCGTCGGTCTTGTTGTTCGGGAGGACCGCGCCGGACTCGATGGAAATCTTCATGACCAGGTAGTCGGAGGGCTCGACGATGGTGTCCTTCTTCACGTTGACCGTAATCGGGGTGGCCGGGACCTTCTTGCCGGTTGGGATTACCACGGTCTTGGTCTCGGTGCCGCAGATGGGGAAGTCAGTCACCAGGTTGAAGTCGTCAACCGTCACGCCGTCGCGGAGGTCGAAGCAGTAGTTGAAGTATACGTCTACGGTGGCGGTGTCGCTCAGCTTGATTGGGATGACGACAGTGGAGTCGTTCTCGCGGAGGCCGCCGTCCTTGTTGAGTTCCGGGTCGATGTCGAGCGTGTCGGGGTCGAACGGGACGAAGCGGAAGTTCTCGCCCTTGAAGTCGTCGCCGATTTCGAGCTGGTTGGCCAGGAGCTGCCCGGCGAAGTCCAGGTTGCACTTCAGGAAAATCTTGCCGGTAGTGACGAATGAACCCTGGATGGGCACGTTGTCGGTATTGTCGAACGTGATGTTGTTGTTGGAATAGAACATCACGTTGCCGCGGTACTGCTTCTGGGTCTGGATTTCATCGCCGTCCTCGGTCCTGTATATCACGTTGAACGTCGTGTGGTTGCCGATTTCGAGGCTCTCCACGAAGATACGGGTGAGACGGCCCCCGTCCTGCATGCGGACGTAAATCTTGGAACCGTTTGTACCGCCCACGCCCGTATGGATGTTGTGGACGTAGATGTCGTAGGTGCCCTCGCCGTCAGGGACGTCGATGTAGGCGACACCATTGTTGTCAGAAATGATGATGTCGTCGATGTACCCGGTGGAAGGCCACGTGGTAGTAGGAATGGAGAGGTTCGCCGGGGCTCCCGGGAGTTCCGGGCATTCCATTGCGAGATGGCCACCTGCGCGTTGCAGGCCGGCCCGGACGGAATTGGACACGCCGGTATCTGCCAGGCAGACCGTGCCGCCGAACATGGAGCCGCCATTGTCGTTCCCCGCCGTAAGCGATGTCGCACGGATTGGACCGGTAGTGAACTGGCACGCGTCACCGACGGAGATATATCCGCCGGCGAGGGTAGTGCCGCCAAGCGAAATCTGCTCGGCAGAAGTAATGTTGCCCGCCGTACCGTTCCAGCCGGACTTGTCCGGGATAATCACGCGGCGACCCATCTTCAGGTAGTCGCGGCCGAAGAGCTTGTACTTGAGGAGGTAGTCGAATTCCTCCTGCTGGGAGGCGGAATCGGACGCCACCCTGTCGAACACGAAGGGCCTGACGTCAGCCGAGAAGGCGGACATCGCGAGGGCCAGTACGAAGGTCAGAACGTATCTCATTGTGCGGGTTCCTTCTGTTGATTTTTATTTACATTTCGGAGTTTATCCATATTGTTTGTATTCGTTTACAATAATATAGTCTAAAAGTGCGGGAAAAGCTACTTTTTTCTTAAAATTCCCATTGACATGTTGTTGACAGCATGTGAATAAATTTGTAATTTACTGTGCAAACACATGGCAATGCCTTGCCGAACTAACAAGGAACACAATGAGCAGGAAAGAAACCGCAGATTCCCGTAAGCTCCTGAAGCTCTTGGGAAAACCGACCCCAGACACCCGCTACAACGCAACCAACAACCCGGCCGTCATCAAGCTTCTCGACACGTACGACATGGACACCGACAGGGTGTGCCGCTGGTACGACGTACTGGTTTCCCTCGGGTGGGTGACCGAAGACTACGACGAATTCGAGAAGAGCGTGAAGAAGACCGCCAAGAAACGGCTCGACTCCACCCGCACGGCTGCCAGAATCGTCAAACAGAAGAACGCGAAGCTCCCGAAGCGTCCGGAATACGACGACGACCTGGTCAGCAAGGCAAACTCCGCCATGGACGACGGCATGCTCATCTCCATGCAGAAGGACCTGAACGCCGCCAAGAAGACAATCAAGGAGATGCAGGCATCCGACTACGAGAAGCGCCGCATGATTGGCGAGCTCCGCGAGGCGCTCGCGGACTGCACCCCGGACAGGTTCACCATCAAGTTCGAGAAAATCAACCCGAAGCACGGCAAGGGCAAGTTCTACAACATCCTCCCGCTTTCCGACATCCACTGGGGCGAGGTGGTGCGCTCCCACGACGTCAACGGGCTGAACGAGTACAACTTCGAAATCTCCAAGCAGCGCCACATCGAGCTCTTCAAGAAGAACTACGAGTACGCACAGGCCTTCGGCTGCGAGGAACTCGACATCTTCATGCTCGGCGACATGTTCTCCGGCAACATCCACGACGAGCTCCGCGAGAACAACGAGGCGCCGATTACCAAGTGCATCGCCCAATATTACAAATTTATTACGGGCCTCATCGACGCCTACAAGGGGTGCTACAAGAAGGTACGCATCCACTGCGTGGTGGGCAACCACGCCCGAACCACCCAGAAGTACCAGTTCAAGGCCAAGGGTATCGAGAACTACGAATATATCCTGTACTCGTTCATTGAGAACAAGTACAATGATTCCAACGACAACGTGAACGTCATCTTCGGCGATTCCACCGTACTGTTCACCAAGGTCGGCAACCAGACCTGGAAACTGGAACACGGCGACCGCTACAAGGGCGGCTCCGCATTCGTCTCCCCGCTGTCGACCACCGTCCGCGACAACTTCAAGGACCAGGCGATATTCGCGGCCATCGGCCAGAAGTTCGACGCGGTCATGATGGGACACTGGCACATCGGCGGCATCTGGTACCTCCCGGGGACCACCACGCCGGTCTACCTGAACCCGAGCCTCATCGGCCCCGGCGAGTACTCCGTGCACAACCTGCACAGCGCGTTCCCGGCTTCCAGCTTCAGCTTCATCACCGACGGCAACAAGGTCGTCGACCAGCGCCTAATCGACCTGTCCGGCATCAGATGATTACCATCTCGGAAAACAAGGTAGTCTTCTCGGAAGTGGAACGCATGCTCCATGCGCTCCACGACGGGGACAAGGCCTATGACGATACGGTGGTCGTTCTCGGCTACAACGTGGCGGCCTATCTCCCGAGCAAGCTCCGCCGGGAATATCCGGGGAAGAAGCTGGTGGTCTACCAGCTCGAGCAGCTGTTCGACCGCTCCAAGTGGGCAAACGAGCACACCTACAAGTGGCTCAAGAACGTCGACGAAATATGGGAGTACGACCTATCCAACATGGAATGGCTGAAGCGGAACGGGTTCAACCCAAAGTACCGCCCCATGGAGTACTGCGACGCCCTCAAGGAAATCGACACCACGGAAAAGGACATCGACATCCTGTTCTACGGGTATCCCACCAAGCGGCGCCTCATCCTGATGGACGAGCTCATGGAGAAGACCTGGACGTCGTATTCCATGATATGGGCCACCGGGGTCTCCGGTAAGAACCTCATGGACTTGCTGGGAAGGTCGAAAATCGTCCTGAACGTGCACGCCTTCCTGGAGGACTGCCGCCAGGAGCAGGTCAGGATGTTCTACCCGGTCATAAACGGGTGCTGCGTGGTCTCGGAGAAGTCCCCGCACAACGAGTTCGGCAAGTCGATAGTCGTGTGCGACACCGACAAGATTGCGCCGACCCTGAAGCACGTGCTCGACAACGGCCTGTGGAAGACCGTGGGCGAGTCAGCCCCGGAAGTATACAGGAAGCACTGCGAGGAAAGGGTGCCCAGATGAACACCGCCCTAGTGATACTGTGCAGGAACCAGGAGAAGTACGCCGGGACAATAGCCCGTGGCGTGCTTTCGCAGTCTGTAAGGCCGGACCGGGTACTCGTCGTGATGGACCGCCCGGGCCTCGTCGAGAGGACCGCGACGCGGAAGGCGTACTCCGACATCCCGGGGTGCGAGTTCCTGGTAGTCAGTTCGGTCCCGGAAACCGTGGAGAGGCCGCAGATGCGCGACGGGCTGCCCCCCTTCTGCGCAGGGCACTGCCGCAACCTGGCCCTGGACATGCTGTATGACATGGACCTGGCAGTCTTCATTGACGGCGACTGCATACCCATGGACCGGATGCTCGAATCGCACATGGCGGCCTACGAGGACGGTTGCGTCACCGTCGGCAGGCGTACCGAGGTCAAGTGGGGTTCCGATGACCAGAGGCAGTGCTCGGAAAGGCGTCCAATCCCCATCTTCACCAAGGAGCCGAACTACGTAACCTCCGAACGGTACATAGCGGACTCCGGGGTAGTCTGGACGTGCAACTTCGGCATTACCGCCGGGGCGGTCAAGGCCATCAAGAAGCTCAACGAGGGGCTGTACGGGGTCAGCGCCGTGTTCCACCCGGACTTCTGTGGCAGGTGGGGAGGGGAGGACGGGTTCCTCGGGATGGAGTGCTTCTACGGGGGAATCCCTATCAGGACTACCCCGGTAATGGACATGGACGGGGTGAGCCACATAGAGCATCCGCGCCCGTCGAACAGGTATAACCACCAGGCTTTCGTGGATTTCCTTGAAATCAAGCGGCGGGAACTGATATTCCTCCTGAACGCCGCCGGGAAATCCGACAGGGAGTTCGTCCCGCTCGACACGCTGGCTGGGAGGAAGCCGTGAAGAAGAGATACGAGGTCCCCTTCGACATCAACAAGACCGCCCGGGAGAACGTGCTCGAATGGGTAGGCAACGACGACAGGATGATGCAGTTCGTCACCCACTGCGACATGCACGAGATTAAGCTCCGGTTCACTCCGGGTACGGACTGGTGCTACATAGACGCGCTTACCCCGAGGGGCAACCCCATGACCGCCGGCGGGCGGCACACCATGACCATCGACCTGTGCGGCGACCGGTTCCTGCTATTCGGCAGTTCCGACATCGCCGCCGGGATAGCCCGGCTGGAGCAGATGTACGAGGTATACCGCGAAAAGGCCCTCGATTCCGAGGTGCAATCGCTACTGCGGCTGTAAATTGCTATATTTACAGCATGAAGATTACATACAATATTAAGTTCAGATTTGAATGGCCGGAAAGCCTTCCGCGCCCGAATGTCGAATGCAGCATCATCGACAGCCCCATGGGAAACCTCCTTGCCAGGCTCCATGACAGGAGATATACCAATTTCATCTCGGGTCAGGATGTCATGACCTCCGTCAAGGCGCTGGTCACCGACGGGGAGACCCTTACCATTGTGGACGAGACGTACGGCCGCATTCCCTACGGCATGCCGAGCGGCCTTACTGCCTGCTACCTCCCGCCAGGCGACTGCTCGACAGTCGACACTGAAATCCGGATTACCTCGATGCCCGACCTGGGCAGGGCGCTCGTGCTTGAAATGAACGGAAAGCCGTTGCTTTTCACCGGCGAGAAGTCGACAGAGTCCAAGCTTTACTATTCCCTGTCCGAGGCAAGGGGGGAACCGCCGCAGGACCCGCCGGAAAAGACGGTGTCGGCAGTCGACCTCTACACGTTGTCGCACTCCGACGCGCTTGCCAGTCTGTTCATCAGGCTTGTCGGCACCGCTATGTTCAGCAAGTTCTATCCCGAGTACAGCAATCCGTACGATGCGGCGCAGGCGGAGGCCAGCAAGGCGTCCACGAACGCCGATACCCAGACGGGAATGCCCAATCACCTCCTGCACGGGCACGACGAGGACCCGGTAATTCAACCCCCGGTTCCTTCGAAGACAATCGGCGAGCACATCCCGGATGAACCGGCGGCAGTACCCAAGTACGTCCAGATGGTCCACCACGAGGAACCGGTGGTGAACCCGCCCGTACCGAAGAAGCCAGTGGAAGCGAAGGGTGAACCGGCTACCCACGGGGAGCCCTGCGTCGTGTTTGCCTGGAAGCTGTACAGGGCGGCAGCGATGGCCGTGGTGAAGTTCGGCGACGCGGAAGACACCATTACCCCGAGACAGGTTCTACACGAGCTGCTTCCCATGGTGATGGGGGCTTGCGACGGGTACCTGGACGACCCGGACGGGTTCGGCGAAGGGAAGGCGCTTGGCCTTAGCAACTACCCGGACAAGATACTCCTGACTATTACCCGGAAAAGCATACGCCTGACCAGAATCAAGTTCGACGTGGAGGAAACGATAGGATGACCGTAGATGAACTGAAAAGAACCGGCTGGATTATCATGGACGCCGTCGTCGGCAGCCAGGCGTTCGGCCTTGCTACCGAGACGTCCGACGTGGACACGCGTGGCGTGTTCGTCCTCCCCATCGAGGACCGTCTGTCCTACAATGCAATCGACCAGGTGGCCGACGAGAAGAACAACCATGTCTACTGGGAGCTCAAGAAGTTCCTGCAGCTCCTCCGCGACGGCAACCCGTCCGCCCTCGAACTGCTCAACTCGCCGAAACACTGCATCCTGCAGGGCGAGGAGTTCTTCGAAATGATTCCGAAGGACGTGTGGATTACCCCGGCCTGCTGCAAGTCGTTCCTGGAGTACGCCAAGAGCCAGCTTTCCAGGGCATACGGTCTGAACAAGAAGATTTTCAACCCGCAGCCCGAGGAACCGCCCAAGGTGCTCGACTACTGCTACGTGGTTGACGGCAACCTGGCCGTCCCGTTCAAGGAATGGGTGAAGAAGCGTCCTTACGAGTGCAAGGACGAGCCGAAGTACTACGCCATTGCCGCAATAGACCACGTTACCGACACATATGCGCTCTACTGGGAAAACGTTCCTCTCGACAGGTGCGAGATTGCCGCCGACGAGCACGAATGGCGCTGGGCCTACGGAGTCGTATCCGACGAGGACAAGGCCAACGACATCCAGCTCAGCAGCATCCCGAAGGGCATCCCGCAGGTGGGAATCCTGTTCTTCAACAAGAACGCATACTCCCACGACTGTGCCGAGCACACCAAGTACTGGAAATGGGTAAAGGACAGAAACGAGAGCCGGTACGAGGAAACAATCAAGCACGGCCAGGGCTATGACGCAAAGAATACCATGCACTGCATCAGGCTGCTGATGACGGCGAAGGACATCGCGGAAAGAGGAACTGTTACCGTCGACCGGACGGCAGACCGCGAGTATCTCCTGTCAATCAAGCAGGGAAAGTTCACCTATGAGGAGATGATGGGCCAGAGCGACAAGCTCGTCGCCGAAGTAACCGAGTCATTCAAGAACTCTACCTTCATCAAGCCCGTCATTTCCTATGAAGAACTTGACCAGCTATTCACCAGCCTCCTGTTGTCCTTGCATGACAAGTACAACCGTTTAATCAAGTCGAACATGGAGTTCGACGAAGAGGAAATTGAATAATGGGTAAACCATTTACAGACAGGGTGAAGCCGTTCGACGAGCGGACGAAGTTCGAACTAGAGGTTCCACGCGATGCGAAACTCTGGTTCGTCTCAGACACGCACTTCGGCCACAGGAAACTTACTACCGGCGCGCCGGACCATTTCGAGCGTACCCGTCCATACCGGACGACCGAGGAGATGGATTCCGCACAGTTTGCCGAATGGATGCGCGTAGTCGAGCCTGGGGACATCGTGCTGTTCCTCGGTGACTTCCAGTTCGGCCAGTTCAACGGGAACGGCGAGGAAGCCGCCTGGAAACTCTGGCAGGAACTCCCGGGGCACAAGTTCTTCGTCCGCGGGAACCATGACCAGAAAATCAAGGGCGACTTGCTTGACGTGCGCGACTACGCTCTCGTGAAGTACAAGGACCTGACCTACCTGTGCCAGCACTTCCCGTTTACGTCCGACTTCGCCTACGACAAGCCGGACCAGACGAACCTGCTGGCTCTCCGCAAGATACTTGACCCGAAGACTACCGTGCTTGTCCACGGGCATACGCATTCCAGCGACATGTTCTCCAGGGTCAGGATGAAGGATTTCACCATCCAGAACAACGTGTCCTGGGACGTGCTCATGGGGCCGGTTCCGGCCGAGCGCCTCTATACGGCGGACCACATCTACCACGGAAAGTGCCTCGACCACCCGGTCGTTGAAAGGGGTTGAAATGCAGCAACTGATATGCGTCAACAAGCGTGATTTCGAGCGGATTTGCCGGGACGAGGGCTGGTCGGACACCAATCCTCCTGCTAATGCGGCGCTCATATCGATTTGCTGCAACGAGGAGGTCGCCAGGTTCGTCCTTTCCGATGGCGACGCGCATTTCTTCTCGGAAGACCATGCCAACGTGCTCAATGTCGAGTTCGACGACATCACCGAGGACGTCAAGGTGTTTGACGGGGAAGAATACGGGTTTCCCGGAAAGCTCACCGCCAGGGGGATAACCCCGGAGACTGCCGGGAAGATAGTCCGGTTCATCGAGGACCACAAGGGCATGGATTTCCTTATCCACTGCCGGGCCGGCAAGTCGAGGTCGCAGGGAGTCGTCCGGTATGTACTGGACTTCTACGATGGGCCGTTCCAGACGAACCCGGGCAATCCGTGCCGGTTCTACAACACGCATACCTATACGGCGCTCAGGAAAGCGCGTGAGAGACTTGGATTATGCTAGCTGGCCTGACGACGTTTTTTTGTAGCTTTCGGTGCGATAATTCTCCTGATGGCGGCGCTGGTCGCGTACGGCTGGCAACAAATCTGCGAGCTGGTTATCTATATTATCGGCATTATCGGCGACACAGTAATTTTGCCATTTTTGTAGGCATATATGTTGAAAAGCGTATTTAACGGTATATATCTTTTGCTGTTCCTGCAGTTCCTGCGAGGACTGTATGCCAAGGTTGTTCCCATGCAGTCAGACAGACTGCCGAAATACCTGATTCTCGCCATGTTCGACGACAAGACAATCCTGTTCGGATATTCCGACAGCCTGCGGACATGCCAGGAGTACTCCAGGAAATCCCGGTGGGGAATCACTATTTCCGAATTCACCGGTTCCGGGTACAGGGACATCGACGGGCATGCGCTCGGGAAGGGCGAGCACGACGCCCGCAACAGGGCCAACACCTGCAACCTGGAAAGCATACAGGAGAACATGGACTTCATGGACACGGAGCGTGACCTCGAGCTCATCAGGCAGTACGGGTTCGACCCAGGAAAGTCGGCACAGCTCGTCGCCCAGTTCAGACACGGCAATTACGTATAGAGGGGACTCAAGAATGAAAGTCGACAACTTTGACAAGGTCCGTTCGCTCATGCACTTCGAGCTGGACGGCGACATGTACTTCGTAGAGGTGCTGCAGCGCGGGAAGGACGTCGGACGTACCGGGGAACGCCTGGTACGCGACTACCACATCCATTCCCTGAAGCAGTTCGACGAGCTCCGTCCGGAAATCACTGGGCTGTGCGACTCGTACAAGGCCAGGGCCTACATTAGGCTCAACCAGAGGAACGTCGAGGATGCGAACATCTATGCCCAGATAGAGATGCTCAAGGAGCAGCTCACCAGGAACCAGACTGTCCGTAAGGCCATCAAGACCGGGAATACCAATACCATCCTGAAGGCGAAGATGAACAAGATTCGCTCCGCCACCAAGATTTACGGCAGTGTTCTCGGTTCATATTCTTCCGAACCGCGCGAGACGGTCAAGTGGATTATCGACATCGACCCCGAAAGGGTAAACCCGGAAATCCCGGGTATGGACACGATAGAGAACGTGGCCGACACATGGTCCGCGTTCATCAAGGAGAAGTGTCACCCGTACGGTGTCGAGAAGGAACTGTGCCGCATCCCGTCCAAGTCAGGCTTGCACCTGATTACCCGCTCGTTCAATATCAAGGAGTTCTCCGACGTATTCGGCACGGATACCAACGGGGATTCCTTCGTGAAAGCTGACGGCATCACCAACCTGTACATCCCGGATTTCGACGATGCGGAACAGGCTGTCGAACCCGCCATGGCCAAGCGCGGACTCCTCGGAAGAATCCTGCACCTGTTCAGCCGAAAAATAATGGCGGCATTGCCTGAAATGCACTAGTTTCATGGCAGACAAAGGAGACTGCCATGAAAGCAAAAATTCTGAAATCCAAGACAAAGTCCAAGAAGCCGTCCTCGACAAAATCCGGGGAACCGGCCATTGCCGGCGTAATTGACCGTCTGAATAACCGAAACCAAGGGATACTAAGCCAGGATGCAGCGGTTGAAAATCCAGCAAAGAAGACGGCCAAGAGAAAGCCTAAGGAAACGGGTATCCTCAAGGACGAGTTCGTGCTTACGAAGGTTGTCGGCATCGACGGCGATACCGCCAAGAAGGCCGTAACGAAACGGGCTCGCTGCAAGACTACGGAGCCGGACGCTCTCCCAATCGAGAACTACACGCAGAAGACCTGGTACGAGTTCAAGAAAACGGGTTTACTCCTGTTCGTCAATACGTTCCTGCACATCTTCGGGTGGGCAATCTGCGTTGTCACCGACGCGGCTGACCAGGTCATCGCGGTGTATCCGGCACGTACGCGCTACCGCGGGTTCAGCGGGGAAAGCCTGAGCAACGCCTATGTCAAGCTCAGCGAGTACATCCACAAGAACCACAAGGCACTTCTTGACGAAGCGAGGGACTGATGGTAGTCGAGGACATGGCACTTGCCGAGCAGACGAAGCTCATATCCGCCTCGCTCGAGGCGAACCAGGCGAAATTCTCCGAAATCACCGCGAAGGCGTTCATGTCCTACCAGGCCGAGGCCAACAAGTACGTGCTCGACAACCGCGGGAAGGTTCCCGACGAGGAGATTTCCAGGACCGTCCAGGAAATGCTGGTCACGAAGATTAGCGAGGCGAACATCGCGTCGTTCCAGCTGGGATACTCGGCCGGGATGAACGTGGCGTTCGACATAGTCGAGGCCAAGGCGATGGAATTGAGCGGCGGGACCTGCTCCAAGGTAAACTGAATTTATGAATCCCCGGGAATCCCGGGGATTTCTCGTATAAACTCCCTGTTATGCAGAAGATATTCATAGGCAGCGGGCCGGTGTTCGAGGCCGCAAACCGGGCATACAGCGCCCTGTTCGAGGGTTCTGGCGTTTCCAAGACGATGAGCAGGGCAAGACACCTCCTTGTCGACGAGTACGGGTACACCCCGGAGGAGGCCATGCAGGTCGTCCACCTGGTGAAGAACACCGTGTTCGACCCGATGGCGGCTCCGGGAACGAAGCCGGAGACCGACCCAGGCTTCAAGCAGCACATCGGGCTCATCCTGCCTATCGTGGAATATGTTGCACGCGTTATAATGCCGGAGTTCGCCGTAACCGACGACACCCTGCACCAGAGGGTCTCGCACCTGGGCGAGAACATAAGGGACTACCTTTCCATGCACCGCGGGGCATCCCTGGACGAAGAGACCATCGGGAAGCTGGACCGGTCATTGAAACCGGCCGCCGCGAAACCCGGCACAGGCGGAAACTACGTGGCAATCCCGGTAGGGTCCAGCGCGGAACTCCGGGAGAAGCTGAAGGAATTGGGCGCTACCGACGTCGAATGGTGCATCCAGTCCGAGACCGCATGGTCCAAATATTCGGGCGACGACGAGAACCAGTTCTACATACTGTACGACCGGTCGAGACCGAGATACGACCGCATGTCCATGGTCGGGACGTTCGTTACCCCGTCCAAGCGGGTGGCCAACGCGTTCGACCGCTCCAATACTGCGGTTAAGTTCATCGAGGCGGGACGATTGCTGGCGGCTGCCGGCGTGGAAGTGGCTGACATGGGCAGCCTGGAGTCCGCCCTGGAAGGGCAGCTATATGACCTGGCCGACCTCGTGGACGAATGCAAGGAACTGTCCCACGATGTGTTCCTGGTGAACGACCGCGCACACGGGGGCACGAACATCGTCGTATATGCCGACGGCAGGTACCGGCTGGTCTTGCCGGAATGGGCCGACGCCGACGAATGCAAGGTGCTGTATGACGGGAAGAGCCCGCTGTACGTGACCGACGGTCATTCACTGTATTCTCTGCAGGAACCTTACGGGGAGTTGTGCGGGAGCGTCCCGGAGGGGCTGACGATAGGGGATTCCTTCGCCATCGACAATGCGCCCATCGTATTCGTTACCCGGGATGGCCGGGCGGTCAACCTGCTTGACGCCGATACCGGCGAACTCTTACTGGCCGAATCGAGCGACGTCCCGTTCACGGACGCGCAGTTCTGCGGGGAGGACAGGTTCGCCTCCACCGGGTTCAGCCAGGCAAGTTACTGGATACTCTCCTATGAACCGAGGGACGGCAAGGGCGGAGCGCAGAAATTCTATGTCGTCACGAAGAAGGGGCAGGACCTGGCCGATTGCCCGTGTACTGAAATACCTACCGGGTTTACCTTGGAAGTCATAAGCCGTAACGGCAAGTTCTACAGCATTAAACGGTTGCCCAGGACGGCCGCGGACGAGGGCAAGCCCGGGACTTACCTGATGAGCGGGGGGAACAAGGTACTTCCGGACCCGTACAGGTATATCGACGACAACGGTGACGGTACCTGGTATATATTCAACAGCAGCGCCAAGGGCGAGCCGTACTACCTACTCGATACCGATTCGGGAAATATCGAGTTGAAAAAAGACTAGAGATGTTTCCAGTCAGCCCTGGCCCTCGCCAGGGCATTTTCGTATTCCGACTTGGCCTGCACCATGTAGTGCTCTATGTGCTTCTTCAGCAGGTCTGCCGCTATGTGCCGGTGTCCCGGCGAGAAGTATACCGCGTTCCCGGCCTGACAATAGCCCTTGGAATCCACTTGCATTTCAGCGTAGCTGTCGCACTCTTCGACCTCCGATTCGGTTATACCGTGGATAATGTCCCATTTCATCACGTAGATGGCGTCCGGCTTCGGCCTGGTGACATCCACGGTGACCGCGATTTTGTTTCCCACGATGTCCTGGAAGATGACCGCCTTGCCGCTGGTAGTGTTGGTCACCTGTACGACCGATAGCGAATCGTCCCGTTGGACTGAATGCTGTCCGGCCGTAGCCCCCGGATGGTAAATCATCTTGTGGTGGGTGGGGCACAGCGGGATGGTCACGTCCTTGTTCAGGGTGACACCGAGTTCCTTCGGATGGATGTGGTGGAACTCTATAAGGGACCTGTCGTCGGTCTCGTATTGGCAATTTGGGAACACGCAGCGGTACTTCATGACACGAAACTATGCCCAAACCGTCTATTTTTTGCTATATTTGGCATGATGAGATACATTATTTCCATTTTGCTCCTTTCAGTGTACTGCCTCGCACAGCAGCAGTACGGCGTAATGTCCGTATGCACCAAGGTAGACGGGACGGAGCACTGCTTCCTGACCCCCGGGGAATACCGGGCGGTGGAGATGGACGGCACCACGGTGGTCGCCGCCGGGTTCAACATACAGAAGTACACGTCGATAGGGAAGGAGACCGTGTTCACGAACAGTAACGGCTCCTCTGTAAGGTTCTGGGAGTCCCGCGACGAATACGGGAACCGCTACCTGATGCACGCGAGCAGGAACAACCTGTTCATAACCGACACTACCGGCTGCGCCATGATGAAGTACATTACCGGCGGCCCGGAGATGCTCAGGAAGCTGTACAGGTTCGAGGAGACCGACAGTATCGACTCGCAGATGGAATTTATCGCGAAATGCCGCGAAAACAGGGCAAAAGGAAGAAAATGATGAACAAGCTACCACTTCTGGCGGACTACATGGCTCGTGCCGAGGGTCCGGACCTCATCAGGGCGGTGTCGCCTGACGGAAAATACGTCAAGTTCAAGTACACCGATACGGCAATCTTCAACGGACACTGGGACGAGATTACACTGAATGCCCGCGGGCACGTGTTCCGCCTGTCCGACGGGGAATGCGTCCTCCGCCCGTGGTCCAAGTTCTTCAACTTTTCCGAGCTGTATTCCGAGACCGGGCAACCGACCAACGTACACAATATTCTCTCCGGGATTCCCGGGCTCGAGCCGAAGTTCGGCCTGGACGACCCGCACGTCGCAACCGACAAGCTCGACGGCTCCCTCTGCATCGCCGGCATAGTCGACGGGGAGCTCATGGTCACCACTTCCGGCTCGTTCACCGCGTGGCAGGGTGCCTGGGCGAACGGATGGCTGATAGAGAACAAGGTGCAGACGCACATGGTACCCGGGCTGACCTACCTGTTCGAGATTATAGCTGACGAGGACCTGCACCCGATACGCTACGACTATGAAGGATGCGTGCTCACCGGTATAATCGACAATGCTACCGGCGTCGAGCAGCCCTATGCCGAGCTTCAGCGGTTCGCCGCCGAGGCCGGCATCCGAGTTACCCAGCAGGTAATCCTCAATTCCTTCGAGGAGACCCTGGAATACGTCAAGTCCCTCCCGGCAAACAAGGAAGGGCTCGTCGTAACCTATCTCGAGAACGGGTTCAAGCTGAAGCTCAAGGGGCCGGAATTCCTGGCCGTCCAGAGGCTGTTCCACGGGCTTTCCGAGAAGAGCCTGCTCGGCACCTTCGACCCCGACATCATGAGGTTCCCGGAGGATTCCAGGAAGATGGTCCCGGAGGAGTTCACGGAGCTCACCGACTTCATGGACACTTACGAGAAGCGGTACTCCCTCAAGTATTACGAGATTCTGGGCTTCGGGCTGCACTGCAAGCTGCGGAACGTCGACATCAAGGGCAGGGAAATCTACGACCGTGCATACCGGATGTTCGGCGATGAGTGCCCGCGGCTGATAGCCACGGCGTGCGACTTCGCCCGCAAGATGGTAAGGGCCGGGGACGACCTGGCCGAAATGGAACGCCTCGGCAAGGCCCTGGCAAAGGATACCGCCGAAGCGCTGGAAAAGACGGTGCTCGACGAGAACCGGAACAAGGAACAGTAATCAACTACCCACCGGCTAAAGACCGGTGGGTTTGAGGAAACCCCTTGAACCCATAGTTGATTAGGCTCAGTGATAGGAGGCAACTCTTTGAACTACGTTGGAAGAATCATGGCACCCCGGAATGTGAGTCCAAGTTCCCCGCTCTGCCGCATGCCATTAAAAGTCCTGATGGGTAGGGACGGTGTGGCGTGCACGACAAGTTCTCCCAACATTGCCGATGGACACCCACAAGCCATACGGCTTGCATTACCTATTAAGTTAGGTTAAACTAAAAAGGAAGCTATAATGGTCTATGTACTTAACATTGATGGAAGACCCTTGATGCCGACCGAAAGGCTGGGCAGGGTTCGTCATCTGTTGAAAGTAAGTAAGGCCGTTATCGTAAACTACCATCCGTTCACCATCAAACTCACATACGATTGCCCCAACCGGACACAGGAGGTATCACTAGGCGTAGATGCCGGAAGCAAGCACGTCGGCCTGTCCGCTACCACAAAGACTAAGGTATTGTTCGAGGCCCAGCTTGAACTACGTGACGATATTGTGAAGAAACTCGCAACCAGGCGTGAGTTCCGTATGACAAGACGCTACAGGAAAACTAGATATCGTAAAGCTAGATTTCTTAACCGTACCAAGACGGAAGGATGGCTTGCACCGTCCATTAAGCACAAGGTATGGGCTCACCTATGGAACATCGGTAGAATCAAACGAATCCTTCCTATAAGCAGGATAACCATAGAGGTAGCCCAGTTCGATACCCAGCTGCTAAAGGCTCAAGAACTAGGAATGTCAATACCTCAAGGCACGGACTACCAGAAAGGCGAACAGCTTGGATTCTGGAATGTACGGGAATACGTACTGTTCAGGGATGACCATAGATGTAAATGCTGCAAGGGAAAATCGGGAGATTCCGTTCTCACCGTGCATCACATAGAATCCCGTAAGACCGGTGGAAATGCTCCCAACAATCTTGTCACTCTCTGCGAAACTTGTCATAAGAAGTACCACAAGGGTGAAATCAAGTTACCGAAGTCTATCAAGCGTGGTGCTAGTTATAAGGATGCTACATTTATGGGCGTTATCCGACAGGAAGTATACAGAATGTCCAGGATAGTGAACAATACGATTACATGTCCGGTAGACATTACCTATGGCTACATCACCAAGAATACCAGAATCCGGTGTGGATTGCCCAAGGAACATACAGTAGATGCCCGATGCATAAGCGGTAATCCGTTGGCAAAGTTCAACGGTGTTACCTATGTCATCAAGCCTATGAGACACCATAACCGACAGCTACATAAGGCCTCTATCTTAACGGGCGGTATCCGTAAGAACAACCAGGCTCCTAAGGAAGTGTTCGGATTCCGTCTGATGGATACCGTACTATACAATGGACAAGTATGCTATGTCAATGCCCGTAGGGCATCAGGCTATTTCTCCCTTGTAGATATCAATAGGAAGATTTTAACCGACTCTGTCAATTACAAGAAGCTGACCAGAATCAACCACAACAACTACCTCATAGGAGGCGCAATTCCGCTCACCCACTAAAGATGGGTGAGTTTCCTTGCGTATTTTATTATGAAGAGGAAAATTAACTACATAGGCGGGAACATGCCGGCACGCCTGATTGAGTACATGGCGGACCTGCAGTCGCCGGACGGGCATACAATCGTAGGCAACGCGTACGTCAGCCGTTTCGGGTACTTGGCAATTTGGCGAGACGTGACCACCGACAGGCAGTCGATGGACGAGCCTGACCTGGACGCTGCCATCGGGCATCTCATAGAGCGGATGTCCCGTACCGGGAACAAGCTGGTGAATGGCAGGTACACGGAAAACGCCGGCGTATCCTTTACGGACGAGGAACTCAATAAGTATACCTCGCTTGTTCCGGGAGAATCTGAGCAGAAGACCTGGATGAAACGGTATCACGACCTTATGTCGGCTGTCTCCGGGTTGGCCTGGTTCAGGTACCGGTCACTCCGGGATGGAATCAGGCTTTCCGACATAGACGGCATAGATGACGGGAACGACAACCTGCTGTTTTACTGTGCGCACCCGGTCCAGATAATGGTCCCGTCATTGCTGAAGTTCCCATACAATGTCAAGTTCCACGAACGCTGCAAGGTTACAGTCGACAAGTATATCCCGATAGACGAGGCGAAGAAGGATGGGGAAAGCGACATCGACTGCATTGACCGTATCGCCAAGAAGATAGCCGACTCATACAAAGAGAAGTCGGCCTATGTCGACGGACTCATAGCAGAGGCAGACGGTAAGGCCGAGAAGTACAGCAACCTGATAAAGACCTATGCCGAACTCTGCATGAAGGCATTGGCCTCACGGCTTTCAAGCGCACAGTATTGTATACTTCTGCATGATATATGCGTTGCATACCGTAAGCTAGTCCCGGGCGAACCTATAGATGGATTCAACCAGTTACATCTGTTTAGGGCAATGATAAGGATGTTCACAAAACCGGAGGCCAAGGGCAAGCTTGATGGGAACAAGTTGACATTCGAAGTAGACCTTACATACATCGACAGTTTCCATGACCTGATGGGCGCCCATGGGTTCCCTGACGGATGCCAGTCAATCCTTGACAGCATCGACCGGGATTCCCGGGAAATCTCCCTGGTGCTTACCTGGGGGTCTGAGGATAGCATATTCAAGCTAGTAGGCGTCTCGGACCCGGCGAAGTCGCCATACGTCGAATAATTCCATCGATAGAATCCTGCCGCATGGCAGGATTTTTGCTATATTTGGGATATGTACAATGCAGATAATTTTAACCTGGCGATTGAGTTAACTAAACAGGAACAGGCAATGATGGAGAAACTCCGCAAGTCCGACAAAGTGTATGTCATGTACGGTGAATTCGACCCGTTCACTGCCCGTCACGAGGCGATTCTCAGGGAACTACTGCTACAGGCGACTATGGCAGAAATGAAGTCCGATGGCAAGCGCAAGGTTGCTATCGTAATGGCAGTGGAAGCCAAATCGAGCTATATTGGGGCAACCCCATTGAGCCAGCGCATCCGCATGGCTGAACTTGCTGCATATCACCAGACATGTGTCAAGGTGTTCGAGTCTATGACCGATTATGTCTTTGTTGTACCTACTAGGGTAACTTTGGAAGAGACAATAACGGATTATCTTGGTCTCAACCTGGATAAGGTATACATAGTAATGGACGCCGCGCAGTGGAACAGCCAGCTCACTCATATCGCAATCAACGGAACTACAGCCGTGACATACATGCAGGAAATGAGCGATAGGCTGATAAATGAATCGAGCTTCATTGTATTCAGAAGCGGTTCGGAAGAGGTCAAGCCAGGACCCTCCAACGTAAAACGGTTAATCATGACTGTTTCCAGTGCAGTAGTGCCCCTGGTATACGAAGGCGACGTGAGACGGCACATGAAGTACAATCCACTGTATAACGGCACGGAAGTCCCGGCATATACCAGGGATTTCATCGCTACTCAAGGCCTGTACAACCAGACGACCCCATTGACGATGGAAATGGAAACCGGCGCCGTAGTCCAGGACTATGACCCGGACAAGTACCCGAAATGCTCGGTGACCGCAACCGTCGTAGTCTACAGCAATAACATGGTGCTCCTCGTAAAGCGCAAGGCTGCGCCGTTCAAGAACTTCTGGGCTCTCCCCGGAGGTTTCGCTGAACCCCGCGAGGACATCGAGCAGGTCGCCGTGCGCGAGCTCAAGGAAGAGGCCAGTATCGAAATCTTCCCGGCCCATGTGAAGCACGTCGGTGTATATACCCCGGACGACCCCAGGGCCACCGCGAAGGAAGGGCACTGGGCGTATGACGTTGGCCTCGCCGTAGGCATAGATGCAATCTCTATCCCTGCCGTCAAGGCCGGCGACGATGCAGTCGAGGCCGAATGGGTCTCGATGGATGACGCGCTGGAAGCGAACCTCGCGTTCCACCACAGCAAGATTCTCAAGGATTTCCACAGCCGTTACCCCAATGGCCTCCACGGGCCGTACGGCATCACCACGATAGCGCTCTAGGAGGGACGGATGCAGAAGTTTCTAGTATGCCCTGCGGTAGGCGGTGCCGCGATAACGTTCGAGGCAGTAAAGTACCTCATCAAGGGCTATGGCGAAGGTATTGACCCTATCTTTGAAGCGTTGAACCGTAATCCTGATGGGATTTCGGAGTCGCATGGGCAGGTTGGCTTTGTCGAGCAGGACCTGTACAGCCCACTGCTTACGGAATGGTGGCGTCTGTTCAAGAACAGGCACACCCCGGCAGACAAGGAGTTCACCTTTGCCGAAAACGTGACCGACTCTTCCGAGCTTCCGTTCCTGTGGGGAGACTATGCCGGTATCCGTAACATGCTCATCCCGTTCATCGAGCGCATGGAAGGGCACTACGTCATGTTCGACAAGCTGAACAACGATACTCCGCTTAGGGTTGTCGAGGTGCCTGACGGTTACTACTGCGGCATATCCGAGGACCCGGAGACCGGTTGCGAGTTCGTCGAGGAATACCCGAGGCTGTGGCACGCAAGGTCCGATGACGAATACAAGTTCATCGCGCTAGTGAAGCGGTTCGTTGCACACGATGCGTCGACGCATGACTGGTATGCTGACGACAAGGTATATGACATCAGCACTGTAGGCGGGGTAGTTACCATTGTCCTTTCCGGGAAGTACGGTGCCGCCAGGTGCAAGAACAACGACGGCGAAGTTAAGTACCTGTTCCTCAGGAAGAACGAGTACTACAGGGCAACCGGGGAGCACCCGGAGAAGGTAATCTTCGAGATTAACGACCTTATCGAGTCCAGGTTCAGCCTGAACGACCCGTTCAAGGATGCCGATGCCGTGCTGGCTTATGCCCGTCTCGTTACCTTGCTCGAAAACGAGTCCAAGGAGATTGGTAGATGATGGAGCTGCTGGTTGCCATGTTCATCATGCTGGCAATTCTGTCGCTGGTATATCTGTGGTTCGTGTTCAAGAATGACGAGAAAATCGAGTTTACGCCATCCATGTCCCGCAAGGAACACATGATTGCGGCAATAGTGACTTTTCTGGTGACAGTGCTGTGCATAGCGTTCTGTCTTGGAGGAATATAATGTACGAATACGTTAAGAGCTTCTTATCAAAGGATTTTGTGGAGTCCAGGGACGAAAAATTGTTCCGCGAGCTGCGCGATTATGCAGACGCCGAGCTTGATGCAATCAAGCAGGAAAGGACAGATGCGTTACTCAAGAAACTGATACCGGTGTATACCGGGAAATACCTGCTTCTCTGTGGCGGGACGCCCACGAAGATTGGCTTCACGATACCGGAGAAGGATGACTTTGTTATCGTCTACGTGAAAAAGGTGCACCATGCAGGGGAAGGGTTCTTCACCTGCGACGCCGCCGTCATGCGAATCAAGTACACGTCGGAGAAACCCCCGGTGGAATCGCTGAACGTGTTCAGCAAGAAATTTTCCAAGGTATCCGTCGCGACGTACAACGACCCGTGCCTGAGAATCAACTTTACCGACAACCAGCGTTTAATCACCGAAGAGGAAGTCGACAAGTACGTGCAGAGTGCCCAGCTAGACTTGGCAAACAACTATACATGGTTCCTGGAGCAAAAGCAATGAAAATACTACATCTTACGGACATCCACCTGAACAGCATGTACGAGTCCAGCTTCCCGGCAATGGACCACCTGGAGCGAATCCTCCGCGATACTTCCGGCATGGGAAGCCTGGTCGACGCCGTCGTAGTCACCGGCGACCTCGTTGACCAGGGCAAGTTCGCCGACTACCTCGACCTGTTCAATCTCCTCGCCATCACATACGGGGTAGACACGCCAATCCTGGTCACCCCCGGGAACCACGACAACCGCAAGGCTTTCGCCGAAGCATACGACGAGTTCCGCCAGGGCAAGTCATGGAGGAACTCGGAAAACATCGGCATCTACGGCAGCTTCGAGAACCCAGGCGAGGCAGTCACGATACTCAACACGTTCAAGACCACGCCGATAAGTGGAACCCCGTACCAGACGCGCTCGGCGGTCCTCATGGACACTGGACACAGGGCGTTCCCGTATCAGGGCCTGTGCCGCCTGATGTCATGCTTCGGCGCGGACAGCCGAAAATGGCCACAGTACATACTGTTCACCCACATGCCCATCATCAGGCCGTTCCACAAGTTCATGAACAAGCCCGGTTTCACCATCGAGGATGACGACGAGGTGTTCCTGGCCGGCCTGGAGCAGAGCGGTTGCCAGGCGATTGTATGCGGCCACTACCACTGCGAGTCACACATGGTGGCCAGGAGCATCCGGCAGTATGCCGGCCCGGCAAACCAGGTGCAGATTGACCCGTTTTCGGACAACTGCAACCCCAGCGGGAACTACCCGGGATACGGCATCCTGACCGACGACCTGCTCATCGAGTACCATACCAACTACATTGTCGGCGAAGACGCCGCGGAGGAAGCAAAGTGAAGAACCTCATACTAGTAATCGGCCGTTCCGGGGCCGGCAAGGACACCCTCGTAAGATATGCACAGGGCGAATTCGGCGCCAAGTCCATCCCGTCCTATACCGACCGCCCCATCCGCCCCACGGAAACCGATGGGGTCGAGCATACCTTCCTTACGAAGGAACAGTTCGACGACCTGCTGGCGAAGGAGCACGTGTTCGCCTACACGCAGATTGGCGAGACCGGCTACCGCTACTGCACCACGCTCGAGATGCTCAAGGGAATCGCGTCCGATACCGTATTCTACGTAATCGACCCCGCCGGGTACGACTTCTGCGAGAAGTACCGGGACGAGTTCAACATGAAGGTCATCTACGTCTGCGCCAGCAGCGTACTCAGGGAATCCCGGGCGAACTCCAGGAACGGGGACAGCACAAGCTGGCTCAAGCGCTGCGCAGACGAGGACGCCGAGTTCACCGACTTCGAGAAGCGGATGCCCTGGGACGCGCTCGTCGAGAACGACGGCGACGTGGAAGAAGCGCAGAAAAGGTTCGTAACCATAGTTAAGTCAATGTTGGAGTTAAAATAGCATGAATGTACTTATTGTACTATGTATCGTCGCCTTGACGCTCGGCGTGCTCAAGTTCCTGCTCAGCCGCCGCTGCGTGCACACGTGGCATACCATCGAGGAAGTGTCCACCGGGAAGTGCAACACCTACGTGCAGAGATGCACCAAGTGCGGGTCGCTCCGCGTGCAGAAGCTAAAGGTGAGGTAGCGATGCTCGACATTACCGAGAAACACGTGTTCTTCTACACGGAATGGCTCTCAAACTTCTTCCGGGCAAACTTCAAGTACACCAGCCGCTTCAACGGTGAGGAGCACGAGTTCTTCTGTACCGAGCAGGCGTTCATGTACGAGAAGGCAGTCTGCTTCGGGGACACGGCTACCGCCAAGAAGATACTTCAATCGGGTACGCCGATGGATGCCAAGGAACTCGGCCGCCAGGTCAAGCCGTTCGACACCGATACCTGGGAAAAGCACCGCTACGGGGTAATGGTCGCCGTGAACAAGGAGAAGTACCGCCAGAATCCCGACCTGCTCAAGCGCCTGATGGACCCCAAGTTCGACGGCAAGACCTTTGTCGAGGCTTCCCCCATCGACGGAATCTGGGGCATCCGCATGCCCCAGGGAACCCCCGGTATCGACGACGAGGCCAACTGGAGAGGCCGGAACCTGCTCGGGAAGGCCCTTACGGAGGTCCGTGACTGCCTTCACGCTCACGGTTGTTAGAAAATTGCTATATTTGTAGGGCCGTCCGGGTTTTTTAAACTCCTTTTGTTTTAGGTTCCGCGGGCGGCCCAACTTTTTTCATACGAGGTTATCATGGCCAATGAACAGAAAGAATACACGATGAGCGTGGAGCTCGTCAGGATGTTCCGCCAGGTAGTACCGGAATTCGGCGGCGGGGCGCGCAGCTTCACCGAAGTCAACGAACTTGCCATCAAGCGCGGTTACCTGGTAGTGCCCGAGGCATGTACCGGGGCCGTTATGGACTGGCTGAAGGACGAGAAGTTCGACCCGAACGCCACCTTCTTCAAGGAATGGAAGTATGTCGAGGAACACAGCAACCTCCAGCTGATGTTCGAGCAGGTGCTCCACTACATCACCACGTACGGCACCGGTTTCGCCATGGGGAACGGCTATGTCCCCAACGACGCCAAGGACAAGCCGCTGCTGTCCTACGACAAGCTCACCCTGGTCACCGCGGCCACCCCCGGCGACTTCAAGAAGCGCTGCGTCGCCATGCTCAAGTCCGGCGTCGCCCTCAAGGGGTCCACGGCTCTAGCCCTCGTAGACTACGTCACCGCCAACGGCGGCTGCCCCGTCGAAGACATCGCCAACAAGGAAGCCGCCTGCATACTCCACTACCAGCAGGGGACCCACCCGGAAGACCCGGTGGAATACGTCCGCTACCTGGTGTACCTCTACACCGGTTCCACACTGCTCATCAAGGGTCGCCGTGAGGTACAGGCAATCCGCAGTTCCAACAGGAGCATGGGCTACGAGGTAGTGTCGGAGATGACCGATGCCGATATCGACCTGCTTGCCACCGTGTTCTTCCGGTTCAAGCCAATTTTCGTGGCGATGAAGGGAAGCGCTTCCTTTGCGTCATTGCCCAGGAAGACCTTCGAGAAGGCCGCCCACGTAATCAACCGCATCCGCGTCCGTGCCGACAAGCTGAAACGCCCGTTCGTTGCGGGCGTCCTGGACACCATCTGTGTCCCGGGGGACGACGGCAAGCTCAAGAAAATCGAGGAAGCGCTCAAGGGCGTGACCATGTTCCGCAAGCTCCGCCTGTACCAGTGCCTCATCGACCGAGAGTTCACCGGAACTGACGAGAACCCGATGTATACCATCAGGAACGGAAAGATGTTCATCCGCAAGAACTACCGTCCGCAGAACGACCGGGAATGGATTCGGAGCGTGACCGGGGTTGTTTTCGGAAGTATCCATGATGCCCTGAGCAAGAAGGCGAAGACACACAAGGTCAAGCTCCCGGCCAACTGTGTCCTCACGGTTCCCACGTCAGAAAAGAACTTCATCGGCGACTATCCGATGGGGACGATGATTCCGCTGTCCGAGCACAACATCGTCGGCGTCTACTGGCGCAACGAATGGGGTACCCGCGACTTCGACCTTTCCATGGTCGACAGCGAAGGCAACGGCGTGTCCTGGCATACCGGCTTCAAGGATGGCAACTACATGCATTCCGGGGACATGACCAATGCCGAACCGGAAGCGTCCGAATGCATCTACTTCCGCGGAAACTCCGGGAATGGCATGGTAATCAACCTCAACCAGTTCAGCGGTTCCGACCCGAAGTCCAGATACCGTCTCTTCATCGCGAAGCACGACGGCCGTCCGAAATTCGAGATGGGCTACATGGTAGACCCGAAGGACATTGTCCTTACCGTCGACGGCAACATTGTTGCCACCCAGACTGCCCTTGCAGTCATCGACGGCCAGTCCATCATCCTGCTCGGAACCGGTTCCGGCTCACGCATCGTCACGTTCGCCGATGGCAGTAGCCAGTCCGTCATCGAGACGGTAGCGAAGCGCTACGCGCACAGCATCAAGCTTGAGGGACTGCTTGCACTTGCCGGGTACGAAGTTGTTCCCGTCGACTACGAAGGAGAGGTCGACCTTGACCTGACCGACATGAAGCGTGATACGCTCATCAAGTTCTTCACGGAAGACAAGGAAGAAAATGGCTAAATACGACGTATTGCTCGTCGGCGCGGGACTGTTCAACGCAGTCCTGGCCGCCAAGTTCGTAGAAAAGGGAAAGAATGTACTGGTAATCGACCGCCGGGACAATATCGGCGGAAACTGCGCAACGTACATGGAAGGGAATATACTCATCCACAAGTACGGTGCGCACATCTTCCACACCAGCGACCCGGAAACCTGGACGTTCGCCAACAGGTACGGGCAATTCATGCCGTTCGTGAACAGCCCTGTCGCCGAGTACAGGGAAAACGAGGCGGCTGCCCCCAGGCTGTTCAACCTCCCGTTCAACATGAACACCTTCACCAAGCTCTGGCCCGGCGAGTGCTTCGACCCGTCGACCGCCAGGAAGCTCATCGCCGGCAAGACGGCAAGGTACCAGAAGGAAACCTACTCGAACCTCGAGGAGAAGGCGCTGTCCATGGTAGGCGAGGAGATGTACGAGCTGTTCATCAGGCACTACACCGAGAAGCAGTGGGGCTGCAAGTGCACCGAGCTCGGCCCGGAAATCATCAGCCGTATCCCGCTCAGGTTCACGTTCGACAACAACTACTTCAACGACACGTGGCAGGGAATCCCGAAGTACGGGTACACCAACTGGATTAGCAACATGCTTACCGGGGCGCACGTCATGCTCGGGGTGGACTACGTGTCCGACAGGAAAACGTTCGACGCCATGGCGGACCGAGTGTTCTATTCGGGCATGCTCGACGAGCTGTTCGACTACGCCCACGGCGTACTGCCGTACCGCAGCCTCGAGTTCGAGACCAAGCGCCTCTTCGTGTCCAACTACCAGGGCGTCCCCGTGGTCAACTTCACGGGCCCGTATCCCGCCGGCATCACTCGGAGCATCGAGCACAAGCACTTCACTCCCTGGGACAAGGTGGCTTCCGATATCGGGTACACCTACGTCACCCACGAGTACCCCAGGCCGTTCGCGAAGGGCGCCGAGGCGTACTACCCGGTCCGCAACACGGAAAGCCTGGCGCAGTTCGACGAGTACGTCAAGATGTGCCCGAAGAACATGACTGCCACCGGCCGCCTCGGCAGGTTCGAGTACAACGACATGGACGACACCATAATGAAGGCCCTCGAAGTGGCCAGTAACTTCGTCTAGGCGGGTTCATCAATGAGTTTTTCGATTAAGATAGACATCCCGGACGAGTTCCTGGAGCACTGGACGGACGACCGGTTCAAGGATTCCCTGGAGAGGATTTCGGGGGACATTATGTGGAACCTGGGGCAGTCGCATGCCGGTCTCTCTGGGAGGATGGAGGCCGAGCTGGCCGACATGCTGAAGGACGCGTTCGATAACGCCGAGGTCATAGATGGATAAGAAGTACAAGCTAATACACAGCAAGGAGAACGGCAGGACCGTAACCAGAATAAGGGCGCTGCGAGATGGCGAGCACTTTATGAAGGGAGAGGTCGGCGGTATCGTGGATGCTGCATCAAGCCTCAATCAATACGACGAATCCTGGGTTGACTTCGAGTCTAATTTGCAGGGCACGACTGTTTCCGGGAACGTGTATATCAGCAAGAAGTCCACGCTTGTCAATTCTGAACTCATCAACGTTACTGGCCGTATACAGAATACCTCCCTATCCGATGCGTCACTCTATGGTGCAACGGTAGATATTAGCGACTCATACATCAAGACGCTTTCCGGCACCAGTACGTTGAGCTTGACCGCGGTCAAAGCAATCCTCGCGTGCGGTTCGACCATGTCCGGCAAGGTATTGCTGGACGATGTTAACATGGAAACATTCGAGGGTGCCAACCTTCCTGTCCAAATCTCCGACGTGACTATACAGCATTCGGTATTTCAGTCACCGGCGACCGTAACGGATACTTTCATCCACAGGAGCAATTTTAACGGGCTGATGCGCATTGCCAACTCGATGATAACCAATTCCACCATAGAGTCTACCGGCGGAAACACCCCGGCCGTATCGGCACCCGTAATCCAGTGCCTGCATCTCGTTGGCTCAAAGGCAATGATATCCGACGGGCGCAACGTAAGCCTTTCCACGGGCATCTGCATCAACGATGTCGACTGCGCCGACCTGGCAGATGTCATGATGACGGTCACGGGTACCTTTACCGTGGTAAGAATCCCGGAAAACCGCTGGTGCATCCAGCTTCCCGCGGGTAGCAAGCTGGAGAACATGGAGTTCGATACGGTTCGCTCCATGTCGTCATCGGACCTGTATGGCATGCTGGAGGCCGCCAAGGGAGACCAGCTGGGAGAGGCTCTGGAACTTGTCAGGATATGCATCCCGATGACGAAGAACGAGCCTAGCGATAACATACTCAAGAAGCTGAAGAAAATACGCAGAAAACTTCTTGCCCGCTGGATACTGAGGCATATCGGCCTATAACCCTTTTGCTATATTTGGAGAAAACTATGAGTATTCACATGCAACATCAGACCGTGGTAGTCGACCCTAGACGCCAGCAGACGTTCACGGTCATGTTCAGCACGCTCGGCATGTCGTTCTGTGCCGGGCAGTACAAGGCGTCAAGCATCGACACCGGAAAGCACAACGCGACGAACCTCCTGCAGAATCGACGTGTCGCCAAGCTCGAAAGTGCCGAAATCAGGGATTCCGAAGGCAAGGTCGTCGCTGTCCTCCGCACGAACCTCTACCCGAAGGAAATCGAATGGGTTACAATAAGGAGGTAACACGATGATATTGAACCATGAACATCTTGGTGGGCTGCTCTGCTTAGACCGGCTCCTGGTAAAATCCGGCAATGACCGGCCGGACAGCGAGTTCTACTCTTACGTCTTCACGCATACCACCGAGTTTGCCGAAACCGGCACACATGTCCTTGTCCATCATGCAAAGCGTAACCAGGAAGGCACCGGGATAGACAAGGAATACCAGTATGTCCTGACCGTATCCGACATGGATGGGTCCAAGATGCGTTATGTAGGTGCAAAGCGCCTGTCCGCAAACCATTACAGGTACATTGGCGACAATGTATTTGTCGTTGCCGATGAAAAGACCTGGGTGAAAGAAGGCTACGATGGGTGACGCAATAATGAGTGTCGATTCTACATACTACATTCAAATCAAGAACGATTCCGGCGAGTACGAGGACCTCGGCGTCATGACAGCCAGGGAGGCACTCCAGTATTCCTGGAACCATGAGCACAGGGCCATCAAGATGGTAAAGGTAGGGCCAAATGGCAACTAAGAAGACAAAGCAGAAAGAAAAGAAGTCACCCAAGAGTACGGCCAAGTCGACCCCGGCGAAAATCCCGGTGAACGTCGAGCCGAAGCACGTGGAGACCGACTGGAACGCCTGGCACAAGCCGATGATGGAGTGCATCAGGGCGGTGAACATGAACGAGATTCTCTATCTCGCCGAGAAGCACCGGATTTGCTACAACGGACTGGAACGCGCGCGGCTAACCGCGTCGTCTCTCCTGACCGACATCATCAGCATATGCGAGAAGCTGGTGGAGCTCCACCTCAACAACTGGCGGTTCCATGACGACCGGCCGATGGAGGACGTGAACATCTTCCGCGACGACGCCGGCACGCTGGTCGCCGAGCTGGACTTTGCAAGCTACGAGGAAGTTCCCGACAGCGTCATGCTGGACCCCCGCCTGGAAATCATGCTGTACACAACCGGCGAGGACGGGTCCTGGTTCCAGATTTCGTTCCAGCTGGCATCTCAAACTTTCTAGCAAATTGCTATATTTGGAAAAAACTCATCCAACGAGGAAAATCAAATGAAAATCAAGTTTCCCAAAATCAAGTTCAAGAAACCCACTCTCCCCAAGCTGACCGTCGACACCGTGCTCAAGTATGCGCAGTACGGCACGTACGCGTTCATCGTCATCCGTATCCTTGTCTACATCGGCCAGCAGCTCGCCAAGCTCCGCTTCAAGGCAAAGTAGGGACATGGACAATACAAAGTCATCACAGTGGAGCCAGGGGAAGGTTCCGGTGCCGGAACCGGTACCGCCTCCGGCCATGCCCCCGTTCCCGATGGACACCGAGCTGAATCTCCCGGCGAATGCATCCTCGCCGGCCTTCATGCCTACGTTCATGAAGGCAATCGAGGCCATCTCCAACGCCATCCCGGCAATCCTCATCGAGGCGAAGAACAGCACGTTCGTGGACAACGTCCTGAAGAACAAGCAGCTCAGGAACCACATGTTCCAGCTCGCGCTCATGCTGTCCTCGTCTGCCGCCGAGCTGATAGACCGCAAGGCAAGCCCGAGGGCGTACAATTTGGTCAAGTTCGTCCGCAACGTGCTCGCCCTGGAGAAGCTCCGCCAACAGGTCGCCGACAAGTTCGTCGTCCGCGGAGGCTCCAACATGGACGACTGGGACGTCATCAGGACATCAGTAGTCCGTGTATCCTCCGGGGTTCTCGGCAAGGACGTAATCAAGTACATCCCGCCAGGACTTACCGACGCGAACACCTTCATCACGGCCCTAGGTTGCAGCGTGGCTAACCCGAACACGTACTACGCCATGTACAAGTGCGACGCGGACCACGCCAAGATAGAGCTCAACGTGACGTCGAACAGGTTCGGCTTCATGGACGGGTGGTACACCGGGTCCAGGAGAAAGTACACGGTCGAGTCCTTGTTCAGGTACGGGCCGGACATGCAGCTGGTTACCGAGGGCAACGGGTCGATAAGGTTCATCCTGGCCAAGGCATCCAGCACGTTCTTCTGGCTGCAGGTGTTCAAGTTCACTAGCCAACGCAAGGACTACATCAATGGCGACACCGGTGAACCGTTCTACGCCATCATGTATACGCCCTGTTACAGCCCGAAGGAGAACACCGAAACCGTCGAGGTAAACAACACCAACTTCCTGCAGCTCGTTGTGATAGGCAAGAAGACCGGGGTTGTCGACGTGTCGTCGCTCGACTCGTTCATCGAGCGCAGGCGTTCTGCCGCGAGCGCAATCGTGCAGTCCTTCCTCAAGAAGATGAAGTTCAGCATGTTCAACCCGGAAACCACCGTAATCGCCATGTCGAACATCTTCGGGGCCGAGGATTCCAACAACACCAACTTCTTCGCCAGGATAACAACGTATTCCGGCAAGGACGCGGTGCATGTCCTCCCGGAATACGACACCATACGCGACGCTCTCGGCAAGTGCCTCGACATGGGCAAGAGCCGCGGGTACGCGTTCGTCGGCGCCCCGGGCACCGGCAAGACCATCATGATGAACCAGCTCATCAACGAGTTCCCGGAAAACCCGGTGGTGAAGTTCAGCATGCAGGGCTTCGACAGCACCGGTCCCAACCGGTCCGAGCTGCTGTCGTCCATCCTGGACGTGGTGCAGTCCCTGTCCGACGCCGGGTTCTCCAAGGTATTCCTGTGCTGCGACGACATCGACTCGGTGGACATGTCCACCAAGAACGTGTCGGTCGAGAACCTGATAAGCCTGCTCGACGGACTTCACACCCGGCTGCAGGATTCGACGTCCATCGTGTTCATGTGCACGGTGAACGACCCGACCAAGATGCACTCGACCATCATCAAGCGCGGCAAGCGCATCGACGAGGTCATCGAGGTGCCGTGCCCTGACGCGGGCACAATCCGCAGGCTAATCAACTCGCTCAAGGACAAGGAAGACCCTACCGACTATACGGTACCGCAGTTCTCCTCGGCAATCGAGAGGATGGCGAACGACAGGTTCAGCCTGGCCGACCTCTCGACCATGATGACGAACCTGCAGATTTACGGCGAGCCGGACGAATCCGGGAAGTTCACCCCGGAAACCCTGGACACCGCGATAGGCAGAATCGAGCTCAGCAAGGCGAACGCGGCCAAGACATACGAAGTGTAGATAAACTCTTCCACCGGAGGCACCCGGTGGATTTCTGCGTACTGTACACAGAAGGAACCGGCAAGACCGGTTCCTTTGTTGTTTCCTGGAAGGATTACGACATCCCGGCGATTTCCCGGGAAGCCCGGAGGCAGCGTCCGGGAATCGACGTACGGTGCATTATTCCCAGGACACCGTCACCGTTGATTCAGTGAAGCGCTTGGTTTCCTCGACCATGCGGCGCGTCTGGGCGTCCATGTTGATGTCGAGCGTGGACGGGAGGTCGAGTTCCTCGTAGGTAACCTTGAAGCCTTCGTCTTCCATCAGCTTGTAGGATTCCTTCTGTGCCTTGTAGAGCGTCTCGACGTAATCATCCGGGTCGACTCCTGGCGGAACCTTGATTGCCTGCTTGTTCGCCTTGAAGAATTCAAGGGTCATAATCCGGTCCTTGAACTCCGTGATGCCTTCCTCCGCCATCTCCTCGGCCTTCTTCAGGTTCTGGTAGGCGTAGCGTTGCGCCATGGTCCTGGCCCTTGCCGTCTCGGCAATCTTCCGGAGCCTGTCGGCCTGCTTGAATTCGGCCATCTGTAAAATGTTGACCCCCTTTGGGGTATCTTCGGTTCTGCTTGAAGCGATTGATGTTGTATCCATAATTTCCTCTTGTCTGGTAGATAAACTATAACAAAATATAGCAAGGATATCGACCATGCCGAACATCACGAACAGGGTTTTGACCACTCCGGGGCAGCAGCTATCCGCCGAGCAGAAGCGGAACGCCAGGGTCAACATCAACGCCATGGAGAAGGCCCCGCTCCCTTCCGGGGATGACAAGGAATACGTCATGTGCGCCAGGGACGGCAAGGACATGTGGATTGAGCTGGAGCTCGCGGACGACCCTACCGAGACTTGACGGCGTTCCTGAATAATTTATATTTAAGGCACGGGATTCACCCGCGCCTTTAATTTTCAAGGAGAAACTTATGACAAAAGAAGAAATTGCCATCCGTGAAGCCAACCTCCGCAAGGCATATGACGCAGCCAATGCAGCAGAAAACGCATACCGCGTCGCCAAGGCAAACAAGTTCTTGCAGCTTTCCTGCCCGACCGATGGCTCGAAGAAACCGACAGAAGCGGTCATCCTGTCGACAATCGATGCAGACCAGACAATTACTGCCCTCAGGCTGGCAAACCAGGCTGCACAGGCTGAACTCGACGTTCAGAAGATGGTGTTCAAGGCACTGTCGATGGCAAACTAAGGAGGACAATCATGGACGTAGGAAGCAACGGCTCATACCCGAGCAACGCGCTGAGCAACTTCGCCGCGCACGAGTTCTATCTAGACGGCGTACGCTGCGCGTCGATGGAGGGCTTCCTGCAGAGTCTCAAGTTCGAGAACCCGGACATGCAGGAACACATCTGCTCCCTAATCGGAATCGGTGCCAAGCGTGCCGGCAAGGACAAGAACTGGCAGAAGCACCAGAAGCTCTACTGGCGAGGTCAGGTGTATCCCCGGAGGTCCCAGGAGTACCAGATGCTCCTCGACAGGGCTTACCTGGCCCTGTACACGAACAAGGGCTTCCGTGCCGCCCTGAAGGCCGCAGGCGACGCAGTGTTCACGCACAGTGTCGGCAAGCGGAAGGAGGGCGAGACGGTCCTGACAATCCGGGAGTTCTGCTCAAGGCTCAACATGCTGCGCGACAAGATGCGCTCCGAAAACGACATGGACCTAATCTAGGAGTACAAATGGTAAATTCGGAATCGTCCGTATTCGGCTACCTGATGCCTGACTTTGCTCCCAGCCAGCTGGTGACGCTGTATTCGGCGTTCGTCGCGGCGGACCCGTCAGGTATAGTGGTTCCACTGGTTGCACGCCGGCAATGCCTGGAATCCGCAGTGCACAACGTGCGCACCGGGCTCATACACGGCCTGTTCGTGGACCGGTCCCTGTACCGCGGGATGCCGGACTTAGTGGACGCAGTCACTAGGGAAGCCCATATTTCCGGGGTCATAGACACGATATACACCGACAGGAAGACCGGCTCTCTGGTTGGCGACTGCGCCGCGGTGAAGGCCGTGTCCGCGCTTACGGAACACCTGGTGGAATCAATCGCCGACCCGCTAGTGCTCATGTACAGGGACGACTGGGAAACCAGGGTAGCCATGACGGCGCTGTCCGGGAAGGTCACCATGATGGAGATAGTCGCCAGGGAAACCGAGGAACTCGACGCGATTCCCACCGGGTGCGTCGTGGAGTATGCCGGGTACGACGACAAGTTCAGTACCGAGCCGTACGACCTGGTGGTCAACCCTCCAGGTAACTTCGCCCCGGCCGCTGGACAGCACGTACTCCATATGTCAGACGGCAACAATGTCAGGTTTATGGCTGACGGCAAGGCAGTCCGGTTCGAGGCCATGCGTGCGGCGTATTCCGTCGGTATGTTCCGGGGACTCCCGGAGAAGCTCTGCAGGGAAGCCGCGGAGCGCTACGAAAAAAATCTGCAGACAGTATAAACAAGTGTATCAGAACGGACACGCCTCTGCCCTGCGTCTTAACGAGGGTACGCGCACCAGGCCCGTTCTTTTTTGTATCCGGGCAATCCCGATAAACTCCCGGATATGATTGACGACCACATATTCGAAGGAATCACCGGTGAACTCAGGGATGCCCTGGTTGCCGGGTACGGGGCACTGCTAGAGGGTCTGGGCGACGCCAGGATTGCATCGTTCCTCTTCAGGAACGTCATGCCCGACATATACAGGAGCGTGTTCCACTTCGACACCCTGCACAGCATCCACGACATGGTGAATTCCAAGGACATGCGCGAGGTCACCGTGTACTCCTCCCAGGAAACCCCGGTAGGCTCCCCGCTGACCGTGAAGTTCACCCGTGGCAGCGGGCGGCCGAACTTCAACATCCGGCACGGGGTCATCGAGATTCCAATCATGCAGGCGATATCCCATCCCCTGTACAAGGCGGTGAAGTCCGGCGTGCGAGGGAACCCGTACGTGCTGTCCAGGCCGATGCCGTACCACGTGTTCGTCGGCCAGCTCAACAAGGCATGGGACAGGGCCGGGTATTCGTACGACTCCGTCGGCATCAAGGAATCCCTAATGAGGGAACTCGCCAAGTGGTACTCGGAGAACAGGAAGCCGGAGACAATCCGCACTTCCGCCCCGGACAGCGTCGGGGACCCGTCGGACTACGCGCTGAGCCACGCCTACCGTACCGCACGGATGGACCGCGGAGACGCGGCGAAGCTCGCCGGGGACCGCAAGTGGGCCACCCCGGAAGTCATGGAGAGGTACGGGGAAGTCTCTAGCACGCGCAAGGCGAACGCCCTGCTGGGACGGGAAGAGGACGAGGGGCTTACCGGGGATGACATGGAGTTCCTGGACGACGTCAAGGCACGCGCCGGCAAGTACAACGACGCAAGCCGCCTGGCCACTAACAGGGAGTTGCAGTCGAGAATTTCCGGGCTGATACCCTGGCTCGTCAGGCTCCAGGCGGAGAAGGGCGAGCTGCCGATGCGGCCTACTCTGGACACCATGCTGAACAGGGTGTTCGACCTTCCCGAGGACGGCCCCGGCATCGTCCGGGAGGAACGCGAGGCGGCAAAGGCCCGCATACTCCCCGGCGCCCTCAGGAGCGCGGCAAGGCGGTGCGCCGGGCTGATAGACGCGGCGAACCGCATGACCTACAGCTACGACATGAGCATAGCCGACAGAATCGAGTGCCTCGCCTCCTACATGGAGAGGAACGCGTCGGAAAAGCAGGTATCCAGGGAGCTCTAGCGCCAGGAATCCGGCAAATGTAATAGTTTAGTGCACGGGAAGGGATAGACCCTTCCCGTTCTACAAGGAGCTTAAAATGAGTCGCTTGCTGCCGCAGATTTACACCGCACTTTACCTCAGCATATTCGTAGGTTTCATGAGGAGGATTATCGACAAGGTGGGCATGATGTTCGACGAGTGCGTACCCATCGTCAACGAGGACGACAACGACTGGTACGGGGTTCGACTCTTCCACCGCTACTTCATATACGGGAACATGAGCAAGGAAAGCGCCAGGAGCATGGCGATGACCATCTACAAGGACATCCCGGAACTCCGCGGGCATATCGAGGTAGTCCAGCACGAGGACCCGGACGAGGTGGCCCTTCCGGACATACCCGGCCTGAGCAAGGAGGCAATCGCCGACATCTACGAGATATGCGCCCAGCTGGAAGACGACTAGCACCGGCATTTTCGGAAAAAATAAAGGCGGCCACTCGGCCGCCTTTACTGTTTGGTTTTGGTTGTTGGAAAATCAATAATCGGGCGTGTTCATGGCCTGTTCGAACCACTGGTCTATGGGGAATTCCGGGAGGTTCGATATGGAACCGTCCACGTCCACGGCGACGAAGTTTCCGACAAGGTCGGCCTGGAGGTCGTCCATGTCCACGCTGACGATGGTACCGTCGTCCAGTTCGACATCGGCGGAGTATCCGTTCGGGTATACGTTGCCGTCCTTGAGAGTCACCAGGAGGTCACGGTATGTCCGGGACATCAGGCCGTTCTCGCGCAGCTTCATCCTGATTTTCTTGCCGGTTTCGTCCACCGTGCCGCGTACTATGCACAGAGGTTCCGACAGGGTCGCCCTCGCGATTTCCTGCTTGACGTAGGGCTGCAGGTTCTTGAAGAAGTAATCGGGGTTCGATGTCAGCATGTACGAGTCGATTTCATTCTTGGTGTTACCGAAGGAGTCAACGAACGTACTGTCGCAGTGCAGCTTCTCCGCATTGAGCATCGCTTTGGGAAGAACCGTGGAGAACAGGTAAAGCGACTTCTGCTTCTGGTAAGGAACAAGACCAATTTCGTGCACGGTGGTACCTTCCGGAAGAACCAGGCCGGTCTCTTCCTTCAGTTCCCGCTTTGCGGCTTCGAGCTGGTTCTCGCCTTCCTCAAGGTGTCCCTTGGGAATGTCGTAGGACATTTCCGGGCCGTTCGGCCTGCCGGTTGGATGACAGGCAAGAACCGTCCCGGTTTCCCTGGCGAAAACGATAAATCCGCAGGATACTGCCTTAGCCATCGAGGAATCCCTCCGCTTCGCGCTTGGCTTCCTCCATGCGGGCGAACCCCTTCAGGACGCTGTCGAGCTCGTGGTGGCGTTCGAGGGTGACTTCCTTCGAGCCTTCCTCCGGTATTTTCCCGGCGGTCTCGGCCATTTCCAGCATCTTCTTGCCGATGTTGGGCTCGCCGACGAAGATGTTCAGTTCCTTGCGGCGGAAGCCTGAATTTTCCGGGGTCAGGATGACGGAGTGGTCGTATTGCATACCGGAACCGCCACGTATACTCATCATGCGGTCAGCTTCCTTGGTCTTCTCGACAGACTCGAACAGCGGACGCTTCTCCTTGCACTTGTCGCAGGGGCATCCCCTGACCTTGCTCACAATCTTGAAGATTGCAAGCGCGATGATGCCGAGGTACGTGGCGACATAGAGCGCCTTCATGAACTTAAATGTCTTCATTGGTGGACTCCTTTTTAAGTGCTTCCCGTGCACCTTTCAGGTTGTACAGAGGTTCCGCATGGTCGAAGATTACCTGTTCGAAGTTGGCGATGCGGTCGAACCTCGGGAGGTCCGGGTATTCGGTCACGTTGCGCATTGCAGTGCATCCTTCGCCCACAATCTGGTCGATGACAGTCTCCGGGGTACCCTGTTCCCTGAGCCAGTCCGGGTCGAGGGACACCATCTTCGGCACGCGGAATGCGGTCATGCCGTAGATGCAGCGGTGCGGGAAGGATTCCCAGATGATGCCCTTCTCCTCGAGCATGGCAATCTTGTCCTCGCTCTTCTTGCCTTCAAGCATCTTGTGCGAGTAGGCCGTACGGGCGACGGCGGAGATGGAATTCTTGATGGCGTCACGCTGACGCCAGACAAGTACCTTGAGTACGTCCTCGCGGGTCACCCCGTAAGCCCTGGCATCGAAAATGGCGGGCCTGGATGTACGCGCCAGGTTATTCCTGCACAAGTACAGGTTGAACGCTGCCGTAGCCACCGATGCCGCGATGGAGTTGAGCTTGTGGCACTTGCCGCTGAACGGTATCTTTGCCGGGTCAATGACGACCGTAATCTCGTCCGACTGCGAGTAGACCACGATTGGCGAGAACTCGTTCAGGAGTGCCTCAACTGCCGCCTTCATCGCATTGGTGATGTCGGCGGAGAAGGCCTGCTCCTTGCACTTGTACGGCTTGGTGAACGTGTTGAATGCACGTCCGTCCACGCGGATGATGCAGTACTTGCCTTCCGGTATCGCCACCCTGGGAACATCCAGGTAAGGACCGGCCGACCCGGTGGTATACGGGATTTCCAGTTTCTTGCAGTATTCGCCGAGTGTTTCCCGGGGTTCTTCCTGGGTGTCCGGTGCCTTTATCGGCTGTTTCAGATGGTTTTCCGCAGCCACCAGGTCATCGTATTCTACGTTAGTCATTTGCTGCCTACCTTCACGTTTCCGCAGGAACAGTCGATGTCCCCGCTGACATTGCCCTTGACGGTGATGCTGCCGCAGGCACATTCGATGCCGCCGCCCACGTCGCCGCCGACATCCACGTTGCCGGCGCTGGTGTCGACGCTTCCACCCACGTTCCCGGTCACCGTCACGTCGCCAACGCCGTCGATGCTGCCGACGTCGCCTTCGATGGATATGCTGATACGGGGACCGTTGCAGTTCACGGTGGTGTCTCCCACGGTAACCTTGTCGCCGCAGATTGTGATGCTGTCACCGGCGCTGATGTGCACGCCTTTCCCGTTTATAATCACGTTTCCGGCCTGCTTCACTTTCTTTATGACTGTCCTGATGTTGTTGAACATGCTTTCCTCGAATTTGAAATCGTATGTACCAAATATAGCAAAAATACGGCAAGACGGTATAAACTCCCTGATATGAACGCGATATCGGAATGTGTAAAGGGAATGGGGGAACCGCTGGCAAGGGTGCTCGTGGAGGGCTACGAGGCCATTCTCGAGTCCAAGGTCAACCAGGCGCTTACCCCGCTGTACAACTTCTGCCTCAAGTCGGGGGACTGGACCCAGTGCCCGCCGGGGAAACACGAGGTGAAGCTGGAGCTTGCCACCGGCAACGCAATCCGCGACTACGTCGCCAACAAGTACCCGCAAGGCTACGAGCCGCGCGACGCCATGCTCAGGAAAATCGGGTTCTCCACGTCGGTCAACAGCGACCGGCGTAACTTCGTGAACAAGGTGAGGGAAATCCGGTGCGCGTACTGCATGGCCTGCGACGCCGAGTACGAACTTGCCGGGCACGACACGTCGAGGATGAAGTGGCCGGGACGGCTGCAGAAGTTCATGGACGCCTTCTGCGACGGGAGGGTCGGGTGGACCCCAGGCGAGGCCAAGAATGAAGTATCCGACGTGCAGTCGCCGTACCCGGAAAAGGACGCCGAACCGGCGAAGCTGTCCGGCGTGAACGCCGGCGTGGATACTACCGGGTGGGATTCCTGGAAGCGGTTTGGTAAGGAAAAGAAGGATAGGCACTAGTATGAAGGAACTGTACGCGATACTGGAATCGGTCGAGGGGATGCGCCCGGATTGCGCCGGGGCTCTCATAGAGGGATACGCGGCCATCTCCGGCAATCCCATGATGGAGAGCATCTTCTCGAACTTCGGGAACAAGCTGGCGAAGGCTCTCGTCACTGCGGCGATGGTAATGGGCCTCATGTCCACTGGCGCGTCGGCTGCACAGAAGTCAAAGGCACCGGCGGTACACAAGGGGAAGGCCGTTCCTACTGCGGTCATCAACAAGAAGACCACCAATAAGGGCGGCGTCACCCAGACGGTGACCAAGGCTGACCTGCAGAACGTTTACCTGAGCGATGCCTACAACAAAAGGGTGTATGACCTCCTTCTCCAGATGACTAAGGACAATCCCAACGGGAATGAACAGCGCATGTACACGAAGGCGTGCCAGAAGGCCCTGCAGGAAGTCCTTGACGGCAAGCTGAAACTCTAGCGGTTGCCGAAATTGCTATATTTGAGGGGGAGGAATCCCCCTTTTTCTATGACTTCAGCTTTCAACAGAGTTCTCATATCCATATACAGGGCATGTTATGTCCTGCTTGCATTGCAGTTTACCGGGCGCGTGTACCATAAGCTGTTCCCGAAACTCGATTACGACTATGACCATGCAAAGATGTACATAATCGCATATTATCCGGAGGACGGCCAGGGGCTGCTCGTGTTCAAGAGCAAGACGATTTGCCCGGAAATGCTGGCCTGGTTCAGGGAGTTCCGAAACAGCCTGCAGTCCATGCTGCGACGCGGTAAGGTCAAGCTGGTAACCGAGGCGGTACCGTTGGGCGAAGTGCAGCTGGGGACGGATGCGATGGTGGTAATGAGCAGGATTAGGGCTGACCTCGCTCGCCAATATAACTCGAATGACCTGGCCAGATTGCTGACGGAAAGCTCGGTGTCCTATACCAGAATCCAGGAACAGTACGCCAGTGCCAAATAACTTTACTATATTTGAGTAAAATGAAGTGGCAACTCAAGACATTCATAGCGTGCTTCGTGCTGCAGAAACTGCTGTGCATGCTGGTACGCCATAGCCCTAGGAGAAGATGATGCCCGATATCATGGTAGCATACAGCACGCAGCTGTCCGAAATCCGGGTAGGCTACAAGGTCGATGACGGCTACGTAGAAACCCGCGGCGCTTACCTGGAAATTGCACGGGGCAATGACGAGAAGACAATCATTGGGGCGTATGTCGCATACCAGGATAAATGCTCGGTACTCTTCAAGACGCCGGCCCTGCACCACGTAGGAACATCGGTGAAGCATTACAGCCACGTGAAGAAAACCGGCCAGCACGCCTGTATCTGCAAGGACGAACGCATGCTGCTGGTATCACTGTACAAGTGGCTCAACAGGAACAAGATAGGTGTATCGCTCGGGCGTAGCATCAACGATGACGTCGACCTTATCAAGGAACGGATGCTGTATCACAAGATAGAAGACGTTACCGTGCCGGCATACAACAAGAAGTGTAGAATTCACATGAATCGGCATGGCACAACAATGTTGGATTTTTCAGGTTTAAACATCGTAAACGGTGGCACTTTAACCCCCTAAACCAGGAGATATCATGGAACTGCATCATAAGATAGTCGAGATATTGAAACAGGAATTTCCTGACCTGAAGGTACCGGAAATCCAGGACGGTTTCGCCGTTGCCCTCACGGTAGCGGTCGAGCGCATGGTAGCGGAAGCAGGCGACCAGGTAAAGCGACTGCAATTCGAGTACTGTTCGGAAACCGGCAACTTCACCTACTTCCCGATAGCACCGGGAATGTCATCTGCGAAGGGTCATTCTACGACGGAGGCTGAATTCCAGCATCTGCTGCAGTGGGCCAAAAGCACGGGAACCGTCAACGTGAGGGCTTCCGTTCTTTTCTTCGGCAAACCGATAACAGTATAAGGAGAAATCATGGGTATTACCAGGAAAGATATCGATACTTACTTCAAACTCGGCAAGAAAATCAAGGAAAGTGTAATCCACTTGTCCAAAGTACTTGCAGATAACGGTTTTGAGAAAGTACTTCCCGGGCATCTCGTCGGAAGCAAATGGGATTTCTATATATGCCCTTCCGGTAATACACCGGACGACATCAAGTATCTGGATGATATGTACAATGACCCGGCTCATGAGGATATTACTGCGATTACCCCCGATGGCAATGGCGGCACCGATAGCTGGGACGTGCCGTGCAAGCTTCTCGTGCTCGGTGACAAGGCCCTCCTGAAGAAAATAGATGAAATGAAGGAAGCGCAGCGTATTGCCGAGGAGAAGGAAAGGAAGGCCAAGGAACGGCGTGAACGCAGGGAAGCCAAGAAATACGAGAAAGCCGAGTACGAGCGCTATCTCAAGCTGAAGGAAAAGTTCGAGGGAAAGACGAAATGAGAAAGATTCTGCAGATTAACAAGGACGTCGTGTTCTGGAGCATCGTCATACTTTGGGGATGGTCTAACATAATCACTCTGCTTGTATGGGGAAACGAATTAGTAATCTTCTCCGACACGGCATTCATCATGCTGTTCGGCCTACTGATTATCGCGATGCGGGTGTTCCCCAAGTTCAACAAGTGGCTAAACAAGGATTTCTGGGGGGACAGTAAATGACTTACGATAGCGAAGAAATCATCACAAACTGGACCAGGGGCGACCTCCATGGAGAATGGTCTCTCAGCAGCCAGGATATCGAATGCATATTTGGCCCTGGCGACTGCGTGGACGGTTCGAAAATCCAGAAACTCGGACTTCTGTATGCCGGGAACGACAGCATGCTCCCGCACATGATGTCCAACGAGGCGTTGAAGTACAACGCGGACTACCGTAACCGGCAGGTAGAAAAGATGCATTCGCTTCCCTGGGACGTCAACATGCTCAACGCTTTCCACAACCTGCATTTTACCCTGTACATGGCGGACATGCTGCCCGATTTCGTCCATACAATCGACGACGGGAAGCGTGTGTATACGATGGACATCCCCGGAAGAACCATGTGGATTCTGCAGCTCGTAATGAAGGCGGCAACGGAATGCCTACGCAACGATTACATCAAGGTATCCAGCAAAACGGTTGACGCCGCCTTTGACCACAGGATAACGCCGCTCGTTTCCGACGAACACTGGTCTGGACTGCAACTGCATGTCGTCGCCGATGCCGTGATTTCCGTAATGGCCCGGTTTGAACCGTACATCAAAGCTAACGGGATTTTCGGGTGTTCATATAAGGTTGACCTGGAGTGCGGTACATGGGACGGCCCTGCGAAACCGCTTTCACAGGTAGATACCAGGCTGAAGAAGAACATGGTAGCCATGCGCGACTATATCAGGAAGGAACTTGCCAGGTTCTCCAAGTTGCTGCTCAACGCCGAGTTTAACCAGCCGGACAATGCACTCTTCAATCTGAATGCCAAGTGAAGGCAGTTGGCAACCGATATGGAAAAGCCGATATACACCCAGAAGCAAGTGCTCTACAAGGAACGCATGGAACGGGCCAGGATGACTGCCATGTTTTTCGATGTACTGTGCAATCACGAGATGCCTGTTTACAAGTTCAGCAGATATTCCGTACGGGGTGTTGCCCTCGTATTAGACGAAGCAATCCCTCTGGCACAGGTCGCTCATACCCCAGAAGAGTGGTGCCATATCTGGAAAACTGTATATGTTAAACTCAAAGCCTACAACAAAAGACTGCTGAGTTCAACCATCAGGAGAATGCGCTCTGCAAGCTGAACTCCAAGTAGATTTAGAGTGTAGATAAAAGGAATCCCCGGGAACTTCCCGGGGATTTTTGCTATGCCTAAGGTATCAGTAGAGCCCTGTCTATGAGTGCGGGCAATCTCGCGATGGCAGCATTGATTTCCTCCATCACGTCGCTAGCCGCCTTGATACAGCTCTGAACGAATTCGCGGTTTAGGCTCTTCACGGGCTTTCCGAGGTCATAAGTCTTAGGAAACTTTGACTTCCCGTACGAGTTATCGTCCCAGTCCAGGCATAGCATCACACTAATATCCTTGAACTCGTTCTTCTTTGTGTATTCGATGCGCAGAAAAATGTATCCATATGATAGATACTTGTAGAATGCATCCGGGTCAATGAGGGCGGTTGCTTCGAATCCTTTCTCTGTAAGGAACTTCTTGAAGTCCCTAATTTCTTCGTAACTTGGTTTTACACCCATATGTATTTAGTCTCCTCTATAGGTATCGGATTTGTGATATCGCCAAACCAGGGTTTTCCATTTGCCGGATGAATCCTGGCTTCCAGGCACAGCCAGGTGGCCTTCTCCCATTCCTCCTGGGTCATCTTGTATCCTTCCGGGGGAGTCCGGGGGCACCTGAAGATTACGTTCCTGTCAGGGTCATCCGGGTACCAGTACTCGTCGTTCCCGTCCTCGCAGAAGGTTACACCCAGGTCCAGCGGGCTGTTGTATCGTGCGTACTTGCTCATGTTCCAGTCACCGTCCTTACAGTAAGGATTGCCTTGTTGTGTTTCAATGCCAAGCGGTACAGTTCATTGCCGCCATCGCCAAACCAACCATAGCAGCCATCCAAGATAAGCAAGTCGTATTTGTCGATATCCATGTTTTCAATGTCAATCACACCGTTATGTCTGGACATCTCTTTGATTACGATTTCACCGGGATGTACCAGAGCATTTACTTGGTTCATTTGTTCCGTGGACGGAAGCCGTGTATCGTATAGCAGCATTGCACAACGGCGATATACCGAGTCAGCAGTAAGTTCGAACGACAAGTAAAGAACCTTGTTCCCTGCCTGGCACGCCTGTATAGCCGACTTGCATAGCAGCTCGGTCTTTCCGCTGTTCGGCCTAGATACTACCATCGACAGTTTTCCTCGGCACAGGAGCGTGCCAGGGAGATAAGCGTTGACTTCAGGACACTCCGGAAGTTCGGCGCAGTGTTCATATTCAGCGTACTGTGTTATTACCGGGTAGTCCCTGCCTGGTATATAGGCAAGAACGGTTTCTACCGTCGGCAGGCTGGTATCGTGTGCGATTACCATTTCCTTTCCCTTATTTCCGAACGTAACCGGAACATCGCTCTTAAAAATAGGCAACTGCCTTCCTTCGTATTCAATGTATGCTCTCATTTAATTTCCTCTTGACATAGCAAATGTTAGTATTCTAGTGAGACAGCTTGTTGTGGCATTCCCGGTGGCATTCCGGACAGTTGTACCAGTAGCTGGGGTTTGGCCGGTCTGACATCTGTACGGTAACGCCATATGAATAGTTCCTGCACCATGCACGCGGAACGGTAAATTCGCACCCGCAGTCGAAACAGTGGAACAGTACGTAGTCACCCTGGTTCTGGTCACCATGTTTTAGTACATTTACTTTCATTACCATATTCAATTCCTCGGTTCGAAGAGGGTTATGCACAGGGAACCGTCTACCGGCTTCACGTCATATCCCATGCTGTGATACACCTGCATGATGATGTAGAGGAGGTCGATTTCCTCCAGCTTGCAGTGGTGTTCCTGGCAGAACCATTCGACGGAACGGTTCCACCAGTTCCTGTTGATGAATACCCGGTGGTCATCGGTCACGATAAGCTTCCAGAACAGGATTTCACCTTCCAGGTTGGCGTAGCTGTATCTCCCGGGGCGTTCCCGGACGAAGTCGTGGATGAGCCAGTCCTTCACCTCGGCCATGCGTGCCTGGTAGAACGCGATGCGTTCCTCCTCGGATGCCTTCTGTTTCTGCAGATAGAAGAAGTTACTAATCATGGAATCCTCCAATGGGCGGTGTGGGGTCCTCCTGGTCATATGAATAATTCGCCGGGCTAAGACATGCACCAAATGATTCTTCCTGTGGAGTTACACCGATGTCCTTGAGTGTCTTCTCTACAGGCGTGAGCAAGCGGTCATCGACCACGCCTTTCTTCTGCTCGGCTTCCCTCTCCTTGCGTTCACGCTCGATACGGGCCAGGTGGTCCCTCATGTCGCGCTTGCGGTAGAAGGAACGCATGAACTCGGCACCTTCCAGGAACCCGCGGGAATATCCGCGCTGGAACCCGGACATCTCGTTGGTGTTGCGGAACTCCTCGTGCTCCATCTCCTTGAGCGCCATGCGTTCGGCGGCGGCGTCGATTACCGGGGTATCCGGGGAATTGTCTACACAATTTATCATGCTCATCGTGGTTCTCCTTATTCGAGTGGCAATTCGGTCGTATCGCAATTCCATATGACCTTCTGTTTTGCCTTGGTCAGAAGCCATCCCATTGTATGCCCGGCATCTTGTGCCCGGAAACGCCCGGTTATTACGTGCTTTTCAAGCAGCTTCATCGCGTACTTGAGCACTTCAAGCCTGCACTCCTGCTTATAGACGCGCCAGCGTGGCACCTGCATGGCCCACATCCAGTACCTTACGGCATACCTACGGAGCACCCCGCGGAGTTCCCGGGGATTTCTCCTGGCGAGCATGCTGCTGACCATCCTGCTGTAGCGCATGAACGTACAGTGGTCAGGGTCAAAGTGCGCCCAGCGTTCCCGTTCGGTCCCGTCCATTGCGATATACTTGCCAAGGAACACATGCGTCTCTGGGTATTTCTGGAACGGAATACCGTGAATCTTTGCGTCCCTGTAGTAGAATTTCGGCGAATCCGTCATTACTTTGCCTCCTTGGGCGGGGCGATGAAGTAGACGGCGTAGCGCTTCCCGGTATTCTCGTCCTTCTTCATCCGCATCTCGATAGCCATGCCCTTTTTCTTGAGGTCGAAAATCTGTGCGCCGAGACGAAAGCAGCCGAACATCTCCAGGGCCTCGAGCGGAGTGATGGAATGACCTGCCTCGAGGTATTCCCTGATGTGCTGCTGCTGGGTCTTGGGCGAGCTGTGGTCGATTTGCCAGTCGGGGTGGATTCCCTTGACCTTCCTGTTGTCCTCGGCGAGGCAGATTTCCATGCACTTCCCGTCAACCACGGTGGCCTTTGTAACCTTGAGCTTCCGGCCGTTCATTGTGAAGCGGAGTTCGGATATGTCGTTGTCCCGCATTTCCTGCATAAAGTCAATCATAATTTGGCTCCTTATTGTCTTGTACTGCAAATATAGCAAATATGCAGGAAATTGCTATATTTGTAGTACTATGAGCAAGACCAGGAAAAATACAGTCGCAGTACCCAAGTTCTACCGGGACCTGGGAAAGGAAGCCGTGGAATCGTACCTCCGCAGGAAATCCATGAAAGAACCTACCGGCCATTTCAGCCGCACACTAGGGAAATACAAGTACGTATTCTGGAATGTCGGGTATGACGAAGCAGGGAACGTCTTTACTATGCAGCCCAAAATTGACGCGCATATTAGTAAAATGCAGCATTTTGCGGCAGAACGCGGGGTTACTGACTTTCCAGTCTCGTGCTGGCTGTCAATAATGTCAATCAACAAACCGTGGATACCCGGGAGGGACTAAAATATGTTTTACGTAGCGAAACTCACCCCGGAGAAGGACGGCGGATATTCCGTGACCTTCCCGGACATCCCCGGGTGCATCACCCAGGGGGACACCAAGGAAGAAGCGCTCAAGATGGCCAAGGAGGCCCTCGAGCTCGTCCTCGAGGAATACCTGGACGGGCGTCCGCTTCCCGACCCGGATACCGACGAGGACAAGGAAAACGGGCTGTACCCAGTGTTCGTCAACGCCAAGCTGGCGAAGGAACTACTGGACAAGTATAAAATCACATCAATCAAGACGCTCGAAAAGCTGGACGAACTGGGATTCTTCGGGTAATGACATGGGTGGCGACAAGTATATGATTCAGTACGACTGGCGCAATCCCATGGGCACATACGTGTTCTGCGAGAACTGGTCGACAAATTCACTGGTAAAATTTATCTGCAAGTTCATCTATCTCTCGTTCAAGTACGAGGTCATCGACGTGCAGTACAGGAACTTCAAGGACTAGCCATGGAAAACGAGCAACACTACGCGATTCTCTACGTCGACGAGAATCGCACGCAGTACACCATCTTCGAGTCAACCGACCTGGATTCACTGGCACAGATTTATGCCAGGATTCTCCAGTTCGAGTCCATGTTCAGGACCTTCCCGAACGCGTCGTGCCATGTAGTCCTCGAGCAGGACTTCAACTACGACCCGGACACCGGGGCATGGAACATGGCGAACATCGTCAGCCCCAAGTGGGACCTGTTCGTCGAGGAAATCAAGCACGATTTCCCCGGGAGAATCGGTAGCATCATCGACCCGTGTAACAAGGAGTAGCAATGTACATCGAAACAGCACTCAAAAGACTCAACGCGTTCCACCAGGATACCCGCTGCGACGAACGTTTTTCTTTCCCCACGACCTACATGGACGAGCCGTACGCCGCGTACAGCTGGGGGGAAATCCTGCAGCTCGCGACGTGCTATCCCCATGTCACTGACACGGATGGAAACGAGAAGGACATTATCTATGTCCAGGAACTCGATATTACGCTATGCCCGTCAAATCGCTCCATACTCGAACACAAGGACGGCTATATGCTGGTCACCCAGTTCCACGGGAAGACCCGCCTTCCGCTGTTCATCCTTTCCACCGAGGACGGCGAGATTGTATACACCAGGATGCCCGGGGATATTTCCGTAAGGCGTACGGACGACGTAGTGGTTAAAGGCATCGTCGTGGAGGAATGGTATTTCAAGGGGGCTACCGGGAGACAGCCGAAGTCTCTCAAGCAGGCATATTTCATTGAAGATATGCCGACCGGTAAATCTGACCGAGAGAAGGTCGGCAAGGTTACCATTACATACACATCAGAGTACAACAAGGTCATCGAGGAAGGCATTGTCACATACCGGAAGGGATTCAGCTCGGAATATGACTACTCTAGGGAAAGCTATTCAGTGTTTGCCGATGACTCGCTTATTGTGCGGCATCAGCCTGGAAACCGGGTAGTGTGCCTACTTGACAGCAATGGCGTAGTAAGAAAGACGTACGACGGTGAATTCATGACAATCACCAAGTGGTTCGACGCGTCAGGTAATCCAATCTACAAGGGGAAATTTGACTTCATCACGCACTCGTACGAGCTGAATACCAGCAAGGTAGACAATGCCCTGCGCAGAAGCGGCGCAAGCGAGTTCGATGATAGGTATCCGTCGATTGAACTAAAGTTCTCACTGAAGTGCTGCCCGGCGTTCCCGATTCCGGCAAAGGAGAAAGCAAGTGTTTAAAGGAAAGACCGTATCAGAACCGGGCATAATCTACTGCCCTTACAAGAAGCCTTCCATTTTCCGCAGGTTCATCAACTGGATTAAGGGAAAGTTCACGAAGCGCAGCTCAGTTGAACTGTTCGTCATGACGGTAGACGAGCCGAGCAAGTATACCGGCAGCACGTATCCGAAGTACCTTGTCGAGAGGGAAATCGCCAATCGTCCCGGAGGCTTGCCGTTCTTTGCCCATTTTGGACGCTGCCGGAAAATCATGAACCTCCGCGGGTTCGAAGAGAACTACCCCATATTCGAGAACTCCCTGGAAACCGCGGTGGGCTTCGTCGACCACTTCCGCTTCGACGGCAACAGGCTCATGGCCAGGATGACGTTCATCGAGAACGAGAACGGAAAGCACACCGCCGACATGATAAGGGAGATGGGCCCGCTTACGTTCCGCCTTGCCCCTGCCGGTTGCGGAAACAAGTCTGAAGACGGCACCGTACAGGACGACTACCATCTGGAAGCGTTTGACCTTACGATGAAATAGTTTGATAAGGAGTACCCTATGAAATACAAAGGAAAAGAACTCAAGGAAATTACAACACCGCAGGTCTTTGACCCACCGAAGCAAATGCTAGTTTGGGATTGTAAAGCACCATTTATTCAAACTGTATATGCGGTAATTCGCACGGTAAATGGAACAACACAAGTTGTTTGCAATGGCAGTTTGAGATGTCTGCATTGTGCCGATATTCCCGAAGAACCCAAGCCAAGACGAGCGACCAATAGAGAACTTGCAAAGTGGCTCGCACAAGGAAACGGCGAATGGGGAATCAGTAAATGCGGAGTCATTGAGAAAGCCGAGATAGGATGGTTTTATGACACTGGATACGAAAACCAAACTTTGCAGTCTGCCTTGCGAGTCCGCAAGTGGGATGATACCGAATGGCATGAGCCTACCGTGGACTACATGGGCATCGAAGATAAGCAAGTGCAAGACGCAAAACCCATTGCTCGCTATGCCGTGACCGACCAATATGGAAACGAATACTCTGTCAGATGTACCGAGAATGGACTAAAAGTATTTCCTACGCCGGTGAGCATTGAAAAGTCCGATGAAATTATCTCGGCGGCCCTCAGGCAGTATCCGGAATTAGCGAACGAACCTACTGCAGCATTTGGCCATAATGGGGCATCGGAACACATTGATGGCGAACGGATAGCCGAAGCGGATTTATTGAACAGAGCATGCTCTGATAAAAATTTCTTCAAAGAAGACGAAGTCGAAGTCGGCAATCAGACATGGATGGCCAGGAATCTTGATATAAACGATGGCGGCGAAGGCATTTACTTCAACCACGGCAACGGCGAATACTACTACACCTGGGAAGCGGCAAAGAGAATCGCGGACAAGATACCCGGCTGGCACCTGCCTTCCAGTGAAGAATGGCATGAACTTCTTGCCGTGGCCAATGCCAAGAGTTTGATGGGGGAGGGATATTGGTGTTCCAGATTCGATGTTAAGCCTACTGGATATTGGAATGAAAACTTCATCTCTGATAGCACGACAACAAACTTCTGGTCATCCAGTATTGATGAAACGTGTGAATCTAATGCATGGCGTATTTATATGAGCAAGACGCCGTATTTCAGCTGGGAAAGCCGCCGCAAGTCGTTAGGCTTCTCGGTGCGTCTAGTAAAGGACAGGTAACGGGAACACCGCACAACTGGCGCTTGACCGTGTCACCCATAGCAATATTTGCTATATTTATAATGCCGGCCCATTAAACGACCGGCATCAATATCGGAGACACACAGATGAAGACCGTCAAGAAACAAGTATTGCAGGAAAAGACCTTTTATATCGCCAAGGACGGGAAAGAATTCGATAACTTCCTTGATTGCGGGAGGCATGAATGGAACCTCGCCGAGTCCGATGCACGCAGTCGTTTCGAGTTTGCATGGCGTGACTCCTGCGAAGTTGTGTTCACTGCCGTATACCATGCCGGCATGAAGGATGCCTTCGCCGAAGACCTGAGCACCATCATTAACTCTAGATGGGACGTAGAGCATACGAACATGGCCGGCGACTACGACCCGAATACCATCTTGGCAACGTTCGAGAAAGAACTCGGCGATAAGCTGGTAGACGGCCACAAGTATTCCTTTGAAGGATATCAAAGCTATACGGACGACGACCACGCGGACGATTTTAACATGGAAATCACCGATATGACAGAAAGTGCGCATTTAAATGATTCCATCCAGGAATGCAGAGAAGTTCTATTCGATAATCAACCTGCGCGCGATTTCATAGAAATAGCCAAGCGTCAAGTAAATGACTTCGGCAGTGCTGCAGTACGTGCTGCCCTTGGAACCCTCATCGAGGAAATATGCGGAAAATAGGTATCACCGAAACTTACGACCCGTGCTTCGTTCCCGACTGGGAAACGAGGCTGCTCGACGCCAATATCATCATCTCGAAGGAACTCAATGACGAGATGATTGAGAAACTCCTGGTCACACAGGACAGGGTCATCTTCCACCACACGGTAACCGGCCAGGGCGGCACCGTCCTCGAACCGAACGTGAAGACACCGGAACACGAGTTCGAGCAGTACCGGAAGCTCCTGGAGCGCGGCTTCCCGTACACCCACTACGTACTGCGGCTCGACCCAATCATCCTGTGGTCCAAGGAAACCCAGGACAACGTCATCAAGGTGCTCGAATTGTGGAATTCAGTGGCGACAGCATCAAGGAACTCCATCAGGTGCCGGGTGTCCGTTGTCGACCTCTATCCCCACGTGAAGGCCCGCCTGGAAGCCGCCGGGGTTTCCGTGTTCTACGACACGTTCACCGCTCCCGACGCTGTGTTCAGGAGGGTAGAGAAAATCCTCTCCCCCTATTCGGCCACGCCGGACAAGTCCGGGTTCTTCTTCGAGTGCTGTGCGGAAACCAAGCTCCCGTCGTCCCTGGTTACCCAGCAGGGTTGTGCCAGCTACCGGGACCTGGAACTCCTGAACCTCCCGGAATCCGAGTGCATCACCTACGGCCGTCCGGAAAAGAAGCAGCGCGGCGACTGCCTTTGCCTTGCCAAGCAGCAGATTCTCGGCGTAAAGCCAGGCAGATGCCCGCACGGGTGCCTGTACTGCTTCTGGAAGGACAATGCGGTACAGCCCGACATCATCGTGCTCGACTGTCTTGACGGGAAATTGAATTACGCCAGGCAGGCATACAACGAGTCAGTTCTTGTGCGCGACCTTATCGACAACCAGAAGGACTGGATTTCCAGGAACACGATGCGCGATGTTGCCGACGAACTTGAAGAACTCTATATGAAATGAGGTATTGGCGTGACCAACAAGATATTGCGCGGCGAACTGGAAAACGACTCGATAGAGCATTTCCACGACCCATCGACACCGAAACACAACAAGGGGCGCAAGAGGTTGCGCCGCTCAATCAAGCGAAAGGAAGCGCACGAGGCTATGCGCTACGAGGAATCAGCATAAGGATAATTCTATGGAAAACAAACTGATAATCGAAGGAGTGGCTGACTGCAATGCCGAGCAAACCTTGCTCAAGCAGACATTCACCAGTGTAGAGTACGTAATCAGCGCCTGCTACCCGGAAAGCCATAAGCGCGAATTCTTTGCCGCTCCTGAATATGGAAATTTCACCAAGAACATTTCCAAGGCAACACGATACAGCACGTTCACCGAAGCCCTAGACAAGGTTGACGTCCTGAAGAAAAGCTACCTTGAAAATATCCAGATACACGAGCTAAATACAACCATGAGCATCGGAAGGACGGTAACCGCATGAGTTTCATTGACGACATCAAGCAGAAGCAGAAAGAATTCGAAAACCACCCGCTACCCAATGAGGAGCTCGACTCGGCAGTCCAGAAGGTCAAGGACTATATCACCAAGCTGACCGACGACCCGTACAACTACAGTGTCACCGAAGTGACCCTCAATTACGAGGCCATCAACGACGGCAAGGGCACCTGCAAGTTCTGGATTGATGACGACAATAAGCACATATTGTTCACCATGACGGTTCCACAGTTCCATGCACTGACGGATATCCTGTCGAACGAGGGACTTAGACGTTCTGGCGAATATGGCCCACGCGACGGCCATTGTCATCTCAGGTGGTAACCAATGAGCCAGCGCCGCTGTTTCCTGTGTGGCCAGAAGATTCGTCCCGGTGCCGGATACCGGCTCGGTAGGCTGAAGGAATGGGGGTCCGACAAGGTTGTTGAAGGACACCTATTCCACAATGCTTCCTGCGCTAACGTCTGGACGATTTGGGAAGGCCACCACGCCAGGTGGAACGGTATCCGCTGGTCTTTGCACCGTGAGAAGATGCGCAAGTGCGACATCATCATGGACTTCGCAGCCAACTTCATCAACCAGCAGCGGCCACTGCCGGACGACGACATGCAAATCCTTGTGAAAAACTTCTGGAGCCTGGTATGAAAAGCATAAAGATTGCCCTGTACCTGTCGATATTCCTGTGGTTCCTCCGGAAACTCCTGGATAAGCTCCGGGGAAACTACAGGTCGTTCCGGGGAAGCCTCCGGAAATGTCCGGGACAGCCCGGGTATGACTTAGCGCTCGACACATGCTTCCAAATGGAGCTGGGGATGGTTATGTCAGTGGACCATGTCGATACGGGACCCCTCCTGTACCGCGTGAAAGGCGGACCTTATGATATATGCAGGCGCGATGCCGACCGAATCATGGCCGACAAAAGATTTCCGCGGTATACACGCAATATCAACGGACTACGGCTGAAGTTAATCTTCCTTTCCGCGGGGCATTTCAACGAAGAAATCCGGAAGTCGATGACGGTACCTGACTGCCTGAAGGGAACCTGGTTGTTCGATGAGGCGAAATCTCTGTGCGACGAGGGGATTGCCTTCATGGACAGGTTATTCAAGTGATGTTTTTGCTATATTTGGATTATTGAGACGAGGTAAGGATGACAGATATAACCAAGGCAGATTTCTACGAGGCCGCGGAGAAGTTCTTCCCGGAGCACGACATAAAGTTCGACAAGTCGAAACTAAGTGACCGCCGGTTTACGGAATGCTATGTCAAGGATGGGGAATTCGAGACATGCGTGATGCGCTACTGTCCTCCGCATGACGGATACGGCTGGCCGGCGCACATCGAAGTGTTTACGAGCGAAGGCCCGATGGAGATAGACCTTCGGGAAGACCTGTATATTATACTTGAAAACGCCATTGAAATGAGGAAGATATGAAAGACACACTGATTGTGAATCTCTATGGCGGTCCCGGCTGCGGCAAGAGCACGGGCGCTGCCTACTTATTCTCGAAACTGAAGATGGCCGGGGTTGACGCCGAGTACGTCACCGAGTTCGCCAAGGACAAGGTCTGGGAGGGAAGCCAGGAGGCTTTCAAGTGCCAGTTCTACATCACCGGCAAGCAGGCGTTCAGGATTTCCCGGTGCTTCGGCAAGGTAGAGGTCATCGTAACCGATTCGCCGATAATGCTCGGGAAGATTTATGCCGACCGTATCGGAAGGCCGGCGCTCGGCATGGCATGTGTCGAGGAAGCCGAGAGATATAAGGCAAACTCCGCCAACGTGATGCTGACCAGGGTCAAGCCATACAACCCGAACGGGCGTAACCAGACAGAAACCGAGGCCCGGGTAATCGACGACGATATCCGCACCATGCTGCGCGAGCACGGCTTGCCCTATATCGAAGTCACCGGAGACAAGGACGGCTACGACAAGGTTTACAAGATGATACTGGGTGCTGTCGAGGCCTCGCGCAGGAAGGCTGCCGACACTCCGATAAGGGGAGTTACAAAGAACGGCATCTACCGCCATTTCAAGGGCAAGTACTATCTCGTCCTGGACTGCGCCGACAATTCCGAGACCGGCGAGCGCATGGTAGTCTACCGTCACCTCTACGGGAACGGCGGACTGTGCGTACGGCCGGTGTCAATGTTCCTCTCTGAAGTCGACCACGAGAAATACCCGGATGTCAAGCAGAAGTACCGGTTCGAACTGGTAAACTAGTTCAAGGAGGAAGCCGATGACAAACCGTGAGGACATCAAGTTCAAGATGCTAGCGGCCAACCCGGCCGAAATCTACGTGATGACTCACCAGAAGGCCGATGGCGGAATCGAATATGTGGTAATCAACGACTTCGGCATATTCAAGGCGACTAGCTTCTACGATAACTGGCTCGAAGCGACCTGGTTCGAGTCCAGGGAAGAGGCCGAGTCCCAGATTGCCGACGGTGCTAGGAACGTGTATTCCGTGGAACACATCAGGGTTTCCCGGGAGAACCTGGAAAGGGGCGTCAAAGTCACAAAGGAGCCGCCGAAGGCTAAGTTCAAGTGCACATGCGGCTGCGAGTTCGAGGCAGACCTCGATTCATGCAGGCAGACGCGCAGCGACCTTGAAGGCGAATGCCGTGTATACCAGTCCATATCTTTCTGGTCGAAGTGCCCGGCATGCGGAGAAGAATGTGCCGACACGAGGATAAAATGAAGCGCGAGCGCGTAATAGAAATAGTCCAGATATGGCACGGGCTGAACCGGGATGAGGCGGCAAAATACGTCGACGCCCTGATTGCCAGGGGAGACCGTACAATCCGCATTCATCACGAACTTGTAGATATTGAACCTTGAGGAGGTTGACATGAGTCTACCTGACGAAACTGAAAAGAAATGGAAGAAGCTCCTTGACGAGGGCCCGCTGAAGGCACCTCCATCCGTCGATACCGCCATGTGCGCCAAACTCCTGGCAAACCAGGAACATGCCACCCGCAAGAACAAGCGGTCAATCAAGGAAAGGTACAAGAGGATTTCCGAAAGCCAGTGGTTCAAGGACGCCTACGAGGGCAAGTCCATCGGCGAGACAATGGCTGTAGAGGAGTAAGTATGCCTAAACCAAATGCCGTACACTATTCCATGCTGTGCACTCCCCGGAAAGATGGGGATGGCAAGAAGCTGGCTTCCGAATTACGGAAACGACTGGACGAGGAGCTCATCTCCTTCGCGATAGCCGTCAACATGTCATGGGAGTCCTATGTAAGGATAACTTCCTGCCGGTATCTTTCCGACGGCGAAATCAAGGTAACTTTCCTGATGGACGACTCGTTGCCCAGGAGGCTAACTGAATACCTGTACGACAGGGCCGACGTACTGGATATAGACATAATGGAAGCCGGCGAGGACTAGGCTTCCTTCATCAGTTCATCGGCCTTTTCCTCGGAAATCCCGTGTTCTACCAGGTGTTTCCGGATTATGTCCCTGGTTTGCTGGTCCGGGTACTCCTTGAGTTCTTCCTTTATCCAGTCGCCAAGGGTCAGTATTTCGAACCCATATACGTGGATGGTCATGTGGAAGCCTTCCTCAAACAGATATCTGTACAGGTCATCGATAGGTGCCGCGACACCGGTCATGGCCTCGCATACGGCCTTCGCATGCATGAATTTGCGAACTTTCTCCCGGACTTCCTCCGGGACTTCCTTTCTGAATTTTACGGTATCCATAGGGTTCCCCTGTAGAGTGGGTTCTTGCTCTTTTCTTCGACTTCGGCCTCGAAGCGTTTTACTTCACAGAAAAATGGAGGGCTGGAAGATACCGCCGTGCGGCTATGCCGCACGGGAACCCTTTAGGGCGGTATAGGAGGCCCGTCGATAAAATTAAACTCATGATATATCAAATATAGTAAAATTTAGATACTTGACGGAAGAACCTTTAAATAGTATATTGTTAATATGATAGTAAGCTACAACGTGAAGCTGGCGTTTCCGGACGAGGAAACGAAGGGAAAGTACGAGAAAGTGCTTTCGGCGGAACGCGAATGCTACAACTATCTAAGCAAGAAATTCGAAGAAATCGATTTCGTACACAATAAATTGACGAGATACGAGGTGCAGTCCCGCTACTACGGGGACCTGCGCAGCAGGTTCCCGGAGCTGTCTAGCCAGATGGTTCTCAAATGTATCCTGGAGACCGTCAGTAACTGGAAATCGGCTATAAGGAACTGCTACGACGATTTCGAGGTACCCTACAAGAAGAACCTCTCGATGGTTCTGGACAAGCGCCTGTACGGAAAATTGACTGCAAGTTCAATCGAGCTGACGGTGCAGGGCGGCCACAGGGCGCGCTGCACCTTCAGCCCGTACCCGAAGCTCGCCGAACTGCTTAACTTGTACAGGGTTCAGAACTGCAACGTGTTCTTCCGCAGGAACCAGGCGTGGCTGACGCTGCAGTTCGACGTGCCGCCGTCGGAGGACGCCGGGCACGGCGTCCTAGGAATCGACCGCGGCATGAGAAGAATAGTAGCTTGCTCGGACAATACGGGCTGGATTAATAGGGAATTCAACAGGAAGAGACGGCAGCTGCGCTACCTGAGGCGCTGCCTCAGGGCGCGCAACTCCAAGTCCGCCAAGAGGCACCTGAAGAAACTCTCCAGAACTGAAAGGAACCGCTCGAAAAACGAAATCCATCGGGTCGTGAACTGGCTCCTCGCGAAGCCAGTACACACATACGTCGTCGAAGACTTAAGCAAGATAAAGAAGAAGACTTCAAGGAAGAAAATTGTTACCCCTAGCGGGGTGACGCTGGAAATAAAGAGAAGGAAGCACAATAACAGGTTCGGTCAGGTTCCCCTGAAGGAAATCCAGGCCGTACTGGAGTATAAGGCACAGCTTCTAGGGAAAGAAGTTGCAACGGTTGAACCTGCCTACACGTCCCTCCTCGATTCAAGAGGAATGCCGCAAGGCATCAGGCAGGGTACTCGTTATCGTGCGTCCGACGGAGTCCTGCTGGACGCGGACATTAATGCCGCGTCCAACATCGCACTCCGTCACCACCCCGAATCAATCGTCGCGAACCCCATCTACGGTTCCGCGGTATTTTCGGGCAGGCCGCAATTGTCAACCGGCCAATCGTGGATGAAGCTCAGACAGAATCTGCAAGCTGCCGCCCTTCATGGCGGCGGTAGTTGACGGTAGTCCTTGATTTCGAGGCACGCAAAGATTACAAGAAGAGCCAGGACAAAGAATGCTGCCGGCAGGATTTCGATTATATTCGTCATGCATCCTCCTCGGATGAGTCGGTTATCTCGGTCAACCCCGGCTTCAGCGACGGCGGGTTATTGAGCAGCTTCTCGTAGACGGTACGGTTCTCCCTGGCGAACACGCACGGCTTGGTCTGCTTGCGGTATTCGAGCAGCGAGCACATCTCCTGCCACTCATTCGGTGTCAGTGTGATGGTGGTATCCTGGAAATCGCCATGCATGGCGATGCGTTCTTTTCCGTCAGCATCCTTAATCAGCATTTCTTGTCCTCCCCGAGCATCTTGGTTTCCAGTCTCTTGTAGGCAGACACAGTAAGTTCTACAGTGCGATATGCCAGTGTGGTTATCAGCATGCAACCCCACAGTGGCAGCAATAGTGGAAACAGGACAATCATCGGCGCGATTACCTTCCTGTATCGTTCGACCCGCTCGGCGTATGAATAGTCGTACTCACGGGGTTCACATACCATTACCATTGCGAAGAAATAAAATATGGCGTTGATTATACCGTAGCATAGCAGGAATATCCTGGCCGCGTTCATCCTGGACGGAAATACCAGCGCGTCGACACCCTGTATTACGATGTAGAACGTGACTATGGCATAGAGTACCAGTGACCCGAGCCACATAGCTATCGGATTACTCGCCATAAAACCAGTCACGCGTACGTGAATGCGCTTTAGCAGATTCCCTGATTTATTCATCGTCGACATAGTCCTCTATCCTTTTCTTCAGTTCAATAAGCATCTCGTCCATGGTGTCGAAGTTCAGGTCGCACATCGAATACAGGCTGCAGCCGTATGCCTCGATATGGTAATACTTGCCGGAATCATCCTCGTCACAGAGATATGGCTGCGCCTTGCTTACCCATACTACGACGTGGTCGCTCCGGTCAGTCGTGAGCAGGAACTGGTAGTCGTCCCTGGAACGGTCGTCCTGCTCGCAGTGTTCGTCCTCGACAATGTTGAAGTTCGTCCTGAGCATGTCGTACAGTCGGTCGACCTCTTCCTTCGAGAATTCCACCTGCCTGCACAGGATGGACATGTGCTCGCCCATTATGATGAGCGCGTCGAGGTCGTCATCAGGGGTTGACTTAATCAGCTCTATAGCTTCGTCCAGCCGGTCCGCGTCGTACTGGTCCGGCTTCTCAACGACCAGCTTCCTCATTCCGTCGATATAGGCTTCACGGAGCTTCCTGATGCGCTCCTCTTCGGTTTCCTTTACTTCTTCAGGCATTTACTGTTCTCCAGTGCGCTTAGCGAGTCCAGCATGAACACGACTGGTTCCCGGGATTTCCCGGATGCTATCGGTACGACGGTCAGCTTCGCCAGCTTCTCGAATATGGTTTCCAGGTCCGTATCGGCTCCGGGGTTATCGAGCATGCATTTAAGGGATTCCTCGTCGCAAGTGTCGATGTAGCAGTCCCTCATTGCACGGTCGAACGCGGCCTGTTCCTCCGGCGGGAGGACGCACGGCAGTGCTATAGAATCGAATTTATCCCGGGTGTCCGGCATGTTAATACCTTTAGCTATGGTTTCTGTATGCAAATATAGCAAAAACCTGGATATGCCGGCGGTTATTTGCCAATTTGTAATCGGCCGAACCCAATCCGGCATTCAGCGGTTCCCGCCGGATTCTCCCCGGGGCTTCCGGCGGCGAATCCTCTTCCCGCGCGGACGTTTCTGCTTCCCTCCTATGTCGACAGGGACCGCCTCCTGGGCGACACCCAGCTCGACGAACTTCGCCACCATGTCGCGGTACCTGAACATGCAGTCAAGCACGCACTGCACCGCCTTCCCGGAGAACCCCGCCTTGACCGCTATGGCGCTCAGCCTCGCTGCCGCCTGGGCCGCCTTCCCGGGCTCGGGGTCGACCAGCGAGCCCATCCCTCCCGCACGGGAGATGCACATGGCCATCAGCGGCGATGCCTCCCGGGAAAGCCCGGGAATACCTATCGCGTCCAGCAGCATGTGCAGCGGCTTGAGCTTGGAGCGCTCGACGCTCTTCACCATCATGTATGCGTCCGTGTAGCTGACGTGGCAAGCGTCCATGAAGTCCTTCACCGTGAGCGAGTACAGGCCCTCCACGGTATCCAGCTTCCCCTCGATGAGCAGCTGCTCGACGACCCCCTCCGTAATCCCGGGAATCCCCATGCCTCCCACGGTGACGAACCGGACAAGCCGGTCGCCTATCTGCGTCCTGCATTCGGGGTTAACGCATGCTATGACCCCGTGTATGTCCTGGCGGCATACCAGGGTCTTCCCGCAGAACGGGCACAGCTCCGGCCTCCTGAAGATTTCCGGGGAGAACCCGTCCGGCGGGTACCAGCTCCCGTGCAGCGGGGAATACTTGCCCGCGTGCCTGCCGGTCTCCCTGCACGAGGCCAGCTCCGGGGACTTCCCCATCGACTTGCTGAGAATCACCGTGCATCCCCGGTGCAGCCCGAGGTAGTCAGTTATGCCCCAGTGCGGGACCCTGCACCTGAACACGGTCGAACTGTCGAGCTCTGCGTTCCTTATCCCGGCAACGGGGACTATCGCACCGGCGAGCCCCATGGCGGGTTCCAGGGAAACCAGCTCGGCGGCTATCTCCTCGCATTCGGCCGCGGCCTCCTCGATTGCCGGCATGGCCGCGGATACGGTGCCTGCCATCGAGGAACAGGCCTCGAACTCGAGGGCGAGCATGGAAAGTATGTCGTAGATGGTCTCGTGGACGGACGGGAACCCGGCCGCGAACTCGGCGGCCCATATGGTCAGCGTCTCACAGATTATGGAATGCTGGACGGCGTTAATCATACCAGAAAACTAGGAAATTATCTGTCGTCGTCAATAAGGAAATTGTAAATTTTTCGTAAGGTTTTGCGCATGTGCGGGTCGGACATCCATTCCGGAATTTCGTCCCGGCCGTCGATGCACGAGGCGACTATGAGCCCGTACAGTATCTCCTCCCGCATTTCTTCTTCGTCTTCCATTGTGTTGCTCCTGCAAGAAACGGGGGAACCGGTCTCCCGGCTCCCCCTGGTTTTCGCTATTTCGCCTTGGCGGCGGGTTCCTGCACGGAGTCGAGGTGCGACATCGACTCCAGCGTCTCGTGGATTCCTCCGAGGAGCTTCCGGGAGGAAATCCTCCCGTCGTGCTCGTCGACCTCGTCCATGAGGTCGCACAGGTGCCGGGCCAGTGCTTCCCTGGTGCGTCCCAGCGTTTCCTTCATGTCTGCTTCGGTCATGCTTCCTCCTTGGGCTGCATTCGCTTCAGAAGAGCGGTCGAGTCCTCGGCGGTGAAGGAGAAGCCGAAGTAGCTAACCCTGGGCACCGCCTCGAAAGCCTCCTTGAGGGCCGCCTCGAGTATGCCGAGGTCGACCTTGTCGTCGACGACGATGCCCGCCATCTCTCCCCATGGCTTGACCTTGTTGATTATGGTGTCGGGGTTTGCCTTCAGCGAGCCCAGGGCCGCGAATCCCAGGAACCTGTCGCCGAGCTTAGGTATCTTGGCGACCTGGTCGGCCATGAACCCGATAAAGGCGTGCACCGCCTTGTCCAGACCTATCTTCATCGGCTACCCCCTATCCGTTGGTGGAAGTGGAGGCCGTGGCCGGTGTGGACGTTGAAGTCGACGGGATTGCCGGTGGGAACGGGCTGACGAACGCGGGACCCCAGCCGGGGGCCACGTTGCCGTTCGGAATCATCGGCTGGACGAGCCTGTTCACGGTGTTCGCCACGCAGTTGATGCTCTGCTGGAGAATCTGCTCGCGGAGCGGCTCTGCCACTTCGATGGCGGCGACACGCTGCTTCAGGTTGCAGACCTCGAACGCGAGGTCCTTGACCTGGGAATCCGCGTAGCGCTCCGCCTTCAGCTGAGCGATTTCGGTGTCCTTCGTCGAGAGCTGGTAGGCGGCGGTCGCTGTCGGGTTGGTGTTGCTTCCCAGGATGCCGCCGAGGCCGCCGTTGAGTACGCCGGAGGCCAGGGTGGTACCGATGATGCCGAGCGTGAGCCCGGCGTTGCCTACGCCCTTGCTGGTGTAGGAGTCTTCATTGTATGTAGCCATTTTGCTATCCTTCTTCGCGGACACTGGTTGGAAACCCGCAAAAAAGACCTCTTTTTTGCGATGGGACCGGGTGTCCGCTGTTTCCCGGTCCTGCCATATTGTTTATGGGAAATCGGAAACGAAAAGACACGTAAGTCATTGAGTATCAACGACTTAGCTACGTTTTAGAAATCGGACCGGCGGTGCCGGTCCGACCTCGGGGACAACATTGTGCGGCCGTTTTGCTATATTTGTTGGTATGAGTAGAAAAGACTATTACAACTTGACCCAGCTGAAAGAACGCGGTTGGACGCCGTCGATGGTTAAGAAAATCGTCGATATACAGCCGACCGAGTTCAAGGGCATGTATGCCAGACAGCCGCAGAAGTGTTATCCGAAGGACTATATCGAAACGCTGGAGCATAGCGAGCTGTTTACTGCGTTGAAAATGAAGGCAGCCGGTAGGCAAGCTGCCATGAAAGCAGTAGCTGACGCGAAACGGGCAGACAACATCGCCAAGTTTTCCGCACGGGTGGATTCTGTAAAGATACCGGCATTGACGGAAGATGAACTGAAATTACGCACTATCAAGTCCAAACAGCGCTGGTACGCCTATCAGTCCGAACTGCGGTGTGAAATCGATGACGGAATTGACATCGAGCATCTGCCGGCTAACGTGTTGCATCGCTGGGAAGTCAATTATATCCGTCATGAACTGACCAGATACGAAAAACTGCTGGACCAGATTCGCGGACTTGTCGGTACGCGTGATATATACACGGTTATCAAGGGTGAAATTCTTGATAAAATCGCGACTGCCTATCCATGGCTCAAGGACGAGTGTGACCGCCAGAAAGAGGTTATATAAAAATACCGCTATCGTTTGATAAGAAGACGACCGATGAAAGTCGTCTTTTTGCGTAACGATGGGACGGCGAGAATCATTAGTACGGTCGTCTAGCGTAAGTCTTTATCGTATATTTGCGGTGGATAGCTTGGTGGCATTGTTTGCAAACTACCATCACGTCGTTGGATGAGTACTGCCACGGTAGATACCGTTTACCACGGTACTTTAAATAATACTTGTGATGCACTTGCAACGGTCTGGCGTTCGGGTTTCTGCACCATTCACATGTGGTTCCACGTACACTGAATATGTATTGTCGGAAGTCTTCCCATTCTTGCGTCTGAAGCAAATCGGCATAAGCCCATGACCGTTGGACGGTTCCATCTTCCTTGTATGGGTTGGAATAGCTGACTGCATCATCGGATGATGTCCATTTGGACACCAGCTTGTATACGACAAATACTCCTATTATGAGTATAATCGGTAGCAGAATGGATATGGTAGTTGACATGAGTTTAATATAATAATCGGTGCAAAGATTGTCAATGTTTCTTGGACTAGTTGGAATGCGGCGGTGCGGGCTCGCCGCGAACGGTGTTGGCAGTTACCGACGGTGTGGTATGGTATAAACTAAAAGCAAGCCCAGTGACTAACTAGACTTGCTTTTGCTATATGGACTACTTTAATTTTGGCGTTTTCAGTCGTCCATATTTGTCCAGCGGAGTACCCGGTTTAGACCGAGTACATGGCGGAACAAACTTGCCAGTCCTAGTTGTGTATGGCTTCTGATGTACAGTGCCAAGCACAGCAAGGATATCCGATGCTTTTATATTCATAGGATTTCTCCTTTGTTATAGAAACTCGACATTGAGCTTCTATGTTGAAGTTTAGACTTATATTTTCCATACCTATTACTATGTGTTGAATATTTTTCCTTACAGACAGCCTCGCAGTTCGGAATTGCGGATTCCACCGGTGTTGATTCGGGCCATGTGGAAATATAGCAAATGGGGATACCTGTGTGCCTCACTAAATCAATAAACTTATACATATGCAAGCTATTCGTAATGAAATAATTGAATCCAATGGAAAACGATATAACGGTGAGCGAGCAATCATATCACTTACATCATGGAAAGCTCGTATTACAACGGTTGGACTAACCATATTCAGTCTTTTATCTCGGTGCCCTGGATTTCATATTGTCTTGGTATTATCAAAAGATGAATTTCCTGATATGCTAAAGGAAATGCCAGATGATATAATCCATTTGATACATGCTAAAGTGATTGAACTTTTATGGGTGAAAACGAACTGCAAATCATTCAAAAAAGTGTGCTTCACAATGCATCTATATCAATCAGTTCCGGTTATTAGTGCCGATGATGATTGTATATATGTATGTAATTATGCACAAGAGTTATATGATATGTACTTGATTAATAAGCACATACCAATAAATTACCGAAAATCAAAAATTCCATTTTGCACATGTGGACCGGCGACATTATATCCACCATCATTATTTGGATATATTCTGCATGAGTTTGAACAATACACTGCACCGAATTTTCAGGATGATGGATTCTTTACAAGTATATTCAAAACAGCTAACATTCAGCCATTGTCTATATCGGCTGTATTTCCATGTTTTTTTCATGACGAAACTAATCCACTTACCGGTTCATCAAAGGTTCCTGAATGGACGCGCGACCAGAGGTTTGAATAGTACTATTTAATGTTCGTTGCATATTTATGCATATTGTACGAATCTGCAATAAACAATTCCATGTAAGTTAAATTATCATGCTTGCAAAAATCGTTTATTTGCGTAGAATATGAATAGTCAGTTCTATTATCCAGGATTAAAATATTCGTAAAATTATGCATTAAGAATGGCATTACCGGAACTGACATTGAATCTGTGTTTAATAATAGATTACGCTTGGTAATGCTGCTTTTATTAGATATATGAGCACACCGATGCGCGCATATAAATAATTTATGATAATCGGTAAAACATCCAAGATACGATTTATAATTTTTATTATATGCAGTATCCGATATCGGAAGAGACACAGTAGTTTTATAAAACAGGTCATTTACAACAACCGTTTCATTTGTGATTGGCATATAATAACTTAGGTCGTTCCCATCAGTGATGTGAGTTATCTTCTTATAATCCTTTATATTAAATTGTAACGACAAATCATTGGATAGTCGTGGTATAAATGTATTCCATATATAATTGGTAGTCCAATGATGCTCGTTGTACTGGTAATTGCTATAAACCTCCGGAATCTCATCTGTTAAGTCTATAACCCCCGGCATCTTATTGTCCAACTTACAATTTGGTGAATGTATAGCATATCGAAGTATTTTATTTACCATAGTATCTCCTAATAGCTTTAATACACGCGTTGCGCCGTGTCTCGTAAGGAATCGCTGTGTATTGTTTGCTTAATGCGGTGTCATTCTTTTTCATATCAATAAACATATTATCTATTTCGGGTACAACCATCGGCACAATGTTTTCATGTGCCAATACTGCACTAATCCACAAATCGCTTGAGCATATATTGTCCATTTCCATTGGGGATAAGCTATAGAGTAAATCATCACTAAACCATTTTGGATTATAAATCATCGCATATCCATGAACATGTTTGCCCCAAGTCCCTGGAGTAAAATATTTTTTAGGATATGTTGACAACAACGAGAGCATAAACTCGGCATAAGTGGGTAAATATAACATATCATCATCACCAGCAAGTATTGCATAATTGTCATACCTATATCTCTGGATAGTGGGAATAACTTTTTTAAATGCCTTAGTATTTTTACCAGTGACCCAATTAATCTCGAAAAGCGGAAAATAGGATTTTAATAATAATTTAACGTCCCTAGGTAACATATTAGTTGAAGTAAACTCAGCAGTAGACAAATTTAATATTATTTTTTTAGGCAGTATTGATTGGCTCAAAAAACTAAAAATGGTTAGGCCAACATCATTAATTCGTCCCTTCCACGATGTCAGTGATACAATATAATCCATCATACACATATTCCTGATTTACATTCTAATTAACTGGTTTTCGTTTAGCTCTTCGACACCCAGATAATTATGAACCGATGGTTCACTAATTATTCGGCAAGGTGCGCCAATCCACCTAATCATTCGTGCTTGCTCTTGCAACGATGTCTCATTGTAGTAGTGGAGGTTCAGTAATATCTTGCTCCGCAGTATCCACTTGTCAAGTTCGTTTCCGTCCCAACACTTAGTCAGAATCTTTACTTGGTGCCGTTTACTCAGTTCATCAAGTATTTTCTTCCGATGTTCGTTCATAGTTCCATAGAATAGGATATCAATATCCTTGCTAGATTCCTTCGGCCAGACTTTATACGGTTTCAACACATGAAGCTTCACATCCGGTCTAATCAGGTTCAGCACTCTGAGATTTTCCGCATCATAATCCCATACTTCGTCTGCTTGCGAAAGCCATGCAAAGTATCCTATGTGCATGAAGTTACGCTGTTTGGCGAGCAATGGTTCCTGGTTGAACACTATCACCTTATCATACTTTTTCTTGTAGTCTTCAAATGATTGCCAATGGGAAAGGTCATGCGCTCCGCAGATAATGACTGTATTTGACCGGTCATCACGGAATTCATACTTCAAAGAATCTATGGTATCGTTAAATGCGGGATGTGATTGCACAAAGTGCATTTATGTATCCTCCTTTCCACGAGGGAGCGTCCCCTGTTCGATGTGTTCAATCATTTCTTTCCAATCTCCTTCAGCAGTTTCCTGTAGCATTCCCCGGGGTCGACCTTTGAATACGTCCGGTAGAACGCGGTATTCCCTATTTCAACCTGCTTTACGAACGGCCAGGAACCCAGCTTCCTCACATTGGTCCCCGCCAGGTAAACCCTGATTCCGTTCCAGACGTCGTCCTCCAGCCCCCGGAAAATCCGGTCGAACATCGCGTTGTCCAGCGGATACAGCGACCTGGGCGGGAACAGGCGTCCCCACCCGCTAATCTTTATCGCGTGATTCGCCGGGAAGTCCCATACGTGGGCGTATATTGCATCCTTCGGGTATTTCCGGTGGCAGTCCATGAAGGACTCCACGAAGTTGTCGCGCACGATGATATCGTCGTCGGTGGTGATAATCGGCAGGTCTGGGTATGCCTGCATCGCCGGGTCCAGCTTCTTGAGTGCCCGGGTATTCTTCTTGGTCCACATTAGGTCGAACTTCGGTTCGACCTGTGCAATCTTGAGGAGGTTCTTCGGGACATCCCGTTCCTTCCCGGGGAACTCGTCGGTGCTCAGCACAAGGAGCACCTTGTAGTCGTACTTGGTCTTCTGTTGCAGCAGCGAGAATATGGCCAGCTGCACGATTTCACTGTACAGCCTGCCCTTCCAGCTGGTAAGCGACACTATCACTTCCGGGTTCGTCTCCATTGCGTATCTCCTTGTGTACTGCCGCCGGGTTACTCTATCGCGTTCACCACCCTGTACAGGGTCTTCTCGAACGCCGGCATGTCGGGGTTCTCCTTGATTGCCGGTATGAGCCGCTTGATGTACCCGATTGCCTGTTCCTTGGTTATCTTGCCGTCATAGTCGCAGTTGATTGCTCCGAGGATGCTCCAGATGAGCCCCGGATACCTGTTCGGCTGGTGAATCGGCCCGCCATAGGGCCTGATGAAGAACTCGTCCTGCGGTTCCTCCTCGTCCGGTTTCTTCTTTTTCTTGCCGAACAGTCCGCGTACGGTATCCCCGATGGACTCGCAGCACGTATCGTATCCTGTACTGAGGGCAGTCGACAGTTCCTCGCACCCGAGGCTCCGGCATTCCGACTCGATAAACGACTTCATCTGTTCCTGCTGTGATTTCATGGGGTATCCTTGGCTCGTTTTTAGACAGTTTATACCGGTTTCCCCGGAAATTGCTATATTTGTGATGGCATGTGATACTTGCCATACGCCGTCCAGCTCAGCGCCCAGCAAGCCAACGGTAGAGCATCGCCCCGGAAGGGGCGGGGGGTCCCGGTTCGAATCCGGGGGCGGCGGTACACAATTAAAGGATGAAGGAACTTCCGAATGCTGACCGCGGGACAGACAATAGATATTTTCCACCGCATCGTTAAACGGCTCGACTCGTTTACTACTTACGAGTGCGACACCGCGGGCATCCTCAGGATATATGCGTTCGACCGCGAAGTCGTCAGGTACTTTTCCGGGAACGGCGAGGCCTGGGTGTTCTTCAAGGGCATAGAAGGCTGCACGGAAACCCGGTGCGAGAAAATCAAGACGCGCTTCTTCCCGTCGATAGCCCTGTATTTCGCAATAAGGCGGGCTACGTACGGGGAATGCGGGGCCAAGCGAATCAAGCGAAAGTACGCCGAAATCTTTAATTCTGCACCGAACTCCATTTAGCTGCTCCGCGAACGGCCAGGAAGACGGTTTATACCGGTTTCCCCGGAAATTGCTATATTTGGGTCATGAGCAAATACATTGACGACCCAATTATTCAACCGGAACCCGAAAACGAGAAGCAGGTGATTCTTACTCTTGGAGTGGAAGTTGAAGCCACCGACGGCAGGTTCCCTGACCCGCATGACGTCACCAACGGCAGGATTGTGTGCATCTCCCTGTGCATCACCGGTCTCGACGGGGTCATGTGCTACGGCACTCATGAACTCACACCGTACCTGAAGGGAAAGATGGACCCGGAGGACACCTACATCAGGTGCAAAGACGAGGCCGACATGCTCACCAGGGCAATCCGGTTCATCGAGGTGTGCAAGCCGACTCACCTCCGCGGGGATTCCGGGAAGGACCTGGACTTCATCCATGCCAGGGCATGGGCGATGCACCTGAAAATCGATATTCCGGACCTGGACAAGATGTTCAGGCAGTACGACAAGCCGTTCTCTGAACTGTACGGCATTCCTTACGGGAAGAAGTCCTACCCGATTGCCGAGGAAGCAAAACAACGTTACACGACATTCAAGGAGAAGTAATGAAACACATACTCGCCTTACTCTTAATCGTAATCTCCGCAGTATTCACCGCCTGCAGCACACAGGGCGAAGTCGAGCATTGGGAGGACGAGGGACGAATTGTCCGAATCATCGAAATCGGCAAGCACTGGGACATCTACTGTGACAAGTCTACCAACATCGCCTACCTCCGCTACTGGGCGGTTAAGCGTGCTGGGTTAACCCCTTACCTCAATGCCGATGGGCAGCCTGCCCGCTGCAACGAGGTCCACAGATAGGAGATACTGCCATGCAGAACAAGAACAAAAACAAGAACAAGACACAGAATGACTACGACCTCATCGCAGAAATCAGGAAGGACAAGCTGGCAGATGACGTGGCAAGCCTTATCGTGAACCGCTGGGGAATCAACCTCTGCTCGGTCAAGTCCATCGTAATCAACCGTCAACCGGACGGCCAGCTCACCGACCTGCATGTGGAGTTCATCCCGAATCCGGACGGGGACGAGAAATGGAAAGAGTGAAGGAATACCTCAACCAAATCAAGGTCCCCTTCGAGGAAGAGCAGACGGACGGCATGACCGTCCTCAAGCTCAAGTACTGCGAGGACCTCCTTGCAATCTTCCCGCCAGACGACGGCGAGGAAGAGTTCCATGCAGTCACCGCATACGACGGCAAGGTGCAGCAGTACGCAAAGATGCCGCTCGAGAAGCTCAAGCAGTGGCTCTACGACGTGTTCATAAAGCAGTCCCCGGACTATGTCTACGAGGACGAAATAGAGGAAAAAGATGATTAACGCCAAAGAAGCACTCAAGATTACCAACGACTCCATCATGACCTACGTCAACAAGATTGAGGAGGGTATCAAGGCGGCCGCCGCTCTCGGCAAGCACCGCTACGAGCACCTCTTCGACGCCGACGGGGACATCGTGGAGGAAGTCAAGCACATCGTCCAGCAGGCCGGCTACAAGGCGAAGACCGAGTCCAGTTTCGGTTTCGACTGCCAGTGGCGAACGAACATGATTATCACCTGGGAAAAGGCGAAGCCGTCCAGGGGGGAAGACTAGCCATGTGGACCCTCGTACTTGTATTCACGATGGTGAGCAGTTCCGGCGGCGGCGTTTCCGTATCCACGTCGGCAATACCGGGATTTACATCAAAAGCCGCATGCGAAAACGCCGGCAGGGCCATCTCCGCCCCTCCCCCTAGAACAAGTGGTAGCTACAGCTGCGTGGAGGTTAGATGAAGTCTATCGAAGACATCGGCATCCCCAGGTACAACGGCCTGATACTCCCCGGTTACGACACGAAGAACCCAGTGACCCCGAAATGTCCCCGCTGGATGATTGTGTGGGACAGGGCCGGATGGACTAAGCCTGTCCGCAGAATCGTCGTCATGTTCGACGGCAAGTTCCTCGATACCGACGGGAACTACTGGGACTTCGGCTCGGACATACCGGACGAGTACAAAACCGAGGAACTGCAGGACTACTGGAAGATTCCTGGAGGCCTTGCCCCGGTGTGGTACAACTTGCCCCCTCTCGGAAACCTGTTCCGGGACCAGGATAAGGCCGACTGGTAGGATGGTGTGGATATGAACAGGGAACAATTCATTACATGCACCAGGGCGTACTTTCCCGATGCACCGTTCTATTCGCTAACTAATTCTGACGGGATGGCGTTACAGGTAACGTTCAGGCACAATACAATAATACCATTTTGTATCAAAGTGTATTATTATCTGCATAATGAAGTGGTCGATGTATATGCAGGTGGGTATAAATTTGCTGATTTATCAGAGGAAAAGTTACTCATGCTACTCAAGCGATTAAATACCAACATTTGGAGGGTGGTATGAACAGGGAACGATATCTTAAGAAATCCAACGTCGACATCGAGCTCGTCCCGGGAAGGGCCAAGTACCTGCATACCGGGAAGGTCCCGGAAGGATACTGTGAACCACTGACGAAGGTATCGGACATCCGCTCCATCGCCGACTACCTCAGCTTTGCCAAGGATAGGCTAGATGCGCTCTCCTATCTCCGCGGAAAGCTGCTGAACATCTCGATGGATATCAAGCTCGGCGAGACACACGGAGACTGGGAACAGGTATTGTGCAAGCTGCAGATGCTCAAGTCCACCGCGGAATCCATCGGTGTATACTGGGAGAACCTGGGCAAGCTCGAAAGCATGACTTACGAACGCATCAAGGGCGTGCTGGCTTCAGTACACGAAGAGATGCTGTGGAATATGCAGAACCTCGGCGTGGATTTCGAGACGGCATTCAAGGGATACCAACTCGGCATAGGCGGGGAGCTCGAAAATGATGTCAACGATTTCCGCAAGTATCTCGACGACGAAATAGCCATCATCAAGTACGCCAAGGAAAGATGCACGGTTGACCGGGTATGCCCCGGGATGCTCTGGAAACTCCGCGGGAAAGTACGAAAAGGCCTGCTGAAGCTTGCCGAGATAATCTAAAAGGGACCTCAATGGTCCCTTTTCTAATCCATCCGCCTTACTTCCTTACCGATGAGGAACCATGTCTCCTCCGGTTCAATGATTACCTGTCTTCGCCGGTAGTTCCGCCACATTCCCTCCACGGTTCCCACGGCTGTAAGTATCAGAAGGAAAGCCAGGATATTCACCCACGGCTCGTAGTAGCAGTAGTAGCATAAGCAGAAGAACGGCTCAGATTCTATGGTCAAAGATGTCTGGTAATTGTCTTGCATGGGTGCTGATTTCCATCTTGGTCACTACCAAAACTATTGCTTTATAATCGTCAGTGACCTGTACCAGGTACATATCCCCGCCGAATGCGAGCGTATCCGGGTTGATGTCGGGCATCCTGCTGAACTGTTTCAAGTGACGCACCAGTGCTTCCTCGTCATCTTCCGGGATATCCCTGGGACTCTCCAGTACGTCGAGCCTGATTGCGACTTCGCGGATGTCTGCCTCGGATATGCATACCGGCATCAGGAACTGCTTGTTGCAGTCCCTCAACCAGTAGAAATCGCACCCTGGAAAGTAGGCGCGGACACATGTCTTGAAGTGCTCGAAGTTCATAGGGCGCATTTCTCGACAATGACTTCGCTGATGCTGTCGCCCAGGGATTCCCCGGCGTAGGCCATGTTGCAGGCCGCCTTGATGCCGTAGGAGACGTTCTCGCCAAGCAGGCTGCCCCTGTGATTGGCCTGCCAGCGCTTCACTTGCTGACGCACCTCTACAATGAATTGTGCAAATTCTTCTTCGGTGGCGTCAGCCGATAATGCGATTGCAGTGATATTTAATTCTGCCATAACATTAACCTCCTAGCTCAATATGCAGTCCAGCCTTTTACAAAGCTCATCCATAGTTTTGTGTCGGGTGTACATGGGAAAAGGCATTCCTGTACCATGAGCGCTGGCCATTGCAATACTGTAGTCATTCTTGTAGTGACCATTGTCGAACCTCTCGTCTACCGGGGTTGCGCTGAGCTTGATTATGTACACGAGTCCCTTGTCGTTACCGACGGTATAGTCGTGCCGGTGGTACGCCTTCTTGTCCTTCTCGGTTACCAGGGAATCTACTATTTTGTCGCCCTTGAAGTTGTGTTTCTCAAGCACCTCGTTGAACTTCGCGAGTTCCTCGTCGGTGAACTTGTTTTGTACCGGGACAAGCCGGTCGACCCCGGAATTCAACACGAATGAAGTATTCGGGAATTTTTCGTAAAACTCGGCCAGTGCATCCGCCGGGATTTTATCCTTGTGCTTCGCAATCATGGCCTCGAGCCGCTCAACCATCGGCTTGAGCGTATCTGTAATGTCATTTGCGTGCTTGAACTTGCTGTAGTCAACCTGGACCTGGGATTTCTGTGTCTTTTTTGCCATAAAAGTAACCTCTATTACAAATATAGCAAATGTAAACGGAAATTGCTATATTTGGAGCATGCCGCAACACACTATCGAAGAACTATACGAAATGCTGACTGGCCTGCTTGATGAGGGCCATCCCGGAACAATTAATCTGCACATCCCGCCTGACTATGACCATGAGTGC
>Ga0265301_10000165_pt1 | contig 105773 bp, 86 predicted proteins | sample AusTroGonzalo_MG_2_FD_193488 | JGI IMG/M metagenome (GOLD analysis project Ga0265301, IMG submission 193488) | Bovine rumen microbial communities from tropical cattle in Woodstock, Queensland, Australia - Gonzalo_04 | ecosystem: Host-associated > Mammals > Digestive system > Stomach > Rumen ... | reverse complement strand
CGTCTCCTGCGTCCCCGCAGAGCGGGAACTTGTATCCGTCGGGCCCCTCCCCCTATACTTGTCCGGGGGTGGACAAGCCCCCGGACACCCCATACCCCTCCCTTCAATCCATAAAGAAGGAGCCAACTCAGTTTTGAGTCGGCTCCTTCTTCGTTTTCAAGAGATTACTCGTGCAGGTACCGGAGCACCATCATCCGGATGCAGTCGGCGACGTGCTTGCCGCTGTCGGTGGCTTTCTCGAAGAGCTCCGCGAGGTTCTTGTACTTGGTCATTTCGCGGAAGTCCTCCTCCTCGGAGAAAATGTAGCCGATGTACTCTTCGTAGGCATCGTCGGCCGCGTGCTCCTGCTCGGTGACCCGGTCGCACTGGTGGGTGATGGCGGCGGCCTTCTGGCGGATGTTCCACAGCAGGGGCAGCAGCTCCTGGATTACGTGGGCTTCGCTGCTGATGAGCTGGGCCAGTTCGGACAGCTGCGGATCGATCTTCTTGGGGGCATAGATCAGGACGGCCTTGGAGGCATCTTTGATGACGTCCAGGTAATCATCCAGGGCCATCGCCACCGTCGTGAGGTCGGTGCGGCCCAGGGAGCCCATCAGGCGCTCGGACATCTGCTCCCGGAAATCCTGCAGCAGGGCGTCGCCCTGCACTTCGCAGGCTTTGATCTCCCGGTGATACTGCTTCCACAGGACCGGATCGGTGGTGGTGAGCATCGTCACGAGGGCATCGGAAGCCTGGCAAAGGATGGCGGCCTGGCGGTCGAAGAAGGGCGCCAGATCCTTTTTAGGATGGAAAAAATGCCGTAAAAAACGTAAAATATGCATAAAATTATTTTTAACAATCGAATGTTTCTTGCGATAACAGGATCAAAAACAGTTAAAATGAATTAAAAACATAAAAACTTGCCGTTCCGCCCTGGCATTTCTGCGGCTTTCCCGAAAACCCTCCGTAGCTTTGTCCCAACAAAACTTGCCACAAAATGCCAAAAGGCCGGACACTACACCACTTCTCCTTACCAATCTTTCACACCCGCATCGGGCGCCGCCTGTCGGTGGCAATCTGTGCTCTCTGGCACCTCCCGGCCTTTTTACTCGCCTCCTGTACGCTCCAAGACGCACCGGACAGTCCCGTTCCCGGAATGCGGAAAGCGCAAATTTATATACTTCCCACCGGAAATGCAAAGGTACAAGGTATTGATTTACTATTTTTTCAAGACGAACCCCTGTTTCTTCTCGATGCCTGGCAGCACTTCGATGCCGCGCAGGGAAACCGGGTGACCGGAACGGCCAGCAGCGCCGCCCGGACCTTCGTCGCCCTGTCGGGCTATCCGGGGGGATCCTCCGTCTGGAACGGCATCCGCTCCTATGACTCCCTCGCGGACGTGCGCTTCCGCCTGGAAGATGAAGCACCCGCTTCGCCTATCCTATTCGGCACGGGAGAAGCCGGGGGAAGCCGGACGGTAACCCTGCAGCCCATGCTCGCCCGCATCACGTTGCGGTCCCTTGCCTGCGACTTCAGCAAGCACCCTTACGCAGGGGAAAAGCTGACCGGCGTGCGGGCCTACCTGACCTGGGCCAGCCGGGAATGCCGCCCTTTCGTCCCGGAGGACACGCCCGTTTCCTGGATTAATGCGGGCCGGCTGGACGAGACGGAGACCGCCGCATTCCCCCATCCGGAACTGGTGCTGGCGGACCTGACGCCCTCCCTGGGCGGACGCATCTACCCGGATGCGCATTTCTACTGCTATCCGAACCCGTCGGACGGGTCGGAATTCGGGCGCCCGGTAACCCGCCTCGTCATCGAGGGGAAACTCCGGGGCGTCACCTACTATTATCCCATCGACCTGCCGGGGCTGGAAGCCAACGTGCAGTACCGGATGGATGTCACCCTCACCCGGGCCGGGACCACCGACCCTGACACCCCGGCCGTCGCCGGATCCATTGTCCTGACCGACAGGGTCCTGGACTGGGACGGCCGTGAACTGGACGCTGTCCATTACCGCTGATTGATGGAGGAGACAAGCGATGAAAAAGGTTGGATTCCTGCTCCTTTCAAGCTTGATGATGATAGGATGCAATTGTTGGTTCACCCGGGAGGAGTGCGTCAGTACCGTGCTCGTCCTGGATCCCCTGGGAAGCGGGTTTCCGACCCGGTCGATACTGCCTGACGACCGGCTTGTCTCCGACATCAATCTTTTGATTTACAACAGCGAGGGGCTGCTGGAAGAGCGGCGCTACCTCTCCGGGCGCCAGTTGAGCGCCGAAGACGGAACGGTCCGCCTGAAGACGGAACTGCTCACCGAAGCCCCCTATGACCTGTTCGTCGCCGCCAACATCGGCTATCCCCTCCCTGCGCTGGACCGGGAGGCTGTGGAAGACTACCGTTTCCACCTGGCCTATCCGGACGAATACGCGCGGGGAATGCCGATGAGCGCCCGGCTGGACGGTTTCGTGAGCCACGGGGAGCCGGAGGTGCTCCTGCCGCTCGTGCGGACGATGGCCCGCATCGACCTGAACCTGGACCGGACCCGGCTCCGCAGCGACGTCACCTTCCTGGTCACGTCCGTCCACGTGGGAAACGGTCCTTCCTCCGTAAAACTGTTCGGGGACAGCCGGGCCGAATCCGCCTCCCAGGTCTTTGCAAACGGGTTTTTCCTGGAGGGGACGCAGGTACAGTCGCTCAATATCGACCGGACACCCGGCGTGAGCGGCGCCGTCAGCCTCTACCTCCCGGAGAACCTGCAGGGAGACCTGCTGAACGCCTCGGACGAGCGGGACAAGGTCTTCGCGGAGGGGCAGTACGGCCAGGTGTGTTCCTACATCGAAATCCGCGGCTCCTACCATTCGGATTCCTGGCATTCCCGCGCGGGAGAACCGCTCGTGTACCGCTTCTACCTGGGAGAAGGGCCGGGGAACTTCGACCTGTTCCGCAACACGGCCTCCCGGGTGACCGTCTGCCTGGAAGGAGACGCGCTCTCGGAGGACAGTTGGCGCGTGGACAAGGGAAGCCTGGAGCCGGAAACCCGTTTCGACCTCCACCCGGCCGCGTACAACGAATGCCGGAGCGGGGACGATTTCCACCTCTGGTGCGATGTTTCCCCGCCGGATACGCCCTTTGAGATCGAACCCGTCGCCTGGGATGACGACGAGCGCGTACACGAACTCTATACTTTCGATGTGGATTCCGACGGTCACGGGCTCACCCTCCATACCTGGAAGGGCGGGTCGGTGATGGTCTATTTCAAGGCGGGTCCGCCGGTGAACCGGGATACGCTGGCCCTCGTGGTCATTGACCCGTAACCTTGCGCCACAGATAGCGCAGGTATCGGAGAGCGCTCCGGCAAGGGCCGTCAGACAGGAACCGGCGCCGGTACTCCTCCCCATAGAGGCGGTCCATATCGGCGACAATGGCCTCCGCCATCCCCGGATCCGTCCCCGACAGCACCCGGGAGACTTCCGGTCCCAGGCTGCCGCCGTGACGGGTGAAGGCCGATTTCTTCATAAAAGGGAATCCCTGCGAGAAGAGCCTCCCGACGGCATTGTAAACCGTATTGCCCCCGAGCGTATAAAGGCCCGCATACGGGATGGAATGGGCTTCCAGCAGGCGTGTAAGGCCGTTTTCGTAGCGGTTGCAGACGTCTTCCTTCCTCCCGACGGCCGTGACGGAAGTGATGAATTCCCGGAACCAGGAAGCGAGGAAAACGGCCGGAGTCAGGCCGATGAACCAGGACTGCAGGTGGGGCGCCTTCCGGGAGGGGTTCAAGACCAATCCGAAGGCTCCCGTCCCCAAAGCCTCCATCCGTTGCAGATACGGTTCCAACGGGAACAACGGTCCCACGACCGAGTCATTGACCAGGTAAACAAAGTCATACCCCGTGAAGTCCGCCTGCAGGAACGCCCGCTTATAGGAGCCGAAATCGTATTCTCCGTGCCGGGAGGCCGTGCAGGAAAGCACGAGCGGCGCGAGTTTGTCCGCCTCTCCGGGCTGCAGGTCACAGTCGGTGGCCAGGACAATGTCACCCAGGTCCTTCAGCGCCCCCAGATACCGGAGCGCCGCCTCCCCGACGATTCCCTGCGGGTCATAGAAAGCGAACAGGAACAGGCGTTTCATCGGTACGGCTTCAGGAGATGGTCGGCCAGGCTGCCGGGAATGGGCCGAACCGCCGAATCGGATTTGTAATCGGTCTTCTGGAAGAGGGCTTCCGCACAGACCTGATGGAGGAGGGCCTCGTTATAGGGCTGGTCGGCATACGCATACCAGAGCATATGCGTCGGGTCCTGATCCAGGCAGGGCATGGCCTTGAAAAGTTCCGCGCAGCGGGCGTTCTCGCGGACGCAAAGCATCAGAAGCAACTGATGGACAAAGTAATCCACGGCCGTCTCCTCCGCCGCCCAATAGGCCAGGATGGCTTCCCGCCAGACCTTGAGCAGATACGACCCCCGCGCCGCCCGGATAAAACAGTTCTGGATGCCGGCATAGGCCCCGGAGACGGTTTCCCCGCCCTGATAGACGAAGAAATCGGCCTCCCACAACCATTCCGGCAGGGGGGCGTCCAGGTAATCGGTGGCATCCATCCAGACCCCGCCGAAGCGGTACAGGAGTTCCACCCGGCAGATGTCGGCGAAATGGGCCGCCTTCATCTTCCCCGCCTTCCACCTCTCGACGATGGATTCCGGAAGAGATATCCAGTTGAAGACGGTCTCCCCGTCCAGCACCACCAGTTCCGCCCCGGCGGCCTGCCGCCGGATGCTGTCCAGGCACGCCCGCACGAGGGGCGGGGCCTGTTCCACCCCCTGCAGCCACAGCGAGAAGATACGCCGGGGTTCCGTATGGTCCTGTTTCTCTTCCGGCACGTCGCGGACCACCTCAGCATACGGCTGGAGATATTTCATAGCAGCCTCCCGGATCACCCGTCCGCGCACCCGCCGGCGCTCCATGCGGGTGCGCCAGGGCCAGTTGCAGAGATGGCCCAGCAGGGCCACACGGGCGATATACGGGATTCGTCTCATCGGTAGTGGGTGAGCAGGAACAATTTAAGCAGGGACTGCCGGATTTTGCCAATATGGTACCCGGGGGTAATCGGGATGGCCCGGACTGCCGGAGCCAGGAAAGGATACTCCTCGAAAAGGTGCCGGTCCAGGGAGTAGCCGGCCCAGGCCGCCCGGAGGAAAATCTCCTCGCGGAGATCCGAGACCGGGGACGGGTCCTGCCCCTCGAAATGGAGATACAGGTCCATCATGTTCCGGGCGGAATTCCCGCGGCGGAACTTCCGCGGAGCCCGCGACGCCGATCCGGAAATCGTCCGGTCGTAGTGGTACAGGCCCTCCTCGAGATGAACGATCTTCCGGGCCTTGTACAGGATCTGGCAACTGAATACGATGTCTTCGTGCATCGCGTACTGGGGCACGAAAACGCCGTCATACAGGCTCCTGAGGCAGAATTTGTTCCACACGTAGCCGTAGGCGTGATACGCGAAGAGCCGGATCCGGAAGAGGTTCGGGTCGGCAATGGAACTCTCCTTTTCGCTGTCCAGTTTACTCCGGTTAGCATATTCTTTCCAGAAGTCGAACACGACGATGTCGGCTTCGTTTTCCTCCGCCGTATGCACGAGTTTCGCCACCGCACCCGGTTCCAGCCAGTCATCGGCATCCACGTGGAGGACATACTTGCCGGTCGCAGCGTCCAGCCCGGTCTTGCGGGCCTTCGGTAAGCCTTCGTTCTGCTTGGAAATGATGCGGACCCGGTCCACCAGGGCCTGCGATTCACTGTCCAGGACCTCGCGCAGGATCTCCACCGTGCGGTCCTTCCCGCCGTCATCCACGAAGATGAATTCGATGGCGGGATAGGCCTGGGCGAACAGGCTCTCCGCACAGCGCTGGATATAATCCTCGACCCCGTACATCGGCACGATGACGGAAACGAGGGGCATATTCGAAGTATCGTTCATAGTCCAAGGGAAATGAAACGGTCCGGAATCCGGACCACCAGTTTCAGGCCGGCCATCGCCGGTTTGTTCCAGGCATAGGGCGGGCGGCAAAGGGTCTGGAAGCGGCGGGCCACAGCGGTCCACCGGTCAAAATCCAGGGCCTTTTTCCGGGTCACCAGCCGGATGGTGCGGGACCGCTTGTCCAGGTGGCGCTGCCAGCCCTGCTGCAGGCGGTCGGCATCCGAGAAGCGCTCCCGAAGCTGACGCTCGTCAAAATAGCCGAAATGGAACAGATATAAGTCTTTGACAATATGGAAATTGCATCCTTCCACCCGATGGAAGCCGCTTCCCCACCGGAGGGGTTTCCCCAGCACGGAAGCCTTCGTATAGCGCGTTCCCAGCTGGGCATAATGGCGTTGCTCCAGGAAAGGACGGTCCGCCGTGATGTCCCCCTCCTCGCCTAGCCGCTGCCCGACATCCAGCCCCAGGCCGGATACGGTCGTCTTCACATCCAGCCCCGACAGGAACTCCGCCAGGCCCATCCCCCGTTTCGGGTCCACGGCCAGCATCTCGTCGGCATCCGAGCCGATCACGAGATCGTATCCCGCGGCAAACAACCGGGCCGCCTCTTCCGAAATCCGGTCAATGCGCCCCTTATCGGCCCGGGCCACCTGGCCTTCCACGCGGTCGCAGGGAAGGATATGGGCCTTCGGGCACCAGTCCGGCAGGGGCTGGTCACGGCCGTCCAGGAGGATGAACAGGTTCTCCTCGCCCAGCTGGGACCCGTACCAGGCCGTCCACTTCCGGAGGTAGAACGCATCTCCGCGCACCATCGTTATGGCCGCAATCCTTTTCATCTAAGATATTGGGCTGTAAATGTTTGCCCCTTCGCCGCCAGGTCTTCCGGCGTGCCCGCAAAAACCACTTCCCCGCCCCGGTCGCCGGCATCCGGTCCCAGGTCGATCACCCAGTCGGCGCTCCGGATCACGTCCAGGTTGTGTTCTACCACCACGACCGAATGGCCGCGGGACAGGAGGGCGTCGAAGGCCCGGAGAAGTTTCTCCACGTCGTAGAAATGCAGGCCGGTCGTGGGCTCGTCGAACAGGAACAGGATCCGCTCCTTGCGGGGACGGTCCTCCCCCTTGCTCAGGCTCAGGAAATACGCCAGCTTGATACGCTGGCTCTCGCCGCCGGACAGGGTGCTGGAAGGCTGCCCCAGCTTGATATAGCCCAGGCCCACGTCCACAAGGGGTTGCAGCTGCTCCGCGATGGACTTCGCCATATCCTCCTTCTGGGCAGAGAAGAAGATGATCGCCTCCTCCACGCTCATGTTCAGGATGTCATCGACATTCTTGCCCTGGTAGCGCACTTCCAGGATCTCCGGCTTGAAGCGCTTGCCCCCGCAGGACTCGCACAGCATCGTGACGTCGGCCATGAACTGCATGCCGATCTTCACGAAGCCGTCGCCCTGGCATTCCGGGCAGCGACCGCCCTCCTGGTTGAAGGAGAAGAAGGACGGCGTGAAACCGTTGATCTTCGCGAACTGCTGTTCGCTCAGGAGTTTGCGGATATCGTCGTAGATTTTCAGATAGGTGACGGCATTGGACCGGGAGCTCTTGCCGATGGGGTTCTGGTCCACATATTCCACGCGGGTGATGCGGTCCAGGTTGCCGGACAGGCCCTTGAAGGTCCCCGGCAGGTCGCCGGTCTCGTTGATCCGCCGGTGCAGGGCCGGGTACAGGATGTCCCCCACCAGGGAGGACTTGCCGCTGCCGGAAACCCCGGTAACGACCGTCAGCACGCCCAGCGGGAACTGTACGTCGATGTCCTTGAGATTGTTCTGCATCGCCCCGTTCACCGTGATGGAATACTGCCAGGGCCGTTTCGTGCGGAGATACTGCTTCCGCTCCCCGCTCAGGTACTGGAGGGTGAGAGATGGCCGATCGGGGTCGGCCATGACGCTTTTACCGCCCGTCATCCCCGGCTCCCCTTCCGTCATCCCCGGCTTGACCGGGGATCCCATGTACACCACCTCGCCCCCATGGACGCCCGCTTTCGGGCCCATGTCGATGAGCAGGTCCGCGGCCCGGATGATTTCGGGGTCGTGCTCGACCACGACGACGGTGTTGCCGATGTCGCGGAGGCGCTTGAGGACGGCGATCAGGCGGTCGGTATCCCGCGGATGCAGGCCGATGGAGGGCTCGTCCAGGATGTACATGGACCCCACCAGGGAACTGCCCAGGGCCGTCACCAGGTTCACGCGCTGGCTCTCGCCGCCGGACAGCGTGTTCATCGTCCGGCTCAGGGTGAGGTACCCCAGGCCCACGTCCTGGATGCACTGGAGGCGGAAGACGATCTCCTCGATGGCCTTTCCGGCGATATTGCGTTCATATTCGGACAATTGAACGGTCTCAAAGAAGCCCAGCAGCTCGTCGATGGTCATCGACAGCAGTTCGTGGATATTCTTTCCGCCCACGCGGACATAGAGGGCTTCCTTCCGGAGCCGGCTGCCGCCGCAGGCGTGGCAGGTGGTCCGGCCGGAATAGCGTCCGAGCATGTATTTGTACTGGATCTTGTAGCGGTTGGCGTTCACCCACTCGAAGAACTCGTCGATGCCCACCATCGTGGACTCGTCGGTCTTTCCTTCGCTGCGGGCCGTCCAGAGGGTATGTTTCTGTTCCTCCGTCAGTTTGCAGTACGGTTCGAAGACGGGAATGCCGTACTTTTCGGCATTCTTGACCACCAGGTCCCGGAACCAGCCCATCTTTTCCCCGCGCCAGCAGGCGACGGCACCGTCGTAGATGGTCTTGGTCTTGTCCGGAATCACGAGGTCCTCGCTGATGCCGATGATCTTCCCGAGCCCCCCGCACTCCGGGCAGGCGCCCAGCGGGCTGTTGAAACTGAACAGATACTCATCCGGCTCCCGGAAGGTAATCCCATCGCGCTCGAAGCGGGAACAGAAGCGCCGCAGGCCGGGGGCAGAGGGTCCTTCCTCCGCGTCGCTTCGCGACCCTGTACGGGCAAATGCTCCGGAAGGACCCTCTGCCCCCGGACGCTCCCACAGGGCCATATCGCCCTCGCCCTTGTCGAAAGCGGCCTGGATGGAGGCGTGGAGGCGGGTACGGAGGTCTTCGTCCAGGGCCCCGGAGGTCTTTACGCGGTCCACCAGGAGGAACAGGCCGGCGGGATAGCGGCCGTCCATCTGAAGGACGTCCTCGATGGGGAGGATGCTGCCATCGGCAGGGTTGAACAGGCGGCCGTAGCCCTCTTCCTTGAGGGCCAGCATCAGCTCCACCTGGTCTTTCCGGCTGTCCCAGCGGAGATCCGCCAGGATATACACGGCGTGGGCCTGACCGTCCTCCAGGGCCGCAATCACATCCGGAACGCCCTGGGCCTTCACTTCCTCCCCGCTTACGGGCGAGAAGGTTCGGCCGATGCGGGCGAACAGAAGACGCAGATAATCATAGATTTCCGTGGTCGTCGCGACGGTGGAGCGGGGGTTCCGGATATTGACCTTCTGCTCGATGGCGATGGCCGGGGGGATGCCCTCGATCATCTCCACGTCGGGTTTGGACATCCGGCCCAGGAACTGGCGGGCATAGGAGGACAGGCTCTCGGCGAACCGCCGCTGCCCTTCCGCGAACAGGGTATCGAAGGCCAGCGACGATTTTCCGCTCCCGGAAATGCCCGTCACCACGACGAGCCGGTTCCGCGGAATCTCCACCGTGATGTCCTTGAGGTTGTTAACCTTCGCCCTGCGTATGATGATGTTCCCTTCTGTCGGCATGTCCCAATCGATAAGACTTCAAAGGTACGAAATTTTTAGGACATGTGACGCCCTCCTTCCCACCCCCATTTGCTTTTCCCGAAGGGATTGCCTACCTTTACCCCTCCAAATCAAGCGACTATGAAGTTTCTCGGCAATATCATCTGGTTGGTCCTCGGGGGACTGCTCATTGCCCTCATCTATTTCCTGGTGGGGCTGCTGATGTGCATCACCATCATCGGCATCCCGTTCGGGGTGCAGCTGTTCAAGCTGGGGGGCTATGCCCTGTGGCCTTTCGGACACAGCCTGGTGGACGGGCCCAACGAGCCGGGCTGCGTGTCCATCGTGATGAACCTCGTGTGGATCCTGCTGGGCTGGTGGGAGATCGCGCTGATCCACCTGGTGTTCGGCCTCATCTTCTGCATCACCATCGTCGGCATTCCCTGGGGCGTCCAGCACTTCAAGATGGCCCTGAATTCCATCTTCCCGTTCGGGAAGGAAATCCGGTAAAAAGCACGCGGAATGATCAGACTCATTATCCTGGATTTCGACGGAACCCTGGGAGATACGCGGGCGAGCATCGTGCTCACGATGTCCACGACGCTTGCCCGGCTGGGTTATCCTGCCGCGACCGAGGAGGAGATGGCCTCCACCATCGGCGTTCCCCTGGAGGAAGGGTTTGCCCAGCTCCTGCCCGGACTGTCCCCGGAAGAAACCCTTGAATGTGCCCGGACCTACCGGGCCATCTTCGAGGAAAACCGCAAGAAACTGGTTCCGCAATTGTTCCCGCAGGTGAAGGAAACGCTGGCCAACCTGAAGGAAAAAGGGTATGTCCTCACCGTCGCCTCCTCCCGTAAAGACCATTCCCTGAAGGGTTTCCTGGGCGACATGGGCATTGCCCCGTACTTCACCTACGTGATCGGGGCCGATAGTGTCACGCATGCCAAACCGAACCCGGAACCCGTCCTGAAGACGCTGGCGGACCTGGGTTTCCGGCCGGAGGAAGCCCTCGTCGTGGGCGATATGCCGGTGGATATCCTGATGGGCAAGGGTGCCGGCGCCGCCACCTGCGGCGTTACCTACGGCAACGCCTCCCGGAAAGCCCTCGCCGAAGCCGGTGCGGACTTCATCATCGACGAATTCTCCCAGCTGAAAGAGTGCCTGGGGACAAAAGCTGAATGATTCTATGAACAGAGACCTCTATTTCGCCGCCGGATGCTTCTGGGGCGCCCAGAAATTCTTCTCCCTCGTGAAAGGCGTCACCTTCACCGAGGTGGGTTTTGCCAATGGTTTTACGGAGAATCCGACCTACAAAGAAGTGTATACGGACCAGACCGGTTACGCGGAAACGGTTCACCTGCAATATGATCCGGCCATCATTACGGAAGAGCGCCTGACGGAGCTTTTCCTGAAGGCCATTGACCCGCTCAGCCTCAACAAACAGGGCGAAGACGAGGGGACGCGTTACCGTACGGGCGTGTATTTCGTGGCGGAGGACCAGGTTCCCGGCATCCGCGCCGCGCTGGACCGCACGGCGGAAGCCCTGGGCCAGCCCCTGGCCGTGGAACTCCTGCCCCTGCAAAACTTTTACAGGGCCGAAGAGTATCACCAGGATTATCTCGAGAAGAATCCCACCGGCTACTGCCACCTCTCCCCCGCCATCTTCCGGATGGCGAAAGAGGCATAGGCTTTACGCCAGCAGTTTCTTGACAACCCCCGAAATGGTCTTGCCGTCCGTCTGGCCGGCGAGGGCCTTGGTGGCGGCACCCATCACCTTGCCCATGTCGCGGATGGAGGTGGCGCCCACCTGGGCGATGATTTCCTGGATCTTCGCCTCCACTTCCTCGACGGAAAGCTGCTTGGGCAGATACCGCTCCATCACGGCGGCCTCGGCGAGTTCGTTGTCGGCCAGTTCCTGACGGCCGGCGGCGACGAACTGCTCGGCAGATTCCTTGCGCTGCTTGATAAGTTTCTGGATCATCTTGAGGACGTCGCCGTCCGTGACTTCCTTCGCACCGCCCTCGGCGGTCTTGAACAGGAGGATCTCACCCTTGACGGCCCGGGTTGCGGCCAGCGCCACGCTGTCCTTGGCCTTCATCGCGGCCTTGATGTCTTCCTGGATCTGTAATTCGAGTGCCATATTGCTTTGCTGTCTGTTTCGGACAATAAAGGTAGGCAATCCCTTCGGGAAAAGCAAACCCGCCCTATTGAACCGTCCAATCAAAAACAAACTTGAATCCCCGGAAGGGGTATGGGGTGTCCGGGGGACTCCGTTCCGCTTCGCTCCACTCCGGCCCCTCCCAACGTCTCCTGCGTCCCCGCAGAGCGGGAACTTGTATCCGTCGGGCCCCTCCCCCTATACTTGTCCGGGGGTGGACAAGCCCCCGGACACCCCATACCCCTTCCGAGAAGACATCGGTTATCTAAGCGTGTCAGGTGGTCCCGGCGCTGGACCACCTTCTGCGTTTTATGGGTGTTTATGCGGAAGGTGGTACCGCCATTGGACCACCTGGCACGTTATTAAACACCATGAGAGAATAGGTGTGTCCACCTTTGAGGGGGCTCTGCCCCCTATTATCCCCCGCGGCTCCCGGCCTATAAGTCCTGACGGATACTGCCTCCGCCGGGCCGTCTGATGACGGCCTTATCATAGCGTTCGAAGCGGAACGGAGTCCCCCGGACACCCCATACCCCTTCCGAGAAGACTTTTGAACTTTCAAGAGCAGTTTACGGAACTTGTTGATTATTAGCTATTTGAATAAAGGTCTATGTCCCAAAAAGGACATAGACCACGCGTTATTCTGCTGATTTTCAAGTAGTTAAAGAATCCGATTAACGCAGAGTCGAGCGGTGAAGGAGAAAGGGGGAACCGCTTTTACTTCTGGAACACGGCCTGCACGAAGGAGGCGAGGTTGCGGCGCCAGACTTTCCATTCGTGGCCGCCGGGGTATTGCTCCCAGATGACGCCGTTGTAGCCGTGGGAATCCAGTTGGGCTTTGAAGTCCAGCATGCCGTCGATGCGGTTGTCCTGCTCGCCGCAGGAGAGGTAGATTACGTCGAACTTGTTGTATTTCTGCGGGTTGGAGTACATTCCGGGGAAGAGGGCTTCGGCGTCGAAGGGGGTGCCGCCGATGGCGGAGGCACCGATCAGGCCGGAGGAGAAGATGCCCACGTTGGCGAAAGTGTCCACGTTGCGGAAGGCGATGAAGAACGACTGGCCGCCGCCCATTGACAGGCCTGCTACGGCGCGGCCCTTCCGGTTCTTGATGACGGGATAGTTCTTTTCAATATAGGGTACGATGTCGGCCACGAGGGAGGAATAGTTGTCGAAGCCGGAGGCGTACTCCCGGACATTCGGGTTCACCGGGATGCCGAGGGTCTGGGCCGCGTACTGGTCGGGATTGCCGTTGGGCATCACCACCAGCATGGGCCGGGCCTTCCCCGCCGCAATCAGGTTATCGAGAATCTGGCAGGTGCGGCCGAGGGTGGACCAGGCATCCTCATCCCCACCGCCGCCGTGCAGGAGGTACAGGACCGGGTATTTCGTCTTCCGGTCGTTCCGATCAAAGCCGGCGGGCGTATAGACATACATACGGCGGGTCATGGCGTTCTCCGCGGAGTAGTACCAGACGTGTTCCAAGTTGCCGGGGTTCGCGCTTTCAGCGTAGAGGTCGGCGTAGCCGCCGGGGACCAGGAAGGCATTGACATACCGCGCTCCGTCCCGCTGGACGAAGACATTGGCCGGATCCAGCATGGACACGCCGTCCACCAGGAAAGTATAGGTATAGAGCTCGGGCTCCGGGCGGTCCACCGTCACTGACCAGAGCCCGTCCGGTCCCTGTGCCATTTCGATCGGGACATACCCCGTCCAGGAAGCCGACACCTGGACCTGACGGGCCTTGGGGGCCCGGAATCGGAAGGTCAAAGTGTTCTCCGTGAGTTCGGGCGAGTTCACTCCGCGGCGGAACAGGAGGGAGTTCATCTCCTGGGCGCCGGCGGAAAGGGCGAGGAGAAGGCCGGAAACCACGGCCAGGATGGAAAAGTTTCGTTTCATAAGCTTGTTATTTGTTCAAAGATAACGTTTTTCAGCGATTTATCCATTTTTGCGAAATAATCCGTACATTTGCATGAAATGCCTATTAGAACCTATTGACCTATGTCACCTGAAACCGCAGCCTCTATTGACCAAATACAGGTTACCCTGAACGCCGGGGGAATGAATACCATCAATATCGTGCTCGCCTTCGTCATGTTCGGCGTGGCCCTGGGCATCAAGCCGGGGATTTTCGTCGAAGTGTTCCGGAAGCCGAAATCGGTCATCCTGGGAATGATCTGCCAGCTGGTCCTGCTGCCCGCCTTCACCTGCGGGCTGGCGATCCTGCTGAGCGGATGGATCTCCCCGATGATGGGCCTCGGCATGATCCTCGTCGCGGCCTGCCCGGGCGGCAACATCTCCAACTTCATGTCCTCCCTGGGAAAGGCCAATATTGAGCTTTCGGTGAGCCTGACCGCCATCTCCACGGCCCTGGCCATCATCATGACCCCCTTCAACTTCTGGCTCTGGGGCAGCGCATACCTGCACTTCGCGCCCGTCGCGCACGAGGTCCCGACCCTGGTCATCCCGCTCTGGGATGTGTTCAAGACCATCTTCATCCTCCTGGGCGTTCCCCTCACCCTGGGCATCCTGACCTCCCGCTTCCTCCCGAAAGTGGCCGCGGCCCTCAAGAAGCCCCTCCAGTGGATCTCCATCGTCTTTTTCGTCGTGATGGTCATCCTTTCCTTCGCGGGCAACATGGACGCCTTCCTCAAGTGCGTCAAGTACATCTTCCTGGTCGTCCTCATCCACAACCTGATGGCCCTGTCCATCGGTTACTCGATGGGTACCGCCTTCAAGGTCCCGAAGAAGGACCGCCGCACCCTCACCATCGAAACCGGCATCCAGAACTCCGGCCTGGGCCTGGTGCTCCTGCTGGGCACCTCCATTTTCACGAACTTCCCGCCCCACGGCGGCATGCTCGTCATCACCGCCTGGTGGGGCATCTGGCACATCATCTCGGGTTTGACCGTCGCGACCGTCTTCTCCACGCGAAATGTCTAAAATCTGGGAGAAAAACGCCGGCTACAGCATCCTGAGGTTGTATGTCGATGCCTGCACCCGCGCCAGTTACCGACCGGCCCGGGTCGTCGGCTCGCTGCCGGAAGACGGGGCCGTCCTGATCGCCGCGAACCATACCAGCACCCTGATGGACGCGCTGGTGATCCTCCGCAGCCGGAGGGCGGCGACCGTGTTCGGTGCCCGGGCCGACATCTTCCGCAAACCGGCGGTCGCCAAGATCCTCCGGTTCCTGCGTATCGTCCCGCTGGCGCGCATCCGGGACGGCGCGGAAAGCGTCCTGAAAAATCTGGAGATTTTCACCGAAGTGGATGATGTCCTGGCCCATGGCGTCCCCTTCTGCCTGTTCCCCGAAGGCCGGCATAGGCCGATGCATTCGCTCCTGCCCCTCGGAAAAGGCATCGCCCGCCTCGCCTTCGCCAGCGCCGCCCAGCGGCAGACCTGGGTGGTTCCCACCGGCATCGAGCACGGAAGTTTCTTCCGCTACCGGTTCCCCAGCACCGTCACCTACGGAGAGCCCATCGACGTCAACGCCTTCCTGAAGGCCCATGAGGGCAGCACCGAGGTCGAGACGTTCCAAGCTTTCCGGAAAGAACTGTTCGATCGGATGGCCGCCCTGATCACCTATATCCCGGACGATGAGAATTACGAGGCGGCCTGGCAGGCGGTCAAGCCGGTCCGGAAACCCCGGACGGCGCTTGCGGTGCTCACCTCTCCCCTTTTCCTGCTTTCCGCCCTGCTGTGCCTGCCCATGTGGGTGACGGCGGAGGTGCTGTGCCGGAAGGCAAAGGACCACGCCTGGAACAACACCATCCGCTTCGGCGTCCGGCTGGCCGCAACCCCGCTGATGGCCCTCTTCTGGCTGCTGGTGCTGCCAGGCTGGTGGAAACTGGCCGGCCTGGTGCTGTTCCTGATCTCCTACAGCTTTTTCTACGATTGGCTTAATTGGTTACCTATTTCGCAAGAATAGGGAGTTGGAATGGAAGGGTGTCCGGGAACTTGTGAAACCCACCGCACTTTTTCTTTGTCCACGTTACCCCTTCCCTAAATCCCTTCCCTCGGGGAAGGGACTTACTACGCCCTTCGGGCTTGGACCTTTTCCGACTGGCTTAACTGGTTACCTTCTCGAGGAACTGAGGAGGAATGAAGGTGGTCGCCACGGCGATGAAGCCTTCGATGGACACCAGGAGGCGACGGTCCTTCCGGATGCGTTTGATGTACCCTTCGGCCCCCTTGAGCGGGCCTTCCAGCACGCGGACCCTGTCCCCGCTCTTGTAGCGGGTCATATCTTCGTCACTGTAATAGGTCAGGCCCGTCTCGCCGGAAGAGCAGACGAGCTGGAACATGGCCATCTGCCTGTCGGGAATGACGGAGTAATGGTGATTGTCCGCCGACTTATAGATAAATCCCTTTCCCTTCACGCGGTCGGAGATGGCTTTCAGGTCCTTTTCGGAAGCGCGCACAAACAGGAGGGAGTTCACGATGGGTTCGCGTTTGAAGATGATCGGACCGGCCTTCAGGTACTGGTTGTCGTGCCGGGTCTCGTCCGGGGTCGCCAGCCGGCGCGCAGCGCGCAGGTGGTCCTCCCCCTTGAGCTGGACCTTCCGGACCGGGATATAGGTCTCAAGGTCCATCTCCGAGAGCGCCGCCTCCATCTCGAAGACCTTGCTGTAAAAGATCTTCAGGGCATACCAGTTCAATGTGCTATCTTCCATGGGTCTGCAAAGTTACGGAATTTGCGCGGATTTGTCAAAAATGTGACAAATTGACATAACTTATTGACAATTAGGCAGTTACATCTGCCATTTTGTCCATTTTCGGGCATTGGTCCCGAGTTTGCCTATTCTCCTGTCGAACGCGCTCCGGGAAGCCGGGGGCGGTAAAAAGGAAGTTTAACGTATAAACATAGGAGATTAAAGCCATGTTACCTGCAAGACACAACAACTGGATGCCCGACATCTTCAACGATTTCTTCGACACCAACTGGATGGAACGCCCGAAGGCGACCTGCCCGGCCATCAACGTGATCGAGACCCCGGATGCCTACGAGCTGGAACTCGCCGCCCCGGGTATGACCAAGGAAGATTTCCAGGTCCATCTGGACGAAGAGGGCGACCTCGTCATCAAGATGGAGAAGAAGGTCGATGAGAAAGACCAGCGCAAGGGCCACTTCCTCCGCCGCGAGTTCTCCTACACCAAGTTCCAGCAGACGATGCTCCTCCCCGAGGACGCGAACCGCGAAAACATCGCCGCCAAGGTGGAGAACGGCGTCCTGACCGTCACCATCGCCAAGGTGAAGAAGGTGGAACCCGAAAAGGTCCGCAAGCAGATCGAGGTCCTGTAAGCCTCTCCGCAGCCCCTTCAAAGAGTGTCCGGCCGGTGGTCGGACACTTTTTTTGCAACTTTTTTAGTGAAATGTTTGCAGAATCAAATTTTAGTTGTACCTTTGTAATCCCGAAAGGGAAGCTCACTGAAAATTGGTGCGGTAGTTCAGTCGGTTTAGAATACCGGCCTGTCACGCCGGGGGTCGCGAGTTCGAGCCTCGTCCGCACCGCAGAAAGCCGCTGATTATCAGCGGCTTTCTTTGTTTTTAGACTAAATTGGAACATGAACCCTATCCTGGATTTATCCCTCCGTCTGTTAGCGGCCGGCCTGATCGGATCGGTCATCGGGTATGAGCGCGAACTCCGCTCCAAAGGCGCCGGCATCCGGACCCACGTGCTGGTCTCGCTGGGCTCCTGCCTGTTTATGATCATCTCCCTGTACGGCTTCAAAGAGGCGGTCCGCTTCGATGCAGCCCGTGTCGCCGCCGGCGTCGTGGGCGGCCTGGGTTTCCTGGGCGGCGGCATCATCATGAAGACCAAGAACCACGTCAGCGGACTTACGACGGCGGCCGGCATCTGGGTAACGGGTGCCATCGGCCTGGCCGTGGGCTGCGGGATGTTTGAAGTGGCCGGCATCTGCTCCGTGCTCGTGCTGGTCATCCTGGAGGCCCTGAACTATTATACGGTCCGCCTGGGCGAGAAAGAACTGTCCGTCACCCTGTCTTCCGAGGACCGGGATGCGCTCATGTCCGCGGTCAAGAGCCTCGGGAAGCGGGCCAAGGGTTTTGCCGTTTCCCGGCAGAACAACCGCTTCCACGCCGAACTCACGCTCCGGATTCCCAAGCGGGACTACAACCATACCCTGCTGGAGAAACTGTCCGCCTTCCCGGGCGTCGAACTGGATAACCTGGAATAGGGAACTCTTCCTTGAAACAATCATCACCATCGTCCGGCAGGGTAACCCCCTGCCTTTTTTTTGTCTTTTTTACCAAAAATATTTGCAGATTCAAAAACTTGTTGTACCTTTGCGGTGTACTATTAAACTAATACACTAAAAAAGATATGAAAAAGTTGGTTTTACTCACGATGATGATCCTCGCCGGCCTGACGGCGAATGCGAAGAAGGACTGGAAGGGTAAGGTGGTGGACGAAAAGGGCGAGCCGGTGGCGTACGCCAATGTGGCGGTGCTCTCCCCGACCGACTCCTCCGTGGTCTGCGGTGCCGTCACGGAAGAAGACGGCACCTTCAATATCGTGACCAAGGAGAACGAGGGAATCATGATGGTGGCGATGCTGGGCTACCAGACCCGTTACTTCACCCCCATCGACGGTATGGTGATCACGCTCATCGAGGACAGCGACCTCCTGCAGGGGGCCATTGCCATGGCCGTGATGCCCAAGACCAAACTCACGGGCGAAGGCCTGCAGACCAACGTCCGCGGTTCCGTGCTGGAGAACGTGGGCAACGCGCAGGACGTGCTGGCCAAGACCCCGGGCATCATCAAAGGACAGAACGGCATCGAAGTCATCGGCAAGGGCGCCCCGCTCGTGTATATCAACGGACACAAGGTTAGCGACGCCACCGAACTGAACCGCCTGCAGAGCAACGAGATCCAGAGCATCGAGGTCATCACGAACCCCGGAGCGCAGTATGACGCCACCGTGCGCAGCGTGGTCCGTATCAAGACCATCCGCCGCCAGGGCGACGGATTCGGCTTCAATGTCAATGCTACCGACTCCCAATCCCCCCGCTGGCTCAGCCACAACGACCCGGAGGCCGCCTTCAACGCCAATTACCGCACGGGCGGAGTGGACATTTTCGCCGGCGTCAACTATACGCGGAACTCCTCCCGCCAGGAAAGCGACATCCTGAAACGGTCGTACGGCAAGAACTACCGGATTGAAAACGACGGGACGCTGATGGACGAATACTTCCTCCAGTGGATCAACGGAAATGCCGGCGTGAACTGGCAGATCGCCGACAACCACTTCCTGGGCGGCAAGGTGGAATGGGGAAAGACCCTGAGTTTCGACCTGGACATGGTGGTGACGGACAAGGTAAGCGAGAACGGGACGCTGGTGGACCAGCTCACGACCGCTTCCCGCGACCAGATGGGCGTACAGCCCGTCTATAACCTGGGCGCAAACCTCTACTACAACGGCGTCATCGGCGAGAAACTGGGGGTCGATGTGAACCTGGACTACTATGGAAATGACGACTCCCGGGTGACCTTCACAGAAGAAGCCAGCTCCGTGACCAGCGACGCGAAGATTGCCAGCAGCAGCTTCAACGCGGGCCGCATGTACGCCGGCAAGGCGGTGCTTTCCTACCCGATCTGGACAGGACAACTGCAGGTCGGTACGGAAGAAACCTTCTCCCGCCGGAAGGATGAATACACCATCGCAGGCGTGTCCATCCCCTCCTCCTCGGCCCGGATCATCGAAGACAATTACGCGGCTTTCGCCTCCTACGGATTCATGCTGCCCAAGGTGGGCATGCTGAACGCCGGCGTGCGGTACGAATACGTCCACTACGCTTATGAAGATGCGAAAAACCCTTCCGATAACCTGAGCCGCAACTATGGGAACTGGTTCCCGACCGTCTCCTACAGCAACGCCTTCGGCCCTGTGCAGATGATGTTGAATTACAGCGCCAAGACCACCCGGCCCAACTACGCCAACATGTCCGGCGCCATCCGCTACAACAGCCGGTACATCCTGCAGAGCGGCAACGCCCAGCTCCAGCCCGAACTCTCGCACACCTTCGGCGCCACGGCCATCTGGAAATTCGTCACCCTGATGGTGAACTACACCCGCACGGACAATGCGATCATGACCTGGTCCTCCCCTTACGGCGACGACGGCGTGGTGCTGGTAAAACCCCGCAACATCGAAGTCCCCTACCGGAACCTGACCGCTTTCGTAAACCTGACCCCTACCATCGGGCCCTGGACGATGAATTACACCCTGGGCCTGCAGCCGCAGTGGCTCACCGTGGACGTGGAAGACCCGCGGGAAGCGACCGGCACTCGGACCGTCAACTATAGCGGCAAACCCATATGGTTCGCGCAGCTGAACAACACCGTCACCCTCCAGGGCGGCTGGCAGCTGGAACTGGGCGGCCTGGTGCAGTCCACCGGCTATTCCGGAACCCTGTACATGACCGACGCGTACACCATGGTGAATGCGGCCGTGCAGAAGACCCTCCTTTCCGACGGTTCCCTCGTGCTGCGCCTGGAAGGGAATGACATCCTGGGGACCGCGCGGATGAACGTGGACACCGACTTCGGCAGCCACACCATCCGGCAGACCAACCTGATGGACCAGCAGCGGATCAAGCTCTCCATCCGCTACAACTTCAACACCGCCCAGAGCAAGTACCGCGGTACCGGCGCGGGCGCGGACAGCAAGAGCCGCATGTAAAAAAGGCATTCATATCGACACTTGAAAGGACAAACATACGGGATATTGCCAGATATTTCGTATGTTTGTCTTTATCAAGTCGAATGCCTATGAAACCACGTGCAAAATGGGGCCTGACCGCCCTGCTCCTTCTGGCCGCCTGCGGGCCCAAATGGCAGGAAACCGAAGCCGACGGATACCGGCTCGTCACCCAGAAAGGCGGCGCGACGCTGGGCTACACCTCCGCTCCCCTGCTGACTGTCAATAAGTTCGCCTTCAAGGATCTGAACCGCAACGGAGTCCTGGACCCGTACGAGGACTGGCGGCTGCCGGCGGAAGAACGTGCCAAAGACCTGGCTGCCCAGCTCTCCATTGAGGAAATCGCGGGTCTGATGCTGTACAGCGGCCATCAGGCGGTGCCCGGATCGGCCTACGGATTCGGCGGGGCAACCTACGGCGGCAAGTCTTTTGCGGAAAGCGGGGCGGAGCCTTTCGACCTCACGGACCAGCAGAAGAAGTTCCTCACGGAGGACAACCTCCGGGCCGTGCTCGTCACCACGGTACAGAGCCCCGGGGTGGCCGCCCGCTGGAACAACAACGTCCAGACGCTCACGGAATCCCTGGGCCACGGCATCCCGGCCAACAACTCTTCCGACCCGCGCAACGAGACGGCGGCGACCGCCGAGTTCAACATGGGCGCCGGCGGACAGATTTCCCTCTGGCCCACGCCGCTGGGACTGGCCGCGACCTTTGACCCGGACCTCGTCCGGAAGTTCGGACAGATTGCGTCCGAGGAGTACCGCGCCCTGGGCATTGCCACGGCCCTGAGCCCCCAGATAGACCTAGCCACAGAACCCCGCTGGAGCCGCTTCAACGGCACTTTCGGTGAGGATCCCACCCTGGACACGGATATGGCCCGGGCCTATGTGGACGGTTTCCAGACCACCCCCGGCGCGAAGGACGGCTGGGGCGCGCAGAGCGTCAATGCGATGGTCAAGCACTGGCCCTCCGGCGGTCCGGAGGAAGGCGGCCGGGATGCGCACTTCAATTACGGCAAGTATGCCGTCTATCCCGGCGGCGCATTTGAGACCCACCTCAAGGCCTTCACCGAGGGCGCTTTCCAGCTGGAAGGCGGCACCGGGAAGGCGGCGGCCGTCATGCCCTATTACACCATTTCCTACGGCATCGACCCGTCGGGGAACAATGTGGGCAACAGTTACAGCAAATACATCATCTCCGATCTCCTGCGCGGGAAATACGGCTACGACGGTGTTGTATGCACCGACTGGAACATCACGTACGACAATGCGTCCATCGAGTCCTTCGACGGCAAATGCTGGGGACGCGAGGAACTGACCGTCGCGGAACGCCACTACGAGGTAATCAAGGCCGGCGTGGACCAGTTCGGCGGCAACAATGACAAGGGGCCCGTGCTGGAGGCCTACCGGATGTGGGTGCGCGATTTCGGCGAGGAATCCGCCCGGGAGCGCTTCGAGGCATCGGCCGTGCGCCTGCTGCTCAATTCCTTCCGCACCGGTCTGTTCGAGAATCCGTACCTGGATCCGGCGACCGCCGATGCGACCGTGGCAAGCCCGAATTCATGCAGGCGGGCTACGAGGCCCAGCTGAAATCGGTGGTGATGGTGAAGAATCACGGAGGTGTACTCCCCCAGGGAATGGAAATCTGCGATGTCCTGGAAGACGGAAGCAGCCAGTCCTCGAAAGCCAAGGTTTTCGTCCCGAAACGCTACTACCCCCAGACCCCGGGAATGTTCGGCCTGTCCATCGGCGAACCGGGCCACTGGGCCTATCCCGTCGAGAAGGCGCTCGTGGAGAAATACTACGACTGGGCCGAGCAGCCGGAAGAGGCCGATTTCGCCCTGGTGATGATCCAGGAACCTTTCCCGGGCTCAGGCTACAGCATCAATGACCGGATGAAGGGCGGCAACGGCTATGTTCCCATCAGCCTCCAGTACCGGCCCTACAAGGCCGAATTCGCCCGGGCCCAGTCCGTAGCCGGCGGCGACCCGAAGGAAGATTTCACCAACCGTTCCTACCGTGGGAAAACCGTCACAACCTACAATGAAGCCGACCTGGACCTTGTCATCCAGACGAAGCGGCAGATGGGCGACAAACCAGTCGTCGTGGTCGTGAATGTTTCCCGTCCGGTGGTCCTCTCCGAACTGGAGCCGCATGCCGACGCCATCCTCATCACCTTCGGCGTACAGAACCAGGCCATCCTGGACCTGATGAGCGGTGCCGCCGAGCCGTCCGGGCTGCTCCCGATGCAATTCCCCGCCGACATGCGCACGGTGGAAGAACAGCAGGAAGACGTTCCGCACGACCTGCGTCCCCTCGCGGATGCCGACGGGAATATCTGGGATTTTGCCTACGGTCTGGACTGGTCCGGGGCCATCAACGACGCCCGGACCGTCAAATACCGTCAGTAGAGGGAATTACACACCCCACTCGGGGAGTTCCTTCTCCGGAACGCAACGCAAGGAGGAGCGCTGGATCACTTCCCGCGCTTCTTCTGCCTTATCGGCCCGGATGATCAGGAGTCCCTTTCCGTGGATGAAGAAGGAGTACATGTACACGATGCCGATCTGCGCCTCGCTCAGGCCGCGGACGATCTCGGCGATCTGACCCGGGCGCTCGTCCAGTTCGATGGCGAACACGTCCGACAGGGCCACGGCCACGCCGTTGCGCTCCAGCTCGTGATAGGCACGCTGCGGGTCGGTGCAGATGATCCGCACCAGGCCGTACTGGGCCGTATCCGCGATGGAGGAGGCGATGATGAGGATCCCGGCCTCCTTGAGGATGTCAAGAACCTTCGTCAGGGTTCCGGCGCGGTTCTCGAGGAAAATGGAAAGCTGATTGAGGGTCATATCGCAGGATTATTTGATGTTTCGGTTGTCGATGACGCGGACGCTCTTGCCCTGGCTGCGCTCGATGGAGTTCGGGGCCTTGAGCTGGACCTTCACGCCGATGGAGAGGACGCTCTTGAGCTTGGCGGCAAGCCGTTTCTGGAGCTCGTCGAGGGCGGCCGGGGTATCGAAGGTGGCGGTGAAGTACTCCTGACGGAGCTCCACCTGCACCTGCAGGGTATCCAGGTTGTTGATGCGGTCCACGACCAGCATGTAGCGCGGAGCGAACTCCTTCATGCTGAGCACGACGCTCTCTACCTGGGACGGGAACACGTTGATACCGCGGATGATGAGCATATCATCGCTGCGGCCCGTGATCGCGCTCATCCGGACGCTGGTGCGTCCGCAGCTGCACTGGCCGGGGATCAGGGAGCACAGGTCGCGGGTCCGGTAACGGATGACCGGCATGCCCTCCTTCGTGAGGGTGGTGAACACCAGTTCGCCCGACTGGCCCTTGGGCAGCGGCTCCAGGGTGACAGGGTTGATGATTTCGGGGTAGAAGTGGTCCTCGTTGATGTGGGAGCCGTTCTGCGCCTGGCATTCGTAGCTGACGCTCGGGCCCATCACCTCGCTCAGGCCATAGATGTTGAATCCCTTGAGGCCCAGGCGCTCCTCGATCTCCTCGCGCATCTTCTCGGTCCAGGGCTCGGCGCCGAAGGCACCGACGCGCAGTTTGATCTGGTCCTTGGTGATGCCGATCTTTTCCATCGTCTCCGCCAGGTACAGGGCATAGGACGGGGTGCAGGCGATACCGGTGATCCCGAGGTCGCGGATGAGTTTCGCGTGCTTCTCCGTATTGCCGGTGGAAGCGGGGACCACGGAGGCACCCACCATCTCCACACCGTTGTGCGCACCCAGGCCGCCCGTGAACAGGCCATAACCGTAAGCGACGGAGAAAATGTCCTCCTTGCCCACGCCGTAGGCGGTCAGGCAGCGGGCCATACACTCACTCCAGACGCCGATATCCTTGCGGGTGTAGCCCACGATGGTCGGGTTGCCGGTGGTACCGGAGGAGGCGTGGATGCGGATGATCTCGCTCTGGGGAGCGGCCTGCATGCCGAAAGGATAGTTGTCCCGGAGGTCCTTCTTCGTCGTGAAGGGGAGTTTCACGATATCGTCGATGGTCCGGATGTCATCCGGGGTGAGGTCCATCTCCTGCAGTTTGTGACGGTAGAAGGGGACGTTGTGATAGACATACTCCACGATCTTGTGGAGCCGTTTGCCTTGGAGCGCAGACATCTCGTCGCGGCTCATGCATTCTTTGTTGGGATTCCAGATCATATTTGTATCAGTTCGTTTCTAGGCATGGTCTTCCCGGAAGGCTTTCATACGCTCTTCCAGGACGGGGTAAAGTTCGTCCCGCATCCGGCTCGTGCAGCCCCGGACACCGTTTTGGAGGCTTCCGGTGGTGGACAGGGAGATGCAGCTGACCCCATAATAGAGGAGTTCGCGGAGCAGTTCCCCGCCCGTGAGGTCCCCGTAACCGAGGGTGAAGAAGAAGCCGTCGCCCACCGGCAGCGACACGTCGTGGTCATACACCACGCGGAAGCCGTTGCGGCAGAAGATCTCCTTCATCCGGGCCGCCCGGTCCGCGTAGACGCGGGTGTCTTCCACAAAGTCGATAACCCCGTCGGCCGACAGGTCGAGCATCCGGGCATAGGCATACTGCGTGGAAGCGGTGCAGCCGCTCGTAATCATATACAGGATCGAGGCCGTGAGGGTCTGGCCGAAGACGCCGGCATCGTGATAGCGCTCCGCCATCGCCGGATAGTGCCGGGTGAACAGTTTGTCACCGATGCACACGAGCGCCATCCGCTGTCCTGCGTAGCTGAAGATCTTGGACGAGGACAGCATCAGGATGTAATTGTCGGTATAGCGGGCCACGGTGGGGAGGAACGGCGGCTCGAAGGGGCGCCCGAGTTCCCGGCGGTAGTCCATACAGAAGTAGGCCAGGTCCTCCATGACGATGGCGTCATACTGGGTCGCCAGTTCGCCGATCACCTTCAATTCGCTCTCTTCCAGACAGATCCAGGCCGGATTGTTGGGATTGGAATAGACGATGGCGGCAACGTCGCCGGCCGCGAGCTCTTCCTCCAGTTTCGCCCGGAGGCCTTCCCCGCGGTAGGGATAGATGTCAAACTCCTTCCACTGGATGCCGAGCACCCGCAGCTGGGACTTCTGGATGGGGAAACCCGGGTCGATGAACAGGACCTTGTCCTTCCCCGGAATCCGCTGGGTGCAGGCGATGAACGAGCCGAAGGAACCCGCCACGGAACCCGTCGTCGGAATGCATCCGGCGGGGTCTATGTCAATGTCAATGAAAGCTTTGACGAAGCGGGAAGCCGCTTTCTTGAGTTCGGGGACACCGTCGGCCGGCGGGTACTGGGAACCGACGCCGCGGTCCAGGGCCTCTTTCTCCGCCTCCACGCCGTACCGGTTGGGCGGCAGGCCCGGGGACCCCTGGTCCATCCGGATGAACGGGATGCCGGTCTTCTTCTCCAGATACTGGGCGACGAGCAGGATCTCGCCGATGGTCGCCTGCGACAGGTCGGCAACGCGGGAGGCGACACGCGCCTCCTCGACGAGGGCTTCACTAAAGACCTTCATAACCCGCGTCAAATGCCTTGAGGTTGTCTTCCACAACCTTGTCACCCTTGCGGGCGAAGATGGTGCGGATGGCCTGGCGGAGATCCTCCGGGGCCAGGATGTCCAGGTGACGGGCCGCCATCCCGAGCAGAACCATATTCGCGCTACGCGGGGCCATCAGGCCCTTGGCGACGGCGTCAATGTCCATACGGGTCACCTTCGGAAGGGCGTCCAGCTCGGCGAGGACAGCCGCCTCGTCGGGATAGTTCGGGATGTTCACGAAGGGCTTGGAGGAGGTCACGACGGCTCCTTCCGGGCCCAGGTAAGGCAGGTAACGGAGGGCCTCCATCGGCTCCATCGAGAGGATGAGGTCGGCCCCGCCGAGGGGAATCTGGTCACTGAAGATCGGGTCCGTGGACAGGCGAAGGTCGCTCTGCACGTCTCCGCCCCGCTGGCTCATTCCGTGGACTTCCGCCTGCTTGAGGTGCAGGCCGGCGGCCGTGGCGGCCTCGCCGAGCACCGTGGCGATGGACAGGATCCCCTGTCCGCCGACTCCGGCTAATTTGATATCTGTTTTCATTGCGCTGCTCTCTTTTGCCGCTGTTTCCGGGCGAGGGTCTGCATGCATTCCCGCTGGGGGATGATGACGGAAACGCCCTTGTATTCAATTTCTTCCCGAATGATACGGGTGATTTCCTCCATATTCTTGGCCAGCGGGACCACCACGTGCAGGTGCTCCCGTTCCACGCCCAGGGCGAGGCAGATGGCCTCGAACTTGTGCGTGCCGGCGGAATCCTGGCCGCCGGTCATCGCCGTGGTCAGGTTGTCGGAAAGGATGACGGTGATGGCGGCGTTGTCATTCACCGCGTCCAGGAGGCTGGTCATGCCGCTGTGCGTGAAGGTGGAGTCGCCGATGACCGCGATGGCCGGATGGACGCCGGCATCGGCGGCCCCCTTCGCCATGGTGATGGAAGCGCCCATGTCCACGCAGGAGTCAATGGCACGGAAAGGCGGAAGAGCGCCCAGGGTGTAACAGCCGATGTCACCGAACACGCGGGCGTCGGGATACTCCGCAATCACCTGGTTCAGGGCCGCATACACATCGCGGTGGCCACAACCCTGGCAAAGCTGCGGCGGGCGCGGGGCCAGGTTCACGGCCGGGGCGTGGACTTCACCGGCGCGACGGCCGAAGGCGACCGCCACATTGTCCGGATTCAGTTCGCCCGTCCGGGGCAGCACGCCGTCCAGGCGGCCGGAGACCGGATAGTCCGCCCCGAGGATGCCCTTCACCTGCTCCTCCACGAAAGGCTGGCCGTCTTCCACGACGAGAATGCGGTCGGAAGCCGCGGCCAGTTCGCGGACGAGCGCCGCGGGCACGGGATATTGCGAGACTTTCAGCAGGGAGACGCCTTCCGGAAGCGACTCACGCACATAATTATAAGCGATACCGCAGGCGATGACGCCCAGGCCTTTCCCTTTCACAAAGAGGTTGCGGGGAGACTGTTCCGCCCGGTGAAGCAGTTCCGGCTGCTTATCCACGAGGGCGGCGTATTGGCGCCGGGCATTGCCGGGGAGGAGGACCCAGCGGGTCCGCTCCGAATCCGGGGCCAAGGGGTTCTGCGGTCCGGGTTCCCCGATTTCCACGGCGGCCCGGGAATGGGCCAGGCGGGTGACCATACGCAGCAGGACCGGGAGCCGCACTTCCTCAGACAGGCGGAAAGCCTCGGCCATCAGGTCGTAGCATTCCTGCTGGTCAGCGGGTTCCAGGATAGGGATCAGCGCGAATTTCCCGTAGAAGCGGGAATCCTGCTCATTTTGGGAAGAATGCATGGACGGGTCGTCGGCGGCGACCACGACGAGGCCGCCTTTCACCCCGGTGATGCCGGCGTTCACGAAGGCATCGGCACAGACATTCATGCCCACGTGCTTCATGCATACCAGCGCGCGCTTGCCGGCATAGGACATGCCCAGCGCAGCTTCCATGGCCGTTTTTTCATTGGTGCACCAACGGCTCCGCACCCCGCGTTCCCGCGCAAGGAAATCATTCTGAATGAATTCCGTAATTTCGGTGGAGGGGGTTCCAGGATAGGCGTACACCCCGGACAAGCCGGCATGCAGTGCTCCCAAAGCCAAAGCCTCGTCACCGAGCAAGAGTCTTTTTCCCATCATTCCAAGTTCGAAATACAACTGGACAAAGATACGAAAAATTCGGTGATTTGCGATACCTGTCGGAAATGCTTATTTTTGTCAATATGATGAACAGACTTTCCCTCCTTCTCGCCGCCCTGCTGATGGCATCGGCCTGCGGCTCCCGTTACCCGGACCATTCCGTGATCGTGAACAGTGATGACGCCCTGGTGCAAACCGCCGCCGGCACCGTTTGCGGATACATCGAAGACGGCATCTACACCTTCAAGGGCATCGACTATGCCCAGGCCCGGCGCTTCGAGGCGCCGCAGGATCCCGAACCCTGGGAAGGCGTGCAGACGGCGCTCTACTACGGCAACCAGTGCCATCAGGCGCCCCGCTTCACCTGGGGTGACGATGCAGAGGCCTTCCTGTACCAGTGGGATGACGGCGTCCAGTCGGATAACTGCCTGAACCTCAACGTATGGACGAAGGGAATCAACGACGGCAAGAAGCGCCCGGTGATGGTCTGGCTCCACGGCGGCGGCTACGCCATGGGCGCCAGCAGCGAACTGCCGTTCTACGACGGCACTAACCTCGCCAAGAAGGACGTGGTGCTGGTGTCCATCAACCATCGGCTCAACTTCCTCGGCTACCTGGACCTCTCCGATTTCGGGGAAAAGTACAAGTATTCCGGCGTCGCGGGGGTGATGGACATGGTGAAAGCCCTGGAATGGGTCCACAAGAACATCGCCGGCTTCGGCGGCGACCCGGACAACGTGACCATCTTCGGCCAGAGCGGCGGAGGCGGCAAGGTCAATATCCTGCTGGGCACGCCCTCGGCCCGGGGGCTCTTCCACCGCGGCATCATCGAGAGCGGGTCCATGACGACGCTGATGGAACCGGAAAAGGCCCGCGCCATGGGCCGCAAGGTCGCGGAGAAACTGGGGCTGGATGCGAACACCATTGACAAGATCCAGGAAATCCCTTATTCAGAGCTGCTTGCCGCGGCGACGGATGCCGTCATCGAGGAGAATCCGGAGAACGTTTTCTACCGCTGGTACGGCGCCGGCATGTGGTGCAGCCCCGTACTGGACGGCGAGGTGATCCCCTACCCGCTGGACGACCCCCGCGTGGCCGACATCTCCAAGGGCCTTCCCACCATCATCGGCTGCAATTTCTCCGAGAACAACATGCTCCCGGCCGTGTATGCCAATGCTGACATGCGCTACAAGATGGGCGATACGAAACAGTACCTGTACATCTTCGCCAAACCGTCTCCGCACATGGACGGCACCTTCGCCACCAACCATTGCACGGAAATGCCCTTCGTTTTCAATAACATCTGGCTGGGCCGCTTCATGGTGGGGGCCGACCGGAGCGCCTACAAACTGGCCGACTTCATGAGCGACGTCTGGGTCTCCTTCGCCCGCGACGGCGTGCCCGACGTCAAGCGCTTCCACTGGGAGGAATACCATCCCGACACCCGGCCCATGGTGGTCTTCAACGACCAGACCGTCACCGTCCACGCCGGCGATCCCCTCTTCTCCGACATGGCCGCCTACAAACCCGCCCGCTGGAAATACCGGCAGCAGTAAGTGCCCTGACACTTGGGGCAGGTCTTCATCAACTTTCTGCACCTGCCCCATTTCGTGCTGACACCTGCCCGATAGCTACTGGCGGGGCCTCTGACGGGGTGGGCGTCGAATGGAAATGGTTGGAAATCAGCGATTTGCGAAAAGTGTTCTGGGTCGTTTTGCCCAGAACACTTTGCATAAGTACCTGTACAATAAGAACTTCCATTCGACGGTCAATCAACGGGTTTCCTCTTTGAAGTGAGCCGGATTGTTTTTACCTTTGCAGGGAAATGGTTACAGAGAAGGTTATGGGTAGTGTTCGGGAGCTGCGGGACGCCCTGAAGGAGCGGGTGCTCCGCCTGGACGGGGCGATGGGGACGCAGATCCAGCGGTTCTCCCTGACGGAAGAAGATTTCCGGCAGGGGGTGTTTGCCGATGCGAAAGTTCCCCTGAAGGGCAACAACGAGTGCCTGAACCTCACCCGGCCGGATGTCATTTCCGCGGTCCATGAGGCCTACATCGCGGCCGGTGCCGATATCATCGAGACCAATACCTTCAGTGCGAACCGGATTTCCCAGAAGGAATACGGGCAGGAGGCCCATGCACGGGAAATGGCCCTGGCGGGGGCGCGGATTGCGCGCGCCGCGGCCGACCGGGCCATGGCCGGCGATGCCGGACGGAAGGTCTGGGTGGCCGGCAGTATCGGCCCGACTTCCAAGTCGCTGACGCTGGCGCCGGACATCAACCGGCCGGCGGAGCGGCCGTACAGTTTCGACGACATGGCCGCCAGCTATCGCGAGCAGATCGAAGCCCTCCTGGAAGGTGGCGTGGACCTGATCCTCATCGAGACGGCGTTCGACGCGCTGAACGTAAAGGCGGCGCTGTACGCCGTGGAGCAGGCGCGGGAGAGATTCCTTCGCCCCTCCGGGGCTCGGAATGACAAGAGTACCGACGAGTGGTCCTCAGGGGCTAGGAATAGTGTCATTCCGAGGAGGGCGGAGCCCGACGAAGGAATCCCGGTCATCGTGTCGGTGAGTGTGAGCGACAGGAGCGGGAGGACATTGACGGGACAGACGCTGGAGGCGTTCTATACGGCCGTGCGGCATTATCCGCTCGCGGCGTTCGGGGTGAATTGTTCGCTCGGGGCCGATGAATTGCTGCCGCTGGTGAAGGACATCGCGGCGTTCAGCGACGTGCCGGTGATCTGCTACCCCAATGCGGGGCTGCCGAACGAGCTGGGCGGCTACGACCAGACGCCGGAGCAGATGGCGGCGCAGGTAGCCCGGATGGACGGGTTGGTGAACATCGTGGGCGGATGCTGCGGCACCACCCCGGAGCACATCAAAGCCTTGCCGACACTCTCCCCCGCCCCTTTGAAAGAACCCCATAAAGACCTGACGGTCAGTGGTCTGGAAGCCTACCTGATCGATACCCGGAAACGGAATTTCACCCTCATCGGCGAACGGACCAACGTCGCCGGTTCCCGCAAGTTCGCCCGTCTCGTGGCGGCCGGGGATTATGACACCGCCCTGGAGGTCGCCGCCGGACAGATCGAGGGCGGGGCCGACATCATTGACATCAACATGGACGATGCGATGCTGGACGGCCCGGTGGCGATGGAAACCTTCGTCCGCACCCTCGAGAACGATCCGGCCGTGGCGAAGGCCGCGCTGATGATCGACTCCTCCCATTGGGAGTGCATCCTGAAGGGTCTGAAGAACGCCCAGGGCAAGTGCATTGTCAACTCCATCAGCCTGAAGGACGGCGAGAAGGCCTTCCTGGAAAAGGCTGCGGAGATCCACCGCCTGGGTGCCGCGATGGTCGTAATGGCCTTCGACGAGGAAGGGCAGGCAACCACCTTTGCACAGAAAACCGCCGTCTCGGAGCGGGCGTACCGCCTCCTGACCGGCATCGGCATACCGCCGGAGGACATCATTTTCGATGTCAATGTCCTCTCCATCGGCACGGGCATTCCCGAGCACGACCGCTACGGCATCGACTTCATCGAGGCCGTCCGCTGGATCAAGCAGAACCTGCCCGAAGCCTATACCTCGGGAGGTATTTCCAACCTCTCCTTCGCTTTCCGGGGCAACAACCCCGTCCGGAGCGCGATGCACGCGGTCTTCCTGTACCACGCCATCCGCGCGGGCCTGGATATGGCCATTGTCAATCCGGGGATGATCCTCCAGTACGACGATATCGAGCCCACGCTCCGCACCGCCGTCGAGGACCTGATCCTCTGCCGCACGCCCGATGCTTCGGAAAGGCTGATCGGACTGGCGGGGGCCCTTTCGGGCGAAGGCGAGATTTCTCCACGCGGCCCTTCGGGCCTTGGTCGAAATGACAATAATGCTTCGGGCACTGGTCGAAATGACAAAAAAGGCTGCCCTCTTCAGATTGACAATGGGTCTGTCATTTCGAGCGGAGCCGAAGGCGGAGTCGAGAAATCTATCCAGCAGGCACTGATCACCGGGCGGAGCGAGCACCTGGCGGAGAGCCTGCAGGCAGCGCTGGAGAGCCTCGGATCGGCCGTGGCGGTCATTGAGGGGCCGTTGATGGCGGGGATGGAGGAAGTGGGACGCCGCTTCGGCGAAGGGAAGATGTTCCTCCCGCAGGTGGTGAAGTCCGCCAAGGTGATGAAGGATGCCGTGTCGCTGCTGGAGCCGTATATGGAGTCCGGCGAGCAGGCGTCGCAGCGGCCGGTCATCATCCATGCCACGGTGAAGGGCGATGTCCATGACATCGGCAAGAACATCGCCGGGATCGTCCTGCGCTGCAACGGTTTCGAGGTGGTGGACCTGGGCGTGATGGTGGATAAGGAGACCATCCTGGCGGCGGCGGAGCAGCATCACGCCGACCTCATCGGCGTGAGCGGACTCATTACGCCTTCCTTGTTCCAGATGGAAGAGTTGTGCCGGGAAATGAAGGCACGCGGGCTGGATACGCCGCTGTTCATCGGCGGTGCTACGACGTCCGCCCTGCATACGGCCGTTAAACTGGCCCCGCTCTACGATCACGTTTTCTATGCGCCGGACGCATCTGCCGGGGCCGTGCTGGCCAAGAAATGCATGCGCGACCGGGCCGCCTTTGAGGCGGACCAGCACGCGGAGCAGGCCCGGATCCGGGAAATGCACGAAGGACGCGCCAAGAAACCGGCCGAGCCCGCTGCAGGCTACGCCTCCGACAGCTATTACCGCATCATCCCGGCGGATCTTCCCTTGACAGAAGTTCCTTTGGATGAACTCGTTCCGCTGTTCGACTGGTCCATGTTCCGCGCCGTCTGGGGCGTCCGGGAAAATGCGGAACTCACGGCGGAAGGCCAGGCCGTCCTGGACCGGATGGTCCGGAACCGGGCTGTCACCGTCCGTCTCGCCGCCCGCTTTTTCGCCGCCCGGCGGGAGGGCGACACCATCGACCTGGGCGTGCAGAAACTGCCCATGCTCCGCCAGGAAGAGGCCCCCGGCCATTCCCTCGCGGACTTCGTCCCCGCCGACGGCACCGGCCCCTTCGGCCTGTTCGCCATCAGCGTCCACCCCTCCTGTCATTCTGAGCGAAGCGAAAGAATCTCCGGATGCTCCTGCGAAGCCTGCCGCAATGACTACGACTCCATGATGGAGCGGGCCGTGCGCGTCACCCTCGCCGAGGCGGCATCGGCCTGGCTGGACCAAAAGCTGGAACAAGACCTCCCCGAAGGCGTCCGCGTCGCCAAACCGGCCGCGGGATACGCCTCCTGCCCGGACCACAGTCTGAAGCGCGACATCCTGGGCCTGCTTCCGGACGGACTCCGGATCACCCTCACCGAAAGCTGCGCGATGCAGCCCGACGCGGCCATCTGCGGATTCATCGTCCTCCACCCGGAGGCCGGCTATCCGGAGATCCGCCACATCGGCCCGAAACAATACGAACTGTACACATCCGCCCGGGGCTTCTCCCCCGACGAGGCCCGGGCTTTCCTGTCCCATCTGCTATGAGAATCACCGAATTCCTGGATTCCAGCCATCCCTTCCCCTCCCTGGAGATCATCCCGCCCATCGGCGGCATTTCCAAGGACGAGCTCCTGGGGAGCATCGCCCCCCTGATGGAGTTCAAGCCCCGGTACATCAATGTCACGACGCACCGCGACGAAATCCAATATGAGCCCCAGGCCGACGGATCGTTCCAGAGGAAGATTGTCCGCAGCCGTGTCTCCCCCGTCGCCGTCTGCGGCAGCATCCAGGGCCGGTACGACGTCGAGGTCGTCCCCCACATCATCTGCGCGGGCAACACCGCGGCTGAAATCGAGTGGCTGATCCAGGACTTCCATTTCATGGGCATCGACAACGTGATGGCCCTCCGGGGCGACTCCCTCGCCGGTGAGAAGCGCTTCACGGCCGAGCCCGACGGCTTTGCCCACGCGGACGATATGGTCCGTGCCATCCGACAGCTCGATGGCGGAAAAAACCTCTGCATCGGCGTCGGCGGCTACCCGGAGAAACACTTCGAAGCCGCGAACCCCGAAACCGACATCGCCTTCCTCAAGCAGAAGGTCGATGCCGGCGCGGACCTCATCATCACCCAGATGTTCTTTGACAATGCCGTCTTCTACCGGTTCGTGGACCGCTGCCGCGCCGCCGGTATCACCGTGCCCATCATCCCCGGACTCAAGCCCCTGACCACCGCCCGCCAGATCGAGCTCCTGCCGGAGGCCTTCTCCATCGACATTCCCGTGACGCTCACCAGCGCCATCCGGGAAGCCGGTGCCGACAAGGAAGCCGTCCGCCGCCTGGGCGTTGACTGGTGCACCGCCCAGTGCCGCGACCTCCTCGCGCACGGCGTGCCGGCCGTCCACTTCTACACGATGGGAAAGTCGTCCAACGTCGTGGAAGTGCTCCGCAACTGCTTCTAGATTTCTCGACTCCGCCCTACGGGCTCCGCTCGAAGTGACAAACCCATTGTCATTCTGAAGAGGGCAGCCTTTTTTGTCACTTCGACCAAGCCCCGAAGGGGCGCGTGGAGAAGTCCGTGGACGACAGGAGGTGGTGCATATTTTCATAATTCGCGAATAATCCGTACCTTTGAAAGTTTAAACGGATTATCTACGACATGCATCGCATATTTCTACCGCTTTACCGCTTTTTCGAGCAGCACAAGGCGCTCCTGTACCTGTTGCTCGCGGGAAGTTTCATCCTGTTCGCCGCGTTCGGGATCCGGCTCCGGTACGAGGAGGACATCGTGAAGCTCCTCCCCCGTTCCAGCACGGATAACGAACTGGCTTTCACCGATATAGGACTGAAGGACAAGGTATTCATCCAGATCACGTCCGCCGATCCGGCGAACCCGCTGGACCCCTACACGATGGGCACGTACATGGACGAGTACTGCCAGGCGCTCCTGCAGCAGGACACGGCCGGGCGGTTCATGTCCGGCATCCTGTACCAACTGGACATGGGATCGATGCTGGGGGCGATGGACTACGGATTCGAGCATCTGCCCGCCTTCATTGACACTTCCCTCTACGCCGCCTTCCTGCAGGCGATGGAGCCGGAGGCCGTGGAAGCGGCGATGCAGGAGAACCTGGCCCTGCTGGAAGCGGATATGACCGGTGAGGCCAGCCAGCTGGTGACAATGGATCCGCTGGGCCTCCGGAATATCCTGATCAAGCAGCTGATGCCGGAGGACGGCGGCGTGGGCGGTTTCACCATCGAGGAAGGGCATTTCTTCTGCCCGGACAAGACGGTGGCCCTGGCCTTCCTGGACCCGAGCTTCCCGACGCTGGATTCCTGGGCCGCCCAGCGGTTCTACAACATGCTCAACCGGGAACGGAAGGTCTTCGAGGCCGCCCATCCCGACGCCCGGGTCCTGGCGCACGGCACCCCGCTGGGAAGCGTTTCCAACGCCAGCACCATCCGGGGTGACCTGATCATGACCGTCGGGATCTCCCTCCTCATCATCCTCGTCATCCTGCTCCTGAGTTTCCACAGCTGGTCCTTCATCTGGCAGCAGATCGTCCCGATCATCTACGGGGCGGTGTTCTCGCTGGCCTGCGTCTATTGGATCAAGGGATATATGTCCCTGATGGCCCTGGGCCTCGGCGCCATCGTGCTGGGCGTTGCCATCAGCTACTGCCTGCACGTGCTCATCCACCACTACTACGTGGGGGACGTGGAGCAGATGCTGCGGGAGGAATCCACCCCGGTCACCCTCGGGTGCATCACCACGGTGGGCGCCTTCCTGGGCCTGCTGTTCACGGAGAGCGACCTGCTGCGTGACTTCGGCCTCTTCGCCACCTTCGCCCTCATCGGCAACACCTTCTTCGCCCTGTTCTTCCTGCCCCACTTCATGAAGCCGGAGCAGGTCAAGTTCAAGAAATACAAGGGATTCCGCGTCATTGACCAGATCAACAACCTGCCTTGGGACCGGAACCGCTGGGTCCTGATCGTGATGGCTGTCCTCATCGTCGCGGGCCTCGCCCTGAGTTCCCGGGTGAAGTTCGACAGCGACCTGCGGAACCTGGACTACGACGAGCCGCTCCTGACCGAAAGCCAGCGGTTGTACAGCGAGAAGAATGCGAGCGGGTATATGGACCTGTACTTCGCCGCCTGGGATGAGGACCTGGACCAGGCCCTCGAATACAACAAGATCCTGACCCGGAAATTGGATTCCCTGTCGGCCATCGGGCTCGTGAAGGGGTATTCCCCCCTGACGAAACTCCTCTTCCAGTCCCGGAAGGACCAGGAACTGCGGATTGCCGCCTGGAAGGACTTCTGGACCCCGGAACGCAAGACCCAGGCCTGGCGGGAAATCGCCGCGGCCGCCCGCCACAGCGGCCTGGAAGCCAGCCTCTTCCTCCCCTTCCAGGCCCTTCTGGAGGCCGATTACGAGCCGGGTGACCTCTATGCGTCCGGCGTCTTCCCGCAGGAACTGGTGGACAATTACATCGAACTGCAGGAGAGCGGCCGGTACATGGTCTTCACCTCCGTCGCCTTCCGCCCGGAAGACACCGACGCGGTGACCGCCCCCCTCGTCTCGGGTCCCAACGCCCTCGTCCTGGAGCCTTTCTACTACTGCCGCGATATGGTGGAGATCGTCCACGACGACTTCAACACGACCCAGTGGATCTCCTCCCTGTTCGTGTTCCTGGTGCTCCTGCTGGCCTTCCGGAACATCATCACGGCCGTTGTCGCCTTCCTGCCGATGTTCCTGAGCTGGCACGTCCTGCAGGGGCTGATGGCCCTCCTGGGCCTGGAATTCAACCTGATCAACATCGTCATTTCCACCTTCGTCTTCGGCATCGGGGTGGACTATAGTATCTTCGTGATGGAGGGATTGCTGACGGAGGCCCGCACCGGCGTACGGGACACGCTGGACTTCCACAAGGTGGCCATCGTGTTCTCCGCCCTCGTGCTGGTCATCGTCGTCGTGTCCCTGATCTTCGCCCGGCATCCGGCCATCCGGTCCATCGGCGTGATCACCCTTATCGGCATGGCCACCACCATCCTCCTCACCTATTCCCTGGAACCTTTCATCTTCCGGCAGCTCCTGAAATGGAATTGGTACCGGAAGAGCATCCGTGCATAAATGGACCGTATTGACGCCAACCTATACCTGAACCTTGTCCGCGGAGGCGCCGCCGCCCTGGCCGCCCACCGCCAGACTGTGAATGACCTGAATGTTTTCCCGATCCCCGACGGGGACACGGGAGACAATATGTATATGACCATCCAGGCGGGCTGCAGCGCCGCCGGAAATACCCTCTCCGAAGCGGCGAAATCCGTTTCCACGGGGATGCTGATGGGTGCCCGGGGCAATTCCGGGGTCATCCTGTCCCGCATCTTCGCCGGCCTCGCCAAAGGCCTGGCCGATGTCCCGGAGGCCGATGTGGACGCCTTCTCCCGCGCCATGCTGGCGGGGGTCGAAGAGTCCTACCACGCCGTCGCCGAACCGGTGGAGGGCACCATCCTGACCGTCTTCCGCGAAGGGGCGCAGGCCGCCGCCGGCAGCAAGGACCTCGGGGAGTATTTCGACCTACTGATCTCCGCCATGGACCTGTCGCTGGAGCATACGCCGGAACAGTTGGACGTCCTCAAGAAAGCGGGCGTCGTGGACAGCGGCGGGGCGGGGCTCCTGTACATTGCGGAAGGGATGCGGGATGCCCTGCACGGGAAATCCCCGGTCGTAGCCGGAGATGACGGCTTTAATGGAGCCGGGGATGCCGCTCAGAACAGCGCTACCAATACTATGGCCGGCCACCACCAGCCATCGGCAGAAATGCTGAATGCCTTCACGGAGGACAGCGTCCTGGAGTTCGGCTACTGCACGGAATTCCTCCTGCGGCTGCAGCGCGCGAAGGTGGACCTGGAAACCTTTGACGAGACTGTCATTTCCGACTGGCTCTCGCAGAACGGGGACTCGCTCGTCTTCTTCCGTGACGGCTCCATCATCAAGGTCCACGTCCACACCCGCACCCCGGGCGAGATCCTGAACCATTGCCAGCAATACGGCGAGTTCCTCACCATCAAGGTGGAGAACATGACCCTGCAGCACCACGAGAACCATATGGACGAGCGTTTCAAGAAGGGGCGCAAGGCTTATGGGGTCGTGACCGTCGCATCCGGCGCCGGGCTCGCGGGCACCTTCCGGGAGCTGGGGGCCGATGAGGTCATCGAGGGCGGCCAGACCATGAACCCGCCCGTGCAGCGCTTCATCGAAGCGTTTGACGCCGTGAACGCGGAGACCGTCTTCGTCCTCCCGAACAATGCCAATATCCTCCTGACGGCCCGCCAGGCCGCTGAAATCTATGACAAGGCCGATATCCGCGTGATCCCGTGCAAGACCCTCGGTGAAGGCTACTACGCCCTTGCCAACCTGGACACGGAAGCCGGAGACGCCAGCGCCATCGAGACCGCCCTGACGGAAGCCGCGGGCGAAGTCACGACCGGTCTCGTATCCCGCGCCATCCGCGACAGCGGAACCGTCCATGAAGGCGAATACGTGGGCATTTCCGGCAAGGATATCCTCGCCTCGGACGAAACCCCGGAGAAAGCTCTCCTCGCCCTCTCGGAGGCCCTGGAGGCCGGTTCTTCCGACGTCATCCTCGTTTTCGCCGGGGCCGATGCCCGGGATCCGGACGCCCTGCAGGCTGCCCTGGAATCGAAGTATCCCCGCGCCGAAGTCATCCTCCAGGCCGGCGGCCAGCCGGTCTATGAATACATCCTCGTCTTGTTCTAAAAACCGATACCATCATGCTCAGACTTTTTACTGACACCGACACCGACATCACCCCCGCCGTCGCGGCTGAATACGGCTACCGCCTCATCAGCATGCCCTACAGCGTGGACGCGAAGACCGTGTACCCGTACGTGGACTTCGACGAGTTCGAGTCCAAGAAGTTCTATGATATGCTCCGCAGCGGGGTGCTCCCGACGACGAGCGCCATCTCCAAGGATCGCTACATCGAGTATTTCGAGCCCGAGTTCGCCGCCGGGAACGACATCCTGTATGTCCATTTCTCCCGCGCCATGACCATCACCTTCAATGCGATGGACCAGGCCGTGGCCGAACTCAAGTCCAAGTATCCGGGCCGGAAGTTCTACGAGATCGACACCAAGGGCATCACCACCATCAGCTACACCATCGTCCGCGAGGTGGGCGACCTCCTCAAGGCCGGAAAGAGCCTGGAGGAAGTGCTGAAATGGGCGGAGACCGAGGTCGACAAGTTCGCGATGTACTTCTTTGCCGATGACCTGAAGTTCTTCCGCCGCAGCGGCCGCGTGAGCGGGCTCGCCGCGACGATGGGCACCCTGATCGGCATCCGGCCCATCATCTACATGAGCCAGGAAGGCAAGATGGTCTCCTGCGGCAAGGAAAAGGGCCGCCTCAAGGCCATGGAACACCTCGTGCAGCAGGTGGCGGACCTGGGCGATGATTTCAAGTCCCACCGCTTCGTCATCGGCCATACCGATGCGTTCGAGCTGGCCCAGGAGGTCGGAAAGATGATCCGCGAACGGTTCGGGGACGACTTCCCCATCGAATATGTCGTCGCCAACCCCACCGCCGGCAGCCACGCCGGCCCGAACGGCGTAGGCGTCTGCTTCCACGCCAAGCACAGATAGCCATGATCACGGTCCGCGAAGTCAAGACCAGGAAGGAGCAGAAGGCGTTCCTGGATTTCCCGCTGGACCTGTACGCGGGAAACCCCTGTTTCGTTCCGCCGCTCTACATGGACGAGAAGAAGATGTTCCAGCCCGGTTACGTCTATAGTGACTGCTGCGATTTCACCAACTTCCTCGCCTACAAGGACGGAATTGTCGCCGGCCGCATCCAGGCCATCATCCAGAAGGCCGCCAACGAGAAGAACGGGGAGAAGCGCGTCCGTTTCTGCCGGTTCGACGCCATCGACGACTTCGAGGTGTCCAAGGCCCTGTTCGGGGCAGCCGAGCAGTGGGCGCGGGACAAGGGCATGGACACGGTCTGCGGTCCGCTGAATTTCTCCGACCTCGAACGGGAAGGGCTTCTGGTTGAGGGATTTGACCAGCAGGCCACCTTCGAGGAGAACTACAACGCCGAGTATTACCAGCACCATATTGAGCGGCTGGGCTATGTGAAGGAAGTGGACTGGGTCGGCTTCCGGCTCTACGGGGCCGACAGCCCGAAAACGCTGGAGGAGATGGAACAGCTCTCCGACTTCATCTTCCGCCGCTACAAACTGCACCTGGGACCTTCCAAGAACGCGACCGACTTCCTCAACCGGTATGCCGACGGCATCTTCTCCCTCCTGGACAAGTCCTATGAGGGCCTGTACGGGACGGTTCCTTTCACGGAGGGGATGAAGAAGCTGATGATTGACAATTTCAAACTTGTCATCGACCCCCGCTTCGTGGCCGTCATCCTGGACGAGAACGAAAACGTCGTATGCTTCGGCCTCACCTTCCCCGCCCTGGCGGGCGCCTTGGCCGGTGGCCGCGGCAAGATCACGCCGAAGACGGCTTGGAAGCTCCTGAAAGCCCTCCGCAATCCGGACGCCCTGGACCTCTGCCTCGTGGGTGTGGAACCTGAATACCTGAACCGCGGCATCTCCGCCATCTTCTCCGTCGCCATCATGAAGATGCTCCGGGACAACCCGAACCTGCGCTTCGCCGACACCAACCTGAACCTCGAAGACAACTACGCCATCCTGAACCAGTGGCGCCGTTTCCGAAAAGAGCAGGTGAAGCGCTACCGCTCTTATGTCAAGCACTTGTGATCAACCACTCTATGATCAAGCTCCTCATCGACTGCTTCGGCGGTGACCATTGCCCGCAGGCGCCCGTGGAAGGCGCCCTCGCCGCCCTCGCCAAGAATCCCGACCTGTACCTGATCCTCACCGGGGACGAGACCATCCTCCGGAAGGAACTGGAGGGCAAGGCCTATGACGCCGCCCGCCTGGAAATCGTCCACGCGCCCGAGGTCATCGGCTGTGACGAAAAGCCCACCGACGTGGTGCGGCTCAAACGAAACAGCTCCATGATGAAGGCCATCATCCTGCTCCGGGACCGCGATGATATCGCCGGTATGGTGTCCACCGGATCCACCGGCGCCCTCGTGACCGGCGCCCTTGTGCGCCTGGGCCGTATCCGCGGCATCATCCGCCCGGCCTTCTGTCCGATCCTCCCGACGATGGACGGCGGCCTCGTGGGCATCTGCGACAGCGGGGCCAACGTGGAGGTTACGCCCGCCCACCTGCGCCAGTTCGCCATCATGGCCAGCCTCTATATGCAGGAGGTCTATGGGGTCAAGAACCCCCGGACGGCGCTCCTGAACGTGGGCAAGGAAGCCGAGAAAGGCGACGACATCCGGAAGGAGACCTATGGGCTCCTGCAGGACACCGACTGCGTGAACTTCGTGGGCAACATGGAAAGCCGCGACCTCCTGTCGGGCTCCTACGATGTGGTCGTGGCCGACGGTTTCTCCGGGAACGTCCTCGTCAAGACGACGGAAGGGACGGCGCTGGAACTGCTGAAGAAACTCAAGAAAGATATCTACTCCCGCACCCTGTACAAGCTGGGCGCCCTCCTGATGAAACGGATGTTCCTGGAGGAGAAGGAGTTCATGAATTACCAGAATTATGGCGGAAGCGTTCTCCTCGGGACCTCCAAGGTAGTGGTCAAGGGACACGGCAGCAGCAAGGCCGTGGCCGTGGAGAAATGCATCGAACAGGCGTACCGGATGGAGGTGAGCTGCCTTTCCTCCAAGATCGAAGAGGCCGTCGCCCGCTATGAACACTACGAAGACTGATGGAAACGATGTTTGAGAAAGTCCAGGCCATCCTGGCCAGACAACTGCGGGTGGACGCTGCGAAAGTTACTCCCGAAGCCCAGATCAAAAAAGACCTCGGTGCGGATTCGCTGGATATTCTCCAGCTCCTCATGCGCATCGAGGACCAATACGGTATTGTCATCCCCGACAAGGCCCTTGCGACCTTCAATACCGTCGGAGATGTCGTGACCTACCTGGAACAGGAAGGGACGCAGCTCTAGTATTCGAACGTATACTCGGTGGAAACGCCGTTGAACTCGTCCATGACCATCCGGACGGGGCGTTTCTGCGCGTTATACTCGACCACGATCTTGGAGTAGCCCCGGGCAGCCTGCTTGCGGGCGGTCAGGGTCACCTCCTTGCCGCCGGCCTTGTTCTCGACGGCGACATCGGCGTTGTTGTCCTGGGCGGCCTTCTCATACTCGCCCATGATGCAGTTCAGGAGCGTATTGCGCAGGCCGCGCATGGTCGGATTCTTGGTCGTATCCACGTCGATCTGCTTCATCCCCACGTTGGAGCGGAGCCAGTCGCCGTCAATGATCAGATATTCCCCCTTCGGTTCCAGATAGTTCATCCGGAGCTGGTCGGGAGCCGTGAAGAACACGACGCCCTCCCCGCGGATGACGCGGCCCGTGGCCTTGATGGTCTTGTTCTGGACAAAGGAAGCGCCGAGTTCCTGGGCACCGAGGCCGAGGGTAAACAGCGAAAGGGCAAGGATCGTCAAAATCTTTTTCATCATCTCAGTTGAATAAACGTACAAAGGTATGAATTTTTTCGTATAAGTCACCGGCCTATCATCAAATTCCGGGCCGGAGAGGTCTGAAGGCCGTCTTGCAGGGCACATTCCAGCATTGAGAAGCACCACTACGCAAGTTTCAGCATCACACAAGGAACTTCCGTCTCCACCGGAGAGCATAATACTCTATACCTACATCAAGCCACAACTCCTTGGACGACCAGACCGACAGTGCGTCACGGTTCAATTTTTTACTCCTACATCAAACCACAACTACTTGTTGTTGTTGTTGACGTTGCCTGAGTTGTTCAATATAGCTTTCCTACATCAAGCCACAACGACCAGGCGTTATTCGTGTTCGCGTAACCGGTTGTTCCTTATATCTGTCCTACATCAAACCACAACTCGAGCTCTCTGAACGCTCTATTTATTGTGTTGTTCCTTATATCTGTCCTACATCAAACCACAACTGTAGATTGCCCGACATGTGACTGGGGTTCGTTGTTCCTTATATCTGTCCTACATCAAACCACAACCCTATCATTATAGATATATTGCGTCCGTTTGTTGTTCCTTATATCTGTCCTACATCAAACCACAACGAGCGCGACTGGTTTGATTATGATAAATGGGTTGTTCCTTATATCTGTCCTACATCAAACCACAACGGCAACGAGTGCATTGTCTGCTGCCTCCGGTTGTTCCTTATATCTGTCCTACATCAAACCACAACTGAAGGCGTTGTAGTGTGTTTGATGCGAAAGTTGTTCCTTATATCTGTCCTACATCAAACCACAACTTACGAACAAAGTTGCGATTATACCAACGCGTTGTTCCTTATATCTGTCCTACATCAAACCACAACGGAAACGTCCGGTGTGTATGTTGGCGCAATGTTGTTCCTTATATCTGTCCTACATCAAACCACAACTACTGCGCGGCGATGTCCTCCTGGCTCCGGGTTGTTCCTTATATCTGTCCTACATCAAACCACAACGGTATCGGCTTCATCCGGTGCAATCATCCGGTTGTTCCTTATATCTGTCCTACATCAAACCACAACGTTGTAGAATGGATTGTCTTCGTCGATGTGTTGTTCCTTATATCTGTCCTACATCAAACCACAACCTTAACAAAATAATCACCACAATATCAATGAATTACAGAGGAATTTCCTCTAAAAAACCGATATTGAATCAAGGAAGTGGCCCTTAGGACATCACTTTCTCAGCCTTTCAAAGAACTAAAATAACTCCAATTGTAAGGGAGCGCCCGGTACGGGGCTCTGTTTCCTTCCCCACATATTGATTATATCTCCATATTGCTTGTCCGTTACGGAGAGTATGCTCACCATACCGACCTCGGGGACAGCCGCTTTAATACGTTTCACATGTACATCCCGGTTCTCCTTGGACGGGCAATGCCGGATATATACCGAAAACTGCATCATGGTAAATCCATCTTTCTCCAAATCTTTCCGGAACCGGGCCGCGCTTTTCCTCTCCTTTTTCGTCGTTACAGGCAAATCAAAGAAAACAAACAGCCACATAACCCGATACGCATTCAAACGGTTCTCCTCAAACATCATAGAAGGGGATAAACCAATGTCTTTCCCTCTCCGGAAAAGCATCTTGCCAAAGAGGCCGTCGTCAGGGACAACGCGATTTCCAGAGGACGTACCTCATCCTTCAATAAAGTGTCTACAAACAAAACCCTGAGCAACACCTGCTTCGTTTCGGGATCAAGAACCGTCTTCCCTTCTTCACAGAGCCGGAATACAATCCGGTCCACAAAAGGACGATATGGCTCCATCAAGTCATCGGCCAAAGGAAAAGCATTGTACCGGTTCTTATGGAACAGTCCCAGTGCAGGAAACAGCCCCGATCCCATAATGGCCCTGGCCATTCCGGCCCGAAGGATAGAATAACCATAGTTGAGCAGTGGATTCACCCCTTCTCCGAAACGGCTCCGCACGAACTCTTTCCCGAATAGTTCATCCCAATACAACTTGGCGGCCAACCCCTCCCTGTTGTCCGAGTCACCGCTTTTGACATTCTTGAAATAGGGTTTCAATACATCCCCGTCAAATCCCAAAACCGAAAGCAACCTGGACTGGTTCTGAATCTTCCTTTCGACAATCTGTTTCCACAAATTCTTCTTCAAAGGGACCGTGGCATCCATCTGCTGCCTGTATGTCTCTCCCTGGACAGAATTCGAATCCAAATTCATCAGCATCGAGCAAGGCATATGCCTGGAATCACAAAATACCACGGCACAGTTGTTTGATGACAATGCGTTCAGTGCCGGAACGGAGATACTGACCGAAGGGTTCTCAATCAGGACTACGCCCAAATCCTCCACGGAAACCCGGCGCAGTTCCCCGGTCTCCTGGTTTTCCACCAGAAGCTGACAGTTCTTGAGAGAGACCCTGCAAGGACTCGAAAACACAACCGTACGTTTCATCAGGTCCTCCCCCTCAAAAAGCGGATTCTGCCGCTAACACTCAAGACGAAATCCTGGTTCTCAACCAAGAATAAGGCCTGGTTATGATTGATCCCAATGACCGGACGAAGAGCCTCATCGCGTTTCCATAGACCTTTTTTCTCTTTAAGATCCGTTGAAGACCTCGCTTCAAGATGGTGTTTCAAGGTAAGAATCCCATAGTGATACTTTCCCTGAATCGTCATTGATGACAGGCCCGTGACTTCATACAGGCGCCTGGATAACTCTTCCTGGGAACAGGAATAAAGTTCATCCGGCGTTTTTTCATAGAAAAGGACCATCATCCCGGTTCTCACAACACATCTGAGCGGGAGGCCTTTCGCATCCACCGGTTCGATCCAGTCGACAGGCTTACCGTTAAAATGATTTACGGCGGAAAGGGCGTTGAACAGCTTAAAGGATGGCTTCTTCTCACCGTAGATAGCCATACAATAGTTTCCGTCATTGGAAACGTAATAACTGCGCTTATACTCCTTGTCAGAAGAATCCCTGTGCGCCTTTAGGGCTATTGGTGAAGTAATTGTCGGCGTATATACCCTCACCTTACGAATAGGTACGTTCTTTTCCCGATTCATCCAGATGGTCTCCGCCACGGCTTTCTTCAAATTGCCATGGAGTGCCACGGCCTCCTGTACCTTCTCACGTACGGCATCATCGACAATCTTCGGGATATCTTTCTCGTCAAGCGCATCGAGCGCTTTGCGTACCACATACCGGATTTCACCATCCTTGTTGATGGCGCCGTAAAAGGTGTCCTTATGCAGAAGCGCACGGGCTGTATGCCCCTGGGCATATTTAGGTTCGCCCCCGTTGTTCCTCTGGATAGCTCCGCGCACCCGTAACTTCTTCCTGCTCAGTTTGGGAAGGTTGTCCGGCGTATAATGGGCAGCGATCAAACTGGAAGGAATGGCGAGTACGTCTTCGGTAAATGTCGGCCAAGGTTTATCAAAATGAGGTTTCGGTCCCTTACCGAACCGATAATCCTCTTCCATCCGCATATACAGGGCCCACCTGTCGTATTCATTCTTCCCGATACATGCTATCGTCACCGCATCGATGCAATGGTGCGAATGACTGACCCGCTCCTTCTTTTCGTATTCTTTCTGCAATCCCCAGGCCTTCCGGAAATCGGCCGTCGTTGCACCCTTCACGACATAGATCCGTCTGAACACCGTCTTCAAATACATCCGCGCATACCTGCCGATAATACCTATATCGACACCCTGCCGGTTGGAGAATCCTTCAGGGACCTCGGTCATGGTAAACCGGTCATATTTCCCCTTCCAGTAATCCCTCTTCATCCTCAGGTAGTGGAGCCGGCGGATGGCTGCATCCTTCTGTTCCTTCGATGCCGCTGTCTTACTATTCCTCCGCTGTTTGGAGATCTGTATCTCCAGACTCTCGATGGTTTCCTTCCAATCCCCTATCCGTTGGAGGATCTGTTCATGTCCCTCCAAAGCGGAAGGCAACTGCGCCTTTTTGACCTCCCGATTGAAACGGCTGTCGCATAAGGTCTTGTTCGCCAAAGAGTCATCCCCACCCCGTGAACGAGGAACCGTATGTTCGATGTCGAATTCTATCGCATTCCCGAGGAACATCCGGGGCGTAATCTGCCTGCCGGTATAGAGGCATATATGCTTCTGTTCCTCATACAGCCGATACTTCAGCAGGTCATCTTCCGTCGGTTCGTAGTCCGCACCGAAGATACCCCGGATCTGCTCATAATACTTTTTCCGCAGGTTCTCCTGCTCCTTCTGCCAATCTGCAATAGCCTTCCGCATATTCGTGTCATTGAGTTCCCGTGCAAACTCAATGTTCACCTTGGTATCGGCATCGATAACCCCCTCGTCCAGAAGCGAGTTCAACAAGGCCCGCAAACGAAACAGGGAGCGCATCGCCATAGGGTTCCTGACCGCGTCGATACGGGGAGATCCTAGACGGATGCGGCCTTTCCCATCCGGCAGAGCCGCCTGGTAGGCCTCTATCATGGAAGGATGATACAACCTTTCCGGATGTACCCCCTCGGCCACCCCGAGAAGGTAGTCCGATATGCTCTTGATCTTGCTTGACTCCCGGCTTGTCGGATCTTTGGAGAAATCCTCCAAAAGGATGCCGATATTCTCAACGACATTGTCAAACTTCCCAGCGTCTCCGGATATCCCGGACGGAAGGGCTGCGGGAAGGTTGGCATAAAAGACCGCATCGCTATACACGAAACCTTTCTTCAGCCAAGGGAGGATCTTGTTGATCGCCTTCAAGCTCAACGAGGCGTATCCCTGAGGTATCCGGATCTTCGACAGTATGCCGGCCCGCTCTTCCGTCAACTGGAGAGAGGACTGCAACCACTTGGAAAGCAATGATTCATCCTCAAACGAATAGAGGGCATGCCAGATGTCGTTCAGAATCTGGTCTGGGGTTTTCCCTTCGGCCTTGGTATACACCGAAGACAGAACCGTCTCCCAATCCTCGGAAGGATCCAGTTCCAGGGCCTGGAGGATAGCAGCCGTAACGGGGCACGCAGAAACACTGGCCGACATCCGATAATTGAAACAATACTGGTCTTCACGGCCTTCATCCCGGAAGGCATAGTTTCCCTTTCCCGCAATCTTTTTTGCGATATCCTCGAATTCGAAATCAGGTTTGCTTTTCCGGAAGAACAGAGGGCGGATCGTCTCCTTTTCCCCTTCATTCAAGCTGGTGAAAGTTTCTTCGAAGGGTCTCCGGACCTTAACTGAACTGATAAGCTGTTCCATCCGGAAGGCTTCATACCGGGGATGGGATACCGGGCATCTCGGCTTCCCTTTCTCGAAACTGCAAGTTCCGACACTCCCTTTCTGGGACTTGAGCGGACGCTGGTAGAAGATGGCCCGTTCAAGGGACCGCTTCAACGCCCCGTCCAGTCCCTGCTTCTCACAAACCGCATTGAATTCGGCACGATAGTGCTCCTCACGGGCCGTATAACGACAACGGATCTTTTCTCCGTCACGGAATAACTTGAAGAAGTATTCACCAAGATACCGGCAGCCGGCCTCATCCATCAGCCCGGACAACTGGGTGATTCCCGTCTTCACCTTTCCGTCCTCCGCGTCTCCTCCGGAATCCTTTCGGTTACTCAAGAAGCCTCGCCGCTGATTGATATGATACAAGGCCCGTCCCAGGATATATCTGTCACGGATGTCGGACATGTCCAACTTCCGGGTCAAGGCAACGTACCTGTCATGATACGGATTCCCTTCCTCGGTATCGTCGGAGCGTTGCCAACGCATGAAATCTTCAGTAAGCGGATAAACCTTTTTCTCCTTCCACTGCTTCAGTTGCTCCTGGGTGAGGTGGGGGCACAATCCATTGTCGATCAAGACCTTGAGAAGTTCGATTTTCCGAAGCCTACGTCTGAAATAGTGCCTGCGGGAGGCTCTGGCTACCGTCCTCTCCTGTACAGCCGGCTTTTCGCCGCTTTTGTCATGGGCAACGCCATCCTGGAAGATATGGACACCCTTATCCAACAGGACACAAGAATGATCCTCCTTTCTCCCGATGAGTGCCCAGCCTATGGAATTGGTTCCCAAATCCAGGCCCAAGACTTTCTCCTGTATTTGCATTCTTAGAAAAACTCGTTATATTTGTGGCGTAAGTATTCCTACATCTTACCACAATAAGGCTATATGCCGAAGGATTTATTCCTATGGTCCCGCGTACTCCGTGGGACCTTTTCTTTTCTTGTCCGGCGGGCATCTGCATAGGAAGCAAAGTGCCCCAGCATTATGTGGTTGCTTTCAAATATACGTCTTTTCCCCGGGTTTTCCTAATAATCCATTCTGCAAGATCGGAGCCTTGCCCCGAAAAAGGATCTACCCCCAACCTCTGTCAGAACCTTCCATCAGGATTCTTTATCCCCTGTCTCCAGAATCTCTTTTGCCAAAGCGTTTATGGCGTTGACGTCAAGGGGGGCAAGGATGAGTTGTTCGGGTTCCAGATCCAAGAGAAACTGCATATAGTTGGGAAGTGTCAGAAGCGGGCCCTCCCGACCGACATTGTAATCGCCGAATTTGATAATGTGCTTCACCTGGTATTTGTCAGAATGTTTCAAGACTGTCTGAACACTCTTGGCCTGAGCGCTTTTTGCTTTCACTTCAAGCGGTACGCATTCGCCTTTCATCCGGACCAGGAAGTCCAGTTCAAGCCCGGAGTCTTTCATGAAGTAATACAGATTCTGCTGCTTTTTGTGAAGCGTATCCGCCATCAGGTTTTCGTAAATGGCACCTTTGTATCCGCCCAGATTGCCCTGCAGGATGTCGGCGCGGGTTCCTGGCCCAAGCATTTCAATCAGCAAACCGATATCTGCCGTGTAGACTTTAAATACATTGTCTTTTGCGTTTCCTTCCATGGGCAATCCGGTTATGTCCGTATTGTAGCAGCGGCAGATGATTCCGGCATCTTCCAGCCACTGCAGGGAGCCAAGATATGTTTCGCCCCGACCGCCTGGCTTTACCTTGCTGTATTGGAACTTCTTGTTCTCCTTGGACAACTGCTTGGGGATTGAATTGAAGCATTCCCGAATGTGCGGCTTGTCTTTGTCAGGGGCATATTTGACCATGTCGTCTTGATATTCCTTCAGGATGCCCTTGTACTCCTCGCTGACGGCATTCATGTTATTCGTTGCCAGAAAAGCATTGATGGGAGCGGGGAGGCCCCCGATAGCGACATATAGGTTCAGATAATGCTTCATCGCGACGTGAATTCCCGCAGGGACCGGGGTCTCCTCTGTATAGAACTTCCGGAGCGCCTCAATGACATCCGGACTCATTCCATTTGCCCACAGGAACTCTTCGAAATCCAACGGATACATTTCAATGATATCCTCACTGCCCACCGGGACCGAGTTTATTCCCAAGTCTTTTTTCTGAATCAGTTTGCGACGCCGTTTCTTCAGTTCATCGCCATACCCCTGGACGCCCAGCAGGGAGCCCGTAGCGATCACGTCGAAGCGGCCATCCTCATGGAAGAACTTCAGCGACGTCCGGGCTTCCGGACAATCCTGGATTTCATCTAAAACAATGCAAGTCTCTCCGGGGATGAACCTGACGCCCTGAATCTGTGCGGAGAGATTGAGCAATATGTTGTCGATATCCTTTGAACCGATGAATGCGTTGATACGCTCCGGCTCTTTGATGAAATTCATATAGACGACATTCCTGTAATTCGCTTCAGCGAAGTGCTGCGCGATGAACGTCTTGCCGCACTGGCGGATACCCATAATCACCAGGGGCTTGTGCCCCGGCTTGTTTTTCCAAGCGACGAGCTGGTCTTCAATCTTCCTTTTCAGCATAGCCAGATATGTTGCCCAGGAGCAAAGTTACATTTTTTCCAACGACTTTTCAAACTTTCGACGTAATTTTTCCAACGAGTTTCTGCATATTCACCGTAATTTTTCCAACGAGTTTTGTATGAATTGACACATTTTTCCAAACGAAGCCGCCGGGCTCCTGCTCTTTTCACAAGCAGGAGTCCGGCGGTCAGGATGAGAATAAAAGCCTGGCGCCCTATTCGGCTACCGGGTCTTGAAATCGAAGCGGATGTCCACGGGGATCTTCTCGAGGCCGAGGTTCATCAGGTCGGCCTTGTAGTCTTCGCTGCGCTGCGAGTACTTTTCCTCGAACTGCCGGGCGAAGGCCTTGTTGCCCGTCGCCTGGGTTTCGAGCACGAGGGCGGTGAGGTCGGAGAGGGCCGCTTCCATCTTCCCGTAATCCAGGGAGTACTTGCCGGAGTCGTGGCGCTCGAAGGCGCCGGCCTCGTGGAGATAGTTGTAGATGATCGTATTGGCACGACCGAGGGCGGAACCGACACCGAAGCGTTCGGCACGGACCAGCGTGGCAAAGAAGGTGGTCAGCGCATCCTCCTTGGTGAACAGATGCGGGATGTCATAGTGGCCCTGAAGCTTGCTCACCAGGAGCGCGCCGGCCGCCAGGGACTTGATTTCCTCGAAAGTGAGCGCCGTGCTCCCCAGGGCCTGCTCCACGCTGCCCTGGCCGTTGATGGTTTCCTTCACGCCCAGACCGTGCGCCAGCTCGCGGAAGGCAATGTTCCAGTAGAAGGCGTCGGAAGACAGGTGCGCGGCCTCATCCGAGTCCAGCAGGACCTCTCCGGCAGGAAGGACGATGCTGTTGAACTTGGCACGGATGACATTCTCCAGCAGGATGGTACGGGAGCCCTTGTCGCGCTGCACGTCGGTGTCGAAGGGAAGGTTCAGGGCCATCACCTTGATGCCGGCATTGGCCTTGCCCGCATAATAGAGGGCGTCGCAGGAGAAGATGTTGGAACCGGTACCGGGCTGGAACGTCTTGTAAGCGGGATCGCCGGGAAGGTCCTCCTGGAACTCACCGATCCGGGAGGCATACTGCATCATTTCCGCCGTCCGGGCCTCGTTCTTGAGGAGGACGAAAGCCTCGTAGGAGCGCTTGATGCCCAGGAGCTGGTCGTCGGCCGTCTCATTGGGGCCGATGACAAGGTCCATCTTGCTGTCGTCCATCTCCAGCCAGGCGATGCCGCTGTCGTAGTAGTTGTCGGACTGCAGGGCCTGGGCCTTGCTCAGCAGGTATTCCCGCACGCTGGGCTTGATGGTGATGTCCGCAGCCGCGGTCAGGTAGTGGGCGACCTTGCCGATGTGCTTCTGATAGGCATCGTGGTACCAGACGGTCTGGAGAGAACCGTCTTCCGCGCGGCGGATCAGGGTGTACGGGCTGAGCTTGTCGGGGTTCTCCCACGCCTCGAACTCCTCCACCGTCATATCGGCCGGATAGAAACCGGCGCCCGGCAGGCGGTCTTCATAACCCGCCACGAAGGACTTGCCATCGACACGGTCCCAGGGGCCGTAGTTGATTTCGGCAAAGGTCTTCTGCACCGGATCGGTCAAGGAACCCAGCAGGGCGTCCTTGTCTCCGAAATACTGCTCCCAGTAGATGGCATTCACCTCATCGGCCGCGAAGCGGTAGAGGTTCAGGACCTCCTTCCCGTTGTCGGTGATGCCGCTGAGATCCGGAGTTTCGATGGTGACGAGGGCATAATCGGCCACCTTTCTGTCCAGGGAAGATTTAGGGGCGTTGTCGCAGGCGCACACGGCCGCGGCCACGAGAATAATCGGTATATAATTCAGTTTCATAGTATTTAGAGCATTATCATTATCAAAACTTGGGCGGCGACGACCCGGAGGAACATCGTCAGCGGGTACACGGTGGCGTAGTTCACCGCGATCCGGCCGCTGCCGAACAGCTGTTCGGAGAAGGACAGCAGGGCGGGATCGGTGGTGCCGCCGGCCAGCAGGCCGCAGATCTTGAAGAAGTCCATCTTGTACAGGTAGCGGGCGGCCAGGGCGACGAGGGTCATGGGCACCAGCGTGATGATGGCTCCGTACAACACCCACATATAACCGCCGCCGACGAGGCTGCTCACGAAGGTCTTGCCGGCGCCGAGGCCGACGGCCGCCATAAACAGCGAGATGCCGATTTCGCGGATCATCAGGTTGGCGCTGAGGGCGGTGTAGGTGGTGATCCGGAGCTGCGGGCCGAAATGGCCCAGCAGGATGGCCACGATGAGCGGGCCGCCGGCGAGTCCCAGCTTCAGCGGCTGGGGCATCGACGGGAACCGGATGGGCATCATTCCCAGCGCCACGCCCAGGGCGATCCCGAAGAAGATGGGGATCAGGTTGGGCTTGTGCAGGGACTCGGGCTCGTTGCCCACGAGCTTCGCCAGACGGGCGATCCCCTCTTCCGAGCCCACCACTTTCAGGCTGTCGCCCACCTGCAGGATCAGGTCTGCATCGGCCTGGAGGTCAATGCCGGCGCGCAGGATGCGGGCCACCGTGACACCGTATTTGCGGCGGATGTCCAACTTGCGGAGGCTCTTTCCCGTGATGGAGGATTTGGTGATGGACAGGCGGCGGGATATCAGGGCGGTACCGGTCGGACGCCATTCGTTCATATCGACAGGATATTCCTCGCCGAAGATGATACGGACCTTGTCCTTGTGCTGTACATCGGTGACAATCAGAAGCTTATCGCCTTCCTGCAGGGGAAGGTCCAGGTCCGGGAAAAAGACGGTCTTATCGCGCATCATGCGGGTGACGACCAGGTGGTCGGCGTTTTCCGCGCCCACGATGTCGTGGATCGTCTTCCCGAAGAGGCCCGGATTCTCGACCTTGCAGGCGATGCGGTAGGCGTTCCCCTCCTCATCATCCGAGGCCGACGCACGCTCCTGCTCCTTGCGGAGGTCCACCCGGAAAATGGCCTTGGACACCAGCAGGACGGCGATAGCGCCCAGCACGCCGATCGGATATGCCACGGCATAGGCCGAGGCGATACCGGAAGCGGCCTCCCGGACTTCCGCCGAACCCGAAACCGCATCAGACAGGGTCTGCTGAGCGGCACCGAGGCCCGGGGTATTGGTCACTGCGCCGGACATGATGCCCGTCATGATGCCCAGGTTCTCGCCGCTGACCACGTGGATCAGGTAGGCCGCGAGGACCGCCAGGAGCACCAGGGCCACGGATAGCAGGTTCATCGGCAGACCGTCCTTCCGGAAGGAATGGAAGAAGCCGGGGCCCACCTGAAGGCCAATGGCAAAGACGAACAGGATCAGCCCGAAGTCCTTGATGAAGTTCAGCATCACGGGGTTGATGCTGAGCCCCAGATGGCCCAGGAGGATGCCCATAAACAGAATCCAGGTGGTCCCGAGGGATACCCCTTTGACCTTGAACCGGCCCAGGTAGAGGCCGGAAGCGATGACCAGCGCCAGGATAAAGATGGCGCTCGCCGTATCTCCTTGTGTAAATAGATTCATCATAGCGGTGCAAAGGTAGGCATAATATCCATCCGTTTTTATTGACGGATAAGGTTTGTTTCTATAATATTATTAGAAATTATCGATAAATCGGCGTATCTTTGCAAAAACAAGCCTATAATCCATGGAATTACGCCAATTACGGTATTTTGTCGAGGTGGGACGGCTCAAGAGCTATTCCCTCGCTTCCAAGTCGCTGTATATCACGCAGAGCACCATCTCCCAGCAGATCCGGAAACTGGAGGAGGAACTGGGGGTGGAACTGCTGACCCGCGACACGCGGCACGTCGCCCTGAGCGATTACGGGGAGCAGTTCTACCCGCACGCGGTCAAGATCCTGGAGGAAGCGGAGGTCTCCGTCGATAAGATCCGGGACGTGAAAAACCTCTACGCAGGCACCCTCAGCGTCGGATCCACCTATTCATTCGGCCCATTGCTGATGCAGACAATCCTGGATTTCTACCGCCAGTATCCGCACGTCCACCTGCAGCTGATCAATACTTCCAAGGCCCAGTTGATCCAGATGCTGCTGAACCGGGAACTGGACATCGCCCTGTCCTACAAATCGCCGATGGACGACGAGCGCATCGAATCCCGGCTGCTTTTCCAGAATGAATTGTGCCTGATCGGCCGGGAAGATATGCTGGCGGGCTGCGAGAATCCCGCTCCGGTCGAGGCGCTGGGGCGTTATCCATTGGCCTTGCCTTTCAAGGGGCAGCAGGCGCGGGACACCCTGGAATCCGTCCTGTTCGCGAGCGACATCGACCTGGATATCCGCCTGGAAAACAACAGTATACACGCCCTCCTGGACCTGGTGAGGGCCACTTCGCTCGTAACGGTCATTTCCAGCGACGCAGTCCATCGCATCCAGGGCCTGATCGCCATTCCCATCGACCACCCGGAAAGCCGGATGCTGGGCTGCTACCATTGCCTCAAAGGGGTTTACCAGAAGAAAACCACGCGGGCGTTCATCCAGATTCTGACCGAGAACAACCGGTTCAGGTCCATTGGGAGGGGGTAAAGGGCAAAAAATGCGTAAATCTGGAAAAAGCCTGCGCCTTCATCGGAATCGACTCCAACTGCATCAAGGATGGGATGGAGGATGTCGGTATTGACCCGACGCACTGCCGGTTCTAGGAATTCTCGCGGCCTTGGGCCGCGTTTGGGAAACTCCTGTTCCATTATACCTTCCGCGAAACGGAAATGGGCGAACGTTTCGACGGCGAGAAGCTGACTATTGGCGAATATGCCCACCAGGAAGGCCTTCAGGAAGGTCTACGAGAAGGTCTCCGGGAAGGCAAGGAGCAGATGGCCGAGGCTCTTCGCGCCTTAGGCGTAGACGAGGACATCATACGCTCGGCGATGGAGTATCCGCTGCAGAAGAAATAAACACTGCACGAGCGTACACGGGGGTCGTGCGACAAGTGACAATCCCTACCGGATACGCCACCGGTAGAAAGAGCGGTTGGTCGTGATGAACAGGTACTCCCCTTCCCGGCCGCCGAACGCCATGGAGATGGGCCGCTCTTCCAGGTCCAGGCGCCCGATCTCGGAACCATCCCCGTCCAGGACGTAGATCTGCCCGGCGGCGACGTAGGCGCGTCCCTGACGGTCATAAGCGGTGGCGTATTCCCCGTACGGGAGATAATCGCCTGTAGCAGAGAGGGATCCGTCGGCATTGACACGGAAGCGATAGGTGCGTTTCGGGTTTTCCCAGGCAATGTACACGGGCTCCGCCTGTCCCGGCGTGACGGCAGTCAGGTCGATGGAGCGGCAAAGGTCGAAATAGTACGGGATGAGCGTGACACCGTCCGGCGCGAGGAAACTCCGCTCCGGCAGGTGCCCGTCGTAGAGTTCCAGAAAGTCTCCGGCCCGCAGGGCGTGGGAGGGATAGATAAGGCGCTCAGGACGAATACTTTCCGTCGGGACAAGCGACAACGGCGACATCGTATCAGCCCCGGAACGGGTGTCGATCGCATAGGCGGTCACCGCCCAGTTTCCGTTGCCCCAGCCGCTATAGTCCGAGTTGGCATCGGGCAGCGATGCGATGGTCTGCAGGGTCTCTTCCCGGAAGCCGGGCTGCCCCTCGTAGCGGGTGATTACGATGAGGTTGTCGCGGGTGTCCACCGCAAGCGCGAGGGGACGGTACGGGTAGTCGGCCATCAGGCTCAGCGCACCGGAGGCCGCGTCCCAGCGGTAGATCTTCCGGAGGTTGCCCTCACAGAAATAGACATTGCCCCGGCTGTCCGCGACGGCGCCGGTGGCGAACTGGTAGCGGTCGCCGATATTGACAGCTTGTCCGGAAGCGGGCTCCTGCAGGCGGCTCGCTTCCGTGCCGGTGATCCGGGCCAGGGAGAAGTCGAGCGGATAGATGGACAGGCGTTTGGCGGGGTCATAGGCCGTGGCGGCGGTTTCGCAGAGAATCTGCGTCCAGGCGCGTGTGTTGCGGAATTCGATGTCGGAGCATCCGGAGGTCAGGGTGCCGTAGTCGCGCGGGGTCATCACGCGGACCACCCGGTAGAACCAGGTATTGGCAAAGCGGAGATGGCGGCAGCCGTCCAGGATCATGGCGATGTCGTCGCGGCCCTCCCGGCTCTCCTCCTCGTATTGCATGGCGTACACCTTGAAGTTCTCCACATCCAGCCAGCGGGACTCCTCGCGCATGTGATGCTCCAGGGAGACCGCGTACATCCGGGACGGGGTATGGGTGTGGCTGACATACAGCCCGGCGGACGCGTAGGTGCTGGCCGTCCAGATGTCCTTGAAGGTACCGCCGCCACCGTCGGTGATCCACAGGCTCCAGTACTGGTTGTCCCAGGCGCGGTCCGGACCCTGTTCGGCGACGGGATTGGAGGGCGAGCTGATGAAGCGGGCCCTGTTGAAGGGGCCCATGCCGAACGGGCCGGCGGGGACACCGCCCGCTGTCTGCGGAGCAGGGCGCCGCAGGGAACCATGGCCTCCCACGAACTTCACATCATTGAGCAGGGAGCGCTCCGAGGCGGTCCATTTCATCCCCACCGCCCGTTTGTTGTAGCCGCCCGTGCTGATGCCGATACCGGTAAAGATATCGTCGCCGCCGCGGGAGGACTCGACCATCGGGACGGGTGCGCCGAAGCCGCTGAAAGCCGGCGTGCTCTCCGCGAGGACGAGCTGGGTGGAGAAAGGGTGCAGGCCCACCAGGCAGCTGCCGGGGCGCATGCGAAGGGTGCCGCTGATGCGGTACCACCCTTCGGGGAAGAACACCACCGTGTTCTCGTCGATGGCACGCTGGATGGCGGCGGTGTCATCCGTCTCCCCGTCGCCGACCGCGCCGTAGCGCTTCACGCTCACCCACGCCGACATATCCGGCCAGCCCGGAACCGTCCGGCTGAAACCGGCCGGAAAGGTTTCCGGCAGCATCTCGCACACCGTGCCGAAATCGGCATCCGCGCCCATCTGGGGGATGATGAGCCCGGCGACGGCTTCGCGGATGCGGTACGTCCTGGCGGGCGCTTCGAACCGTTTCCCCTGCGCGGGCAGCTCGACCGCGACGGGCACGTCCTTGCAATGGACTTCCAGCAGGTTCAGCTGGTTGGTGGCACCCTCGGCAGCCGTCATCACGACGCCCTTGCGGACGTTTTCAAAGAACCCGTCCTCCAGATAGAGGCGGTCCGGCATGTCCTGCGCGCACAGGATGCCGACGGGGCTGTTCTTGACTTTCAGGTTCACGATGGCGAGGCCGGCGTTGCGGCTGCAGATGGCCGCCTCCTTCGCGCCCTCGATGTACGCGTCCACCACGGCGATGGGCCAGCTGGGGGCCGAGGTACCGGAATCGATGCCGTAGCGGGCACCGTACAGTTCGACATCCTCCAGCTCGTTGCCCACTTCATACAGGCAGGCATAGCCGTCTCCGCCGCGGACGGTGACATGGCTCACGACGCCGTGCTGCGCCACATGGGCTCGCACGCCGACAGCACCCGGATTGCCTTTACCGATGCGCAGGTCCACGTTGGAGAGGCCGCTGTAGAAGGTGCCGGGGTTGCCGTCGGGGACATTGTCCGGGTCGGTCACCAGGCCCCCGGTGAGCCAGAGCATCGGCCTGGGATCCCCGTCAAAGCCGGAGGCCTTATCGGCCAGGATGATCTCCGGCCGGCTTTTGCCATAGCCGACGAGGCGGATGGCGGAGGGGATAAAGATGGTCCGGGTGATGCGGTATTTGCCTTCCGGCAGATAGAGCGTGCCGAACCCGCGCTCGCGCGAAATGCTGTTGAGCGCCTCCTGCAGGGCCTCGCTGACATCCACCTTCCCATCCGCCCGGAAGCCGGACATTTCGGGAGTGAAAAAGACACCCTGCGGGTCATCGAACTTCAGGGTATAGACAGATTCCCCGGCCCCGGCCGTCAGGGGAAGCAGGGCCATGGCCAGTACCAGGCAAAGGAGTGGGTGTTTCAATTTCATCGTATCTGGTTGATTAACACTCGAAAAAAGGATTCCGGGAGGCAGATGTTCTCCACGCCGAGGGCATCGGCAAACAGCGGCGCAATCTCGTCATCCCGGAACCCGGCGATCCCGCAGCCGATGCGGGTCACATAAAAGAACAGCTCCGGATGGGCTTTGGCAAATGCAATGAACTCCGTCACATAAGGTTCGATTGTCTCCACCCCGCCCTGCATGGTGGGGATGGCGTAGCTCTGGCCCTGCAGGCCGACACCCCGGCCCATGACGGCGCCAAACCGCCGGTATGCCACCCACGCGGCACCGCCCCCGTGGGCGCCCCGCAGGTTACTGCCAAAGCAGAAGATTTCATCGGGCTGCAACTCCGTGATATAGTCCGGCGTGAAGTCGGGACGCTGTATTCCGTTATAAGTTCTCATCTTTCAATATATTTCCGTGACAGGGGTCTGTTGATAATCCATGGTTCTTTGAACAAAGTCAAATCAATAAGGAAGAGTAGAAAGGTGCTGGTGGACAACATTCAACAGGCGTTTGCAACTGTCGGAACAGTTGGCGGCAATAACCATAGAGGGAACATACAGGGAGGGGAACTGCCCGTCGAAGGAACAGATGGAACCTCCCGCCTCTGAAAGAATCAGCGTGGCGGCCGCGTAGTCCCAAGGCATGAGCCGAATCTCAAAGTACAGGTCAGCGTAACCGGCCGCCATCAGGCAGAGTTCCACCGCAGCAGATCCGGTACGACGTACGTCGTTGCATTGCTGGTACAAATCATAAATGATGTCGCTGCAGTAACGGGACCATTCCTTGTGGTACGTGCTCATGGCCGTAAAAAGCAGGCCATCCTCAAATGTACGATCGGAGACATGGATGGGCTTTCCGTTACAGAAGGCGCCCTTCCCTTTTACGGCCCAGTAACACTCCCCTCTCCAAGGACTGTAAACCACGCCCATATACTGTTCTCCACCACGAATTAATGCCACGCTGATGCAGCAGTTCTCGTTGCCACGGGCATAGTTAGCTGTGCCGTCAATAGGGTCAATAATCCAAACATACTGGTGCCCGGCTATATCATTCAAGTCCTCCTCTTCGCAAAGGAACCCGCTGCCGGGAAGAAGGGCCGACAGATGCTCTGTAAGGAACTTCTGGACCGCCACATCCGACGATGTTACCAGGTTCTCCCGCGTCCCTTTATCATGAACTTCGAAGCCCGAACGCACCATCAGGGCTGATGCCTCCTTGACGACTGCAATAATTTGTTCTATGGAGATACCCATATTACTGATACTTGGTGAAGTTGTACTTCTCACGAAGTGCGGCCTTCGTCTCCTCATCCTGATGGGTGAAGTAGCCCTTGAAGCCCGGGCAGAAGTTGATGTGCCAGCGCCAGAAGCGGCCGGCAAGAGACTTGGGGTTCTTGTCATACTTGGCCCTCATGTGGCAAGTTTCACAGGGGAATTGTTGTGCCATATTATATCTTCTGAATATACTTCTTATCGTACGTCTTGATGTACTCTCTGAGGCTGTCTCCCTCTAAAATCTTCACATCCGCCGCCAGCCCAATCTCCCGAAGATCTCGTCGGCCATGTCGATTTTGGAGGGTTATGGCGGAGTATTTGCCGACCATGGGTTATGTATATTCTTAGAGACGTGCAATACTCTTTAGGGCCTCTCTAAGTGCTTTGTCACACGCATAAATATAAAGCCCATTAACACCGCGAGTTAATAAAACCTTCACCTCATTTCTGATGAATGTCTCGCCAAAAGAAACCTTTGAGCCATCCTTCAAAGTTCTTCTTTGTGTCGCTTTATTATTATGGCTTTCAGAAGGATCAAAAATGATTTCGCCATTACGATACTTGACAGATGGTCCAAGTATGACCCCGACATAAGATAAATCAAAACCTTGAATCGTGAAGGTTGATCCAACCTCGTCAATAGTGTGTTCCTGTTCTGCCCATGCTTTGGATTTGTTAGCCCGCTGCTCTTTAGAGGTCAATTCTTTCTCAGTCTCATAATTCCAAGGCAAAGACCAATTCCCAATTGAGACAGACCAATAGCCTCCATTGCTTGGAGATTCTTTTTTATTGTATGGCCAATCATATGTTGCGACAATTCTTGATAGCGAATCAGTCTCGGCCTTTTTCTTAATAGCTTCATGGAGTGCCTTCGGAGAATCAAAAGAACGCACATCATATTGTGAATCCTTTGTAAAAGGACAAAGCAATCTAAATTCCACGAAACTGTTGATCCACTTCATCGTAGAGACTGAACACTGCATACGTAACTGTTGCGACAAGCCTAACAAGTTTCTCTGACGATATGACAATTCCTTGAAATAGTCTAAAACCGCTGGCTCCCAGTACTCTTCCGCTGTGAGCACTTGGTATTCATCAAACATGATGACTGTCACGCGTGAGCGTTTCATTATGTCATCAAGTTGATTATGGCCAGTATAGCTCTGTTTACCCTGGGTGAGTAAAAGATGCCCTTCGTCAATAAAAGCGACGTCGACTTTATTATTCTCGGAGAACTTGTTAATGAAGCTTGTCGGTTTATGGACAGAATGATCCCCAAGATTCAAGCGCTTTGCTATTTGCTGATAAACATGCAACTGCTGATCATGGTTTACCATGAGGTGGCAACTTATTTCGCGTCCAAAGTATTCTTCGCCACGTGTTATTAATTCGTAAAACAAAGCTGAATTTAAGACGGTCTTTCCTGTACCGGCTTCTCCTTGAACAAAAATCAACTGTCCTTCCTTTCCGCTCTCCAAAGCGTCATATACTTTAGCAAGAATCTCTTCTTTTGCATCTAGTTGATCTTGAGTTAGTTTCTTTAATGGTGAAGCCTTGAAGAAAGCCGACTTTTCAATTTCAGACAAGGGAAGGAAAAGGTCATTATTCAACTTTCTAAGTTTCCTCCAAACGGAATGAAAAACACCATCGAACTCCTCCACGGGATAATAACCATTTTGCGGATTACCTCGAGCATTGAACAGATTATCAATATTATTGCCTGGAGCAATGTAATCAATAAGCCTGTTTTCTAAATCCAATGTGAAGGACTTGTTGAAATGGGGATGTCCTATCACAATTAGTTGCGATAGGGATCTATTCTTGACTAGATTACTCTGCCAGTTGGAAGGATCTGCGCCTGACAGATAGTGTTCCTTCGTGCGTGCGACGATATCGTTGCTCTCTCCGACATAGACATTAAACCTCTGTCGAGAAACTGAAATGCCTTTTTTATTTGTATACTCAATAGCTTTGCCCGGCCAAAAGTGAATATAAACAACAGGATAAGAAAGCAATATTTTGGCTTCCTCCTTATCTTTGTCATTCTTGATTTTTGAAGAGAGATCATCTATAAAGGACGATTCTTCCCTAATCGAATAAACTACCGGTGTCATAGTTCATAATACTTTTTTGCACTGCCTTTAGCCTTCTCCACTGGATACTTCGCCGCATTCTTGCGAATCTTCTCCAGCATAATCTCTTTGATATCAAGATTATACTTATCGGCCATCTGGAAAGCGTAGTTGAGGACATCGGCCAACTCCTCCCGTACCTTTTCAGGATTCACATCCTCTGGGGCCTTCCATAGGAAAGCCTCCAATAGCTCAGACGCCTCAACAGAGAGGCCAATGGCAAGGTCCTTTCCATTGTGGAACTGATCCCAGTCCCGCTCCTGGTTGAACACACGAAGTTCTTCCAGAATCTGTTCAATATCTGTCATAGCAAATAGGGATACATACAAAGTTAATCATTTTTAGTTAATTATGGCCATTTTGGCATAGTTGTGCTGGGAAGGAGGTTCCCGGGGGCGTGGCCCCCCTCGGCCACGGGAAGAGGGAGGGGCCCGCCGGAGACAAGTTCTTGCGCAGCAAGGACGCAGGAAACGGTGGGAGGGTACGGAGTGAAGCGCAGCGAAACGGAGCCCCCCGGGAGCCTCCTTTCCGGCATTAAACAGTCGGTTGAGTTATTAGTGAATTCCCCGAAAGGTTTATGTTCCAGTTGACTGAAGATGAAAACTTGCTCTTCCAAAATGGAATATCAAGTTGGGGTGGTACGCGTACCCTGCCTTATGCCTTCACAGAGCAGGGTGTCGCCATGCCATCATCGGTCTTACACAGTCCAACAGCCATTCAAGTCAGTATCTCAATCATTGACGCCTTCGTGGCTCTGAGAGCATTGGTGGCTGACAATCAACTATTAAGAAGTGAGATAAAGAATATTGAACTTCAACTGAAACTGCTACAGAATGAGCAGAACGAGAATTTGGGCGCCTTGAATGACTTGTCAGAAGACGTTCGCGAGGAGATGACAATATCTATCAAGCGATAGCTGAATTGTCCATCAAATTGGAGGACAAACAGAATACACCCCGTCCCAAAATTGGTTTCAAAAGAAACGACGAGGGTTAAATCTGCCGTCCACATGGAGGGCGGTGATGGCTTTCTTGTCTTCGTCGGATTCCAGGAAGGCCAGGCAGATGCTCCTTGGCGGCTTCGTACAGGCAGTCGGCCAGCCAGTTGTACTCCGGGATGAATCCATTCCCCAAAACACCATTCCACGTACTTATAGACCATTTTCGTGACGTTACGAAAATGGTCCATGTGTATTGTCTTTATAGGGAATAATCTGTAACAGTTCTCAGGTTTTCCGTCCTCGATCAAACGGAGCATGTTTAACCCTTCTAAGGATAATTATGCTCTATGCCTGGGAATCGTTTATCCTGCACAAACGGCACCGGCCGGCCGGGGAATATCAAATCTGAGACTTAGGATTCATCGAATCGGTCGGATGAGAGTAAAAGAAATCGGCTCCCCATCGCATTGAGGAACATTTTACCGACGCCGGTAAAACGTCCATTGTTTCCAAAAGCCTTGCGATTCCGAAAAGAAGTAGTAACTTTGCAATTGAAGGGGGGATAGGCAACCGGTTCCTCCGGCCCTGTCCCCTAAAACCTTCAAGTTCTAAAACCACTCCGCTGATGGAGTGGTTGCTTTTTTTAGATAATCAACGATTTGATCTCCCGCAATAACGAGACAGGATTTGATGGACTTAATTGCTCTTGATATGTAACCGGATCTAGGGCAGGAACTGTCAGAACCTTCAAACGCACTTTTTCCATAATTCAACAGTTTACAGTTCCATTTGATCGTGGATGGAGAACCAGACATACAAAAATACGAGTTTCACTTCAATTATCAAACAGTAAAATCGATCTTCTTCCAGCTATTTCTCACCATCGTCTTGCTTTCGGCTTCCCTCCCCTTTGATTACCCCTGCATATCAATCGACTCCGTCGAGCCTCTCCCGAACCTCTACCGAAGTCACAACGAACCCACTCCGAACCATCAACAGTGCTACGGGCTTCGTATAGGCTGTAATTGACCCCTTGCCCGGTCCAACAGCATTCACTATCTTTGCCATCAGCAAGACGGTCGTCGAATCGACCGGTAATGAAGTTCGCGCTGCCATCCAACGAATTCCGGAAGAGTTACCGCCAGCAGAAATTGGAAAGGCGTGTCGCATCAGAAGGAAGACGGCGGGAAAACCGGGTTCTAGTGAATCTGAATACCAATAAACCGGAAGGAACCGGGCTATTCCGTGTTCGAGAACCGGACGGGGATGAGATAGACGCCGGCGCAGTCCGTCCAGAGGATGGCGGTGAAGGCGAAATCGCCCACCTTGCCGACGCTGCGGTCCAGCTGGAACCTCAGCCTCAGGGAGGACTGGAACGAACCGTTGGCGGTATAGTTCAGCCCGGGGTACACCTCCCCGCCGACGACTTTCGTCTGGACCCGGAACATCACGGGATCGTCCTTTTCCGCGGTGACGTTGATGTAGGAGAAGACCGGATCGCCGGGCTGGGAAATGGAGCCGGTCCCGAAATCGACGGACGTCCGGTCCAGGACCAGGTGGTTCGTGCAGGGCTCGAGGGTGAGGTCGATCTCGATTTCATCGATGACATAGGGCTTGGATTCGGACCGCTTCGAATTGTAGAATTCGGGAAGGGCGGTTACGCTGACCAGGCTCAGGTAAGGAAGGTCGTCGAAACTGTAGCGACCCTCCGCATCCGTCAAGACGATCGTATCCGTGCAGTCGCAGTAAATGGGGATGTTCCCGAGCGGATGGCCCTGTTCGTCGGTGACCCGGCCCACCAGATTGGCATAGAAATCCAGGTGCGTCGTTTCGATCACGAAAGGAAGGGAGGTATCGTGGATTCCGTTCACCTGGATGTCGAAAAACCCTTCCCGGACGCTTTCTTCGAGATCGTGCCGGACCTGCAGGGTGACCTGCCGGGTCTCTCCCGGAGCCATCGTCCCCCGCCAGTAGGTGGATTGGGAATCCTTCTGGAAACCGGAGAGCCTCTCGATGAGCTGGATGATTTCGCCCTTGGGCTGCAAACTCAGGGAAACCTCCTTCCCGGTGAGGTTGGTCACCGAAAACACCGTGGATTTCTGCCGCGGGGCGACATGGATTTCCTGGACGTCCACGCGGACCTGGGGAACCGGGGACAAGGTGACATCCAGGGTCCTGTCGCCTTTCAAGTCCAGCGAATACTCCGCCGTCTCATAGAAAGGACTCGAAAACACCAGCGTATATTCCGCGGAAGGGATGTTCTCCAACCGATACCGGCAGGTCTTCGAATCATCCGTGCCCACGGAAGCGGCATAGACGATCCCGTTCGACCGGTTCGTGGCGGTCACGTGCATGTCGGCCACCAGACGGGCCAGACTGGCATCCGGGTCGATAATCTCGCCCGTGAGGGTATAGGCAGGCGTATCTTCCGCCTGGTTGACAGGAAAACACCCGGAAACCATCGCCACGACGGCCAGGATGGAAGCTATTCTTTTCAACATAGTCATTCGATTGCCTGTATCGGTAAGGTCCGTACTATTCCTGTCGCAAAGATAATGTAAAAAAGCCAATAAGCTTCCTAAAAACGAAAAAACCGCCCCGAAAGGCGGTAAGGCAGGTAGAAATTACTAATAATCAATTATTTAACGATTAGTACTCCTCCTCGTTAAAGGTGGGGTTATTCCCTGCAAGTCACTTATTTTCAATAAGTTAGGTTGCATTCAAAAACTCTGGGAAGCCACTGGGTAGTGAACAGCCTCCAAATGGCTCAATCTGACACTATACTCCCCACTTCAGGGATGCTCTCGAAAAGCACGGAATCTCAATCTCAGCCATTATTCTATTAAATCTTTCCGGTTCAAGTTTTTCCCTGAGATCATCCTCTTCTATTCCCCGGATAATCCGAGTAATCTCGTCAGGAGAAAAGAGAACATCCGAATCACGGTCTGTTGCCTTGGAGAGTTTGGGGAGGACTGCCGCTCTTCTATCAAACATAGGTTTATAAATCAAATAAATACTCTTTCATCAAAGGCTTCCATCATTAATCTTCCAGGTGTTCTCCCTAACCTCCCTTTAATCCCGGTGCAGGACAAGGTCGTAGAAGAGATACTTCCCAGAGGTGTCGTCACCGCATCTGAGCCAGAACAACAGCTGACCGCAGCGGCTCAGGGGCACGGAGAACTCCGTCGGAGGCATAGTCTCAGTCAGGACAATCTCCCCTGCCTTGTTGCCGTCGGCCCCGATGTAGATCGTCTCCTTGGACCGGGGGTCTTTCGTGGTCGGGTTATGTCCATCCAGGCACGCCACCTTGAAGGTCAGGCGATCGTATTCCCCATAGGTATTGAATGCCGCAAGCGATGAGTCGTAGGCAATGCCGGCGGCTGCCAGCGCCAACGGCGTGAAGCCGATGAAATTGAGCGCTACAATCGCCCCGGCGTCGTTGTCACCCACATCCAGCGTGAGATGGACCTTGCTCTGGAGAAGGAATCCTTTGTTGATCCGCTGGCCGTCCAAGTTGAAGTAGCGCCGCATCGTGCTGCCGTCCAGCAGCGCACCCGCATCGGTTGCCTCATCCCCGTTGTAGATGTAATGGATATACGGCAGCCCCAAGTCGATCAGGTCCTTTTCCGGCGGGCAGTCAGGTTTAGGATGGACGAACAGATTGTTCGGCACAACAGGGCCGCGGTACACCACAATATCGGCCACTCCAAAGGCCGGACGGAACATGCTGTCAGAGCCCTGCAATTCGAAGCGCAGCCGGCGGCAGCGGTTGAGAGGCAGTTCATGGTGCTGGTTGGGCGCGGTGCACTGCAGCGCGAGCTTGGCGATAAGCGCATCGTCGGCATAGACGTTCAAGGTGTCATCCTTCATCACGACGGACTTGCCGATCCAGCCGGTCGTGAAGCTCACGTAATCGTACTGCCCGGCCAGATCGAACGCGGCATGGGCGCCGCTGTTGCCGTAGATCATGTTGGCCTTGCCTCTCAGAGCGATGCCCTCACTGAAGCGTTCGCCGCCCATCGAGAAGGTGATATGATCAGACCGACCGTCATAGACGCAGTCCTCCACGGCGCTGCTGGTAGCATAGGGCGGGATGGTGGAGATGAGCTTGCACACGTCAGGGCTGGCAGACGACTTGCTCTGGGGCACATCCGGTTCCACCCCCTCGGGCCATACCTTGATGTCCGCCACGCCGATCTTCAGCTGACCGTCCCCGCTCTCCGACTCGAAGCACAGTTCGTTGCATCCCGGAATGTCCAACACGATACTTTCCGCCAGGCCGTCGGCGAAGACTTCTTGTTCGTAGATCATTTTGCCGTCGGCCTTGACCGACAGCCAGCCGGAGCCACGCGCGTCAGAATCGACCGGTCCGGCTACGAAGGTAACCTTCCGGTAGCTGCCCTGCAGGTAGAAGAAACTCTTGCCCACGTTCGTGCCCATCAGGGCGACATTCGCATCCAGCGCCAAGCCAGAAGTGTAGGAGGTTCCATTGATCTTGATTTCTTTCCGCTCATCATCGCTTGTGGGGCCGACGGGATCCGCCTTCCGGCTGAAGTAGGGGCGGAGATCCTTGACCAGCTGGCGCATCTGCGGCTTCGCAGGAGGAAGATTTCCCGTCTGACGGGGCTTCTGCCCGGCAGTCCAGAGCGTCGCCTCGGCGATGGCCACATAGTATTCTCCCTGAACCAGTTCAAACCGCAGATCGTTCACGCCCGCCACATCCAGTTCCATACGACACGGGGCGTGCCAACTCTGGATCACCCGGTCCACCACCCTCTTTCCATCGGCATAGACGGCGACAATGCCCCCGTCCGAAAGACTGGGGAAAGGGCCGTGGCTGCCTTCCCGGTCACCGGTGATGCCCAGCACGAACAGCAGTTTCTCATATTTGCCGCCGATATTGAATGTCGCCTGGCCAGCGCGGTAAGGGCCCACGGTATACCGGATCACGAATCCGCCGTCCCACTCCAGGCCGCCCATATGGATCTTTTCCGCATCGGCCTTCGTCGAGTGGGGAACAAGATGGATGTAATCCGAACTCTCTGCGGGTTTCACTACGTCCGTGAGATACCTGACGGCGCTCTGCTGAGCCGCTGCACCGAAAGCAATCACCATCGATGCAAGCATCAATATCAATTTCTTGCTCATAGCCAATTTATTATGGGCCTAAGATACGAAAAAAACAGTATATTAGAGCCGGTGTAGATAATAAAGTAGATTTCCGCCAAAGTGGATTTGAAAAAGGGACCAGCGGAAGGCCGTTTCAAAGGTAAGTAAGTCTCGTTGGTTTTCAAAGTTTTTTGAAGATATTCTGAGTTTCTTTAACACGATATGAGGGTCCGGTCATATTGACCATAAAGGCTTTGTGGCAAAGCCGGTCAACCAGAGCAGAGCAAAGGACCTTATCCTTAATGATTTCCTCCCATCGGGTGAAAGGAAGATTGGTGATGATGATCGTAGCCTTGTCCCCGGTCCTTGTCGATATCATATTGAACATATTCAACCTTAACAATAGAGCAAGGTTAATCCATTCTTGCTACTCCTCTTCCTTTATGGATAGTCCCAAAATGTGGTTTATTACCCCTATCTGACAATAAAAGCAGTGGATAATTCCACTGCTCAATTCATAACCCATTGATTGTCAATGGTTTATTTCTTGCGCAAACTGTTTAATACTCTTCCTCGTTAAAAAAGAAATCATCCTTGGTCGGGTAATCCGGCCAGATGTCTTCGATGGATTCGTAGATTTCGCCGTCTTCTTCGAGTTCCTCGAGGTTCTCGACGACCTCGTCGGGAGCGCAGGTGCGGGTGGCGTAGTCGATCAGTTCTTCTTTGGTGGCCGGCCACGGAGCGTCGTCCAGGCTGCTGGCAAGTTCAAGGGTCCAATACATATCGGCGTTCGTTTAAAATGTTTATAATCAACGATTTCTATAGCCGTTCGCGGGGCTTTCCGCAAATCGGGCTGCAAAGATAGACAAAAAATCGGGATATATAGATTTTTTTTCGCTAATTTTGCAGTCCCAAATCCGTCACGCGACGCAGCAAATTCAATACCATGGCATTCAGAAAGATTGAGGAATACGACCAGGAAACGACCCGGGCCCTGGCAGGACACATCAAGGCCATCCTTGAGCTCCTGGGAGAGGACACCGAACGGGAAGGACTCATCAAGACCCCCGAACGGGTGGCCAAGGCGATGCAGTTCCTGACCCAGGGTTATTTCCAGGAAGGCGAGCAGATCGTGAAATCCGCCGTCTTCACGGAGCCGTACAACCAGATGGTCATCGTGCGGGACATCGAACTGTTCTCCCTGTGCGAGCACCATATGCTGCCCTTCATCGGCAAGGCCCATGTCGCCTATATCCCGAACGGCCGGATCACCGGCCTGTCGAAGGTGGCGCGCGTCGTGGAGACCTTTGCCCGCCGCCTGCAGGTCCAGGAGCGCCTGACGGAACAGATCCGCGACTGCATCCAGGAATCCCTCCATCCGATGGGTGTCGCCGTCGTCATCGAGGCGATGCACACCTGTATGTCCATGCGCGGCGTCGAGAAATCCAATGCCATCACCACGACATCGGCCTTCTCCGGCATCTTCCTCAAGTCGGACAAGACCCGGAACGAGTTCCTGTCGCTGATCGGCAAGTAACCCGTTCCGGGGTCTCCCCTCTTCTTACTTCAAATACGCGTCGGTAACGACTTTCTGGCTGCGGGCGATGAAGTCGCTCAGCGCCTTTCCCTTGAGCATACCATTGGCAAGCAGGGCCAGGTCGGTCAGCTGGTGCAGGATTTCATTCCCGGCGGCGAAGGCCTCGACATCGGCCTTATGGGCCTTCCGGACCTCTTCGCGGGCCTTGCGGGCCTCCTCTTTCTCCGTGTCGGAGGCATCGGCCGGGGCCTCGGCGGGCAGTTCGCCCTGCGGGGCGACCTCCGCCTGCTTGGCAGCCCACACCTTGGCCACGAGCGGATGCTCCATATTGACCGTAATATTGTAGCTCTCAGGCATTTCCCCATAGAAGTTCATACCACCGCCGAGGGCGCTCATTTCGCGGTAACGGCGCATGAACTCGCTCTGGGTGATGAGGATCGGCGCCGCATCGGCTCCGAGGTTGTCCCCGGTCACATAATAATCCTTGCCGGACGGCAGAACGGCCTTGAACAGGTTCTCCAGGTCATAGCGCTCGTCCTCCTTCATCTCCAGCTTGATCTTCTCCTCCTTCGGGATCAGGTTCTCCACGGCGTCGGAATCCACGCGGGCGAAGCGGCTGTTCTCGAGCTTGCGCTCCAGGAGGTTCACATAGTGGGAATCCAGTTCGCAGTCCATCAGCAGGACGTCGTAACCCTTCGCCTTGGCCGCCTCGATATAGGCATACTGGCCCTCCACGTCGGTAGCGTACAGGTACACGAGTTTCTTGTCCTTGTCGGTCTGGGTGCCTTCCACGGCCGCCTTGTACTCGTCAAAGGAGAAGAACTTGCCGTCGGTGTTCTTCAGGAGGGCGAACTTCACCGCCCGGTCGCAGAACTTCTCGTCGGAGAGCATGCCGTACTCGATGAAGAGCTTGAGGTTGTCCCACTTGGCCTCCAGGTCGGCGCGCTGGTTCTTGAAGATGTCCTCCAGTCGGTCCGCCACCTTCTTGGTGATGTAGGTCGATATCTTCTTCACGTTGGCGTCGCTCTGCAGATAGCTGCGGGAGACGTTCAGCGGGATGTCCGGGGAGTCGATGACGCCGTGCAGCAGGGTCATGAAGTCGGGGACGATGTTGTCCACGTGATCCGTCACGAACATCTGGTTGCAGTAGAGGGAGATCTTGTTGCGCTCGACGGCGACGCGGTCCTTCAGTTTCGGGAAATAGAGGATACCCGTGAGGTTGAAGGGATAGTCCACGTTCAGGTGGATATAGAACAGCGGTTCCTCGTTCATCGGATACAGGGTCCGGTAGAAGCCGAGGTAATCCTCCTCCTTCAGTTCGGACGGTGATTTGGCCCACAGGGGCTCCACGCCGTTGATGACCTTGTCCTTGTCGGTATCGACATACTTGCCGTCCTTCCACTCCTGCTCCTTCCCGAACACGATCGGGACCGGCATGAACTTGCAGTATTTGTTCAGGAGACCTTCGATCCGGGCCTTCTCCGCATACTCCTTGGAGTCGTCGTCCAGGTACAGGGTGATGACCGTACCGCGTTCGGGCTTGTCAATCTCCTCCATCTCATAGGCCGGGGAGCCGTCGCAGGACCACTTCACCGCCTTCGCACCCTCCTTCCAGGAAAGGGTCTCGATGGTGACCTTCTTGGACACCATAAAGGCGCTGTAGAAGCCCAGGCCGAAATGGCCGATGATGCTGCCGATCTGGTCCTTGTACTTCTCCAGGAACTCGCCCGCGGAGGAGAAAGCGATCTGGTTGATGTATTTATCGACCTCCTCTTCGGTCATGCCGATGCCTTCATCGATGACCTTGAGGGTCTTCTCGTCTTCGTTCAGTTCAATGCGGACCTTGAGGTCGCCCAGTTCGGCCTTGCAGTCGCCGGTGGCGGCGAGGGCCTTGAGTTTCTGGGTCGCATCGACCGCATTGGCCACCAGTTCCCGCAGGAAAATCTCGTGGTCGGAATACAGGAATTGCTTGATGACGGGGAAAATGTTCTCGGTGGTTACACCGATCTGTCCTTTTTGTGCCATATAATTACTTATTTAGATTTCTTGACTTCGCTCGAAATGACAAATAAAAAAACCGAAATGACAAACAATAAACCGACTGCCGTTTCGGGCAGCCGGTTTCAGATAGTCAAATAGCAAGCCAGTCCCTGCCGGACTGACAATTTGTCACGCCTACTTGTACAGGAAGCGGCGGATGGACATCTTCGGGGTCTTCTCGAAGGGACGGTCCATCAGTTCCACCTTCGCGATCTGGCTGTACGGGGGCAGCTGACGGTTCGCACCCAGGCGGATCTTCTCGGGGATCTCGGCCTTGGCCTCGGAATCCAGCAGGGCCGTCGCGATGGCCTGCTCATCCGGGAAGACCAGGGCGACCAGCTTGCCGCCGCGGTCCACGACCACGGTCTCAAGCACGAACGGCTGGTTGTTCACCACGGCCTCGAGCTCCTCCGGATAGATGTTCTGGCCGGAAGGGCCCAGGATCATGTTCTTGGAACGGCCGCGGATGAAGATATTGCCGTCGGCGTCGATGATGCCCAGGTCGCCGGTGCGCAGCCAGCCGTCCTCCGTGAAGGCGTTGGCCGTGGCCTCCTCATTCTTGTAGTAGCCGATCATGATGTTCTCACCACGGGCCTGGATCTCGCCGACCACGTGCTGGGGATCTTCGGAGTCGATGCGGACCTCGGCGCAGTCCACGGCCTTGCCGCAGGAACCGGGCACGTACTTGGTCCAGTGCTCATAGGCCAGCAGCGGGCAGGCCTCGGTCATGCCGTAACCCACCAGGTACGGGAACTTGATCTTCTTGAACACGCGCTCCACCTCGGGGTTCAGGGCGGCGCCGCCCATGATGAACTCCTCCACCTGGCCGCCGAAAGCAGCCACGAGGCCTTCGCGGATCTTCTTGTAAATCACGTTGTTCAGGCCGGGAACCTTGAGGGCGAACTTGATCGCCGGCTTCTCCAGCATGGGTTTGAGCTTGGACTTGTAGATCTTTTCCATCACCAGCGGAACCGTGATGAGCAGGTAGGGCTTCACATCGGCGAAGGCCTTCATCAGGGTCGCCGGGGTCGGGGCCTTGCCCAGCCAGTAGATGGACGTTCCGTTGCACAGCGGATAGATGAACTCGATCACGAGGCCGTACATATGGGCCATCGGGAGCATGGAAACCATCCTGTCGCCGGCCGGCACGTTGCGCTGGCTGTAATCCACGATGGCGGAGAAGTTCCGGTAGGAAAGCATCACGCCCTTCGGGTCGCCGGTGGAGCCGGAGGTATAGTTGATGGTGGAAAGGTCATCCCAGTTGTCAGTCGGGAAGATGACATCCTCCGGGCCGAAACCCTTCGGATACTTCTCGGCGAAGAGCTCATCCCAGTGGGCCACGGCATCGGCGATCTTCTCGTCCCGGCACAGGAGCACGTCCCAGTTGTCCACGTCAAAGACAACCTTCAGGGCGGGCATCTTCTCCGGATCCATCTTCTTCCAGCGGTTGGCGTTGGTGAAGAGGGCGATGCTGTCGGAGTGGTTCACCAGGCCCATCACGCTTTCGGGCGTGAAGTCCGCGAGGATGGGGACAATCACCGTCTCATAGGTATTGACAGCCAGATAGGCGAAGCCCCAGCGGGCCCCATTGCTGGCATTGAGGGCAATCTTGTCTCCCTTCTTGAAGCCGGCCTTCTCGAAGATGATGTGGAACCGGGCGATGGCCGTGGCCATCTGTGCATAGGTCAGGCTCTCGCCACCGATGGTGTTGAGGGCGGGTTTGTCCCAGAACTTCCGGGTCGCATCCTGAAGCCTTTGCAGGTAGTGCGGATAAGTAGCCATTCTAGTTTAGTTTTTAGTTACGTGGAGGCAAAGGTAATGAAAATTTCTTAAAAACTCGTACCTTTGCAGAACAAAAGGACTGAGACCCATGAGACGCAAACCCATCATCGCCCTGATCTACGACTTCGACGGCACCCTCTCTCCCGGCAACATGCAGGAGTTCGGCTTCATCCAGGCCATCGGCCAGACCCCCGAGGAATTCTGGGCCAAAAGCGACAACATCGCCAAGGGCCAGGACGCCTCCAACATCCTCGCTTACATGAAGTTGATGTTCGATGAGGCACGCAGGAACGGTATCCGCCTCACCCGGGAGGACTTCCACCGCTACGGGGCCGACATCAAGCTCTTCGACGGCGTGCGCGAGTGGTTCCGCAATGTCAATGAATACGGCGCGGCCCATGGGGTCAGGATCGAGCATTACATCAACTCCTCCGGCCTGAAGGAGATCATCGAAGGCTCCCCCATCGCCGGCGAGTTCCGGCACATCTTCGCCGGCAGCTTCATCTACGACGAGTCCGGCGAGGCGGAATGGCCCGGCATCGCCGTGGACTACACCGCCAAGACCCAGTTCCTTTTCAAGATCCAGAAGGGCATCTTCTCCTCCCGCGACGCCAAGCGGGTCAATGAGAGCATGGCCGATGACGAGAAGCGCATCCCCTTCACCAACATGATCTATTTCGGGGACGGCGAAACCGATGTCCCGTCGATGAAAGTCGTGGGGATGTTCGGCGGAAATTCCATCGCCGTATTCAATCCGGCGGTGCCCCACAAGCGCCAGGTGGCCCAGAAACTCCTCCGCCAGGGACGCGTCAATTTCATCACCCCGGCCAATTACGGGCGGGATTCCCGGACCTTCCGGGTGGTGTGCGCCATCATCGACCGGATAAAAGCGGACCATGAACTGAAATTATTGTCCCGTTATCAATAATTTTTCGTACTTTTGCAGCCGGAATCCGATTGGATTCCACCTTGTTTCACCAAATACTATTTTATGCGTATTAAAAATGAAGAGACTCCTGGTTGTTTGCGCAGCATGCTTGCTGCCCTGCTTCCTTGTGTCCGCACAAGAGGCTGACAACGCCGGCCGCAGCGTCGGGTTGTCCGTTATTCCGAGACTTGACCTCAATCCTACCTTTTCCACAGTAAAAGGAGAAAGCGGCGAATTCACGCTCGGCAATACATCTCTTTATTCCCTGTTCGAAGGTAACATCACCGAGAACCTTTCTTTCAGCGTCTGCAACCACTGGGCGGGTTTCGATTCCGTCCATGACGTACTGGGTTCCACCAAGGAACTGTACCAGAACACGCTCCGCTCCGACAACACCAACTGGCTGGACTGGGCTTACCTGACCTATTCCGTGGGCAATTTCGAGTTCACCCTCGGTAAGGACATGGTCACCACCGGCGGCCTGGAGTTCGACGACTATGACTTCGAAGTCCACCCGTCCCTGGTCTCCAGTTACTGGAACAATTTCAGCTGCTACCAGTGGGGCGCCAAGGTCGCCTGGACCACCCCGGCGGGGAACGACACCTTCAGCCTCCAGTTCACGACGTCCCCCTTCGGCGAGCGTCCCTTCGCCAGCAAGCTTTTCAACTACTCCGCGCAGTGGCGCGGGGAGCACGGACCCCTGGAGACCATCTGGAGCGGTACCGCCGTGGGCACGGGCCCCGGTGAGTTCCAGCCGGTCTTCTCCCTGGGCCAGCGCATCAACTTCGAGAGCTGGGTCATCGGCCTGGACGCTTTCAGCGTGGTCGGTGACGAGGAGGAGATCCTCCGCAAGGGTATCACCCTGATGCCCAGCGTCACTTACTCCCCCAGCGAGCAGTTCGAATTCCTGGCCAAGGCCGGTGTCGAGAACTACGCGCTGGAGACCGTCGAGGAGGATGCCACCTTCACGCACCTGTGGGGAGGCGTCGCCTGTCACTGGTTCCCGCTCCGGGACAACCACGACCTCCGCATCCACGCCGTCGCCTCCTACGATCACACCTGGTCCTTCATCTCCCTGACCGCCGGTATCCTGTACCAGATCAACCTTTTCTAGGGAGCCCATGGACAAGATCATCGACATCCAGCACCTCTACAAGTCCTTCGGGGACAAGAAGGTGCTCGAGGACATCAACCTGTATGTCCGCCGCGGTGAGTTCATCACCCTCCTGGGGCCTTCCGGCTGCGGAAAGACCACCCTGCTGCGGATGATCGCGGGCTTCCTCCAGCCGGACGAAGGGTCCATCCTGATGGACGGCAAGGAGCTCGCGGGCGTTCCGCCGCACGAGCGGCCGCTGAACACCGTGTTCCAGCGCTATGCCCTATTCCCCCACCTGGACGTGTACGACAACATCGCCTTCGGCCTGAAACTCAAGAAGGTTCCCGAGGAAGAGATCGAGAAGCGCGTCCGCAAGGTGCTCAAGCTCGTGGCGATGTCCGACTATGAGGACCGCGACGTGGAGACCCTCTCCGGCGGCCAGCAGCAGCGCATCGCCATCGCCCGCGCCATCGTGAACCAGCCCAAGGTGCTCCTCCTGGACGAGCCCCTGGCCGCGCTGGACCTGAAGATGCGCAAGGACATGCAGATCGAACTGAAGGAGATGCACAAGAAACTGGGCATCACCTTCATCTATGTCACCCACGACCAGGAAGAGGCCCTGACCCTGTCCGACACCATCGTGGTGATGAACGAGGGCCGGATCCAGCAGATCGGCACCCCGACCGACATCTACAACGAACCCGTCAACTGCTTCGTGGCGGACTTCATCGGCGAGAGCAACATCCTCAAAGGCAGGATGCTCCGCGACCGCCGGGTCGCCTTCATCAAGCACGAGTTCGACTGCGTGGACGAAGGGTTCGGCGAGGATGTCCCGGTGGACGTTGTGGTCCGTCCGGAAGACATCTACTTCACCACGGACCCCGCCCGCTGCCAGTTCAAGGCCAAGGTCAATTCCTGCATCTTCAAGGGGGTCCATTATGAGATGTGGGTCGATACCGACACCGGCTACGAGCTGATGATCCAGGACTACGACCCCTATCCGGTGGGCAGCGAAGTGATGCTGTACATCGACCCGGACGACATCCAGGTCATGAAGAAGGAGCGCACCCGCAACACCCTCTACGGCACCGTCAAGGACTCCGAGACCGTGGAACTGCTGGACGCCGAATTCCCGCTCCCGAACACCTTCGAGGCCGGGACCGAGGTGAAGGTGGAGGTTCCCTTCGAGGCCATCGACCTCATGGACAACCTGGACGACGGCGTCATCGACGGCGAGGTCCACTTCATCCTGTACATGGGCAACCATTACCACCTGACCATCAAGACCGAGGGCGGCAGTTTCCTCTGGGTCGACACCAACGACATCTGGGACAAGGGCGACCTGGTGGGCGTCCGCTTCCTCCCCGACAAGGGCATCAAGATCTCGAAGAAAGATGAGTAAGAGAAGCACTTGGAGCATTCCGTACGTCGTCTTCCTGGTCTTCTTCGTCGTCCTGCCGCTGGTCCTGGTGATGGTCTATGCCTTCCAGGACGCCCAGGGACATTTCACGCTGGAAAACATCGGGAAGTTCTTCACGGACCGGGATGCGCTCTCGACCTTCGCCGTCTCCATCGAGGTGGCCCTCGAGAACACGGCCCTGTGCATCCTCCTGGGCTATCCCGCCGCCTGGATCCTCGCGAACAAGCAGTACAACAAGAGCGCGGTGACGATCGTCCTGTTCATCATGCCCATGTGGATCAATGCCCTGATGCGCACCCTCGCCACGGCCCAGCTGTTCACCATGCTGGGGATCACCCTCGGGAAGGGAACGCTCCTGTTCGGTATGGTCTATGACTACCTGCCGTTCATGATCTACCCGATCTACAACGTCCTCGCGAAGATGGACAAGTCCTACGCGGAGGCGGCCGTGGATCTGGGCGCCACCCCGTGGACGGCCTTCTGGAAGGTCACCGTGCCCCTCTCGATGCCCGGCGTGATGAGCGGCATCCTGATGGTATTCATGCCCACGGTGTCCACCTTCGCCATCTCCGAGTTCCTCACGAACAACAAGATCAAGCTGTTCGGTACCATCATCCAGGAAAACATCAACTCCTCCATGTGGAACTACGGTGCGGCCCTGGCCTTCGTCATGCTCATCATCATCGGTATCACCACCCTGTTCGAGAAGGACAAGGAAGAGGCGGAAGGAGGCCTGATCTAGCCGTATGAAGAAGTTTTTCGCCAAACTCTACATCTGGATCCTGCTGGTCGTCCTGTACGCCCCGCTGGTGTTCATCGCCATCTTCTCCTTCACCGAGAGCAAGGTGCTGGGCAGCTGGGAGGGTTTCTCCACGAAACTGTACCAGAACCTCCTGACCGGCCAGATGCAGGGGAACGCTTCCCTGCTGGCCGCCGTGAAGAACACGCTCCTGATCGCGCTGGTTGCCGCGGCCGTCGCCACCCTGCTGGGGACGATCGCCGCCATCGGCATCCACCACCTTAAGGGGCGGACGAAGAAGGCCGTGACCTTCCTGAACAACATCCCGATGATCAACCCGGACATCATCACCGGTGTCTCGCTGTTCCTGCTGTTCGTCTTCCTGCACTTCAGCCAGGGCTACCTGACGGTCATCCTGGCCCATATCACCTTCTGCACCCCGTATGCGGTGCTGAGCGTGATGCCCAAGCTCCAGCAGATGAACCCGAACATCTACGAGGCCGCCCTGGACCTGGGCGCGACGCCTTCCCAGGCGCTCCGGAAGGTCCTGGTCCCGCAGCTCAAGCCGGGCATGGTCTCGGGTTTCATCCTCGCCTTCACGATGTCCCTGGACGATTTCGCCGTGACGTTCTTCACCCGCGGAACCATCGGCCTGGACACCCTCTCCACCTATATCTATACGGACGCGCGCAAGGGCGGCCTCACGCCGGAACTGCGTCCGCTGATGACCCTGATTTTCCTCGTCATCCTCATCCTGCTGATCATCATCAATGTCCGGCAGGACCGCCTTCAGAAACAAAACCAGAACCGATGAAAAAGAACTACCTGATTTCCCTGGCAGCCGCGGCCGTTCTCCTCGCCGGCTGCTCCGAGGACCGTTCGCAGATCCTTAAGGTCTATAACTGGTCCGATTACATCGACGAGAACGTCATTCCCGAGTTTGAGCAGTGGTACGAAGAGCAGACCGGGGAGAAAGTGACCGTCATCTACCAGACCTTCGACATCAATGAGACCATGCTCTCCAAGATCGAGAAGGGACGCGAGGACTACGATGTCGTGTGCCCGTCCGACTACATCATCGAGCGCATGCTCCAGAGCGACCTCCTGCTGCCCCTGAACCGCGATTTCGGCGACACCCCGAACTATATCGACGAAAACCTGTCCCCGTACATCCGTGCCTGCTTCGACAAGATGGACGGCAAGGGAAAGAACGCCAATGACTACGCCGTGGGTTACATGTGGGGCACCACCGGCATCCTGTACAACGCCAAGTACGTGACCGATGAGGAAGCCTCCACCTGGGACATCATCCGCAACCCCAAGTTCGCCGACCGCATCTTCATCAAGGACTCCGCCCGTGATGTCTATTCCCAGATCATCCTGAAGATCAAGGAGAAGGAGATTGCCGACGGTTCCGTGACGCTGGATGACCTGATGAACTACACCTCCGACGCCGACATCGCCGCCGTGGAAGAGTACATGAAGCAGGTCAAGCCCCTCGTGGCCGGCTGGGAGGCCGATTTCGGCAAGGACCAGATGGTCCAGGAACTGGGCTGGGTGAACCTCACCTGGAGCGGTGACGGCGTCTGGGCCATCGACGAGGCCGCCGAACTGGGCGTCGAACTGCGCTACGCCCTCCCGAAGGAAGGCTTCACCGTGTGGTTCGACGGCTGGGTGATCCCGAAATACGCGCGGAACGCCAAGGCCGCCAGTTACTGGATCAACTTCATGAGCCGTCCCGACATCGTCATCCGTAACGTCGAAGAGACCGGCTACGTGTCCGTGAGCGGCGCCCCGGAGGTCCGCGAAGCCTTCACCGACGAGGAATACGAACCGCTTGACCTCTCCTACTTCTTCACCCCGGCCGACACCGCCGTCTGCGCCAACCCGGTCCTCTATCCGGACAAGGCCGACATCGAGCGCTCCACCCAGGAGCACGACTGGGGCGACAACACCGCCAAACTCATCGAGATGTGGTCCCGCGTCAAGGGCGACAACGCCAACGCCTTCACCTACATCTTCATCGGTGTCGTCATCCTGGCCCTCGTCGCCGCCGCCTTCTTCGCCCGCGCCTCCAAGGCCCGCCGCAAGAAGAGCCGCCGCAGAAAGTAACCGCTCTCCGCATACCTGACCATAAGGCCGACTCTCCCGAGCCGGCCTTTCTGTTTGCCTTTACCTTACGAAACGGAGGAAGGGAATACCCTCCCGGAGGACTCCGTTCCGCGCTGTCGCGCTCCACTCCGGCCCCTCCTACCATCTCCTGCGTCATTTGCTGCGCAAATAACTTGTATCTGGCGGGCCCCTCCCCCTGCCCGTGTCCGAGGGTGGACACGCCTCCGGGAGGGTACTCCCTTCCTCCGCTACCAGTATAAAAAAGAAGAGACTGACCCGAAAGCCAGTCTCTTGCAGAGATTTCTAAAGAGGGAATTACTTCACCTCGATGATGACGCAGCGGTTCTTGGCCGGGGTGTCGAACACGTTGTCGGTGTCACCCTTGGCGACGGTCTCGATGTTGGCGGTGTTGGCGCCCATCTTGCCGAGGAGAGCCTTCACGGTCTCGACGCGCTGCTCGGAGAGCTTCTGGTTGCCCTTCGCGGTGCCGGTCTGCTTGTCGGCGGAACCGGTGAGGAGGAGCTTGGTGCCATCCTCGACCACGTTGTTGGCGAAGAACTCGAGGTGAGCCTTCTCACGGGCGGAGAGCTTGGCGGAACCGAGGTCGAAGTAGACGGTAGCCGGGGAGGCGACCTTCGCCTCGACAGCGGTGAAGCGACCATTCTGGAACAGATAGGTCTGGCCATCGACGAGGTTCTTGAACGGAGCAAGCTGGTTCTCCAGGTTGGCGATCTTGTTCTTCAGTTCGGCGTTCTCCTTCTCGAGAGCGGCGACCTTGTCCTTCAGGGCGTTGAACTCAGCCTCGGTGAAAGGCATGGGGATGATGACGGGCATCACGGAAGCCAGGCGGTCGAAACCGGTGCGGCCGAGGTTGAAGGAGAGACCGAGGGTAGCGGTCGGGATACCGACATAACGCTTGATGAAGCCGTTCATCTTGTAGGCTTCGCCACGGGCGGTGATCAGGCCGAGGTCGATATTGAGGTTCACGCGCTCGCCCAGACGGAGCTGGTTGAGGAGACCGATACCGGCGGCGTACTCCTGATCGGCGTTCTTGAGGTCGAACATCTTGCCGTTGTTCTTACCCATGAAGAGGACACCCATGGTGGCATAAGGGACGAAGTTCCAGAAACGGGTCTCCTTGTAGCCGTCAATGCTGTTGGAGATGTTCCAGAGGAAGTCGCCGTGGAAATAGTGCATGCCAGCCTTGGTGACCTTACCACTCTTGGAAGAGTTCTGGAGACCGTGCCAGCCCAGACGCATACCGACGGCCGGGGAGAACCACTTGCCGAAGTTGAGATCGGTGGCAAGACCCATCTTACCGAAGCCGTAACCCTTTTCGATAAAGGAGTTGATACCGGCGCCGACACCGATGAAGGTGTTGTCGAACGCGCCATTGGTCACATAGGGACCGCGGACCACGTTACCATCCGCGTCGCGGTTGGCGTCCTCCTGCGCAAAAGCGTTGAAGGAGAACAGAACGCTTGCAACTGCAAGGATTCCAATCATTTTGATACTTTTCATAAGGCTATGCTAAGTTTATTGTATACAAAACACCAGTGCCTATAGCACCACTTAACTGCAAATGTACGCAATAAAATCGAATTTGACAAAAAGGAACACAGTTTTTTCAGTATATTTGTGTGTATGAAATTCCGTCTCCAATCCGACTATCAGCCCTCCGGGGACCAGCCCGCCGCCATCGACGGCCTGTGCAAAGCCCTTCAGGACGGCGTCCCCGGCGTCACCCTGCTCGGCGTGACCGGATCCGGCAAGACGTTCACGATGGCCAACGTCATCCAGCGTCTCCAGCGCCCCGCCCTGATCCTCAGCCACAATAAGACGCTCGCCGCCCAGCTGTATGGCGAATTCAAGGCCTTTTTCCCCGACAATGCGGTGGAGTATTTCGTCTCCTACTACGACTACTACCAGCCGGAAGCCTATATTCCCACGACCGATACCTACATCGAGAAAGACCTGAGTATCAACGATAAGATCGACGAACTCCGCGTCAGCGCTGCCTCGGCCCTGATGTCGGGCCGGCGGGACGTCATCGTCATCTCGTCCGTTTCCTGCCTGTACGGCATCGGCAACCCGGACGATTTCCACGACCAGACGGTCACCGTCCGGAAGGGAGAGGCGATGTCCATGACCCGGCTCCTGTACAGGATCGTGGACGCCCTCTACTACCGCACCGAAACGGACTTCAAGCGCGGATCCTTTCGCGTCCGGGGCGACACGGTGGACATTTACCTCGGCGGCGCCGACTACGCCGCCCGGATCGAATTCTTCGGCGACGAGGTGGACAGCATTTCCCTGGTGGATCCGGTCACCGGCGCCCGCTTCGAGGAACTGGACAAGATCGACCTGTACCCCGCCAAGAACTTCGTCACCTCCAAGGAGAAGGGCTCCAAGGCCGTCCTCCAGATCCAGGACGACCTCATCGACCAGGTCAATTACTTCGAGAGCATCGGCAAGTCCCTGGAAGCCAAGCGCCTGAAGCAGCGGGTGGAGTACGACATGGAAATGATCAAGGAGATGGGCTACTGCCCCGGGGTGGAGAACTATTCCCGCTATTTCGACGGCCGGAAACCCGGCCAGCGGCCGTTCACCCTCATCGACTATTTCCCGGACGACTTCCTGTGCTTCATCGACGAAAGCCATGTCACCCTCCCCCAGATCCGGGCGATGTTCGGCGGCGACCACTCCCGCAAGGCGACCCTGATCGAATACGGTTTCCGACTCCCCGCTGCCGCCGACAACCGTCCCCTCACCTTCGACGAGTTCGAGGCCGTCACCGGACAGACCGTCTATGTGAGCGCCACCCCGGCCGAGTACGAGCTGGAAAAGTCGGAAGGACTGGTGGTCGAGCAGATTGTCCGGCCCACCGGCCTCCTGGACCCGCCCATCGAGGTACGGCCCACCCAGAACCAGGTCGATGACCTGATGGAGGAGATCCGGAAACGGGCCGAAGTGGACGAGCGCGTCCTCGTCACCACGCTCACCAAGCGCATGGCGGAAGAGTTGGACAGCTACTTCGGTCGGATGGGAGTCCGCTGCCGCTACATCCACTCCGACGTGGACACGGCCGAACGCGTGGAAATCATCGAGGACTTCAAGAACGGACTCTTCGACGTCCTGATCGGGGTGAACCTCCTCCGCGAGGGGCTGGACATCCCCACCGTCTCTCTGGTCGCCATCCTGGATGCCGACAAGGAGGGCTTCCTGCGCAGCGGACGCTCCCTGACCCAGACTGCCGGGCGCGCCGCCCGCAACGTGAACGGTCTCGTGATCATGTATGCCGACACCATCACCCAATCCATGGACGAAACCATCCGGGAGACCAACCGGCGTCGGCTCAAGCAACAGGAATACAATCAGTTACACGGAATCACCCCGCAGCAGGTGCAGGTGCGCGCCAATATCCTGATGTCCGAACTGGTCACCTCGAAGGAGGACACGACCCACGTCAGCGGGTTCCTCAACGAAGGCGGCGGCCTGTCCGGCTCCGCCCTGGGCAAACCCCTCAACCCGCGCCTCCGCAATACCGTCACCGGACACGTCAGTGCCGAGGATTCCGTATCCGCGCCGACCTATGTGCCCAATCCCTCCGACCTGGGCCGCGGTACCGTCTCCGTGGGCCTCGGGCACGACGCCAAACGGGAAGGGACCTCCGCCTATGTGGACGGATATATCGCCGCCGACCTGGCCGCCGTCCTCCAGGACCCGGTCATCCGCTCCATGTCCCGGCCGCAGATCGAAAAGGCCGTCGAAGAAGCCCGCCGCAAGATGCAGAAGGCCGCCGCCGACCTGGACTTCACCGCCGCCGCGAGATTCCGCGACGAAATGTGGGCGCTGCAGGAGTATTTGAAGGTCTGGAAGCTATAAGCGGTTGACCTTCACCACGTGCTTGAGGATCCGGAGCTGGGAGAGCACCTTGTCCAGTTCCAGGTTGGACGGAACGGAGAGTTTCATCCCGATCTCATAGGTCCCGGCACGCTGGTTCTCGTTCACGTTGAAACTGCGGATGGAGGCCTTGAACTGGCCCACCACCTCCATGATCTTGTTCAGGACGGAGCCCTCCAGGTCCGTGATCACCTTCAGGGCCACCTGGAAGGTCCCGCTGGAAGGCGTATCCGCCCAACGGACCTTCTGGATGCGGTAGGGATACAGTTCCAGCAGGCGGGCCGCATTGGGACAGGTGATCCGGTGGATCTTGATGCCATCGACCCGCGTGACGAAGCCGAAGACGTCGTCACCGAACACGGGATTGCAGCACTTGGACATCTTGTAGTCGATTCCCTTGACATTGCGCGCATTGAGCACCAGGATGTCGTCCTTGGACTCGGAATGTCGCTCCGGCCGGGCGGCCAGCGCCGCCTCGGCGGCTTCCATCGACTGGGCGTGGCGCTCCGCCTCCCCCAGGATGTAATCCTTGATGAAATTGACATCCACCACGCCCTCGCCCACCGCGGCGTAGAACCCGGTGAGGGTCGGGTAATTGAGCTTCTTGCGAAGTTCCGTGAGCATGTCGTCGGGCAGTTCCAGTTTCCAGTTCTTGAGCCGCCTCTCGAGCAGTTCCCGCCCGTCCAGGGCGCGGCTCTGCTCCTGGGCCGCCAGGGCCTGCTTCACCTTGGAGCGGGCCTTGGACGTGACAACCCAGTTCAGCCAGTCCTGGGTCGGGCGCTGGTTCCGGGAGGTGAGGATTTCTACGACGTCGCCGGTCTTGAGCCGTTCCCGGATGGAAACGGCCTTCCCGTTCACCCGGGCGCCCACGCAGCGGGCGCCGATGTTGGTGTGGATCCCGAACGCGAAGTCCAGCACGGTGGAATCGGCCGTCAGGATGCGGAGTTCCCCGGTCGGCGTAAAGACGAAAATCTCCTTGGAAGGCGGCTTGGGCAGGTCCTCCGTGTTCTCGTCCGGATGCTCCAGGGCGAAACGGACGGCATTCAGCCACCGGTCCATCGTCTCTTCGCGCTTGATCCCCTTGTAGGACCAGTGCGAGGCAAATCCGTTCTCCGCGATGTCATCCATCCGCCTGGTCCGGATCTGGACCTCCACGTAGGCCCCGTCGCGGTTCTTGACCGTGATGTGCAGGCTCTCATAGCCGTTGGGCTTGGGATTCGTGACCCAGTCGCGGAGCCGTTTGGTATCCTGCTCGTACTCCTCCGTCACGAAGCCGAACACCTTCCAGCACAGTTCCTTCTCCAGGGCATGGTCCTCCCCGTCGCAGTCGATGATGAAGCGGATGGCGAACACGTCGAAGACCCCCTCGAAGGGGACCTTCTGCTTGACCATCTTGCACCAGATGGAATAGGCGGCCTTCGTACGGATCTTGAGCTTGTACCGGATACCCGCGTCGGAGAGCTTCACCTTCAGGGGCTCGATGAACTCCGCCATCAGTTTCTCGCGGTCCTTCTCCGTCGCCTTCAACTTATTGGTAATGAGACGGTACTGCTCGGGTTCGGCATAACTCAGGTAGATATCCTCCATCTCCCGCTTCATATTGTACAGCCCCAGCTGATGGGCTAGTGGGATATAGAGCATCAGGGTCTCCAGGACCTTCCGTTCCCGGTCGGCCTTGGGGAAGATGGCCAGGGAGCGCATGATCTCCAGCCTGTCCGCCAGCTTGAGGACCGTCACGCGGGGATCGGCGGAGTACTGGATGATCAGTTTCTTGTAGTTCTCGGCCTCCAGGCGGGTATCCCGGGGCTTGATGGTGGAAATCTTGTTGAGCCCGTCCACCATCTTATAGACGCTCTCGTCCAGCTTCAGGGAACGGATATCCAGGTCCACCTTCCCGCCTCGGGTCGCCTCGTGCAGGAACACGGCGGCCACGCACTCGGGGGGCAGGCCGATTTCGTCGGACACAATCTTCGCGACGGCGAGGGGGTGCCCGAAAAAGGGCTTCCCGTCGCTGCGCACTTCGCCCGCCAAGGCGTTCTCGGCCACGTCATACGCCTTTCGGATCAGTTCGCGGCCTTCCTCGGAGTAATTCCGGAATAGTTCAGGGTCCATCATAACCTCAGCGCCTGGTCCGTGCATCCAGCGCTCGCTGGAAAGCACGGGCGTTGTCCAGATGTTCACGATAGGTCGCCGCGAAGCGGTGGGAGCCGTTGAACGAAGGGTCCGCGCAGAAATACAGGTAGTTGTGGTTCTGCGCATACAGGACGGCTTCCAGGCAGCTCTTGGGCGGGCAGGAGATCGGGCCCGGGGGCAGGCCGGCATACCGGTAGGTATTGTAGGGAGAGTCCACGTCCAGATGACGCGTCAGGATTCGGTTCAGACTGTATCCGTAGCAGTAGGCCACGGTGGGATCGGCCTGGAGGGGCATGCCGATGCGGAGCCGGTTCAGGTACACGCCGGCGATGGTGGGCTGCTCGGGCTTGTACTGGGATTCACCGTCCACGATGGACGCCAGGGTGGAGACCCCGACCGGGGTCAATCCCTGCTTCCGGGCCAGCTCCACGCGGGCGTCGGTCCAGAAGGCGTCGGCCTCTTTCCGGAAACGGTCGAAGATTTCGGAGACGGAGGCCGTCCAGAGAATCTGGTAGGTATCGGGAATGACAATGGTGAAGAGCAGGGCCGGCGTGATGCCGTACCGGGCCAGGGAATCCGCCGACAGGGCGAAATCCGCCACGGCGGCGCTGTCCACCAGCATCTGCGTCCCGATCTTGCGGGCCAGCACCTGCGGGGTGCGGATGGTCCCCGACAGGGTCAGGTTCACCGGCGTCTGCCAGCCGTTCGCGAGCATCCGGGCCACGTACTTGCTGGAGGACTTGGAATCGACGGTATAATGGCCTACCTGCATGGAAGCCAGGGGCTCCAGGGTACGGCGGAGGCTCTTCTTGTTCAGGACGATCCCGCTGGCGAGCAGCGAGTCCACCACTTCGGAGGGTTCCATGCCCGGACGGACATAGAACTCCCGCGTACCGCTGAAATTGGGCACTTTCCGGTCATAGTATTCCCGGTACAGGCGGAACCCGAAGAACAGGATGACAACCAGGACGCCCAGGGCGATGAAGATCCACGCCTTCCCGCCTCTGCTTACCGCTTTTTCTTCCATAGCTTACTGAGTTTGGATTCGGGACGGAGGCGTATTTCATCCCCTTCCCGCGGTTGGTAACCGGCCGCCAGGCCGTTCAGTTTCCGGATGGATTTCTCCCGGACGGCAAAGCGCTGGCAGATGGTGTGGAAGGACTCCCCGTCCCCGCCGACGATGTATTTGTCCAGGCCCTTGACCGTGGAAGCCTTCTTGAGTTCGAGATAGACGATGTCCCCGGCGTGGAGTTCAGCGCCCTTCTGCAGGTCGTTGAACCGGTAGATTTCCGTGGGAAGCAGATGGTATTTCTTGGCCAGGATGGCATAGGTCTCTCCCTCGACGGCATAGACGAAGGGCACGCCGTTGCGGGAATACAGGGTCCGGGTCAGCGAGAACCGGTATTCTTCCCCGGCGGGTCCGGTGACGATCTCGCCGGCCTCGATCTTGAGCGGGGAATCCGGGATTTCCGACAGTTCCTCCCGTTCCACGGGCTGCTCGGCCTCCCGGCCGCCATCGGTCACGGCCTCGTCGATGGTCATCCGGTCGAAACGGGACAGTCCCCAATCCTCCACGCAGCGGATGAGTTTGTCTGCATAAGCGGGATCGGTGGCGTAACCGGCCTGCTTGAGGCCGTACGCCCAGGACTTGTAGTCGGTGGTCTGGAAATCGAACAGGAACTTGTACCGGTCGCGGTAGCGGAGGAAGTCGGAATGGTCGCGGAAGCTTTCCTCCGGGGAATCATAGGCGCGGAAACATTCGTTTCTCCGGTCGTCGTCGGCCCGCATGGTGCGGCCGTTCCAGCTGTTGTGGCACTTGATGCCGAAGTGGTTGTTGCCATCCACGGCCAGGGTCGACTGGCCGGAGGCGGATTCGATGATGCCCTGCGCCAGGGTGATGCTCGCCGGGACGCCGGAACGGTACATCTCATTCACGGCAATCGTCGAAAAACGGGCGATATAGCGTTCCTGGGGCGCCCGGCCGTCCTGCTGCGCGGACGCGGCCATTCCCAGGGCCAGGGCAAGTACGATCAGAACCTTCTTCATATCCTCAGTCGATTACAGACTCAAAGATATGAATAAAATTTAGATTTCGAACACGTCGCCGTCACAAGCGGCATAAGTTTCGGGAAAGACCTCCCGGCATTCCGCCTCGTACAGGCGGTGGTCGGTGTTCCGGGAAGAGTAATGGCCGATGATGAGCCGGGAGACGCCGGCATCGGCCGCAACCTGCGCCGCCTGCCGGGTCGTGGAGTGGAAACGGGCGGCCGCCTTGTCCTCGTGCTCCTGGAGGAAGGTCGTCTCGTGATAAAGGACCGTGACGCCGCGGAGGACCTCCGCCTCACCCGGGAAAACGGCCGTATCCGACACATAGGCATAGCTCCGGGGCGTATAAGGCTTGTACGCGGCTTCCGCGCAGGAGACGACGGTCCCGTCTTCGCGGACCACATCCTCTCCCCGCTTCAAGGTGCCGATCTCGGTGAGGGTGAGCCCAAATTCGCCGATGCACTCCTTCCGCACGTTCCACAGGGGTTCCTTCTCCCGGAAGATGTAGCCGTAGGTCTCGATGCCGTGCAGCAGCGGGAAAGCGACGACCTCCACCGTACGGGTTTCCATCACCACTTCCGGGAAGCGGGTATTGACCTGATGGAAAACGAGTTCGAAGGGAAGCCACTCGTTGTAGGAGAGGAAGAAGTTGATGAACGGGCGCAGGTTTCCGGGCCCGTAGATGTGCAGGGGCGCCTGCCGGCCGCCCATCCCGAACGTGGAGAGCAGGCCGAACAGGCCGAAGATATGGTCCCCATGGACGTGGGAGATGAACACGGCTTCCAGTTTCATCATGTTCACGTGGAAGCGGACCATCTGCGCCTGCACCCCTTCGCCGGCGTCCATAAGGAACAAGCGCCCACGCACTTGTAATGCCTGGGCGCTTTGAGTCCGGTTCACGACGGGCATCGCCGAAGCGGTGCCGAGCGTAGTGACCGTAAAGGATTCCTGCGGATTACTCACCCTTCTCGAGCTTGTCCTTGAGGGCGGCGAGGGCGGAGATGTCACCGAGGGTGGTCTTCTCGACGGTGCTGTTCACCTTCTTGATGGCCTTCTTGGTGGTATCGGCCTCGGCGTTCTCACGGGCGGCACGGGCCTCCTGATAGGTGCGGAGGTGGGAAACACGCACTGTGCGGGTGCTGCGGCGCAGCTCCACGACCTTCACCGGCAGGGTCTCACCGACAACGGCCTGCTTGCCGTCTTCCTTCACCATCTCGCGGTTGAAGGCAGCGGCCTCGGTGCCGTCCTCGAACTTCACGGTGTAGCCCTTGTCACCGGTGGTGGCGACGGTGGCGTCAACCACGGTACCGACCGGGTACTTGGCCTCGAGCTCGTCCCAAGGGTTCGGGGTGAGCTGCTTGTGACCGAGGCTGAGCTTGTGGTTGTTCTCATCGAACTCGAGGATGACGACGTCGATGACGTCACCGGAAGCGACGAGCTCGCTCGGGTGCTTGAGCTTGTTCCAGGAGAGGTCGCTGATGTGGATCAGACCCTCGACACCGTCCTCCAGCTCGGCGAACACGCCGAAGTTGGTGATATTGCGGACCGTGGCCTTGTGGTTGGAACCGACGGGATACTTCTCGCGGATGCTCTCCCAAGGGTTCTGGGTGAGCTGCTTCAGACCGAGGGACATCTTGCGGGCCTCGCGGTCCAGGGTGAGGATGACGGCCTCGACCTCGTCGCCGAGCTTGAGGAACTCCTGGGCGCTGTGCAGGCGCGGGCTCCAGCTCATCTCGCTCACGTGGACAAGACCCTCGACACCGGGCTCAACCTCGACGAAGGCGCCGTAATCGGCGACCGCGACGACCTTACCCTTGACGGTGTCACCGACCTTGAGGTCAGCGGACAGGTTCTCCCACGGGTGGGCGGAAAGCTGCTTGAGACCGAGGGCGATGCGCTTCTGGGCCTCGTTGAAGTCGAGGACGACGACGTTGATCTTCTGGTCCAGGGCGACCACCTCTTCCGGATGGGAGATGCGGCCCCAGCTGAGGTCGGTGATGTGGATGAGACCGTCCACGCCGCCGAGGTCCACGAACACGCCGTAGTTGGTGATGTTCTTGACGGTACCCTCGAGCACCTGGCCCTTCTCCAGCTTGGAGATGAGTTCGGCGCGCTTGGCCTCCTGCTCAGCCTCGAGCAGGGCCTTGTGGGAAACGACCACGTTGCGGAACTCCTGGTTGATCTTGACGATCTTGAAGTCCATGGTGGTGTCGACGAACACGTCGTAATCCCGGATGGGCTTGATGTCGATCTGGGAACCCGGGAGGAAGGCCTCGATGCCGAACACGTCGACGATCATACCGCCCTTCGTGCGGGTCTTGACATAACCCTTGACCACCTCGTTGTTCTCGTAGGCGGCATTGACCATATCCCAAGATTTGAGCTGGCGGGCTTTCTTGTGGGAGATCACCAGCTGGCCCTTGCGGTCTTCGGCGGACTCGACGAGGACGTCGACCTTGTCACCGACCTTCAGGTCCGGGTTGTAACGGAATTCGGGGGCGGAGATGACGCCTTCGCTCTTGGCGCCGATGTTCACGACGACCTCGCGCTTGTTGATGGCGGTCACGACACCCTCGACCACCTCGTTCTCGACCACCCGCTGGAGGGTCTGGTCGTAGAGGGCGGCGACTTCCGCGCGGTTCTCACCGGGGACGGAATCCTGCTCGAACGCATCCCAGTCGAAATCCTCGGGGGCGATGGAGGCGTTGAGGGGGGCCTTCTTGGTTTCTTTCTGGACAGGAGCCTCTACCTGAGTCTCTTCTGCCACGTTCTTGATTTCTTCAGACATAGTTTTTGGTTGTGAAAACTAGTAGTTTAACAATATTTTTTGTGCCGTCCGGAGGGGCCAAAAAAGCACGCCCCGGAAAAAGCGTGCAAAAATACAACAAATAATCTGGATTTCAAAGCGGTAACCTAGAGCAATTTCTTCTTTTTGAAGACAAACCAGATCACCAGGCAGGACAGGGCCATCACCCCCAGGATGATGATCCAGTTCCAGAAGGAGGCGTTGGGCTCGTCGGCCGCGATCATGGGCAGCCGGACGTTCATCCCGTAGAAACCCGCGATGAGGGTGGGCGGCATCAGGAACACGGACACGACCGTGAACACCTTCATGATCTTGTTCTGCTCCAGGTTGATCAGACCCAGGACCGTATCCTGCAGGTATTCCAGACGCTCGAAGCAGAAATTCGTATGGTTGATCAGGGAGGAGATATCCTGCAGGAGCACGTTCAGGCGCGGTTCCAGGGAGGCCGGGACCTTGTTGCTCCGCATCAGGTTGGAGATCAGGCGCTGCTTGTCCACGACGTTCTCGCGGACCATCATCGTGTTCTCCTGGAGCTGGGAGATGTCGATCAGGAGTTCCTGGTCGATATCCTCCTCCTCGTTGATCCGTTTCGCATACTGGGAAATCTCCTTGGACAGGAGCTCGATCATATCCGCATCCAGGTCGACACGCTGGTCCAGGATCGTGGCGAATACCGTGAAACCGGAAGGATACTGCCGGGGGTTCACCTGCAGCCTGCGCTGGAGTTCGGTGAAGCTGCGCAGCGGGACCTCGCGGAGCGTGGTGAGCGTCTGGTCCACGAGGGTGAACGAGACCGCCTGCATCATATACTCCTCCGAGCCCGGGGTCAGGAAGTTCGTGTTGGCGAAGATAGCCTCATCCGTCTCGAAATAACGGGAGGAGCTCTCGATTTCCTCCGCCTGGGCGCGGCTCTGGATCTCCGTTCCGAGGAAGGCCTCCACGGCACGCTTCTCCACACCGGTCGGATCCACCAGGTCGATCCAAACGGTGTCTTCGAGGGAAATCCGGGCAAACGCCTTCTCCGACTGGGAGACTCCGATCTTTCCGTTTTCTCTGTAGAAGATATTCAGCATATCGTCCAAAGGTAAGGATAATAATTGAATCTCACAACGAAAGGGGTCAGGATTTTCCTCCTGACCCCTTGTCGGGATGATCCGACTCGAACGGACGACCCCTACGTCCCGAACGTAGTGCGCTAGCCAACTGCGCTACATCCCGATTGCCCTGGTAGAGCCGGGCCGGCTGAATGTCTGAAGCTTAGGAAAGCTTGTTGATGTACACCTGAAGGCCACTCTTAAGGTTGGCAGCCTTGTTGTGGTGGATGACGCCGATCTTCGCGAGCTTGTCGATCATCGCGAACACCTTCGGAGCGTTCTCCTGGGCAGCTTTCTTGTCGGTCGTGTTGCGGAGGTCGCGGATCGCGTTCCTCGTGGTCTTTGCATAATACTTGTTATGCAATCTGTGCCTCTCGTTCTGGCGGGAAGCCCTCTGAGCAGATTTCGTGTTAGCCATTACTCTATTTTTTTATTTCTGGTAGTGGGTAGGAGAATCGAACTCCTATTGCGGGAATGAAAATCCCGAGTACTAACCGTTATACGAACCCACCAGTTCACCCCATCCGGACAAGGCCGTCCGATAAGGGATTGCAAAGGTAAGAATTATTTCTTAACCCGCAAAATTATTTTTCATTATTTTTCCATTCGAAGGAATAAAGGATGGATTCCACCTGCCGGAGATAGGACCGTTTGTCGTATTTGGGCGCATAGACGAAGGCTTCCGCCACGATAATGTCCTTCCCGTCCGGGCTGTAGAAGGAATGGGAGACGAAGGGACCGCCCATGAAATCGCCGTGGACTTCCCAGAAACCGCGCGTCTGCACGAAATCCAGTCCGCGGTATTTCAGGGACTTGGTCGTCGGAAGGATGGCCTGGGAGGTGGTCATGTACGAACCGTCGAACATCCCGGGGACATTGGCCTGCATCACCTCGTTGCGCTTGGCGATGATGTTCTCCACGTCGAACGGGTTCTCCTCCGGCACCGGATAGCGGTAAACAAGCACCACCTGGTTCGTATACTGCTTGTCGTCGGCGATCCAGACGAAGTCGTCCGTCACCTTCCGGAGCTTGTAGCCCGAAGGGAAGTGCATGATGCCGCCCGTCAGCTTCTCCACGGGCTCGCGCAGGGTGAGTTCCTCATAGAGGATGGAGTTCGCGATGATGCGGTCGCGCTCCGCCGCTTCGAAGAACTCCGGCAGCTGGTCCTTGGCCTCCTCGATGACCGCCAAGGCTCCTTCCACGTCGTACGCGTTGACCTGCGCCACGCTCTGTGGATGGGCCCACTGATCCCGCTTGTACATCATCCCGACAGATTGGTTCTGGGGGTTGATGTTCAGGATCAGGATGTTCCGGTGCATCTTGAACATATTGTTGAAGCTGCCCGGAGGGACGTTCGCCAGGGCGAAGAGGGGTTCCCGCTGCGCCAGGTAGGGGCAGTCGCAGGCCAGGATCTCGCGGAAGGCGGTGCCCACGTCGCCCTCCCAGTTGTCCTTGTCAATGACGACCACGATCTCGCCGGCCTTGCCACTAACGTTCGGGAGCAGCGGTCCCTTGCCGCGCCCCTTGCAACCCGCAAGGGCCAGCACCATCGCCACGAGGGCGGTTATCTTATACCAAGTACGCATATCAGTGTGTGTTTAACGGATCAATCTTCCAATATCGTTGCCGAAGGCCAGCAGCATCAGCAGCACCAGCAGCAGCATGCCTACCATCTGCGCGGCCAGGATGAACTTGTCGCCGGGCTTGCGGCCCGTTATCATCTCGTACAGGCAGATGACGATGTGGCCGCCGTCCAGGGCCGGAATCGGCAGGAGGTTCATCACGCCCAGCATGATGGACAGCAGGGCCAGGATCGTCAGGAACCGGTACCAGTCCCATTCCGCCGGGAATACCTGTCCGATGGCGATGAAACTGCCCACGGACTTGTAAGCCTCCGTCCGCGGCGTGGCGACAAGCCGGAGGTCCTGCAGATACCCGCCCACCGTGGAGAAGGTCAGTTTGAACCCCGCCGGGATGGCCTCGAGGAACGTATATTCCCGCCGCTCGTAACCCGGCAGGATGGTATAGACCCCTACCCGACCCGTCGAGTCCACCTGCAGGGCCGTGCGCAGGGAATCCGCCCCGCGGACAAACCCGACGGACACTTCGCCGCCGGCGTGCTCCGCCAGGAGCGGCCGCGCATCCTGCAGATACGCAACCGGCTGCCCGCCGACATCGACGATGCGGTCACCGCGCAGGAGTTTCCCGGCATTGGGCGTCCCTGCCGGGATCGTATCCACGGTAAAGGGCACCGCCAGGTCGAACATGCCCGGGGAATTCAGGACGTCACCGATCCGGGACTGGTCGATGTACAGGTCCAGGGTGTCGGTTCCGCGGAGGACCTTCGCCACCCGGACGTCCCGGCGGGCCAGGTCCACCTGCAGGCTGGCGAAATCATCGGGCACATAGTCGTCGAACCGGAGGATCCGGTCGCCGGTACGGAAGCCCATCTCGTAGGCCAGTTCATTGACATAGATGGCATTCCCCTCATTCCGGAGATAGGTGTCGCCCCAGATATCCAGGATCAGGATATAGGCGAGGACGGCGAAGATGAAGTTGTTCAGCACGCCGCCCGCCATCACCAGCAGGCGCTGCCAGGCGGGATGCGAGCGGAACTCCCAGGCCTGGGGTTCCCGTTTCAGGGATTCGGTATCCAGGGACTCGTCGATCATCCCCGCGATCTTGCAGTAGCCGCCCAGGGGCAGCCAGCCGATGCCGTATTCGGTCTCCCACTGTGCCGCCTTCGGGAACAGTTTCGTGAACCAGCGCGACTTCGTGGAGAACAGTTTCACCCCGCCCAGGTCGAAAAACAGGAAGAACTTCTCCACCCGGATCCGGAAGAGCTTGGCCCACGCAAAATGCCCGAACTCATGCAGGACGATGAGTACGGAAAGGGCCAGGATGACCTGGAGCGTCTTGATTAATACTACCATAGAAGGGTTCGCGCGTGGGCGAAGGCCGCGTCGTTCGTCGCGAAGACTTCGTCCAGGGACGGTTCCGCTACAAATTCCGTGCGCGAAAGTGTATCGGCCGCCACGGCCGCGATATCATAGAAGCCGATCCGGTCCTCCAGGAACGCCGCAACCGCCGCCTCGTTGGCTGCATTCAGGGCACAGGGGAGGTTTCCGCCGCGCTCTATGGCGTCGAATGCGAGTTGCAGGCAGGGGAACTTTTCCAGGTCCGGCTCGAAGAAAGTCAGGGCGCCGAGGGTACCGAAATCCAGTTTCCGGTTGTTCAGGGAAAGCCGCTCCGGGAACGAGAGGGCCAATTGGATGGGCTCCCGCATATCCGGGCAGCCCAGTTGCGCAAGGACGGCCCCGTCCACGAACTCGACCATCGAATGGATGACCGACTCGGGATGCACGACCACGTGGATCCGCTCCGGTTCCACGTCGAAAAGCCATTTCGCCTCGATGACCTCGAAGCCCTTGTTCATCATGGTGGCGGAGTCGATGGTGATCTTCGCGCCCATGTTCCAGTTCGGGTGCCGCAGGGCCTGGTCCTTCCCCGCCGCCGCGATCCGCTCCCGGGTCCAGGTGCGGAACGGGCCGCCGGAGGCCGTCAGGTGGATGCGCTCCAGGCGGTTCCCCTGCGCGCCCAGCAGGCACTGGAAGATAGCGGAATGTTCGGAGTCCACCGGAAGGATCTTCACCCCGTGACGGACCGCCTCCGCCATGACGAGCGAGCCGGCGGCCACGAGGGTTTCCTTATTGGCCAATGCGATGTCCTTCCCGGCGCGGATAGCCGCAAGCGTGGGCCGGAGGCCGCTGAAACCCACCATCGACGCAACGACGATGTCCACCGCCTCCCCGGTCACCAGGTCGCAGGCGGCGCCGATGCCGGCATGGACCTCGGTCCCCGTACCCGCGAGGGCGTCACGCACCTTCTCGTACTGGCTCTCGTCGCAGATGACCGCGTGAGGGACGTGAAAAGCAAGGGCCTGCTCGATCAAAAGGGTCGCATTGCGGCCCGCCGTAATCACTTCCGCCTCGAAGCGTTCCGGGTGCTGGCGGATGACATCCAGCGTCTGCCGGCCGATGGATCCCGTCGATCCCAGGATGGCTATCTTTCTCTTTTCCATAATCTTGTCAGAAACTGATATAGGCGGTGGGGTCCACGGCCTCCCCGGCATACCAGAGTTCGAAGCGCAGGTGGTCGCCCTTGGTCAGGGAGCCGGAAGAGCCCACAAGGGCCACCGGCGTGCCGGCCTTCACGGTGTCACCCGCCTTCTTGAGAAGTTTTTCATTATGCTTATACACCGACAGGATGTCGCCGCGGTGCTGGATGGCCAATGTATAGCCGTCGGCCTCCTCCCAGCCTGCAAAGACAACGGTGCCGTCCAGCACGGCCATCACGGCCGTCCCGGTCGGGGCCGTCACGTCAATCCAGGGATGGAGGGTCCGGTCGAAGCCCTGCGAGACCACGCCCTTGAGCGGGGTATAGAACGAAAGGGCTTCGATGGGCAGGTTGCGCCGGGGTCCCGAGACCTCGAACTGCTCGGCCTCGGCCACGCGGGCCCGCAGCAGCGAGTCGCGCTGGAGGAGGAAGGCTGCATCCACTTCTTCTCCGGCCGCCTGCTGCCGGAGGATAAGGCTGTCCAGCAGGAGCGGTTCTTCGCCCGCTACCACCCGTTTGAGGTTCTCCGTGTACAGCTCCCACTGGAGGATGCTGGTTTCCAGGGAGTCGATGCGGAGGGCGTTCAGGGCCGCCTGCCGGCGGGCCTGTGCGTCGGGATACCCCGGGATGAAGGTCCGCAGCGGGGTGAAAGCCACCAGGAGGAAAAACAGGACCAGCAGCAGGACAACGGTGGAAACGGCGGCGACGATGAAGCCGGAACGGGTGAAGACGACGGACCAGAGGCGCTCGTGGGAGACGGCGTCGGTCAGGGCCGCCCGGTATTTCGGTGTCTGATTATTATTGTCTTTCGCCATAAAAAGTGTTATCTTTGCATCCTATGGACAGACTGATCGGAATCGATTACGGACGCAGACGCACCGGCCTTGCCGTGAGCGACCCGCTCCGCGTCTTCGCCTCCGCCCTGGATACGGTCGATTCTGCAAAGTTAATAGATTATCTGAAAACTTACGCGGAAAAAGAGACGATTGAGCGCTTTGTCATCGGATATCCCGTCAATATGGACGGCTCCCCCTCCGAGGCCCAGGCCGACGTGGACGCCTTCCTGAAGGTCCTCGGGAAGGCCTTTCCCGGCATTCCGGTGTCCCTGGAGGACGAGCGCTTCACCTCCGTCCTCGCACACCGGGTGATGATCGACGGCGGGATGAAAGCGAAAGACCGCCGCGACAAGAACTCAGTGGACCGCATCAGCGCAGCCATCATCCTGCAAAGTTACCTGGACCGGAGTTCGGGCGCGACTTTTGCAGTAAATCCCGATTCCGTACCGGAAAGCCTGTCCCGGAACAAGACAAAAAGAAGGAAATGATCCAACCCATCTACCTCTACGGCTCGGAAGTGCTCCGCAAGAAAGCCGCCGACGCCGACCTTGACAAGAAAGAAGAACTCACGACGCTCATCCAGGACCTGAGGGACACCCTGGCCCGGGCCGACGGCTGCGGCCTCGCCGCCCCGCAGATCGGGGTTAGCCTCCGCGTAGTCATCGTGGACGGCGACGTCGTCTCCGACACCTATGACTACCTGAAAGGCTTCAAGCGCGTGATCATCAACCCCGAAATCCTGGAGGAAAGCCTGGAGAAGACCACCTATTCGGAAGGCTGCCTGAGCATTCCGAACATCTACTGCGACGTGGTCCGTCCTTCCAGGATGACCATCCGCTACTACAACGAAGAGTTCCAGCAGGTCACCGAGACCCTGGACAAGTTCGCCTGCCGGATGGTCCAGCACGAGCTGTCGCACCTGGACGGGAACCTCTTCACGGACAATGTCCCGCCCATCCGCAAGAAGATGATCTCCTCCAAGCTCCAGAACATCGCCCGGGGCAAGGTGCACCCGCACTACAACAGCAAACTGAAATAACCACACCCGCATAACACTAAAACCACATTACCATGGGCGCTTTTCACGCATACGACATCCGCGGCATCTACGGCAAGGACTGGGACCGCGAAACCGCTTACAAAGTAGGCTATTTCATTCCCCGGCTGCTGGGGGCGGACAAGGTCCTGGTGGGCCGCGACTGCCGCGTCTCCTCCCCGGAGATCCACGACGCCGTGATCGAGGGCATCAACGATGCCGGCGCCGATGTGTACGACATCGGCCTGAGTTCCACCCCGATGGTGTATTTCGGCACCGCCAACTACGGATTCAACGCCTCCATCCAAATCACTGCCTCCCACAACGCCGCCCCTTACAACGGCATGAAGGTGTCCACGACGGACGCCCAGGCCGTCGGCTATGACGCAGGCCTGAAGGAGATCAAGAAGTGGATCGAAGACGGTGAACCCACGCCCGTCGCCCCCGTGCGCGGAAAAGTATATACGAAGGAAATCCTCGCCGACTACCTGGCCTTCATGCGCAAGTTCAAGAAGGACCTCTCCGGCATCACCATCGCGATGGACCTGTCCAACGGCATGTCCAACCTCTTCGCGAAGGAGATTTTCGGCACCGGCGGGAATATCCACTACCTGTTCGACACCCTGGACGGCCGCTTCCCCAACCATGAGCCCAACCCGCTCATCGAAGCCAACGTCGTCCCCCTCGAGAACCTGGTCCGCGAGGTCATGGCCGATGCCGGCGTGATCTACGACGGCGACGCCGACCGCGTGGTCTTCGTGGACGAGAAGGGCGGCTTCATCTCCCCCGACCTGCTGATCGCCCTGATGGGCCGCTACTACGTGAACGAGCGGGGCCTCAAGGGCATCGTCCTGCAGGACATCCGTTCCTCCAAGGCCGTGGGCGAATACCTCGCACCCATGGGCTGCGAGATGTACACCTGGAAAGTGGGACGCGCCTTCGCGGCCGCCAAGCTCCGTGAGATCGACGGGGTCTGGGGCGGCGAGCTGGCCGGCCACTTCTATTTCCGCGATTTCTTCTACAGCGACAGCGGTCTCCTGGCCTCGATGATCGTCCTGGGCATCGTCGCCGACCTCAAGAAGGAAGGCAAGACCCTCAGCCAGGCCATCGCGGAGATCGTCCGTTACAAGAACTCCGGCGAGATCAACTATCGCGTGGAGGACAAGAAGGGCGCCATGGATGCCGTCAAGGAGCATTTCATGGCGAAGGAAAAGGCCACGGCCTTCATGGACTTCGACGGTTACCGGGTCGAGTTCGCGGACTGGTGGCTGAACATCCGCCCTTCCAATACCGAACCCTACCTGCGCTTCCTGTGCGAAGCCACTTCCGATGAACTGCTGAAGCAGAAGGTCGCGGAGGTCGACGAGATCCTCCTGACACGCTTCGGCGCAACCCGTTAAACCTTCCGATGAAAGTCAAGACGTTACTGACAACCTGCCTGTTTATTTCCCTCGGCCTCTCCCTGCAGGCGCAGGAGCAGCGCGAAGCGGACTCGCTCCGGCACGATTTCGGCCGGATGGCCGTCCGCTCCTCCCGCAGCACCGGCACGCCTTACGCCGACACCCTGGAAACCGAAAACCCCGCCGTCAAGGTGGTCCTGTTCAACAACGGAACCTTCCGCTACATCAAGGATCCGAAGATCATTGCCGACAGCAAGATCTTCACCGAAAACTGGGACACCCGCAGCGTGAACCCCTACCACGATGACAAGCCCCTTCCGGACCGCTTCTCCCTGTGGATCGTGGACACGCTGGACTCCTACTGCTGTCCCCACAAGACCACCCCGTCCTCCAAGTTCGGTTACCGGCACGGCCGCCGGCACCAGGGCATCGACCTGCCCTACCCCACCGGCACCCCGGTCTATGCCGCCTTTGACGGCAAGGTCCGCGTGTCCGACTATGTGGGCGGCTACGGGAACCTCGTCGTGATCCGCCACGCGAACGGATTGGAGACCTTCTACGGCCACCTGTCCCGCCGCGACGTGCAGCCCGGCGACTGGGTCAATGCGGGCGATGTCATCGGCCTGGGCGGCTCCACCGGCCGCTCCACCGGTCCGCACCTACACTTCGAGACCCGCTACCAGGGATACGCCTTCGACCCGTCTTGGCTCATCGATTTCGAAACCGGCACCCTCCGCCACCGCCTCCTGCGCCTGCGCAGCTGGTATTTCAACCCCAACAGCCGCTATGTCCAGTCCGTCGATGACGAAGACGAGATCTTCCGCACCGACGAGGAAGACCGCCTCCTCGCCGAGGAGCAGGCCAAGAAGGAAGCCGCTGCCCGCGCCGCCGCGGAACGCGCCGCCATCAAGTACTACACCGTCCGCTCCGGCGACACCCTGAGCAAGATCGCCCGCAAGAACGGCACCACCATCAAGGCCCTCTGCCGCCTCAACGGCATCAAGGAAACCACCACCCTGCAGATCGGCCGCCGTTTACGCGTGCGGTAACATCGGAATAAACCAAAATCAGAAAGAGGTTGACCCTGAAGGCCAACCTCTTTTATGTATTTGGAGGAGGGGCCGGAGTGAAGCGAAGCGGAACGGAGTCCTCCGGGAGGGTACTTCCTTCCTCCATAAAACCCATAAAAAAAGGAACCGACCCGTTATGGGGTCAGTTCCTTTATTGTCAGCGTATCGGTTGCTAGAAATTGAACCGGATCATCTGTTCCACACGGTGATTCAGGACCCAGTGGCCGGTATCGTACAGGCCGCCGACGTTGCGGTCGCCTTCACCGAACCAGGCGGCGGTGCAGTTGTACTCGAGCGCGAAGGTGAGTTTTCCGAGGTTGTAGGCCAGCGTGGGCGTGGCGCGGACGGCGCGCTGGATCTTGTTGTCAGCGGCCGTGTTCAGCCAGATCGTGTTCAGGCGTTCGGTGGCCCGATGGGCGAAGACCGTCCGCGTGGTGCCGAGCTGCTGCATGTAGCCGGCCATGCACATCACCTGGAACTTCTTTCCCCACTGGAAAGACACGAAGGATGCCCAGTCCTGCATCGGCGTGTATTCCAGGACATGCTTGGACCAATTGTAGGTCGCAGCATAGCCCGACAGCAGGTTCAGGTGCTCGCCGCTCTGGGCCAGGATGCTCTTGGCCCGGATCTGGAAACTCCCGTGCGTAAACTGCAGGAACAGGAAGGGAGAGAGGGCGAATAGGCGGGCCTTGTTCTCGGAAAGGATATCGTAGTTAAACGCAAGTTCCTTCGTTTCCTCGCTCACGACCCGGACCTGCGGAGCCTGCCAGCGGGGCATGATGGAGAAAAAGTTCACGCCGGCGCGGGCCAGGAAGCCCTTATGCTGGAAGGAAACTCCCAGATAGACTTCCGGAATCAGGCCGTACTTGGCGAAATCGCCGCTCTTGGTCGTACTGTAGGTCGTCTTGGGCTCGTACTGCTCCTCCGATGCATTCCATACCGGACTGGTAGACTGGGTAGGGCCCACCGGCAGGTACTGCATCGGATAGAGGATGCCGCCCGTCCAGGTGAACTTGCCCACGGCCCAATGGGCCATGATCTGCGGGCTCCGGTTGAAGGGATTGAACGGGGCGCCGGTCTCCAGGTTGGTGATGTGCGGCATATCCGCCGCCAGCGGGTGCCAGGTCTGGCCCACATTCAGCGTCAGGTCGCCCAGTTCCAGGTTGTCCCACAGGAGGCTTGCATAAGCCTGCCGCATCCGGAAGGCGGCCGTGGAGCCGCTCATGCAGTAGAAGTCGCCCTCCACGGCACCGCTCACCTGCAGGTCGCCGATCCGGTAACCGGAGAAACTGAGGCCCAGGCGCGAAGTCAGGGCCAGCATCCGGAAAGACATATTGGCATTCTGGTCCACGCCATCGACCAGCTTGCGGTCCTTGGGCATGTAGAAATACAGGTCCTGCGTACCGGCGCTCACCTCGTGGGTGTCGAAGACAAGGTAGTTGCGGACAAAGCCGTACACCTTGAACTTGGACGGTGTCTCCACCTTCTGTTGTGCGGAAACCGTGCCCGCACACATGGCCGCCAGGGCGGCGATCAATCCGACAAGAAGCGTCTTTCTCATACCATCCGGGCGAAAAGGGGTGATCAGAAGGTAAACTTGGTCATGCAGATGAACCGGTGGTTCATGATCCATTCCGGCGTACCGTCATAGATGCCGCGGGCGTTGCGGTTGCCGCGGCCGAACTCGGCGGCCGTCAGGTTGTACTCCAGCGACACGGTGAACTTGCCGATGTTCCAGGCAATGGTCGGGGTGGCGCGGAAGGCCTGCTGGATGCGGGCGTCCGCCGCCGTGTTCATCCAGAACATGTTGGTGACGTCCATCAGGTCGGCGGTGGTACCCAGCTGCTTGAAGTAACCGAGCGTGCCCATCACCTGCACCTTCTTCCCGTACTGGAAGGACACGAAGGAGGCCCAGTCCTGCATCGGGGTGTAGGTGAAGGTATTGGAACTCGCGTTGTAGGAAGCGACACCGTAACCGGAAAGGAGGTTCATGTGTTCGCCGGCCTGGGCGAGGATGCTCTTCGCACGGAGCTGGAACTTCCCGTCCGTGAACTGCAGATAGACGAAAGGAGAGAAGGTGGTCAGGAGGCCCTTGGCGAACTTGTTGTCATAGGTCCGGTAGGGGCGCATGTTCACCATGTCCAGACCGGCCTTCGCAACGAGCTTGCTTCCCTTGTAACCGAAGCCCACATAGAACTCAGGCAGGCCGTACTTGTAATACTCAACGCTCTTGCCGTTCGGGCCCGTCGGCAGGAAGTGATTCAGGTACAGGAGGCTGGCGGTGAGGCTGAAGCCACCGCCCAGGTTCACGTCAGCGGTCACCTGCGGGGTGCGGCTGAACGGGTTGAACGGGGCGCCGGACTCCAGGTTGGTGATGTGCGGCAGGTCCACGGCGACCGGGTGCCAGGCCTGGCCCAGGGTGAGGGCCAGCGGGCTTTCATCCCAGTCCAGTTTCACATAGGCCTGGCGCAGGCGCAGCTGCGGCACGATGGCGGACGTGGAGGTTCCGCTCAGGCTGTAGAAGTCGGCCTCCACCTTGCCGGAGAGGTTCATCGACCCGAACTTGTAGCCGGAGACATCCAGGCCCAGGCGGGTGGTCAGGGACAGGTAGCGCCAGTTAAAGCCCTCGTTCAGGTCCACGCCGTTTTCCATCTTGTGGTCCTTGGGCATGTAGAAATAGAGGTCGTTCGTGCCGGCGTTCACCTCACGGGTGTCGGCGATGAAATAGTTGCGGATGAAACCGTAAAGCTTGAACTTCGCCGGTGTCTCCTGCGCAAAGGCAGCGCTTCCTGCAAGGAGCGCCGCCAGAGAAATAAGAAGGGTCTTTTTCATAATCAGGTGAACGGGAACAGTTTCGTGAGCCAGAAGTAGCCCAGGACAAAGCCGATGATACCGACCACCAGGCCCACCTTGGTCATATCCTTCGTCTCGACCATACCGGTGGAGGAGGCGATGGCGTTCGGCGGGGTGGAAATCGGGAACAGCATGGCGATGGAGGCGCAGACCGCGATGAAGGAAATCATGGCGCGGGAACCGGTGGCACCCAGGTTCATACCCTCGGCGACCACGATCAGGATCGGGATGAGGAGGGCGGCCGTCGCACTGTTGGAAATGAAGTTCGACAGGAAGTAGCAGACGACGCCGGCCACGATCATCACGAGGACCACGGACATCGTATTGAACGGAATGGCGTTGATCAGGACCTTCGCCAGGCCGGTGCTCTGGAGGCAGGTACCGAGGGCGAAGCCTCCCGCGACGAGCCAGAGGACGGTCCAGTTGATCTGCTTGATGTCTTCCTTGGTGAAGATGCCGGTGGCAGTCAGGACGCCGAGCGGGATGAGGGCCACGACGTTGGAGTTGATCTTGGTCCACTGCTCAGTCGCCCAGAGGAGGATCGTGCCGATGAAGGTGATCCACACGACGGTGGTCTTCCAGTCCTTCTTGCGGGTGTTCTCGGGGATTTCGAGGACGATCTTCTCGGACTTGAAGGGGAAGAACAGCTGGAGGACGACCCAGGCGATCACGATCATGATCAGCACGTAGGGGATCATGCGGATGGCCCAGCCGCCGAAGGTGACGTCGTAACCGGCCTCGGCCAGGAACTTGACGGCGGTGGCGTTCGGCGGGGTGCCGATCGGGGTGCCGATACCGCCCAGGTTGGCGGCCACGGGGATGGACAGCGCCAGGCCGATCTTGCCCTTGTCATCGGCCGGGAGCTTGGAAAGCACCGGCACGAGGAAGGCCAGCATCATGGCGGCGGTCGCGGTGTTGGACATGAACATGGAGAACACGGCGATCACGATCAGGAAGCCCAGGAGCACCATCTTGGGCTTGGTGCCGAACAGGGACAGCAGGGCGCGGGCCATGGTGACGTCCAGGCCGTATTTCTCCGCCATGATGGCGAGGACGAAACCGCCCAGGAACAGCATCACCACCGGATCCGCGAAGGCGGCCATCAGGCTCTTGTAACTCACCAACTGGCCGAACTCGGGCTTGCAGAAGAACCCGATACCCTTGTCTGAGACGGTCAGCAGGGCGATGACGATCACCAGCACGGACGTGGTCCAGTTGGGGATGATCTCGAAAATCCACATCAGGGCAGCGAACACGAACAGGGCGATGACCCGCTGCTGGACGACGGTGAGGGCCTCGATCCCGAAGAAGGAAGTAGGAACGGCCCACAAGAAGATTGTGATAAGCAGCACAATCGGCAAAAAAACACAATACTTGAGGTTGACTTTGTTTGCCATTATCTGATAAATATAAATAACTTCAGTTTTATCCTGCAAATTTAGCAATTCTATTCCAATTATCCCCCTTTTTCGACCAAAAAGAGACCCGGCACGTTTCCGAGCCGGGTCCCGTCTTTCCCGGCCTGACCGGGAATCTAACTCTTGATCGATCCCGTGAAGGGATATCCCAGGATGGAGAAGGAGTCCGTTTCCAGGATGTCGTTCATGTCCTCCACGAAGGTGTAGCAATAGAGGACGCGGTTGCGGAAGTCCACGCCTTCTATATATACATATTCCGGGGCGGTGAAGTCCATGGTCTTGAGGGTGAGTTCGTAGAGGAGTTCGCCGGAGCGGAACTCGACGTTCGCCACCTCGCCGCGGGTTTCCCGGCGGAGGATGTCGATGAAACGGCCGATGCGGGGGTCATCGGCCTCGAGGTTCCACGATTCCACGAAGTCGCGGACGCCGGCATAGGCGCCCACGAGGGTGATGTCTCCGGCGACGACGTCCACGTCCGCCACCTTCAGCACGTCCGGCAGCCCGGAGAGGGAAACCCTCCCGTGGCCGCGGCCCGGGACGAGCAGGACGCGGACCAGCCCGCCTCCTTCATCCACCGTGACGCCCTTGATCTCGGCGCCGGTGAGGTCCTTGACACAGGCGGAGAGCCTGTCTTTGAAATCCTTTTTCATGCGTGTTCGTTTTATGGGTGCAAAGATAAGAACATTCGCTTAAAAATTGTTGGTAGATTACTTTTTTCTCTTTACATTTGTATGATTTTTTACGCAAGATACATTATACATTATAATTAAACACTAAACGAAAAAAAACTATCATGAAGACACAAGACATCATGGCAAAGCTCCAGGCCAAGTACCCGCTTGAGAAAGAGTACCTTCAGGCCGTGCAGGAAGTCCTCGAATCCATCGAAGAGGTCTATAACCAGCATCCGGAGTTCGAGAAGGCGAAGATCGTCGAGCGGATGGTCGAACCCGACCGCATCTTCACCTTCCGCGTGACCTGGGTTGACGACAAGGGCGAGGTCCAGACGAACCTCGGCTACCGCATCCAGTTCAACAGCGCCATCGGTCCCTATAAGGGCGGTCTCCGCTTCCACCGTGCGGTCACCCCGTCCATGCTCAAGTTCCTCGGCTTCGAGCAGACCTTCAAGAATGCCCTCACCACCCTCCCGATGGGCGGTGCCAAGGGCGGTTCCGACTTCGATCCCGTGGGCAAGTCCAACGACGAGATCATGCGTTTCTGCCAGGCTTTCATGCTGGAGCTGTGGAACTGCATCGGCCCCGACCAGGACATCCCCGCCGGTGACGTGGGTGTGGGCGGCCGCGAGATCGGCTACCTGTACGGTATGTACAAGAAACTGGCCCGCCAGTACAACACCGGCGTGCTGACCGGCAAGGGCGGCACCTGGGGCGGCTCCATCCTCCGTCCGGAG